>Ga0193725_1000042_pt1 | contig 43012 bp, 34 predicted proteins | sample H2a2metaG_FD_143058 | JGI IMG/M metagenome (GOLD analysis project Ga0193725, IMG submission 143058) | Soil microbial communities from a riparian zone of the East river system, Colorado, United States - H2a2 | ecosystem: Environmental > Terrestrial > Soil > Riparian zone | place: USA: East River... | reverse complement strand
GATGGCCTGGATCTCGAGGAAATCGATGATCCGCTCGACGAAGGCCCGGTGCTCGAGCTCCTGGCGCCGCGCCGGACCCCACCAGATCGCGTCGAGCAGGAAGTGGCCGCGCATCTTCAGGAGCCGCCCGGTCATGATGTTGTCGAGCACGCTCATGCCCTTGAACAGCGCCACGTTCTGGAACGTGCGGGCCAGCCCCAGCGCGGCCACGTCGGGCGGGGACAGACGCGTGCGGTCGCGGCCGTCGAAGAGGATGCGCCCCTCGTAGGGATGATAGAAGCCGCTGACGACGTTGAGCAGCGTGGTCTTGCCGGCGCCGTTGGGACCGATGATGGCAACGATCTCGCCCCGGTGGATCTCGAGACTCACCTGGTTGAGGGCGAGCAACGCCCCGAACCTCACGCTGACGCCCTCGACGACCAGCAGCGGCCCGGGGCCAGCGCTCACCGCGCGGCCACCCCCACCTCTGTCAAATCCTCGATGCGGACGTCGGCGCGGATCTTGGCGGTGCGTCCGTCCTCGTAGGTCACCTGGGCCTCGACTGACACCCGGTCGGCGTCGCCGTAGAGCGCGTCGATGAGCGCCGCGTACTTCTGGGCGATGTAGCCGCGGCGGACCTTGCGGGTGCGGGTGATCTCCTCGTCGTCCGGGTCCAGCTCCTTGTGCAGGATCAGGAACCGGCGGATGCATGCGGACTTCAGCAACGGGTCGTCCTGCAGGCTCGTGTTCACCCGCTCGATCTCCACGCGGACCAGCTCGTAGACCTCGGGCTTCTGGCTCAAGTCGGTGTAGCTCGTATAGGCAATCCCCCGGCGCTCCGCCCAGTTCCCCACGGCCGTGAGATCGATGTTCACGAGCGCGGCCACGAAGGGCCGGTCCTGGCCGATGCAGACGGCTTCCTTGACGTAGGGTGAGAACTTCAATTTGTTCTCGAGGTACTTGGGCGGAAAGATCGTGCCGTCGGCCAGGCGCGTGACGTCCTTGGCGCGGTCGATGATCTTGAGGTGCCCTTGCGTGTCGAGGAAGCCGGCGTCGCCGGAGCGGAGCCAGCCGTCTTCCACCGTCTGCCCGGTCGCCTCGGGGTTCTTGAAGTAACCCTGGAAGACTCCGGGGCTCCGGTACCACACCTCGCCCGCGTCGGAGATGCGCACCTCGACGCCAGGCACCGGCGTTCCCACCGTGTCCAGCCTGACGTCTCCGTCCTTCTGGATGGTGACGAACACGCTGGCCTCGGTCATCCCGTAGAGCTGCTTGACGTTGATGCCGAGCGAGCGAAAGAAGAGGAAGATCTCCGGCCCGATGGCCTCGCCCGCGGTGTACGCGCGGCGCACCCGGCCCATGCCGAGGTTGTCGCGCAGCGGCCCGTAGACGAGCAACCGGCCGAGCGGATAGAGCACGCGCTGCCACAACGGGACCGGCTGACCGCTGAGCCGGTGACGCTCCATGGCCTGGGCCAGGTCGAGGAAGCGCTGGACGAGCTTGCGCTTGGGCCACGCGCAGTCCTCGAGCCGGACCATCACGGAAGTCAGCAGGCTCTCCCAGATCCGCGGGGGCGCGAAGAAGTACGTCGGCCCGATCTCCTTGAGGTCCGACAGGACGGTGGCGGCGCTCTCCGGACAGTTCGCGGCGAAGCCGGTGACGATCGACTGGGCGTACGAGAACACGTGGTCACCGACCCAGGCCATCGGCAGGTACGACAGGATCTCCTCGTCGGCGCCGACGTTTTCGAACTCCCCTGCGTTGAGCGCGGTCAGGATCAAGTTGCGGTGGGACAGCATCGCGCCCTTCGGCGTGCCGGTGGTGCCCGACGTGTAGCAGATGATCGAGGTGTCGTCGGCCCCGCCCTTGGCCATCTCCGCGTCGAACGCGCCGGGATGCGCTTCGGCGTATTTCCGGCCGCGGTCCCGCAGCTCGGCGAGGCTCAGCAGGAACGGCTCGGCGTAGCGCCTGATACCGCGCGCGTCGACGTAGATCACGTGCTCCAGCCAGGGACACTGCGCCTTGACGTGCAGGAGCTTGTCGACCTGCTCCTGGTCCTCGACGATCGCGAAGCGCGCCTCCGCGTGGTCGACGATGTAGGCCAGCTCGCGCTCGATCGAGTCCTGGTAGAGCGGCACGGGGACGCCGCCGAGGGCCTGCGTGGCCATGACCGACCAGTAGAGCGGCGGGCGGTTGTCGCCGATGATCGCGGTCTTGTCGCCGCGGGCGAAGCCGAGCGAGAGGAGGCCGAGCGCGATCAGCCGCGACTCGTCGAAGTAATCGCGCCAGGTGTAGGACTGCCAGATGCCGTATTCCTTTTCGCGGATGGCGACCTTGGTGGGGAAGCGCTCGGCGTTGAGCTTCACCAGCTTGGGAAAGGTGTCTTCCGTTGCTACCAGAACGGCGGGCGTCAAAGTGGCGTGCAGTCTATCGGAGGCTCCGGGGAGTGTCAAGCAATTGGGCCGCTATGACAAGGACTTACGGCTACAATGACCACACATTGGAGGAGCCGCGCATGGGTGATCGGATGGACGTGAGGCGGCTCGGAGTCGAGGACGCCGCCTCGTTCGTGTCCCTTCGGCGAGAAGCACTCGAGGCCGATCCCTTCGCCTTCTCGGCCTCGATCGACGACGACGTCGCGCTCGATCCCGACTTCGTCCGGCGCTCGCTCGCCAACGAGGCGGAGCAGGCGGTCTTCGGATACTTCGAGGGCGATCGGCTCCGCGGCATCGTCGGTCTCGTCCGCGCGTCCAGGCTCAAGCAGCGCCACGCGGCGATCGTCTGGGGCATGTACGTCAGCGCCGCCACGCGACGCCGAGGCGCGGGCCGCGCGCTGCTCGACGCCGCCGTGCGGCAGGCGGGCGCGTGGGGCCTCGAGCAGGTGCAGCTGAGCGTGACCGACGCCGCCCCCCAGGCGAAACGGATGTACGAGGCGGCGGGCTTCACCTCGTGGGGACACCAGCCGCGCACGCTCGGCTGGCAGGGCCGCTTCGTGGACGAATCTCACATGCTGCTCGACCTGCGCGGGCCGGAGGACAAGGCATGAGCGACGAGATCGGACTGTTCGAGGCCATCCACACCCAGCGGGCGCTTCGCTACATCGCGCCCGACCCGATTCCCGACGCGCTGCTGCGCAAGGTTCTCGACGCCGGCATCCGCGCGCCGAACGGGGGCAACCAGCAGCGCTGGCGCTTCATCGTGATCAAGGACCCGGCCACCAAGCGGTGGATCCAGGAGCGCTATCGCACGACCGACCGCCCCGCCCACGCCGCGCCGAGCAACGCGGGAGAGACCACGAGCATGGCGACGAACGACGCCGCCGCCAATCACCTCGCCGATCATCTCCACGAAGTGCCCGTTCTGATCCTCTGCTGCGTCCAGCACGACGGCTCCCCGAGCGACATCAACCGCGGCGCCAGCATCTACCCCGCCGTCCAGAACATGCTGCTCGCCGCGCGCGGCCTCGGCCTCGCCAGCGTCCTAACCACCCGCCCCCGCCGCGGCTTCGAGCGGGAGATCAAGGAACGGCTGCGCATCCCCGACAACGTCGACACCGCGGCGCTGCTCCCCCTCGGCTACCCGGCCGCCGGCAAGCGCTACGGCCCCACGCGTCGCCGCCCGGTGGAAGAGGTGACGTTCGACGAGACGTGGGATCGGCGATGGGAGCCGAAGAGCTAGCTCGGCGCGCTCACGACAGTAGCGACACGCAGAAGTAGACGAGGAACGCGAGCGTAGCGAGGTAGAGCAGTCCGTGCACCTGGCCGGCCTTGCCCCGGACCAGCTTGATGACCACGTAGGCGATGAAGCCGGCGCCGATGCCGTTGCTGATCGACCACGTGAACGGCATGACGAGCATGGTCAGGAACGCGGGCAGCGCTTCTTCCACGTCGTCCCACGGGATCTCGCGGGCCAGCGTCATCATGTAGAAGCCGACCAGGATCAGCGCGGGCGCCGTCGCCTGGGCGGGGATCACGCCGGCCAGCGGCGCGAACCACATGGCGAGCAGGAACAGCACGCCGACGACGACCGACACCAGGCCCGTGCGCCCCCCTTCCGCGACGCCGGCCGCGCTCTCGATGTAGGTCGTATTGGTGCTGGCGTTGGCCCAGCCGCCGAACATCGCGCCGACCGAGTCGACCAGCAGCACGCGGTTGAGTCGCGCCATCCGCCCCTCACGGTCGACGAAGCCCGCCTTCTCGCCCACGCCGATGACGGTGCCGATCGTGTCGAAGAAGTCGCTCAGCATCATCGAGAAGATCGCCAGGACCGCGGCCAGCACGCCCATCTTGGCGAACAGGCCGAAATCGAGCCGGCCGAACGTGGAGAAGTCGGGGAGCTGGACGATGGCGCGGGGAATCTGGGCCGCGCCCGGCGTCGTGAACCCCTGCCATCCGGCGAAGAGGCCGTTGAGCGCGATCGCGATCACCGTGGTGCCGACGATGCCCAGCAAGAGCGCGCCGCGCACCCGCCGGGCCATCAGCGCGAGCGTGAGCAGGAGCCCGATGACGAACACGGCGATCGGCAGTCCTCGCATGGGCCCCAGCGCGACGGGGAGCGGACTCGACGGCTTCACCACGAACCCGGACGTGAAGAACCCGATGAACGCGATGAACAGGCCGATGCCCACGCTGATCGCGAGCTTGAGGGTCAGGGGCACCGCGTTCATGAGGGCCTCGCGGAAGCGCGTGAGCACGAGCAGGAGGATGATCAGGCCCTCGAGGAACACCACGGTCATGGCCTGGGGCCACGTGAGACCGCGGTGGGCGACCAGCTCGAAGGCGACGAACGCGTTGAGCCCCATGCCGGGGGCCATGGCCAGCGGGTACTTGCTGTAGAGGCCCATCGCGATCGAGAGCAGGCCGGCGGTGAAGCAGGTCACGGTCAGCGTGGGAGCGAAGGGCAGCCCCTTGCCCTCGAGCGGGCCGATCCCCGAGAACCCGAGGATGGCCGGGTTCACGAAGATGATGTAGGCCATGACCATGAACGTGGCCAGCCCGGCGCGGATCTCGGTGCGCGCGTCGGTGCCGTGCTGCCGGAAGCCGAAGTACGACTCGAGGAGCGAGCCGGACGCGGGCACGGAGTCTATTTCCGGTACTTCTTGAAGTTCACCGGGCGCTTCTCGACGAAGGCGTTGCGTCCCTCCATGGCCTCCTCGGTCTGGTAGTAGAGGTTGAGCGCGGTGGACGCGAACTCGGCCACGCCGGCGCGCGTCTCCTAGTCGATGTTGAACGACTGCTTGGCCATGGCCAGCGCGGTCGGGCTCTTCTCGAGCAGCTCGCGGCACCACTGCTCGACTTCTTTTCGAAGCTCCGCAAGCGGGACCACCTTGTTGACAAGGCCCATCTCGAGGGCTTCCTGCGCGCTGTACTGGCGGCACATGTACCAGATCTCCCGCGCCTTCTTCTCGCCGACCACACGCGCGAGATAGCCGGTGCCGTGACCGGCGTCCACGCTGCCGACACGAGGCCCGGTCTGGCCGAAGATCGCGTTCTCGGACGCGATCGTCAGATCGCACAGCACGTGCAGCACGTGGCCGCCGCCGACCGCGAACCCGTTGACCATCGCGATCACCGGCTTGGGACAGTGGCGGATCGCCGAGTGCAGGCCGTCCACGTACATAGGACGACTGAAGCGTCGGCTCGTCGGAGGAACCTCCTCACCTCCTACTGCGGGCCGCTCACCGCCGGTTGAGTACCCGCCGCTTCCGCGCTCTTTCTGGTCGCCACCGCTGCAGAACGCCTTGTCCCCCGCCCCGGTGAGCACGACCACGCCCACGCTCGGATCCCATCGCGCGTCCTGGAACGCGTCGGTCAGCTCGTGGACCGTCCGCGTCCGGAACGCGTTCCGCGTCTCCGGCCGGTTGATGGTGATCCACGCGATCCCGTCCTGCTTGTCATAGAGCACGTCGGTGTACGTCACGCGTCCCCCCATTCGGTTTCCGTCTCGTTCTCGGCCTCGTCGCCTGCTACCATGGGGCCATGGCCCTCGAAGCACAGCCGGCCCGCGGTCACTTCCCGTTCAACGAGCGCAAGGCCACCGCCGCCGCGGCGTTCCTGCTGCAGCAAGAGGGCGGAACGATGGACTACATGCGGCTCGTGAAGCTCCTCTACCTCGCGGAGCGCGAAAGCCTCGCCCATCTCGGCCACCCCCTGACTGGTGATACGTATTGCGCTCTGGATCAAGGGCCGATCCTGAGCCGCATCGTCGATCTCTGCAAACAGCCGTCGAGCGGGGTCTGGGGGACACAGGTCGAACGCTCGAGCCTCTGGGCGGTTCGCCTCAAGACCACGCCCGACCTCGGGCCACTGTCGCCCGCCGAAATGACGATCCTGGAAGAAGTGGCCAAGGCGCACCGCGATCACGACCAGTGGCAGCTGAGCACCCTGATGCAGGGTCTGCCCGAGTGGAGAGACCCACGGGGCGCTCGCGTCGAGATCGCTCCGACCGACATTCTGGCGGCGCTGGGCAAGACGCCGGACCAGATCCGAGAAATTCTCGTCGAAGCCGACGACGACGCTCGAGTCGACGCGCTCCTCCGCGAGTGAGGGCCGGCGACACTTTCCGCTTCGCCGACCCGCGGCTCGAGCCTCACCTCTGGATGCTCCTCTCCGACCCCGGCCCGCAGACCGTCGTCGTCATCGTGAGCGCCTCGACCAAAAACCTCGGCCTCGACCTGCCGATCATCGTACCTGGGGAGCACCCGTCGCTTGGCCAGCGTTCGTTCGTCCGCTGCGACAAAGCTCGTCTCGTTGCCGCGTCGCTCCTCGAAGAAAACCTTCGACGCGACACCATCCGCGCTTCGCACGCGCTGACTCCCGCGCTGCTCGCACGGATCATTGGCGCCGTTCGTGCCTCTCAACACACGCCCACCGAAGTCGCCGCCGCGCTTGCACACCCAACCCCCTCTCCCTGAGCTAGCGTCGCCGACAACACCTGAGGGTGTCGTTCACAGTGGTTTGCGCAGGATGCGCGCCAGCTCACCGACCACGCCGCGGCGGAAGGTGAGGACGCAGATCACGAAGATGGCGCCCTGGACGATGGTGACCCAGGCGCCGAGCTGGGCCAGGTAGTGCTCGAGGGTGACCAGGACGAGGGCGCCCACCACGGGCCCGAACACGGTGCCGAGCCCGCCCAGGAGCGTCATCAGCACGACCTCGCCCGACATCGTCCAGTGCACGTCGGTGAGCGAGGCGAGCTGGAACACCAGGGCTTTGGTGGAGCCGGCGAGTCCCGCGAGGGTGGCCGAGAGCACGAAGGCCAGGAGCTTGTAGTGCTCCGGCTTGTAGCCGAGCGACACCGCGCGCGGCTCGTTCTCGCGCACGGCCTTGAGGACCTGGCCGAAGGGCGAGTGGATCGCGCGATAGGCGACGAGGAAGCCGAGCAGGAAGATGGCCAGCGTCACGAAGTAGATGGTGTAGGTCCGGCTCAGATCGAGCACGCCGAAGAGCGTCCCGCGCGGCACCGCCTGGATGCCGTCCTCCCCGCCCGTGAACTTCGCCTGCAGGCAGAAGAAGTAGATCATCTGGGCGAAGGCCAGCGTGATGTTGGCGAAGTAGATCCCGCGACTTCTGATGGTCAGCGCGCCGATCAGCAGGCCGAGCCCGGCCGCGACCGCGGTCCCGAAGACGATGGCCAGCTCCGGCGGCAGTCCCCACACCTTGGCGGCGTGGGCGGTGGCGTAACCGGCCGAGCCGAGGAAGACCGCGTGGCCGAAGGACAGGAGCCCGACGTAACCGATCAGCAGGTTGAACGCGCAGGCGAACAGCGCGAAGCACAGCGCCTTCATGAGGAAGACCGGGTAGACCGTGAACGGCGCCACGACGAAGAACGCGACCATCACGCCGAACGCGACGAGCTGGTGGCGCGGAATCCCCTGGACGTCTGACGCGGCCCCTCGCGCGGTCGCGTCGGCCACGGGGCCACCCACCCGCACGGTCGGCGCCTGGACGTCCGTGCTCCCCGCGTCGCTCACGCCGTCCGTCCGAAGAGGCCAGCCGGCCGCACCATCAGCACGAGGGCCATGATCACGAAGATCACCGTGTTCGAGGCCTCGGGATAGAACACCTTGGTGAAGCCCTCGACGAGCCCGAGGGTGAAGCCCGTCACGACGGAGCCCATGATCGACCCCATCCCCCCGATCACCACCACCGCGAACACCACGATGATGAGATCGGCCCCCATCAGGGGATTGACCTGGTAGATCGGCGCCGCCAGCACCCCGGCCAGCGCGGCCAGCGCCACCCCGAACCCATAGGTTAACGTGATCATGCGCGGCACGTTGATCCCGAAGGCCCGCACCAGGGTCGGGTTCTCGGTGGCCGCTCTCAGATACGCGCCGAGCTTGGTCCGCTCGATCACGAACCACGTGCCCAGACACACGGCCACCGAAAAGACGATGACCCAGGCCCGATAGTTGGGCAGGAACATGAAGCCCAGGTTCTGCCCCCCGGTGAGCTGCGCCGGCATCGAGTACGGAATCCCCGACGACCCGTACTCGTGACGAAACACGCCCTGGATGACCAGCGCGAACCCGAACGTCAGCAAGAGCCCGTACAGATGATCGAGATGGTAGAGCCGCTTGAGCATGGTCCGCTCGATCACGATCCCGAGGACCCCGACGATGATCGGCGCCAGCACGAGGGCCCACCAGTACCCCAACCCCGCGTACTGAAGCAAGAAGTACGCGACGAACGCCCCCATCATGTACAGCGCCCCATGCGCAAAATTGATGATGTTCAGCAACCCAAAAATGACGGACAGCCCAAGACTCAACAACGCATAAAACGACCCATTGATCAGCCCAATGAGCAGCTGACCAAACAACGCCTGAAGAGGCACGCCGAAGATCGTCATGTCAGTCGACCGCGCGAGTCAGTACACCACGCGAGACCGGGCCGCGCCGGGGATTGGGGGCCCGCACCGAAAACCGCCGTACAGCCGACGAACGTGTTTTCGGTGCGGGCCCCCCATCCCCAGCGCGAGCCCGCCACCAACGCTTACTTCTTGACCAGCTCACACCCGCCCTGGTCAAGAGGACGAAACGCCTGTTCCGCCGGGATCGTCGCGCGGATCTTGTAATAGTCCCAAGGCTTCTTGGACTCCGACGGCTTCTTGACCTCGACGAGGTACGCCGGGTGGATCTTGCGCCCGTCGACGCGGATCTGACCCTTGCCGAACAGCGGATCGTCGGTCGGCATCTCCTTCATCTTGGCGATGACCTTGACCCCGTCGTCGGTCTTGAGCGCCTCGATCGCCTTGAGATAGTGCAGCGTGCCCGCGTACACGCCGGCGTGGATCATCGTGGGATGAATCCCGCGGTTGCGCTCGGCGAAGCGCTTGGCGAAGGCCCGCGTCTGGTCGTTCATGTCCCAGTAGAACGTCTCCGTGAACGTGAGCCCCTGAGCCTTCTCCAGACCGAGCGCGTGCACGTCGGTGAGGAACACCAGCAGCCCGGCGAAGCTCTGACCGCCCTTGGCGATACCGAACTCCGCACCCTGCTTGATGGCGTTGGTGGTGTCGCCGCCGGCGTTGGCCAGCCCGATCACCTTGGCCTTCGACGCCTGCGCCTGCAGCAGGAACGACGAGAAGTCCTGCGTGTTGAGCGGATGCCGGACCTTGCCCAGCACCTTGCCGCCGTTCTTGATCACCACCGCCTCGACGTCGCGCTCCAGCGCGTGACCGAACGCGTAGTCGGCGGTGATGAAGAACCAGGTGTCGCCGCCCGTCTTGACCACCGCGTTGCCGGTGCCGTTGGCCAGGGCCCAGGTGTCGTACGTCCAGTGCACGGTGTTGGGCGAGCAGGCCTTGCCGGTGAGGTCCGAGCTCGCCGCCGAGGACACGATGAACGCCTTGTGCTTCTCACGGGTGATCTGGTTGACCGCGAGGGCCACGCCGGAATTCGGCACGTCCATGATCATGTCGACCTTCTCGGCGTCGTACCACTGCCGGGCGATCTGCGAGCCGACGTCCGCCTTGTTCTGGTGGTCGGCGAACACGATCTCGACCTTCAGACCCTTCTTGTCGGCCCCGAAGTCCTCGACGGCCATGCGGGCGGCGACCACCGAGCCCTGGCCCGCGAGGTCGGCGTAGAGACTCGACTGATCGTTGAGGACGCCGATCTTGACGATGCCGTCGGAGATCTGCGCGTGGGCGGCCGGCGCCCCCAGCAGCACGGCGGTCAGCGCGGCGATGAACGTTTTCGTGAACATGTGGTGGACTCCTTTCGATTAGACCCCGAGGTACTCGTGCAGCTTGTCCATGTTGGCGTCGAGCGCGGTGTTGGCGAAGGTGTCGATCACCCGGCCCCGCTCCATCACGTAGTGACGGTCGGCCACGGTGGAGGCGAAGCGGAAGTTCTGCTCCACGAGCAGGATCGTGAAGCCCTCCGCCTTCAGCCGCCGGATCGTCGCCCCGATCTGCTGGACGATCACCGGCGCCAGCCCCTCGGTCGGCTCGTCGAGCAGCAGCAGGCGGGCCCCCGTGCGCAGGATGCGCGCGATGGCCAGCATCTGCTGCTCGCCGCCCGAGAGCTTGGTGCCCTGGCTGCGTAACCGCTCTCGGAGATTGGGAAACAGTCCGAAGATCGCGTCGAGCCCGAGCCCGCCCGCGGCGATCTGGGGAGGCAGGAGCAAGTTCTCCTGCACGTTGAGGCTGGCGAAGATCCCGCGCTCCTCCGGGCAGAAGGCGATGCCCAGCCGCGCGATCAGGTTCGAGGGCAGGTGGATCAGCTCCCTGCTGGTGAGCTTCACCGATCCCGAGCGCTTGGCCACGATCCCCATCACCGATTTGAGCGTGGTGGTCTTGCCGGCGCCGTTGCGGCCGAGCAGGGTCACCACCTCGCCGGGATACACGTCGAAGTCGACGCCGTGCAGGATGTGCGACTCGTCGTACCAGGCCTCCAGTCCCCGCACGGTCAGGAGCGGCTCAGGCATGGCCCGATCCCAGATAGGCTTCGATCACCTGTGGGTTGCGAGAGACGGCGGCGTAGTCGCCCTCGGCCAGCACCTCGCCCCGCGACAGCACCGTGATCGTGTGCGAGAGGTTCTCCACCACGCTCAGGTTGTGCTCGACCATGAGGATCGTCCGGTTGGCCGCGACCTGGCGGATGAGGGCCGAGATCCGGTCGACGTCCTCGTGGGCCATGCCGGCGGTGGGCTCGTCGAGCAGCATCATCTCGGGATCGAGGGCCAGCGTGGTGGCGATCTCGAGCGCGCGCTTGCGCCCGTACGGCAGCTCGACCGCCACGGTTTCCGTGAAGGCCGCGAGGCCGACGGCGTCGAGGAGCTCCCCCGCGCGCCCGTTGAACGCCTCCAGCGCCCGCTCCGAGCGCCAGAAGTCGAACGAGCCCCCCCGGCGCCGCTGGAGCGCGATGCGGACGTTCTCGAGCACGGTGAGGTGGGGGAACACCGCGGAGATCTGGAACGACCGCACCAGGCCGAGCCGCGCGATGTCGGCCGGCTTCGAGCCGGTGATGTCGCGCCCCTTGAACGCGATGCGCCCCCGCGTCGGGGTGAGGAAGTGCGTGAGCAGGTTGAAGCACGTGGTCTTGCCGGCGCCGTTGGGACCGATGAGCGCGTGGATGGTCCCGCGCCGCACCCGGAGGCTGACGCCGTTGACGGCCACGAAGCCGCGAAACTCCTTGGTCAGCCCCTCGGTCTCGAGAATCGTGTCGGTCATCGGTCCGGGCGGTACTCGGGCTCGCGCTTCTCTCGCCAGGCGCTGTTGGCTTCCGCGGTCTCCCAGCTCGCCATGCAGGCGTTCTGGGCGCGGACCACGTCCTCGACCATGGCGCGAGGGTCGCGGTGAAACGATTCGTTGAGCAGCCGCTTGGTGTGGGCGGTCGCCGTGGGCGCCGCGCTCCGCACCTTCGCGATCACGCGCGCCAGCGCCGCGTCCACCTCGCCGGGCCGGCACACCCAGTTGACCAGGCCCATCGCGCGCGCGTCCTGGGGCGACACGTCGTCGTTGAGCAGCGCCAGCTCCTTGGCCCGCCCGAGCCCGATCACGCGCGCCAGTCTCAGCACCGCGCCGTCGGGGATGATCCCGTGCCGTGTGGCCCCGAGCCCGAGCACGGCGTCGTCGGTGGCGATCCGGAGATCGCAGGCCAGCGCCAGCTGCAGCCCGCCGCCGATCGCGTATCCGTGGAGCACCGCCACGCTCACCTTCGGCATGTCCTCGAGCGCGTTGAGCGCGCGGATCCAGGCACGGTAGAACGGCTCGCCGATCGTGCCCGCGGCCAGGGCCGTCCGGTCCATGCCCGAACAGAAGGCGCGCCCGCCGCCCCGCACGATCACGAGAAAGACCGACTCGTCCGTGGCCGCGCGCTCCGCGCTCTCGGCGAGCGCGGCGGCGAGTGCTCCGTCGAGCGCGTTGAGCACGGCCGGGCGGTTCAGGGTGAGCGTCGCCACCCCGGCCGCGATCTCGGAAGTGACGGGTGACGTCATAGACGTTGTACGATTGGTGAAAAGAGCCACAATGTCAATGAGAGCGATGGAGACACGACCCCAGGGGAGGTACCGATGGTGACGATGTCCCGGCGCGCGTTCCTCGGAGGAGCATCGGTCGCCGCGGCCGGGACCGCCGTCCCTCGCGTCGCTCACGCGCAGCCGCGCGTGAAGATCGGCACCGCCGTCCTCGGCGATTACTCGATGGCGGGACCGATCATCGTCGCCCTCGAGAAGGGCTTCTTCGGTCAGGAGGGGATCAACGCGGAGTTCGTGCCCTTCCGGGGCGGCCCCGATCTGCTCAAGGCCGTGCTCGCCGGCGAGGTGCTGATCGCGGTGAGCGGGTCCACCGACGTCCTCGTGTTCCGCGAGGCGGGGTCGCCCATCAAGATGATCGCCACCCACACCGAGGGCAATCACTTCACGCTCAACGTCGCCCCCGACGTCGGGGCCCTGGCCGACCTCAAGGGCAAGGCCATCGGCATCACTCGCCCCGGCTCCACGACCTGGATCTTCGCGCGCATGCTCGCCAAGCAGCAGGGCTGGGACCCCGACCGCGACGTGAAGATCGTGGCCCTCGGCGCGCTCGACGCCCAGCTCGCCGCGCTCGCCCGCAAGGAGATCGCGGCCTTCATCTGGGGCGACGGGGGCGCGGTCACCGAGCTGCAGGGCAAGTCGAAGATCCTGATGCGGCTCGATCGGTTCACCCCGCAGTGGATCAGCCAGGTCGACTACGCCTCCGAGGACGCGATCCGCAAGGAGGCGGAGACCATCAAGAAGGGGCTGCGCGGGATCTTCCGCGGCCTGCGCTTCATGAAGGAGCATCCGGAGGACGCCGCGCCGCTCGCCGCCAAGCGGCTGGGCTGGACGCCCGAGGCCGTCCTGCGCGCCCACAAGGTCTCGAGCCCCCTCTTCCCGTTCGACGGCAGCATCAGCGTGCAGGCGCTGACGTCGATCCAGGACGTGCTGCTGGAGTACGGCATCATCAAGAAGCGCCTGCCCATCGACGAGCACTTCACCAAGGACTTCGTCCCCGTGAAGCTGGTCTGAGGCCGGTGATCCGCTCGCTGGCGCTCGCGGGACTGCTGGTCGTCGGGTTGCTGGGCGGCCTGCCCGCGGTGAGCCCCGCCCAGGTGTTCATGGCGTCGCGCCCCAATCCGCCCTTCACCATCGGCCCGCTCAACATCCGCGCCTCGGTGTCGCCCGAGATGGCGCACCTGCCGATCGACATCACCTGGAGCCTCGTGATTCCGGAAGGCACGCCGGCCGCGGCCGCCGAGGGCGATCTCTTCCTGCTCTGGCCAAGCGAGCTGCTCCCGGAGACGGGTCTGGGTCCCCCCGACCCGACGCTCGCGCGCTACGTCGAGGACCGCGGCTTCGCGTCGATCGAGGAGGGACGGATCGCCCTCACGGCCCGCAAGCTTTCTACCTCGGCCGACCGCAAGCAGGAGACGCTTCCCGGAGGCGCGCCCTTCGTGACCTTCGTCCGCCAGGGCCCCCAAGGACTGACCTCGCCCGCCAGCTACGTGCGCATCCCGTGGGACCCGCGGATGGCTGAATCGGGCTGGCTGATGCGGCTGACGCTGAAGACCAAGGGGCTCATCAAGAAGAAGCCGAACACGTGGACCGAGCGGGCCTTCTGGGGTCCGCGCTCGAGGCTGCTGCTGAGCTTCCAGGACGTCAACTCGCGAGGGCTGTTCACGCTGTACTTCGAGCGGCGCGCCCATGTCGTGCGGCTCGCCGAGGATCCGGCCCAGCTCGGCATCGACTTCGCTCAGGCCGACCACCTCAAGATCGACGAGCTCCAGCCCCCGGCGGCCCGCCGTCAGCTCAGCGAGACCCGCGACAATACCGACACCGTGCGGCTCTTCCTCGATCGCTCGGAAGGCATCACGCCCCAGACCCTGACCGTGCAGTTCGGCTATTTCAGCGATCTCCAGTCGTGGGCGCCGATCCTGATCCCCATCGCCTTCTTCGCGCTCGGCAACCTCGCCGCGCCGGTGTTCAGGCTCATCGGGCTCCGGCTCGCCCGCGCGTTCCGCGCGCGCGTCCACGTCGGCTCGCCCGACCGCGCCACGGTGACCGCGGGCGGCGTCGTGCTGGGCGCCGAAACGCTCGCGCGCATCAGGGCGAACGAGACCACGGCGGAGGAAGTCCGCCAGCTGCTCGGGCCGCCCACCGAGGAGGTGGAGCAGCTCGGCGGTCCCGGCAAGCACACGCTCGTGTACCGGAGCCGTCGATTGACCCCGCAGCGCGGCCGCTCCTGGGGCTGGATCGCCACCGTCGACCACTGGGAGGAGGAGCTCCAGGAGGTCGACATCGCCCTCGACGGTGGCGTGGTCAGCAACGTCCAGGCCCGCGTGCGCCGCACGCGCCTCGCCCATCCCGACGCGGAATAGGCGCGGAGGCGGACGTCGCCCCGCGAGCCGCTTGGTGATCCGGCGGCTCGATGCTAGCGTGATTGTCATGGGTGGTCGGGTATGGATGTGGGCGTTGGCGATTCTGGCCGCGTCGATCGGCGGCGGCCCCGGAGCCTCGGCCCAGCCGCCGCGGTTCTTGAGCGACGCCGAATCGCAGCTCGCCCATCAGATCGAAGAGGCCAACCTCCAGCAGTTGCGCGCGGGGCCCAGTCCCCTGTTCAACAAGGGGCTCCCGCAGCTCGCCCGCACGCCGGCGGGACGGACGAGGCGGTCCACCGTGACCAGCGTCACGCTGCTGGGTTCGCCCGGCACCTCCGCGGCCACGGACCGGCAGGCCCTGGTCACGCGCTACGAATACGCCACGGGTCTGACCCTCACCACGGTCGTCGACCTGAACGCCGGCCGGGTGGTCGAGGTCCGGGCCGAGGCCAATCGGCCGACTCCCCTCGCCGACGACGAGATTCAGCGCGCGATCGTGCTGGCCTCGCGGGCCGTCCCCGATCTGGCCACCACGCCGCGCGCCGGCTTGAAGATCCTGGCCCTCGTCGACAGCAAGACGACGAGCCGCCGTTACGGACACCGGCTGGTGGCGGTGTGGCGCGAGACGCCCCCCCCGAGCCCGCGCGTGCTCGTCGACCTCAGCACCGAGCAGGTCGTCAATGCAAACTTTTAGGGGCTACCCCGCGGTTGGGAGGATGGCTATGCGCGCATGGGCGGCCCGCCTGAGGGCGATCGCCTGGTTTTCGACGATCGTCCTCGTGGCGTTCGTGGGCCTGCCGGCTCCGGGCCACGCCTTCGAGATCGTCCAGTACTTTCCCGTGTCGTCGACGGGCGTGCCGCCGCCGTTTCCCGACACGGGCTGGCGCATCCGCTACGGGATCCTCAACTCGCTCACCCACGGCTACGGCAACGCGGCCATCTGGGAGATCCAGAGCGTCGAGTTCATGCGAGGGTACAACGCGGCCGGCGACCCGGACTGGATCACGGTCCTTCGCAATCTCGCCCTGGTCGAGATGTACGTGTCGTACCACGACGGGTACGAAATCTGGGACATGCAGGGCCTCTCCGGATTCGTCCAGGCGTCGGGCGCGCTCCTTCCGAGCGCCGGGGTAGTGGCGGCGAGCGTTCAGCCAGACGGGGTCGTCATCGCCGAGGTCGCCGACGACCACGTGCGCTGGATGTCCATCGCCGACCAGGCCCGCCGCGGACAACGGCTCGATCTCTGGGCCACCCTGTCTGCGGCAAACTATCGGTACATCATGCGCTACAGTTTCCTCGACGACGGCACCATCCAGGCCCGCGTGGCGGGGACGTCGCAGAACCTTCGGTCGGTGCCGGTGGGCGACGATACCGGGATGCACGTGCACCAGGGGGCGTGGCGGATGCAGTTCGACCTGGGCGCGCCCGCCGCCAACGAGATCCACGTGGTGGAGCGGATCGCCGACCCCGACAGCGCGGGCGCGAGTCTCCAGCACCGCCCGTTCAACAACGGGTTGGAAGGCGGAGAGGCCTGGAACCCGGAGCTGTTCACCTCGCTCATGGTGGAGAGCACGCTCATCGACGACCGGCACACCCCCCCGCACAAGATCGGCTACAGCATGATGCCCCTGCGCGGGGGGGCGTTGCGGAACTTCCGGAAGTACACGCAGAAGGACGTGTGGGCCGCGCTGCTGACCGCGCCCAACGGATCGACGGACCGGCTCCGATACATGGACGTGCTGAACTACGTGGAGCAGGCGCGGCCGCTGGCCGGACAGCCGGTGGCGCTGTGGGTCAGCGCCGCCCTCCTTCACGTTCCCCGGACGGAAGACTTCGGCGCCGACGGCTACAACGCCTCCCAAGGCGTCGCCCTGGCCATGTGGACCGGCTTCGACCTCATGCCCCACAACCTGTGGGACAAGACCCCGCTGTACCAGTTGCCCTGAATTTCTGCTTCTCTTTCTGCTTTTTTAGCGCCAGCGGGAGAGGCGGTCGTTGACGGCGTCCAGTCCCAGCACGATGGCGATGGAGGCGGCGGAGACCAGGGCGGTGGCGGCGAAGAGCTCGGGGGCGCGAAAGCCGTTGGCGAAGGCGCCCATCAGCGAGCCCATGCCGCGGAGGCCCGCGAACATCTCGACGACCAGCACCCCGAGCAGGCAGAACACCACGCCCAGACGCATGGCCGCGATCACCGACGGGACGATGGCCGGGAGGATCACCTTCAGGTAGAGCTGGAGGGGGCGCGCCCCGAAGGACCGGGCCACCGTGAGCAGATGGCGATCGACGTCGCGGACGGCGCCGGTCACCAGCACGGCCACCGGAAAGAACCCGTGCAGGGTGCCGTAGAGGATCGCGGGCGCGGTCCCGTAGCCCAGCAGCAGCACGATCCACGGCAGCACCAGGATCTTCGGCATGCCGTAGAGGGCGATCACGAACGGCCGCACCGTCGACTCGAACACGCGCGCGGAGCCGAGGACGAGGCCGGCGGCGACGCCGAGCACGACCGACAGCGCGTAGGCGACGGCGGTCTTGGCCAGGGTGTCGGCGAGCGCGGCCACGGCCTCCCGGCCGACGGACGGCACGCTGAGGGCGACCGCCGACGGCGCCGGAACGAACAGCGCGTCGACCCACCCGGCGCGCGCGAGCCCCTCCCACGCCGCCACGACCACGAGCACGCTCGCCAGCTGAAGTCCGACCACGCGCGCCCGGCCCGGCGTCATTCCGTCCACCGCCGCGCTCGCCGCTCGAGCAGGCTCGCCGCCGCGTCGGTGGCCACGACGACGACCAGCGTCACCACGACCAGCGCCACGTAGTCCGCGGTCCTCAGCAAACCGTAGGCGTGGTTGATGAGCGCGCCCATCCCGGCCTTGGAACCGAGGATCTCTCCCACGATCACCCCGACGACCGAGAGCGCCAGGCCCGTGCGAAGCCCGCCGACCAGCGTGAACAGCATGCCCGGCACCAGCACCTTGACGAAGACCGTGGCCGGGCGCGCGCCGAAGGCGCGGGCGACGGTCACGAGCTGAGGATTGACCTGGCGGATGCCCGCCAGCGTCGCCAGCGTGATCGGAAAGAACCCGAGCAGGAAGCCGAAGGCGATCTTGGAGGCGGCGTCGAGCCCGAAGAACAGCATCAGCGACGGATACCAGACCACCGCGGGCACCGCGTAGAGCGCCGCGAGCATCGGGCCGTAGACCCGTCCGAGCGTCCGGTAGAGCCCGAGCGCGAACCCGACCGCGAGCCCGGCGGCCACGGCGAGCCCGTAGGCCACCACGATCTCACGGGTGGTGATCAAAAGGTTCTCGGGCAAGTCCGGGTACGAGCGCAGCAGCAGCAGATCGCGCAGGGCCGGCACCGCCGCCGACGGCGGCACGTACAGCAACGGGCTGCCCACCCGCGCCGCGATCTCCCACGCGAGCAGCACCACCGCGACGATGGCCGCGCGGGCCAGCGCAACCCTCACGCCCCATCTCCCATCGCCCTGAACGATTCTTCGCGGATCTCGCTCCAGAGCTTGGCGCGCAGGCTCACCATCTCGGGCGACTCCATCGCGCGCGGATACGGCTGAAGCAGCTCGAGCACGCTCTTGATTCGCCCCGGCCGCGCCGTCATCACGACCACCCGGGTCGACAAAGCCAGCGCCTCGTTGAGACTGTGGGTCACGAAGATCACGGTCTTGGTCGTGCGCCGCCAGATCTCGAGCAGCCACTCCCCCATCAGCATGCGTGTCTGCTCGTCGAGCGCCCCGAACGGCTCGTCCATCAGCACGATGGGCGTGTCGATGGCCAGCGCGCGGCCGATGGCCACGCGCTGCCGCATCCCGCCCGACAGCTCGCGCGGATACTTCGCCGCGAAGTCGCGCAGCCCCAGCGGCCCGAGCAAGTCGGTCGCGGTCCGGCGCCGCGTCTGCCGGTCGACGCCTTGCAGCTCCAGCCCGAACTCGATGTTCTCGACGACCGTGCGCCAGGGAAAGAGACCGGGGTCCTGAAACACGGTGGCCACGGAGCGCGGATCGGGCCCCCTCACCGCGGTACCGGCGATCAGCACGCGGCCGGCGTCGGGCACGACGAGACCACCGAGCAAGCCGAGCAGCGTCGACTTGCCGCACCCCGACGGCCCGATGATGGTGCAGAACTCGCCCTCGGTGACCGAGAGCGACACGTCGCGCACGGCCTCGACCGCACCCGACGAGGTCACGAAGCGGCGGCCGACTCCCTCGATCGCGATCAGCGGTCGCGCCATCCCAGGCGATCTTACGCGGGGTCGGCGGCGTTACGGACGGACGGAGGCTTCGATCTCGGTGCGGGCGTTCTGGCCGGCGGCGTCGGCGGTCAGCTCGGCCAGCCAGCCGACGGCGTTGAAGTCGTCGCGCGGGCTGCCGTCGCGGTTCCAGGCGTCGATGTCGACCGTGCTCGGCTCGGGATCCGGTGGCTCGATGACCGCCGTGGCCAGGCGGCTTCCGCCCCCGCGCGTGCCCAGGAGCGTGATCGCGTCGATCAGCTCGCCGGGATCGTCGGGGACCAGCGTCGGGGAGAGGCCGAGCCGTCCCGCGATCAGGCGCCGCCGAAACCGTCGGATCTCGGCCGGTCGGCCCCGCTCGACGGTCTCGTCGAAGACCGCGACGGCCACGGACGAGTCGAACGAGAGCCCGCGCCGCCATAGGTGTGTGGTGCCGGTGAGCGCGTAGGCGTCGTCGACGATCACGGTCGTCGAGGCGAAGCGGAGCGTGCGGCCCGGCCCGGCCGACGGCGCGAACGCCTGGATCCGGAACGGAATGGAGGGGTTGGCGAACAGGAGCGCGCCCACCGCCTCGCGCAGCAGGGCGTCCCGCACCCGGCTGAGCGCGTCGGGGGTGCCGGGCAGCAGCCGGATCGGCAGGCACATCAGCACGCGCAGCGCCGGCCGGTCGAGCATCCGTTGAACCAGCGTCGGCCAGAGCTGAAGCTGATCGTCGACCCCGCCGAACGCCCGGACGTCGAACGCCGGCGTCTCGATGTAGACGAAGTCCTCCGCGCGCCCGAGCGCGGCGACGAGCGAGGTCGCCCCGTCGCGCGCTCCGCGGCCGGCCACCAGGACGCGCCGGTCCAGCGCGCGGACGATGCTGTCCACCGCCTGATCGAGGGCGGCCGGCGGGGTGATGCCCTCGGCGATCAACCGATCGCGGATCTCCTGCGCGGTCTTCTCGAAGAAGAAAGGATCGTTGCCGAACGCCAGCTGCGCCAGCGCCGGTTGCTCGCCCTCGACGCCGGCCGCCACCGTGCGCAGCACCGCCACCAGCGGCGTGGGGCCGGGCGGATCCACCGGTCGAACGAACGGTGTGGCCGCCGCGACGACCAGGTCGGCGGTCGTGCGAAAGACCCTGTCGCGCACCAGCTCGGCCAGGTCGACGGCGGCCGGACCGTCGAGCGCCACTCCCGTCCCGTGGATCTCGGTGGCGGCGGGCGCTCCGGGGTGGCCAGCCTGGTGCGGGAGCAGCTCGTGAAAGCGACTGAATGCGGGCGTCGATGCCACTACGCCGCGCGCGCCCCCTGCCCCGACCGTGGCCGCCGCGATCTCGAGTCGCTCCATCGTCGGCAGCGGCGCGCCGGGCTGTGATGCGGGCAGCAGTCCGCCGCGCTCGATCTGTTCCACCGTCGCGCCCGTGGCGCTCAGCAGCGCGACGCTGTCGCCGTCGGGCTCGCGGATGAAGGCCGGCTCGGTCAGCGCGACCGCGTCACCGGCGGCGAGTCCGCGAACCAGCGTGTCGCCGCGGAACACGGCGGCGGCCAGCGAGGAACGATCGATCAGTGCGGGCCCGTCGTCGGGGGCGGCCAGCGTGACGCCGGGCGGCACCGAGTCGTTCGGAAGCCCGGCGCCGAAGACCTGGCCGATCTCGCAGAGGATGATCTGGCCGTTCACCTGGCCGATCGAGAGAGGTTGGCCGCCGACGGGGGCTGGCCGAAGGAAGCGCTGGTCCATGTAGAGACGCGTGGCTCGAGCCGTGACGATCTCGACGTCGGCGCCCATCGGAGCGTTCGGTGAGACGTCGCCGTCGGCGAGGTCAGCCACCATCGTCACCCGCCCATCGGCCCGAACCACGCCGGCGCCGCCGTCGAGTCTGACGTGACGGCCCTGGTCCGGATCGAAGCCCTGGGTCCAGGCGCGAACCCAAGCCCCGGCGAGGGACGCGCCCAGCTGGAGATCGAGCAGGGCGCGCTGGCCCGCGACCGTCCCACCCTGGGCCGTTCCCCCTCCGACGAGCGCCGAGACCGTCAAGTCCGGAAGCGAGTCCGGCGGATCGACGTCGGGCAGCGTGAGCGCGTCGAGACCGCCCCAGTCACGGCTGAGGACGGACGTCACCAGCCGCGTGGGATCGGCGCTCGCGAAGAGCGCCACCGCGGCGTCGGCGGCCGCGTCGGCGGTATCGCGAAAGAGGGGGCCGACGGTTCGCGAGACGGGCACCCGCGTGCTCGCGCGATCCTGATCGGCCGCGCGCCGTGCCGCCGGCGTGTCGGCGAGCGCCGTCGTGGCGCGCCGCTGGCCGACGAGATGCGCCTCGACGTCGGTCACCGCGACCCGGACGAAGTCCCGCGTGATCGTTGGAGTCCCGACCGGCCCCGCGGGCCAGAGCGTCAGCTCGCTCGCGTAGCGACCGTTGGGCAGCAACGCCATGCGCGGCAGGGGCGCGTCGTCCGGATTGTCCGGATCGGCCGGGTCGAAGCTGAGCTGGACGTTGCCGGCCGCCGCCGCCTCGCGGAGCGGTCCGCTGCCGTCGAGATTCAGGAACGCGAGCCGGCCGTCCAGGACGGGGTCGAGCGCACCCTCGTGGGGATTGACCAGATGCACGGTCAATCGCGCCTGCGCCCGCGCGGTGCGCGCGACCTGTCCCTCGACGAACAGGTTCTGAAAGCTGGTCGCGAGGAACGACCACCAGGCCGCGACCGCGCCGGGATCGATCGCCCGCCCGGCCGTGTCGAAGGCCCAGAGCCGGGCCGTCGTGTCGGTCGGGAAGCCCAGCAGCTTCTCGCCGACGCCGCCCGGGAAGCCGGGCCGCTTGAGATCACTCATCGGTGTCGGTCCGTTCGTGAGGGTCTCGCCGGATAGCTTCAGCCCGACGTGCTCGGCCTTCTCTTCCTGGGTCATCGAGGTTCCGTCCGGCTTGTTCGGAAATCCCGGAGAGAGCCGGTTGATCAGCGTGCCGAGCGTCGGCGGATCGTCCGGCAGCTCCAGGGCCACGTAGCGCACGCGCGACCGGGTCGGCACCCCGGCGGTGGCGCCGGGATCGGCCGAGGGAAGGACGGACATCAGCGCGTCGAGCCGCTCTTCGACCGGGGCCAGCAGCCGGAAGAGGCCGACCAGTCGGCCGGTCGTGAAGGCCGACGCGCCCGACGCCTGGCGAAGGTGGGCGAGCGACAGCGGCCGCGGAGCACTGGCCACGAGCACGCTGAAGGTCCCGGTCGCCGGCGGGAACCAGTCCACCCCGTCGTCGAGCGCCACCGTGACCGAAAGGTCGTCATTGGGCGCGCCCAGCAGGATGTCCTTCGAGAACCACGGCCCGACGACCGGCGAGCCGAGACCGAGGGTTGCGGGATCGGGAGCGAGTGTCGCCACGTCAGTCCTCCTCAGCCCACCGCGATCTCGGCCGGCGGACTCGTCCGACCGAGCGGATCGACGACGACCACGCGATAGCGGGTGCCGGACACCGGCGCGTCGGCGTCGACCAGTCGGAAGCGCCCGGTCCGGTCGGGCAGCCGCCCGCCGTCGGCCGGCGAGGCTTCCGCCGACAGGGTGCCGCCAAAGCGGGCGCGGTCGTTGGGGAGGGTGCGGTACACGTCGAACCGATAGCTCCCCACGCTCCCCGCCCGCAGCGGCTCCGGATGCTCCCAGCTGACTTCCGTCCCGGCACCGCTCGGCGCCGTGGCCAGCGCCTGGGCCGGACGCGGAGGGTCGAGCGGCACCAGCGTGACCTGGGCCGGGGCGCTGGCCACGCTCCAGCGCCCGGCCGGACCGCCCGCCCCCGGCTCCGCCGCGGCGCGCACCTCCGACCGCCAGCTGTAGGTGAGCCAGTCGCGCAGGGTTCCGCCGGGGACGATCTCGGAGGCGCCCGCGTCGAGCACCTCGACGACCTGCGCGCCGTCGGCGCCCGCCGGCGGCATCGCTCCCGTGGCCGCGATGGGCATCTGCAGCGGGTCGGCGGAGAGCGCCGAGCTCCGACGCAGGCGGAACTCCACCGCGGGGACCAGGCCCCGCGGCACGCGAATTGTCACTCTCACCTTTGGTGCTGCCGCGCCGGCCGGCGCCAGCACGGGCTCGGCCGTCACCAGCGGGGTCGGCGGCGTGGGGTTGTTCGGCACCGCCACCGGGATCAGCGGGGCGGCCCCGAACGGGATCTCCACGTTGGATCCGCTCACCGCCACCACCCGGTACAGCGAGAGCACCCGCAGCGATCCGGAGAGCGCGTGCTCGAAGCGGACCTGGCCGGCCGCCGGCCGCTCGATCGGGCGCGCGGTGACCTGCTCGAACATCTCGCGTGACAGCAGCGCGGGGTCGCTGGTGAGGGCGGCCGCTCGATCGACCACCGTCGCCGCGTCGCCCAGGGCCGCCAGCACGGTCTGGGCGGCGGGTTTGGCGGGCAGGTTCTGGGCCACGATCTTCTGGAGCCGTGCGGTCACCCGCGTCTCGTCGGTGTAGAAGACGCGGAAGCGCTGCTGGCCCGGCTGCGGCGACCACGTCAGCGCCACCCGCGCCTGGCCCGTCGCGTCGGGCCGGGCCGCGTAGCGCAGCGCGGTCGCCATCGTGAGCGCGCTCGGCGGACGCGGGTCGCTCAGCAGCAGCGTGACCGGCTCGGAGTCGACCGAAGGTGCTCCGAGCGTGTTGATCCACCGAGCCACGATCGTGACCGCCTGCGAGTCCGCGCGCTGGAGCGCCGGGCCGTCGCGCGAGACCACCAGCGTCGGCGGCGGGCCCGAGGCCGGCACGCCGATCGACGTCACCACGCCGTCGACCGCGACCTCCAGCGCCGCGAGCAGCGCCGAGCCGGGCGGGAGCGCGTCGACCTCGGGCACGGCCACGCTGACGTCGATGATGCCGGACGGCGTGGTCAAGTTTCCGTCGGCGTCGACGCCCGGAGCGACGTAGGTCGCGTGGACGACCGGACGCGGCGGTGCCGGACGCACGCCCGCCGGGGCCGCGCGCTCGGACCACTCGCTCCAGCGGCCGAACCAGTCCGCCTGCGCCGCACGGTACGCAACGGCCTCGGGAGGCGCGGTTCGATCAGCCACCTCCCCTTCACCGACGCTCATCGCGCCGCTCGGGACCGCCGGCACCAGCGAGACGCCGCGGCCGGCGGGCGTTCTGGCGTTCAGCCCCACGAGGCCGGCGCCCTCGCGTCGAGCGAGACCGATGACGGCGCCGGAGACCACCCCGCCGAGCGGGACCACGACCTCACGCTGGGCCGCCGGCGGCAACAGGGGCATCCACGGTCCGTTGACCGGCGCGTCCAGCCGCGGAGCGCTCGGGCGCAGCGGAGGATTGGCGACCGTCGCGCAGGCGACCGTCCACAGATCGAGGAACGGTCCGGGCGGACCGCCCTTCAACCGGATGCCGGTCACGAGCCGAGTCAGCAGAGTCGAGGGAGTCGTGAGCGCGTCCGGCGGCAGCGTGGCGACGAGATCGCCGATTCGACGAGGATCCGCCTTCCAGAGGCCGCGCACCACGTAGGCGATGACCGCGCCCGGGGCCGTGGTCGGAGGGGCCTCGTCGACGTCGGAGAATCCCAGCCAACGGCCGACGCCGGGGTCGAGCGCCGCTTGCATCAGCAGGCCGAGGACATTGATCCGCGCTCCGCCGCGCTCGATCCCGTGCTCGTCCAGGACGTGCTCGATCCGCTCGAGCAGGTAGGCCGGCGCGCTGAGATCGGTCAGGAGCGGGTCGAGCCAGGGCTGAACGATGGGTATGAGCGCTTGAATGCGCCCCTCTTCCATGGCGGGCGTGGCGGGCGGGGCGCTCGACGGATCGACGGCCTGCGGCGCCTCGTGTAACCCGAGCCGGGTCGGCGCGCCGCGCCGCACGCGCTGCATCGCCAGCGTGGGCGCGTTGGGAATGCCACCGTAGCGCGGTCCGCTCGCCACCGGCAACGCCAGCGCACGCCAGAGCTTCCCGCGCTTGAGGAGCGATCGAGCGTCGATCCAGCGCACGCCGTTGACGCGGCCCGCCCCCTGCACCACGACCCGCTCGATCCGCGAGGCGCCGAACTGGAAAGGCGGCTGATTGAGACGGCCGGCCACCGCTTCGCCGCGCGGCGTTCCGATCACGGCGTCCACGCGGAGCTTGCCCTTGGTCGCGGGCACGACATCGACCTCGATCCAGCAGCACACGCCGCTCGCCGGCGGTGGCAGCCAGCCGGTCATCGGGGTGGAGTCGGTCAGGTCGAACGGGGGAATTCTGGGCGCGCCGAACCGATCGCTCCAGGTGATGTCGGTCCGCAGCTGGGCCTTGCTGCCGCCGACGCCCAGGTCCTGCCGAAACACCGTGAACGGCGCGGCGGGCAGGCCGAGCAGCTGCGACGGGATGAGGCGGAGATGGATCCCGGGCGCCAGGTGGGGATCTCCGGCCCCGTCGATGGCCTGCGCGTTGAACGCCCAGCGCGGGGCGGGCGCGCTCACACGGTCTCCAGGGCGGCGAACCGCGGGCCGCCGGCCAGGTAACGCCGAGCGGTCGTCAGCCCGGACGGCTGCTGCAGCAGGAGCGAGAGGAGATCGTTTGCTCCAACCGCAATCAATCCGTCGGCGGCCAGCAGCATGCGCGTGCCGGCGGCGTTGCTGCGCCGGGGCACGAGGGTGGCGGCGCCGAGGGTGAGATTGATCACGCGCGTCCTGATTCCCCGTTCGAACGGCTCGTCCGCCTCCAGCAGGACACCAGCCAGCTTGAAGCCGTTCTGGTTCCGCCAGAGCAGGGTCGTCCGCGGCGACTTCGGCAACGGGAACGGGTCGAGGCCCAGCGAGACCAGCGTGGCATCCAGCGCCGCGTCGTCGCGGAGCGACGGCGTCGTCGGCATGGCGCCGGTCACCACGGCCTCGTGCGGCAGGATCGGGTTCGGGCGGCTCACGCCGAACCCCAGCGATTCGATGAGTCCGAGGGGATCGCGGTGGCGCGAGGCCTTGAAGTGGGCGCGGGCGACGAGCACCTCATCGGACGCGGGATCGTTCGCCGGCGGCGCCACGAGGAGCAAGTCGTACTCGCCGCCCGGCTCGAGGTCGGCGGCGATGTCCAGCGTCGTGCCCCCGAGCGCCGGCGGGGGCTGGGTGAGACACGGCGCCGCGCGCGCCGTCTCGAGCATCCGCCGATCCGACGCGGGCTGACGAATCTCGACCAATGGGTGCCTGGTGACCGTCGCCGGCACGTCCGGTGGTGTGGCCACTCCGTGAAGCGAGCCCGGCGGCGGATTGGTCCGCCGGAGCTTGAGGGCCAGGGACCGGCCGTATCGGCTCAGCAGCAGATCGAGATGATCGACCGAGAAGAGCGCCTGGAGCGGATCGGCCCGGAAGTGCGGGGCGGCCGTCCCGTCGGGCTCGAAGCCCAGGAGATAGCGGGCGACGCCGCGCGCGTCGAAGACCGATTCGTCCCTGAGATCCGGCGGCGCCGTCGACGCCGCGGCCGCGTCCGCCGTGCGGAACGAGTACGTCGCCTGAGGCAGGTCGAGCCACTTGGCGGGATCGATCGGCGACGGCTCCGGCTCGTCGTCGGTCCGCCGCCAGCCCTGATACTGACACTGGACCCGGACCTGATACGTGGTGCCGGCGTTCAGCAGCTCCGGACGCGCAGCGACGCCGCTCTGGCCGCGGTCGTTCCAGAGACCGGAGAGATCCAGCCGCGCCTGCTGATCGCGATCGTGGGCGTCGGCCGCCGCCCAGCTCAGCGCGCAGGCGCTGACGATGCCGACGTGCTCGCGCGCCCAGGGGTCGATCCGCACGCCCTTCCAGGTCCCGGCCACGGCCGGCGTGTACCGAACGAAGCGACACCGCCGGCCATCCGGACCGCTGACCACGGGCCCCAGCGCCTCGGCCTTCCATGGGTGTGTCTGGCCATCGACCAGCGTCCCGCTCACCCGCGGCTCGTCCGCCACGGTCTTGGCTGCCTCGAATTGGAAACAGACGCGGGCGACCACCGAACGGCCGCCGCCGCCGGTCACCACGACCGCGCGGATGTCGGGGCCGCTGACCGTGACCGGCTCGAGGACGTTCTGGCGCGTCGTCTTGGCCGTGTCGACCACCGCGCCGTGCCCGTCGAACGCGCGGACCTGAATCGCCGTGCGTCCCGCCTGCCGGAGGTGCACGGACACGCCCGCCACCGGCAACGGGGCCCGAACGCGGAACCCCTTGGCGGGGAACTGTAGCTCCGGCGTTCCGTCGGGCTTGCCGGCGGGGACCCGGTCGACCACGCGGAGCGGCGTCGCGCGATTGAGCGTCTCGTACCGCAGCTCGCCGTGGCTGAAGGTGAGCGGCATTCGCGTGCCGATCTTCAGATCCGTGTACTCGTCGCACTCCGGGATCGGCGCTTCCTTGGCGCCGAGGGTCAGCGCGAGCACCAGCTCCGGCGCGACCGCGGCGGGGGCGATCGTGCCGGCGAAGCTCAGCGTGGTGAGCAATCGCCCGTTGCGCGACAGATACGGGAGCTCGTAGGCCCTGATGATGTCGGCGTCGAGAGGCGACGGCACGGACAGACGCTCGACGCGACCGGCCACCAGCGTGTAGCCGCTCTCGATGGCGAAGTCGAGCAAGGCCGCGGCTTCGAACGTCCCCAGCGATTCGCGGCCGACGATGCGCAGCGTGCTGGGGAACGGCGGCGGGCTGGGTCGGCTGGAGCGAAGCTCGACCCGATTCACCCCGTCGCGGCGGGCGCGCTCGCCCCGCAGGCAGACTCGCTCGGGCGTCGGCGACGGCGTGCACACCCGGCCGAGCGTGGCGGCCGGGTCGCCCCGCGCTTCGGCGCCGCTGCTGCCGAGGTTGCGCGCCCACGGGGCGGGGTGCCAGCTCAAGAGCGATAGTTCCCTCCCCTCCACCTCCCCCGGCGGCGGATCGGCGGCGTCGGTCACCGCCGGCCGGCTCGACGGCAGCCACCAGGCCGCGTCGAACGGTCCGCTCAGCGGGACCCCGGCCTCGAGCAGCTCGAGCTTCGTCACCCGGTAGGCGTATTTCAGCTCGCTGGTGCCGCTCCAGACCGGCCCCGGCACTCCCACCGGCGCCCCGAAGGCCGATCCGGCCCCCAGCGCGGTCTCGACGTAGTGGCTGAAGTGCAGCACAGGCGCCGTGTCCGGCCAGGCCGTGTGCTCGGGGCCGAGGGCGCCGCTGGCCGCGGCGTGGCCGGTGACGAGGCCGCGCCGATCGGTCAGGTCGATGCCAACCAATGGGTTTGGTGGAACGGGCACGGCGGCGCCCGGATCGGTGCCGATCGAGATCGAGACGCATCCCTCGAGGGAGAAGAAGAGCAGGTCCACGCTGGCGCAGAACTCACCCTCCAGCCGGCGCTCGTTCTCCAGAATTCGCAGCTGCGCGTCGCCGGTGACCGACACGTTGACCACCACCAGCGACAGCTCGCCGCGGATGGCGGCGACCGCGGCCAGCATGCGCGGCGCGGTGCCGAGCCCGGCCAGCAGCCGGGCCGAGCCGGTCAGGCGGATGGACCCGGCCGACCAGTCGACGTTCCACTGGGCGCCGAAGCCGACCGAGAAGCCGTCGAAGTCGAGCCGCTCGTCGCCCCCCAGGCGGTGCAGCTGCCGCTCCTCGAACATCAGGAAGCCGGAGGCCCGGACGTCGAGGGTCCCTGGCAAGAACGTATAGGTCATTGGATCGCCGACCCGGCCCTCGAAGCCGTCCGCCCCGATCCGCACGTAGGCGTCGCCCGGAGTGGAGGGAGCCGGGAAGTAGCCGGAGATCGGCACCTTGATCGTCAGCAGGTGCGGGATCTCGTAGTCGGCCCGCAGCCCCAGCATGAGCGCCGACGGATCCTTCACCACCAGCCCGACGATCTTCAGGGGCGGCGGCGGGGTTCCCGCGGCGGGCGGTGGTGGAGACTCGATCGGCAGCCGCGGCGTCGACAGGAACGTGACGTCGACTCCGAAGATCACCGACGGCTCCGGGTGGGAGACCGTGAACATGCCCAGCGCGTTGAAGAGGAACGCCCCGTCCGGCAACGTACCCACGAGGGCTCCCAGGCCCAGCGCCCACTGCCCGGGCTGGGGCATGTACTTTTGCAGCAGCGGCTTCTTGAACCAGTCCAACTCGCGCTGGACCGGATCGTTCGGACTGGTCCCGGAAAGATCCCGCGTTCCGTTGGCGACGAACCGGCCCACGAATCCGAAGACGCCGAGCCCGGTGAGGCCCAGCGGCAGGCCGGTGGCGAAGCGGACCCCGATCTCGATCTGGGCAAACGATCCCGACAGATTGAGCGCCCCGAGGACCTCGATCCCGGCCGGGATGACCTCGAGGTCGAGGGCGGCCGAGAGCGCGCCCCCGGCGCCGACCTTCAGCTGACCTCCACCGCGGAGGGTTCCCGGAATCTCCAGGTCGACGGCCAGACCGCGCAGCTCCAGCTCCACGTGAGGCTGATCGGCGGCGTCCCGCGAAAACGACAGCCGGATCGTCGCGCCTGTGACCGTGATGGGCCCGGTGTCGAGCGCGAACCGCAGGTCGATCTCGTACCACTGCGAGCCGGAGCCGGCCCGCGCGCCGGTCACCCGGAGCAGCTCACCGAGGGGGCCGCTGATCGTCCACTGCCCCGGGTCCTCGATCTCGAACGAGACGTCCTCGTACACGAGGCCGAACTTGTCGAGCCCTTCGCGGGCGTTGTCCAGCTCGACGCCGACGTTCTTGTAGCGGACCTTGAGCGGCTTGTCGGCGCTGGTGCTGAGGCCGATGCCGGCCGCCGTCACCTCGAAGCCGACCTGCACGGTGTAATCGCAGAGCAGCCGCTGCCGGGACCCGGCCAGCGAGTCGAGCGCGCGCTGGCGCTCCTCGACCTCCACTCCGAAGACGACGACCTTGCCGTTGCGGGCGAAGGCGCCGGCGGCGAGTCCCGCGGCGACGAGCGCGCCGGCGCGGATCGCGGTGTCGTCGACAGAGCCGGTGGGCGCCGCCGCGCCGGCGATGAGCGCGGGGCCGAGGGCCAACACGGTGGCCAGCACGTTGTGCTTGGGGGCGTTGTCGCCGCCGACGAAGAAGAGGCCGTTCGGATCGCCCGACGAGTCGAGGGCGAGCGAGAAGACCGTCTGACCGCTGCGCGCGTCGTAGCTCCAGCGTCCCGTCCACGTGAAGATCTCCGGCCCGGGGACCGCGGGGTCGCGCACGGGCGTGACGTGGATGTCGTCGTCGGAGCCCGACAGGCCGGGCACCAGCAACGGCTCGGCCTGTCGCGCCACCGTCAGCTCGACCAGCGTCGGGATCGCGTCGGACAGCTCGACGACGGTCGGGCTGTCCCACTTGACGACGAGCCGGATCAGGTACGGCCGCCGCGGCATCCGAGGCTCGGGCTTCTTCGGCGTCAGACTGTCCGGCCCCGGCCGGTAGCTCCGTCTGACCAGCGGGTCGAGCCGCTCCTCGCTGTCGTCCTCCAGCAGCGCGTCGTCGTTCGGCACGCCGGCCACCGCGTACACGTCGACGCGCCGATACGGCGCGCGGCGTGGCTCGTTCTTGTCCGGCTTGTCGTCGGCCGTCCTCGCCCAGGTGGACTTCGTCGGGTCGGTGTTCACCAGGCGGCCGCCGAGCTCGGCCGACGAGAGCGGTGGATCGATGGTCGCCTCCACGACGAATCCGGCGTTCGCGGGCTGGGGATTGGGAATCCCGGTGTTGGCGACGGCCTCGGTCCACGTCGATTGCTCGCCGCGGGCGTAGATCCGGTTGGGCGCGACACCGCGGGCGATCAGAAATTCGCCCGCCACGTCCGCCCGTCGTTGCGCGAGATCCTTGTTGTACGTATCGCTCCCGATGTCGTCGCAGCGGCCGATCAGCACGAAGTCGCCGTCGTCGAACCCCCCGGCGAAGGCCAGCAGCTGATCGAGACCACCGGCCGGGATGGGATTCGTCGAGTCGAACTGCATGAAGAGCTCGAAGTGCCGGACCGGCGGCGGTGGCTCGTCGGTCGGCGTGGGTGGCGCGTCGGGACCGGCCTCGCTACCGAGCTCCAGCGTGACCTGGGCCAGCGCGTCTCCGGGGACCGTCACGTCCGCGCCGGCGGCCGCGCCGGCCACCAGCGCCGCCCGCTCGGCGGCCGGCGAGAACATCCCGCGCGTGTGGAAATCGCGCAGGTCCCAGGTCGCCTCCACGCCGCGAACTTTGACCGGCTGGCCGGCGAGATCGAAGATGCCGGCCTCGGTGGCGATGATCAGCTTGCCCTCGAGGACGTTCTGGATCTCCACCCGGCGCTCGCGGCCGGTCGCGTCGCGCATCACCAGGCGATGGCTGCCGACGGGGGGCGACGGGTGCAGCACGAAGGATGGGCCGTGGCCGGCCAGCTGAAACCCCGTCGGCGTGATGTGCCAGAAGTAGGTATCGCTCGGGGGGTCGCCGACGAACGTCAGCCCATCCAGCTCGGCCGGCGCCCCGCTGACGTGCACGACGTTGGACCGCAGCTGACCCGACGCGAGCTGAAGGTTGATGTGGGGCACGCCGGGGACCGCCCCCGCGCCGGAGAACTGAATCGGGACCTCGGGGCCCAGGAAGTCCGCGTTCTCGACGCGCTCGATCGGCTGGTAGACGAGCGTGTCGCCGGCCTTCGTCGAGAAGTACGGCGTGTCCGGGGACTCCACCTCGGTGTGATCCGGCAGAACCCAGCGAGCGCTGGTCCCCTGCGGCGAGCTGGCGCGAACCAGGCGCTCGCCGGAGACTGTCTGGGCCAGCGTCACCTCGAAGCGCGTTCCCGCGCCGTCCGGCAGCTGCTCCTGGGTCGCGGCCAGCGGCGTATCGCCGGTGTCGTTCCTCTGGAAGAAGAACAGCGAGAGCGGATTGGTCTGGCTCTGGCCGAGCTCGATCCGGAGCTCACCCTGGAGGCCGAGCGGCGAGCCGAGCAGGACCTCGCGCACGCCCACCGAGGCGTCGCCGATGAGCGGCGCGTTGCGCGGCAGGTAGAGCGTGGCCTCCTTGATGGCCAGGCCCCGCCACGCGGCCGGCTGGCCGCGCGCCACGATCTCCGGCGGGGTGAACTCTTCGGAGTCGTCGAAGGTCAGACGGTCGACGGTCAGCCCGACCTCCGAGCCGCCGATGAAGAAGTGGGGCGGCGAGAACCCGATCGTGAAGACCGGTCCGGTCGGCGCGTCCGGATCGAACGGATCCGGCTGGTCGATGAAGCGGACCACGACCGGACCACCGGCGGGATCGGGGTTCGGGGTGATTCTCAGCACACCGCTCCCAACCAGCCGAACTTTCTGGTCGGGCGCGTCGCTGTGCAGCAGGTGAGCGGGATTGACGCCGGCGCTGGGGACCAGCACCGCCGCCTTCAGCCCGGGCACCACCACCGACACGCGATCGAGGAATAGGTCCAGCGAGGACGGCACCGTCGCCGGCTCGAGGGCGGGAGGCACCGCGGCGCCCTGACGGCGCACCGTCAACTGGAAGGGGATCCCCACGTTGAGCCCAGGCGCTTCCACCGGCCACTTGCGAAGCGCGGGCAGACCGAGGTCGGCCAGCGACTGGACGGTGCCGTAGTACGTGAACGTCTCGTCGCTGGTGGCGGACCGGTACTCGACGATCGAGAGCTGCTCGAGCTGGGCCTCGATGTCCGGCGGGATGAACGTTCGTCCCGGCTCGGGAATCTCGATCAGATCGAGCAGACTGATTCCCCGCTTCGCCACCATGAAAACGTTCCCCCCGCTGCGGGTGCGCTGCGTGCTCGCCGAGCCGGACGTCAGGTCAGCGCGTGGACGATAGCCCAAACCTCACGCGGCAACAACCCGCCCTGGCGAGAGCACGGCGGGCTCGCGTTCGCGGGCGCCGGACGCGGCGCTGCTCGCGCGGGACGTCAGGTCAACTGGAGGATTTCGCGGGCCCGATCACGAAGACGCGATGATGATGAGGATGATGACGACGACCAGCACGATCACGATCCCGGCGATCCACACCCACGTGGGAATGCCGCCTCGCGCATCGACGGTGGCAAGCTCGTCGCGAACGATGGCGGCCTCGCGGTCCGCGTGCTGGCGTTCGAAGAGCTCGGCGCTCTCCCTGAAGGCCGTCCGGGCCGCCTCCCGCTGATCGCGCGCGAGGTACAGGCGCCCGAGCATCCGCTTGGCGTGAGCCAGCCCGCGGAGATGGCGAACCTCCTCGAACAGCCGGATAGCGTCCAGGCACGCGTCCGTGGCCGCCTCCAGACGCCCCTGCCCCTGATACACCGCCACCAGGTTGGTGAGCGTTCTCGCTTGGCCGAGCGAGTCGTCGGCCTGACGCTTGATCTCGAGGCTCTGCTCGTACGCCCGCTGCGCTTCCTCCCAGTCGGCTCCATCCGCGTAGATCACGCCGAGGTTGTTGTAGACCTGCGCGGCTTGAAAGCGGCGCCCTGCCTCGAGCAGGTATCCCAGGCTCTTCTGATAGGCCTCGGTCGCTTTCTCGACCTCGCGGCGTCTCCAGTAGAGCGTGCCGAGGCTGTTGAAGGTATCCGCCGAGGCGAGGCGGTCATTGGCGCTCAACGAGAGCTCGAGGCTATCGGTGAAGAACCGCTCGGCCTGCGCGTCGTCGCCACGCTCCCGGTACGCCTCCCCGAGTGAGCGCAGGATATGGTAGCGAGGCGTCGTGACGCCGGGCCACTCCGTCGAGCGCGTCTGCGCGAGACCGTAGTTCTTGATCGCCTGATCGAAATCTCCCTGTTCGGCGGCCAGCTCTCCCAGACGCAAGTACGTCTTGACCACCACGTCAGCGGGCGCGGCGGGAGTTTCCACCACGCGCCGGAACAACTGCTCAGCACCGTCCCACTGCCGCCGGTCCGCGGCCAGCTTGCCTTCGTGGTAGGTCAGCGTCGCGACGTGCGCAGGGGTGAGCACGGGATCGTACTCGTGGGCGAGCCGAATCAGCGTTCCGCAGACGGCGAGCCGCCGCGCCCGGCGGGCCCGGCGGCAGAGGTGTTCGAACTCGGTCACCCCACGCTCCTCGTCGGCTCCGAGCATGTGGAACATGCGCGAGTGCTGCTGCGCCTCGGATTCCGCCGACGACGTCGCCGACACCCCATTGTCCAGGGAGGCCACCAGTCGCGCGGACGCCTGATGAAACTCGTCCCGACGCTCGGGCCTCAGCCAGTCGCGGAACAGTTCCGCCCTGGCTGCGGCATTCAGGGCCAGGCCGCCGGGCACATTGACGACGGACGAGAGTTCTGCGAATTCCTCGCATCGCCGCTCCGCGGCCGCGGGATCGAGGGCCGGCACGAGCGTCCGGAGCACACGGGGGTTGAATTCGTGCGGGATCGCGCAGAGCCGGAGCTGGGCCGCCGAGTCGGCCGGCATGAGCCGGAGCAACACCTCGGTGGAACTCACGCCAGCCGAGAGACTCTCGACAATGGCCTGGAACTCGCGCAGGACGTCGCTCACTTCTTCGAGCTCGCCTGCAGGGCGTCACTCACGATCTTCACCACCTCGCCGACCTTGCCTCGGGTCATGGTGAAGAGGGTGAACGCCATCCCGGCCCTGTACTCCTCCGCGATCCCGCGCTTGACCAGATACTCGAGGATGAGGGTCTGATCGAAGTTGCCGATCTCCGTCACCTCGGTGTAGTCATCCCAGTCGGTTTCCAGGGTCGGCTTGCGCTGCCCACACACGACCGCGACGAGGTTGTTCAAGGTACCGTCGCGCAAGAGGCAGAGCAGCTCGCTCCACAGCCAGCCTTCGGTCCCCGGCGACATCTTCTCGAGGTCGTCTAGGAACAGGACCACGGGGCCTTCCTGCAGGACTCTCTGGAGGCACTCGACGAAGGAGCGGGTAATTTTCACCACCCGCTCGGTGTCGAGTTCCTGCATTTCCGAGGGCCCGGTGTTGATCTCGAGCTTGTTCACGATGACCCCAGCCATGTTGTCGATGTGCGACCCTGTGATCTGAGCCTGGTTGCCGACGTTGATGGCGCCTCCTTCGAACCTGACGGCGACGTCGAGAGTTCGCTTCTTGGAGGCCTCGACGAGGGTCGTGAAGGCTTCGAACGCCGCTGCCCCGAGCCCGCTCTTGATCTCCTCCATCACGGCCATGTAGTCGAGGGGCAGCAGGGAGCGGGACGTCACCCTGACCTTCTTCACGTTGCGGAGCGTGCATTCGTGCATCAAGCGGGTCTGCAGCGCGGACTTCCCCGCCCCACTCTCGCCCCACACGACCATGATGCATCGCTCGAAGTTGTCCAGCATGAGGCGAAACTTGTCGATCTCGCCGGTACGGTCGACGAACCGGGCCAGCAGATTCTCTTCGGGACTGAGACGCTTGACGGGATCGGGCATGTCGAGTCGGGGCGCGGGGCGGCCCTCCTCCTCTCGCTCTCTAGTGCGAGAGGTCCTCGGCCAGGCGGCGCGTGTCGTAACCTTCCTTGCGGCAGCGCATGTCGTAGTACAGGAGGATGGGGGCGATCGAACCCGGGACGGCGCACGCCGCGCCGATCACCCCGCCGATCAGGACGATCAACCGCAGAGGCAGTCCGATCGCTCCCCCCACGGCGCTGACGACCGCCCCGACGATGGCCGCCGAGACGAACGTGATCACGCTCATGAGTACCAGCACGCCGAGATTGCGCAGATAGAACCCCTTCCCGAGCAGCTTGCTCCGTCTCAGCGACGCCCGCGGCGACGTGCGTTCGAGCACGACGACGCAGAGGGCGAGCATGTACCAGGTCGCGAAGATCATGATCGGCACCACGAGCAACAGAAACCCGACGGCGAGAGTCACCCACACCAGCAGGACCGTGCGCACCACCCGGCCCGTGAGCGTTCCGAACGCCCGACGAAAGGCGCGACCGAGATCCGGCGCGGCGCCCAGGCAAATGTCGGCGATGAGCACGGTGAGCGGCGCCACGCTCAGAAAGATCACGATGATGATCGCGCTCACCAGTATCAGCATCCAGAACACCGGGGCCTCACCCACGCTCAGGACCTGCGCGGCGATGATCGGAGCTTGAAAAATCAGAACGGTGAGGAAGAGGACACCGAAGTGACGCGCGAAGATGGCGAACGCGCTCTTGACGATGCTGCCGGCCGTGTGCACCCGGACATAACTCACGGTTGCCATATGCCCCCCGTCCCGTGGGTCGTGGCGCGTCCAGGCCCGGTCAGGGCGCGTGGTCGCGCGACCGCACGGCGCGCACGATGAGCTACTGTGGACGAGGCTTCTTGGCCCGGTCCGACGACTGCTGCTTGATCCCGACGATGTCCCCGACGTTCGAATTACGAATCACGCCACCTTTCAAGACGTCGATGGGCCCGTGCTTCGTGACGGGCTCCTCGGACTTGATGCCGGCGATGTCTCCGACGTTTGCCCCCTCCACGACGAGCCCTTCGGCGACGTCGATCGTCGCAGCCTCGTCCTCCGCCGGCGACCGCCGGGGGCCGAGCGACTCCTCGAGAATCTTGAAGAGGACCTCGACATCGGACGGCCAGCGCGAGTCGCTCAACTCGTGGGCCTGTCTCCGGGCCAAGGCCTGGAGATCGTCGGGGAGCGCGTCCACCGCGGGAATCGTCGCGCCGCCCAGCAGCACGGGGATCACGCGGATCCGGCGGCGGAGCGCGGTGGCGATCTCCAGCCGAACGAAGTCGTTCGGGTCGTCGAGTCGCCGACGGCCGGCACCATCGCGGGCGTCGAGCCACCCGCGTCCGATGAGGGCGAGCAGTACGGCGCAGGACCCCACCGCGCCCTCGAGGGCGTCGACGAAGTCGTCCCCCGGCCGGATCGATTCGCGGTCGAAGAAGAGCGGCGCGTCGCCAAAGCTCTGCTTGATCGAATCGGACAGGCGGCCGGCCCAGCCCTGGACGTCGTCGCGACGGTAGCTCAGGAAGACACCGTTCGCCGAACCGCTCTCCTTGTCATTCACGAGGGGGGATTGTACCGCTGTCCCCGGGGTCGGACGCAAGGACAAACCGATAGGCATTACCGACGAGCGCGCACCATTGGGGCGACCTGCCGGTCGATGGCTCGGGCCGGCGCGGGACGTCAGGTGAGCTGGAGGATTTCGCGGGCGATGACCATGCGCTGGATCTCGGAGGTGCCTTCGCCGATCTCGGTGAGCTTGGCGTCGCGGAAGATGCGCTCGACCGGGAACTCGGTGATGTAGCCGGCGCCGCCGTGGATCTGCACGGCCTTGCTGGCCGCCTTCATCGCGGTCTCCGAGGCGAAGAGCTTGGCCATGGCCGCCGCGTGCATGGCCGGCCGGCCGGAGTCTTTCAGATACGCGGCTTGCAGCGTGAGCAGTCGCGAGACTTCGACCTCGGTGGCGAGATCCGCGATCATGCCCTGGAGGCCGTTGAACTCGGCGAGGGTTCGGCCGAACGCGCTCCGCTGCTTCATGTACTTCACGGCCTGGTCGACGGCGGCCTGGGCGATGCCGACGGCCATCGCGGCCATCGCGATGCGCCCACCCTCGAGCACCTTCATCGATTGCACGAAGCCCTGCCCGCGCTCGCCGAGCAAGCGGTCGGCGGGGACCCGCGCGTCCTCGAAGATCAGCTCGGCGGTGTCCGAGGCGTGCAGGCCGAGCTTGCGGTACGGGGTCCCCGCGCGGAATCCTGGTGTTCCCTTCTCGACGATGAAGGCCGAGATGCCCTTCGATTTCTTGTCCGGATCGGTCCGCGCCATCACGACCGCGGTGCCGCTCACACTCGCGTTGGTGATGAAGGCCTTGCTGCCGTTGAGGACCCACGCCCCGTCACGCAGCTCGGCGCGGGTCTGCAGCGCGGCGGCATCGGAGCCCGAGCCCGGTTCGGTCAAGCCCCACGCGCCCAGCACCTCGCCGCTGGCCAGGCGTGGGAGATAGCGGGCCTTCTGATCCGGCGAAGCGAAGCTCAGGATGTGGTTGGTGCACAGCGAGTTGTGCGCCCACATGGTGATGCCCACCGAGGCGTCGCCGCGGTTGAGCTCCTCGACGATCAGCGCGTAGGAGACGTAGTCGAGGCCGGCCCCGCCGTACTCCTCCGGGACCAGCACGCCCATGAAGCCGAGCGGCCCGAGCTTGGCCACGATCTCGTGCGGAAACTCGTGGCGGGCGTCGTAGGGCGCGATCTTCTCGCCGAGCTCAGCCTCCGCGAACTCGCGGGCGATTCCGCGGATCGCTCGCTGCTCGTCGCTGAGCTCAAAATCCATGAGGGTCAGCGCGGCTCCTTGGCCTTCAGCTCGGCGTCGTGCTCGGTGAGGAAGGCGCGGATGTCGTCGGCGAGGTCGAGCAGCTTCGCCCACTGCTCCTTGTAGAGGGTGACCGGGAAGCGGCCAAGCCCGTACACCGACACTCCGCCCTTCTCGCTCACCTTCAGCGAGATGCCGCGGGCGCCGCGCGCCTTGAGGGCGGCGTTCTCGGCGCGGAGCCGGTCCAGCTCGGTCTGGGAGGATTCATCGGCCATGGCGATTCTCCTACACGGCCGCGCGCACGTGGTCGTGCACGAAGCGGATGATGTCCTGGGTCGACGTGCCGGGGCCGAACAGCTCCTTGACCCCGAGCGCCTTGAGGGCGGCGATGTCGTCGGGCGGGATGATGCCGCCCCCGAACACCACCACGTCCTCGGCGCCGTTCTCGCGCAAGAGCTCGAGCACGCGCTTGAACAGATAGTTGTGGGCGCCCGAGAGCACGGACAGCCCGATGGCGTCGGCGTCCTCCTGGACGGCGGTGGCCACGACCTGCTCCGGCGTCTGGTGCAGTCCCGTGTAGATGACCTCGAAGCCGGCGTCGCGGAGCGCGCGAGCCACGATCTTCGCCCCGCGGTCGTGCCCGTCGAGGCCGGGCTTGGCCACGACCACGCGAATGCGCCGCTCGTTCATCGCCCGCCCTCGGGCGCCGCGATCGGCGCGGCCGTCGTCTCGGCGGCGACCGCGGCCCGCAGCGCCTCGCCCGTCTTCGTGATCTCTCCGCGATCGCCGCCCACCTGCGGCCAGTCGAAGCCCTTGCCGTCGTTGGTGAACCGCGGGATCAGGTGCAGGTGGAAGTGCGGGACCGACTGGAACGCGGCCGCGCCGTTGGCCTGGAGCATGTTGAGCCCGTCCGGCTTGAGCGCGGTCTTGATGGCCCGCGCCACGCGCCGGGCCGTGGCGATGGCCGCCGCGAGATCGTCGCTCTTGCTCTCGAAGAGCGTGGCCGCGTGGACCTTGGTGATGACCAGACAGTGCCCGCGGTTCAGCGGGTTGATGTCCATGATGCAGAAGGTCTTGTCGTCCTCGTAGACCTTCACCGACGGAATCTGCCCGTCGCGAATCCGACAGAACACGCAGTCAGCCATGGCCGTGCTCCCGCGCCCCGCTCAGACCTCGACCGTCCAGCTGTGGGTGTCCGGGGTCATGCCGTACTGGATGCCGACGATCGTGTCGTAGAGCCGCTGCGCGGTCTCCCCGATCCGCCCCTGATTGATGGCGATCCGATGTTGCTTGTAGGCCAGCTCGCCCACCGGCGAGATGACGGCGGCGGTGCCGGTGCCCCACATCTCCCGGAGCTTGCCGTCGGCGGCGGCGGCCATGACCTCGTCGATGGAGATCTGCCGCTCGTGCACGGTCATCCCCCATTCGCGCATGAGCGCGATCGCCGAGTCGCGGGTGACGCCGGCCAGCAGCGAGCCCGAGAGCGGCGGGGTGACGACCTCGTCGCCGATCTTCATCATGATGTTCATGGTGCCGACTTCGTCGATGTACTTGCGGTGGACGCCGTCGAGCCAGAGCACCTGGGTGAAACCCTGGTGCTTGGCCTCCTCGGCCGCGTAGAGGCTGGCCGCGTAGTTGGCGCCGGTCTTGGCCTCGCCGAGCCCGCCCGGCACCGCGCGGACCTGATCGTCGATGACCTTGATCTTCACCGGGTTCATGCCCTCGGGGTAATACGCGCCGACGGGCGAGAGGATCACGTAATAGAGGTACTCCCTGGCCGGTCGCACGCCGAGGAAGGCCTCGCTGGCGATGATGGTCGGGCGGACGTAGAGCGAGGTGCCCACCGCCGACGGCACCCAGTCACGGTCGACGTCGACCAGCGTGGTCCACGACTTCAGCGCGAGGGCAGGATCGACGCCGGGGATGCACATGCGGTGCGCGGTCTTGTTCAGGCGCTCCACGTGCTTCTGCGGCCTGAACAATCGGATACGACCGTCCTTGCCCCGGAACGCCTTCAGTCCTTCGAAGAGCGCCTGCGCATAGTGGAGAACCGCCGTCGCCGGATCGAGCGGGAACGGCCCGTACGGCTCGACCCGCGGGTCGTACCAGCCCTTCTCCTCCTGGAAGTCCATCACGAACATGTGGTCCGTGAAGACGTTGCCGAAGGCGAGGTCCTTGTCCTTGGGCTTGTCCTTCTTCGTCGCCGCTTTCGTGATCCGGATCGGCATCTCGCTCATTGTCCCTCTCCTCGCGAATCAGAAAATAATCGGCTCTCGATAGAGCCCGAACACCTGACGGTACACGTCCGAGACCTCGCCGAGGCTGGTCCCGTCCTTCACGGCGTCGATCAGCACCGGCATCACGTTCGCCCCGTTGCGGCAGGCGTCGGCCACCTGCTCGAGGCGCCGCTCGACCCTGGTCATGTCGCGCGAGGCCTTGAAGCGCGCGACCTCGGCGACCTGCTCCAGCTCCACCCGCTCGTCGATGCGCAGGTAGTTGATGGGCTTCTCCTCGCGCATGACGTACTTGTTGACGCCGACCACGACCTTCTCGCCCCGGTCGTCCATGAGCTGGTACCGGTAGGCGGCATCCGCGATCTCCTTCTGCGGATAGCCCTCGTCGATGGCCCGGACCATCCCGCCCATGGCGTCGATCTTCCGGATGTAGTCGAGGGCCGCGGCCTCCATCTCGTCGGTCAGCTTCTCGAGGAAGTACGAGCCGCCCAGGGGGTCGATGGTCAGCGCCACGCCGGTCTCCTCGGCGATGATCTGCTGAGTGCGCAGCGCGACCGTCACCGCGTCCTCCGTCGGCAGCGCCCACGTCTCGTCGTAAGAGTTGGTGTGCAGCGACTGCGCGCCGCCCAGCACCGCGGCCAGGGCCTGGATGGCCACGCGGGCCACGTTGTTGAGCGGCTGCTGCGCGGTGGCTGACACCCCGGCGGTCTGGGTGTGCGTGCGCAGCCGCATCGACTCCGCCTTCTGCGCTCCGTAGCGCTCCTTCATGAAGCGCGCCCACATCCGGCGGGCCGCCCGCAGCTTGGCGATCTCCTCGAAGAAGTCGTTGTGGATGTCGAAGAAGAAGCTCAGCCGCGGGGCGAAGCTGTCGACCTCGAGGCCGCGGGCCAGCGCCGCCTCCACGTACCCGAGCCCGTCGGCCAGCGTGAAGGCCAGCTCCTGCACGGCCGTGGAGCCCGCCTCGCGGATGTGATAGCCCGAGATCGACACCGGGTTGAAGCGCGGGACATGTTTCGACGTGAACTCGATCATGTCGGTGACGATGCGCACGGCCGGCTCGGGCGGGCAGATCCACTCCTTCTGGGCGATGAACTCCTTGAGCATGTCGTTCTGCATGGTCCCACTCACCCGGTCCCACGACACGCCCTGGCGCTCGGCCAGCGCCAGGTACATGGCCAGCGCGATCGACGCCGTGCAGTTGATGGTCATCGACGTGGTGACCTCGCCGAGGGGAATATCGGCGAAGAGCCGCGCGAAGTCGTCGAGCGTGGAGATCGACACGCCTTCCTTGCCGACTTCGCCGCGCGCGCGCGGATGATCGGCGTCGTAGCCCATCAACGCCGGCATGTCGAAGGCGGTGGAGAGCCCGGTCTGCCCCTGGGCGAGCAGGTACTTGAACCGCTCGTTGGTGTCCGCGGGACGGCCGAACCCCGCGAACATGCGCATGGTCCACAACCGTCCCCGGTACATCGTGGGATACACGCCGCGGGTGAACGGATATTCCCCGGGAGAGCCGAGCTTGTCCGCGTACGTGCCGGTGACGTCGTCGGGCGTGGCGAGCGCGGGCAGCGGCAAGCCGGAGAGCGATTCGAAGCGCACGTCGCGCTCCGGAGTTTTTTTGTCGCTCACGCGTGCTCTCCCAACACCGCGCGGGCGATCACGAGCTTCTGGATCTGCGAGGTGCCCTCGTAGATCTGCGTGATCTTGGCGTCGCGGAAGTACCGCTCGACCTCGTACTCCTTGATGAACCCGTAGCCGCCGTGCACCTGAACGGCGTCCGTCGTCACCTTCATGGCGATCTCGGCGGCGAACAGCTTGGCCATCGCCGAGGCCGTGCCGTACGGCTGGCCGGCGTCCTTGAGCGCCGCCGCGCGCAGGGTCAGGAGGCGCGCGCCCTCGATCGCGGTCGTCATGTCCGCGAGCATCCACTGCACCATCTGATGCTGGGCGATGGGTACCCCGAAGGACTTGCGCTCGCGCGCGTAAGCGATCGCGCGCTCGTAGGCGCCCGTCGCGAGACCGAGGGCCTGGGCCGCGATGCCGATGCGGCCGCCGTCGAGCGCTTTCATCGCGATCGTGAAGCCCATGCCCTCCTCGCCCAGACGGTTGGCCACGGGGACGCGGCAGTCCTCGAACACGAACTCGGCGGTGTCGGAGGCGCGGATGCCGAGCTTGTCCTCGATCTTGGGCACCAGGAAGCCGGGCGTGCCCTTCTCGATGAGCAGTGCCGAGATGCCGTGGTGACCCTGCGCGCGGTCGGTCTGGCAGAACACCATCGCGGCCGACGCCTCGCGGCCGCTGGTGACGAAGACCTTGCGCCCGTTGACGACGTAGTGGTCGCCGTCGCGCACGGCCAGCGTCTCCTGGTTGGTCGCGTCGGAGCCGGCCTGGGGCTCGGTGAGCGCGAAGCAGCCCTTCTCGTGACCGGAGGCGACCGGCCGCAGGAACTTCTCGCGCTGGGTGTCGTCGCCGAACTTGTAGATCGGGTCGCAGAACAGCGAGTTGTTGACGGACATGACCACCGCGTGACTGCCGCACGCTTTGGCGATCTCGACGAGGGCGAGCGCGTACGAGACCGTGTCGGCGCCGGCGCCGCCCCACTTCTCCGGGATCGCGATGCCCATGAGGCCCAGCTCGCCCATGCGCTTGACGGTCTCGTGCGGGAATCGAGCCTCGCGATCGATCTCGGCGGCGATGGGC
>Ga0193725_1000041_pt1 | contig 43031 bp, 31 predicted proteins | sample H2a2metaG_FD_143058 | JGI IMG/M metagenome (GOLD analysis project Ga0193725, IMG submission 143058) | Soil microbial communities from a riparian zone of the East river system, Colorado, United States - H2a2 | ecosystem: Environmental > Terrestrial > Soil > Riparian zone | place: USA: East River... | reverse complement strand
GCTTCCGCCTGCTCCAGGACGACCGGAAATTTTTTCCGAGCTACGCGGCGGTGCTGCTGGCGCGTCGCAGCTTCGTCGAGCGCGCCCCGCGCACGTGGGCCGCCATCGAGCGACGCCTCGCGGGCCGGATCGACACCGCGGAGATGACCCGCCTCAACGCGCGCATCGACCTCGAGGGCGTGAGCATCGAGCGCACCGCCGCCGAGTTCCTCGGCACCACGGTCGCGCGCGAAGACGGTCGTCATCGCCTGCTGCGCGAGGTGCTGGCCCTCACCCTCGATCATCTCGGGCTGGTCGGCGTGTCGCTCGCGGTCGCGATCCTGGCGGGCATCCCGCTTGGCATCGTCGCCGCGCGCTACCGCTTGCTCGGCCAGCTCGAGCTGATCTCTGTGGGAGTAGTGCAGACCATTCCGTCGCTGGCCCTGCTCTGCTTCATGATCCCGCTCTTCGGCATCGGCAAGACACCGGCGCTGGTCGCGCTCTCGCTCTACGCGCTGCTCCCCATCGTCCGCGGTGCCTACACCGGCCTGATCACTCTCGACCGCCAGCTCCTGGAAATCGCCGGCGTCCTCGGCCTCAGCGCGTGGCAACGCCTCGTCAAGATCGAGCTGCCGCTCGCGTCGGTTTCGATCATGGCCGGCATCAAGACCGCGGCCGTCGTGACGGTGGGCACGGCGACGCTCGCCGCGTTCATCGGCGGCGGCGGCTACGGCGACCTCATCGTCCGCGGCCTCGCGCTGAACGATGTCGGGACGATCCTCGCCGGCGCGATTCCCGCCGCGCTGATGGCCCTCGTCTTCCACGCCGCGTTCGAGCTGCTCGACCGCGTCATCATTCCAAAGGGGGTCTGACCGTGCGAGGTTCTAGGCCTCCAATACTTCCCGGCGAACCTTCTTCCATTCGATGCCGTGGATCTTCGGCGGGTGGGGATCCATGTCCTCGAGGGCGTGCACGAGGCGGTCGGCGACCACCAGGTTCCGGTACCATTTGTGATCCGCCGGCACGACGAACCAGGGTGCGGCGTCCGTGCTCGTGGCGGACAGCGCTTCCTCGAACGCCTTCTGATAGGCCTTCCAGTATCCCCGTTCTTTCACGTCCTGCCGGCTGAACTTCCAGCGCTTGTCCGGGTCGTTCAGGCGCGCCAGCAAACGTTTCTTTTGTTCCTCTTTGGAGATGTGGAGAAAGAACTTGAGGATGCGGGTGCCGTTGTTCGTGAGCATCTTTTCGAAGTCGCGGATCTGTCTCAGGCGGTGCTCCGCCTCCTTGTCCGTGATCCAGCCGTGGACCCGCGTGATCAGCACGTCTTCGTAGTGGGAACGGTTGAAAATACCGATGTGCCCGTGGGGCGGGCAGGCCGCGTGAACACGCCAGAGAAAGTCGTGGGCCTTTTCCAGGGGCGTGGGCGTGTTGAAGGCCGTGACGACGCAGCCCTGGGGATTGACGCCGCTCATGACGTGCCGGATGGTCCCGTCCTTGCCGGCCGTATCGATTCCCTGTAACACGACGAGGACCGCGCGACTCCCCTCGGCGTACAGCCGCTCCTGAAGCCCATCGAGCTTCCGTCTCAGCTGTTCGGTGCGGTCCGCGGTTTCCTCTTCACTTTTGTAGTCGCCGGTGTCCCCCGCGTCACGATCGTGCAGATTCACCCGCTGGTCCGGCTTGACGCGGTAGTGTTTCAGGCTCGGCCACCTTCCGGGGAGCGATCGGTGGGTCCTCGGTACTTCGTATGGGCGGGCATCCCGCGGGTCCCGTCGAGGTTCTGCCTATGCTCACTCTAGTCCCGCGCCATCCAGCTTCTCCAGTGGACCTTGGTCTACCCATCCGCCGGGGCCTGATCGTAAGCGCCCCGCTCGGATTCGAGAACACCTACGCGCTCGCCCCGCGTCTCCAGAGGGGAAAGATCAGGGATTGACTCAGAAACAACAGCCGTGTTACTTTCCCCGACAGAAGTAACAGGACTGTTGTTTCTGAGAGGGGGCGCCGATGACTCGAAACATTCCCGGAAACGTCCCCGACCCGGAAGACCTTTACGGGCGTGAGGCCCTCCTGGAGCATCTCTGGAGGACCATCGCGACCAACAACATCCTGTTGCTCGCGCCTCGCCGCTTCGGCAAGACAGGCGTGATGCGCCACGTTCTGAAGCAGCCGCAACACGGGTATCTGCCGATCTACTTCGACCTCGAGGACGTGGACTCGCCTGATGAGTTTGTCTGGCGCGTCGTCCGGGAGGTGCTGGCCCAGGATCGCTTGCGTTCACTCCTCCAGTCAGCGCGGGCGTTGCCCGGAGCCGTCAGGAACTGGGTCAAAGATACGTTCGACGAGATCGAGTTCGATGGCGCCCGCGTGAAGTTCCGCGAAGAAATCGCCGGCGACTGGAGGAGCGTCGCCCGTCGCCTGCTTCTGGAGCTGGAGAAGGCCGGCCCGACCCTCATCTTCATCTTCGACGAGCTTCCCTCAATGCTCGACAAAATCCGCCACGCCTCCGGCGATGATGAAGCGCGTAGCTTCATGGCCTGGTTCCGCTCGGTGCGGATGCAGCAGCAAGACGAACTGCGTCGCCACCGGTTCCTGGTGGGCGGCAGCACCGGGCTCGACCTGATCCTCCGCCGGCTCAGTGCCCCCGATACGTTGAACGACTTCGCGCGCATCTACGTCGAGCCCCTCAACGGCGAGGAGGCCGCGCATCTTGTCGGTGCTCTCGCACGATCTTTGGGGATCGGATTACCAGAGACGCTCGTCGACCCGCTCCTCGCGTTGATCGGACCCCCAGTGCCCTACTTCATACATCTTCTGTTCTCTCAGCTCGGCCAGCTGCGACCCGACCAGCGCCAAGCATTGACCTACGAAGCTCTGGAGATGACGTACCGGGAACGCGTGCTCGGCCCTGCCTGCAAACGCTACTTCGATCACTACGAGACCCGGCTGGCGCGCTACGGAAAGCCCGTCGAGCGCGCCGCTGTCGCCGGGCTCAGCGCCATCGCCGAAGCGCCGCTCCAACGTGTCGGCGCGACCGCACTCTACGAAACCTATCGGCGCGCCAGAGGCCGGGACGCCGATGAGCGGGAGCTCGACGAGCTGCTGGCCGATCTGGAGTGCGATTGGTACGTCGTCCTCGATCCCACGACCAACGAGTACCACTTCATGCTGAGCGTGATGAGGGACTGGTGGCGGCGCTGGCACGGCGCCCGACGACGCTCGCCTCGCCGCGGGAGCAAGTCATGACAGCCCTTGTCGCCCACAAATACATGCCGGAGCAGATGCCGGACGCAGAGCTGCGCTCAACCTTCACGGCGCGCGAGCACACGCTTGACTTTTTGGTGAAGGCGCTCCGCGACCAAATCGGATCGCGGACGCTCACCAGCTACCTGATTACGGGACCCCGAGGCTCGGGCAAGACCACGCTCCTGCTCATGCTCTGCCTTCGAATCCGTGAAGATCCTGAGCTGGCGACGGCCTGGCTTCCCGTCCGATTCCCAGAGGAATTGCCGGCGATCACGTCGCTCCGGGACCTCTTCGCCGCCGCGTTGTCTGTGATGGCCGAAGACGGCATCGAGGGCGCGCGCACGTGGCACGAAAAGGTCGAGCGCGAGCCCGATGAGCGGCGCAGCCGCGATCTGGCCGTGACGGCGCTCAGGCGCCTTGCCGAGGAGCGCGGGAAACGACTGATCCTCTTCGTCGAAAACTTCGATCAGCTCTTCGAGCGTGTTGAAGCGAAAGAGGAAGCGACCCTCCGGCGACTTCTCATGGCCGACCCGTTCATGCTCATCATCGGCACGACAGTCCGGCAATTCGAAGCGCTTCGCGACTACGGAAGGGCATTCTTCAACTACTTCTGCGACGTACCCCTGAAACGGCTCGACGACGAGCAAGTCAAGGCGCTGCTCGTTAGCCGCGCCAAATGGGACGGCCTGCCTGACATCGCGCGGAGATGCGGGGCCTACCAGGCGGACATCCGAGCGATCTGCCGCCTGACTGGCGGCAACGCGCGTCTCACGGTGATGCTCTACGAGATCTTGAGCCACGGAGACATCAAGCCGCTCGTCGCAACGCTATGGCAGCTTGTGGATCAGCTGACTCCGCTCTTGAAGGACATCCTTGAGCACCAGCTGACGGACCAGCAGCGAAAGATCGTCGACGCGCTGATGCGCGCCGGCGGGACCGCAACACCCCGCGCCCTCGCCGGCGCGACTCGACTTTCCCTCAACACGGTGACAACCCAGCTCCAGCGCCTGCGAGAGGCCGAGGTCGTCGACGTGCAGGGTGGTGGAAAAGGTCGGCCCGCATACTACTTCGTACCCGACCGGCTCTTTGGTACGTGGTATCAAATGCGCTACCTGCACCCCCCCCGCCGCATCGAGATGTTCCTGGAGATGCTCAGAACCTGGTTCAAGGCCGAAGAACGGCTAGAGATGTTGAAATCCGTCGTGGCGGCGGCGAGTGGTTTTCGAGGCGGCCCCCTCGTCAGCGCGGCCGTCGTCGCGGAGTACTACGCCGCCTCCTTGGCAGAGACCGAGTACGGTCGCGCCGCATCAGACTTAGCGGTCGGGATGTGGCTCAAGACGGCGAACCTGCGAGAGGCGGCCTTTGCCTTCGCCGAGCTACGCGATGTGCGCGGCGACGATCGTCGCTCGTACGAGGCGAGCGCGTATGCTGGCCTCGGAGAATGGGCGGAGGAGCACGGTGACATCGCACGCGCCGTCCAGGCTTTGCAGGTTGCCGTTGAGCGCGATCCGACCAACTGGGAGAACCGGTTGCGTTTCGGAGTGGCGCTCGGTAAGCAGGGCACTCACGGACTTGCCTTTGAATGCTTCGACGAAATCGCCCGGGTTGCGACTGATCCCGGCGTCAAGTCCTCAGCCCTAGTCAGCCGCGGGATCGCCCGGGGGCTGCAGGGCGACACGTTGGGAGCGTTCGCGGATTGCACGGCGGTGGTGGAGCTGGGGGGTGCGCCACGTAAGCTGGTGGCGATGGCGCTGGTCAACCGCGGACTCGTCAGGGGGGACCAGGGCGATACGTCGGGAGCGATCGCGGATTATACGGCGGTGGTGGAGCTGGAGGGTGCGCCGCGTGAGCTGGTGGCGATGGCGCTAGTCAGCCGCGGACTCGCCCGGGGGATGCAGGGCAACACGTCGGGCGAGATCGAGGATTGCACGGCGGTGGTGGAGCTGGAGGGTGCGCCACGTGAGCAGGTGGCGAGGGCGCTGGTCAACCGCGGGTTCGTTCGGGGGCGGCAGGGCGATACGTTGGGAGCGATCGGGGACTACACGGCGGTGGTGGAGCTAGAGGGCGCGCCGCACGAAGGGGTGGCGAGGGCGCTGGTCAACCGCGGGATCACTCGGAGGGAGCAGGGCGACACGCCGGGAGCGATCGGGGACTACACGGCGGTGGTGGAGTTGGAGGGCGCGCCGCGCGAGCAGGTGGCGATGGCGCTGGTCAACCGCGGGATCACTCGGAGGGAGCAGGGCGACACGCCGGGAGCGATCGGGGACTACACGGCGGTGGTGGAGTTGGAGGGCGCGCCGCGCGAGCAGGTGGCGAGGGCGTTTTTCAACCGTGGGTTCGCCCGGGGAAAGCAGGGCGACACGCCGGGAGCGATCGGGGACTACACGGCGGTGGTGGAGTTGGAGGGCGCGCCGCGCGAGCAGGTGGCGAGAGCGCTGGTCAGCCGCGGGTTCGTCCGGGAGCGGCAGGGCGACACGCCGGGAGCGATCACGGACTACACGGCGGCGGTGGAGTTGGCGGGCGCGCCGCGCGAGGTCGTGGCGGCGGCGTTGGTCAGCCGCGGGATCGCCCGGGCAAAGCAGGGCGACACGTCGGGAGCGATTGCCGATTGCACGGAGCTGGTGGAGCTGGCGGGCGCGCCGCGAGCGCAGGTCGCGACGGCGCTAGTCAACCGGGGACTTGCCCTGGGGCGGCAGGGTGATACGTCGGGAGCGATTCGCGACCTGACAACTGTGATTGACCTGGAACAGACTGAACCGGAGCTGCGAGCATTTGCATTGGTCAACCGGGCGCAGACATACGCAAGTCTCGGGCAACTCGATTGGGCTTTCGAAGATTCGATCGCCGTTGGCGGGAGTCCCTCCTACTCATCGCAACTGCGCATGTGGGGCATCGTCGATGCGGCAAGGGCGAGTCGATTGGACCAGCATCGGATCGAACGCGTTCGTTTGGCTGCTCAAGCATTCGTCAACTCGGCCGTCCCAGAACAACGGAAGGAGTCTGTCCTCGAGCTTCTCAGCGGCCTTTCTTCGCCGGAAACCGCGTCGGTTTGGGTTCGCGTCTGGCGCGCGGTCGGTCGGGATCAGCCCCGGGACATTCCGTCCTCCTTGGCCTTCCTCGATGCCGTTGCCGACGTGCTGGAAGGCCGCGATCGGTCCGTGCTCAACCCACTGCCTCCTGAGCAGCGGGAATTCGCCGAGGAGATCTTGCGCAAGCTTGAACCCCCGACTGACGCGGGTCCGGTCGCTATTCGCGTGCTCATCAAAAAGTGATCGCGATGACGTTGGGAGATGAAGAGCGACGGCTTGTTTCCGCCTTCCAAGATGGACTCCGTCTTCTGAGGGATTGAATCGATGTATTTTTCTGATAACGATCTTGAAGAGCTTAGAAACGGGTATTTAGCGGTTGCTGGTAAACACCAACAGCTCACGGAAGGCTATCTGATACGCGCCTACAAAGGTCCGCGTGCACGCGAATACGCAACGCAAGGATTTCTGCGACGCTTGAAAACTCTAGTCCGGTGCATAGACAGGATATTCCAGATCTTGCCACCCGATCGCACCGATCTGCCGACAAGTGACGAACTCTCCGACGCCATGATCAACCTTCAAGCATTTGTATTCAACGTGTTTGGTGCTACTGACAATCTTGCCTGGATATGGGTGCAGGAAAAAGGCCTAGTAAGTGACGACGGATCACCAATTCCCGGCACGTGGGTCGGGCTCCGCGAGAAGAATAAATCTGTTCGCGGCTCGTTTTCGGTAGAGTTCCAAGAATACTTGAAGGGCCTGAACGGTTGGTTTGAGCTTCTAGAAGGGTTTCGCCACGCTCTAGCTCACAGAATCCCACTCTATATCCCGCCCTACGTGGTTTCAACGGACGACGAAGCGGCTTACCGGGAATTAGAAGACCGCATGGCAGAGGCTATCACGCGGCATGACTTTGCGGAGCATGAGCGCTTGTCATCCGAGCAAAAGGCCCTGGCTGCGTTCAGGCCACACATGACGCATTCCTTCGAAGAAAGGGCGGCGATTATTGTATTCCACCCCCAGTTGTTGGCCGATTTCAATACGATTGAAGAACTCGGACAAAGGATGCTTGAAGAGCTTGACCGCCTAATCTAGGCTCTCTTCACCCCCGCGACGGAGTCGATTGGGGTGCCGTCAGCGCCGGTGATCGGGAGGGTCACCGAGCGGGAGTACCAGCCGGGGATCGAGGCGGAGTGATTGCCGGCTCCGCCGGCTACCACGATCAGGATGTCCTCTGGCTTCTCGACGATCCGCAGTGTGCGTTGGCCGTCGACCTCGTCGATACAGTTGCGTCGCCAGACGCTGAGCACTTCCGCGTTGCTCTGGCCGATCTGGGTGAAGGGGATGCGCGCGTGCTCGAACAGCGTGCGGCGCGTGCGCTCCTTGTCGAAGCCCTGGCGGGCGGCGATGGCGGCGTGCTCGGGGCCGAGGACGAGGAGGGATTCCTGGCTCATGAACATGTTGTTGGAGCCGGAGACGGCCATCGCGCGCGCGATGGTGCGGAGCATGTCGTCGGCGGTCTTGCTCTTCTCGATGATGTTGGCGGGGGCGGCGCCGCCGAAGACGGTGACCGTGCTCGTCCCTGGTGCGAAGCCGCGCTCGACGTGAAGCGGGGCCCACGGGCTCTGCGCGTCGTTCTCCGCGAAGCAGCAGGTGTACTTGGCGGGGTTGCCGAGGGTCGACTTGTCGGCCTGCTGGGGGACGCCGCCACCGATCGTGGTCATGATCAATCGAATCGCGCGGCCGATGGTGGCGTTGGCGCGGAAGCCCTGACCGAAGAGGTTGCCGCGCGCGTTGATGCCGAGCTCGTGGGCGATCGGGCCGTTGACGATGATGACCGGGGTGGCTGGGTTCGTGGTGCCCTGGATGCCGTACAGGTTGAACGGCTTGGCGAGCATGGCCTTCACCGCGGTCACGATGACGGGGAAGTATTCCGGCTTGCACCCGGCCATCACCGCGTTGACCGCGAGCGTGGCGATCGTCGCCTCGCCCCAGCTCGGCGGCATCGGACCGAGCGACGAGGACGGATCGACGTCGCTTGCGGCCAGCATTCGGGCGACGCGCTCCTCGGTCGGCGGCACGATCGGGAGCCCGTCGCTCCAGCCCTCGCGCGCGAAGCGCTCGAAGATCGCGTCGGGATCGTCGTCAACCACGATGCGCTCGAACGCTTCGAGGGGACGACGTCGAACAGGTTGCTGGCCGTCCGCCACGGCAGGCCGGCTCGTCGGCGCCACTATGCGCGCTGCGGCGGGCCCGCTCGCCTGGACGCCGGTGGCGACGTCCACAATCAATGACATCGCGGGCTCTGCGCGCTCACGCATCTCCGGATGGGGGACGCTGACGATCGGATGCGCGATGTAGACCGCGGGCAGGGCGGGCTGGCCCAGGCTCGTGGTCACGACGCCGTACAGTCCCCGGAACTCTTCAGTGACGATGGTCGCGGTGGGGACGCCGCGCTTCTCGAGCTCGATGCTGTCGTGGACACTCCACGACGTGCAGGACCCTCAATCGGCGATGCCGTTGATCACCACGTCGCACTCGCTCGTGGCCGCCGCCAGCATCTCGTCGGGGATCGGGAGCGCCGCGGCCTTCTTGTCGTAGCGGATGATTTTCGACACGCCGTGCTCGCGCCGCAGCAGCTCCTCGACCCGATCCAGGAACGGCCGGCTGCCGGACTTCGAATTGTTGAGGAGTCCGACGACTCGGCCCTCGAGCGTGGTCACACGCGCGGCGAGCGGCACCGCGTTTCCGCTCGTCGCGGCGGCCGGAGAGAGCACTTCAATCGTCTTCATGTCCGCGGGACCTCCGTCTTGCTGTCTCACGAATCTCCCAACACTCGTCGATCCACGGCCGCCTCGCGCCGTCGTTCCGAGCTCACCTGATCGGCGAGACTCGTTGGCGCAGCGTCAGCCCGCGAGCAGCCGCGTGAGCTTGTCCGGCTCGCTCAGCATCGGGTAGTGGCCGGTGTCCAGCTCGTGATACGGGGCGTTGAGCCGCTCGGCGGTGCGACGCTGGTGGGACTCCGGCGGGTTCGCGGCTCTGAGACAGCGGATCACCGTGGCCGACCACTTCTGACCCCAGAAGCTCGTCGGGTCCATCGGGGCGTCGATGGCGCCGATCGGGTGCAGCGTGTAGCGGGCCAGCGCCCACGCGCGCGTCTCGGCATCGAGATCGGCGAAGAGGCGGGTCTGCGCATCGGCGGCCGTCGGCCCCGAGGCGATGTCCGTGGTCTCGCGCGGCCCGCGGCCCTTGACGATGTCGGCGACGCGCTCACCCGGAAGAAGCGCGAGCGCATCGACGAAGGCGAGACGGGCGATCCGGTCGCGCGCCAGCTCGGCGGCCTTGCAGACGACCATCCCGCCCGAGCTGGTTCCCACGAGCACGACGTCCTTGAGGTCCTCGTAGAAGAGGTGCTGGGCGACTTCCTGGGCGTGGGTGGTGACGGTGATGCCCGCGCGGATCGTGTGCTTGCGCTCGCCGCAGCCGTCGAGCGACGGCGCGAACACGAGATGGCCCGCCGCGCGCAGTCGCGTGGCCACCGGCTTCCAGATCCAGCCGCCCTGATACGCCCCATGAATCAACACGTACGTCGCCATCGGTCGCTCCTTCGTGAGATGAGGTGCGCCGATTCTACCTCGCCAATCCAGAGGACATCGTGTAGGAGTAACGGCAGGGAGGGGATCATGCGATTCACGGACAAGGTGGCGTTGATCACGGCGGCGGGGAGTGGGATCGGCAAGGCGACGGCGGAGATCATCGGCGCTGAAGGCGGGACCATCGTCGGCGTCGACACCGACGAGGGCCGGCTGAAGATCATGCTGGATTCGGTCCGCGGCGCGGGTGGCCGCGCCGACGGCCGGCGGGCCGACGCTCTCGACGCGGCTCAAGTCGACGAGGTCGTCGCGGGCGTGGTCCGCGACTTCGGGCGCATCGACATCCTCGTCAACGCGGTCGGCGGCAGCACGATCATCCCGCGCCCGGCGGCCACGACCGACGAGCTGACCCTCGCTGAGTGGCAGAAGCTGATCGCGTTCAACCTGGACGGCACGTTCCTCTTCTGCCACGCGGTGGCGCCGGTCATGAAGCGGCAGAAGGGCGGCAAGATCGTGAACCTCTCCTCGGTAGCCGGGCGCGGGCTCAGCGGCAGCAGCAGCAGCGCCTACGCGGCGGCCAAGGGCGGCATCATCGCGTTCACGCGCAAGCTCGCCCACGAGCTGGGGCCGCACGGGGTGACGGTCAACGCGATCGCGCCCAGCATGACCCTGACCGAGCGCATTCGCCCGCACTGGGATCGCCGCACGCCCGAGCAGCAGGCGCGCGAGATCGAGCGCACCCCGCTGCGCCGGGTGGCCGAGGCCCGCGATCAGGCGCGCGTGATCTGCTTCCTCGCCTCGTCCGACGCGGACTTCGTCACCGGGGTGACCATCGACGTGACCGGCGGCGTGTGAGCATGGCCGATCGCGCGGGGCCGACGTCGCGCACCTACTTCTCGCAGCGCCTGCGCCTGCACTACGTGGACTGGGGCAACCCGGATAAACCAGCGCTCATCCTGCTCCACGGCGGGCGCGATCACTGCCGGAGCTGGGACTGGACGGCCGAGGCCCTGCGCGACGACTGGCACGTGATCGCGCCCGATCTGCGCGGCCACGGCGACAGCCAGTGGCCGAGCGACGGCCACTACTCGTTCGAGGGCTACGTCTACGACCTGGCCCAGCTCATCCACCAGCAGCGGCTCGCGCCGGTCACCGTCATCGCGCACTCGCTGGGCGGTCACATCGCGCTCCGGTACGCCGGCGTCTACCCGGAGACGGCGGCCAAGCTCGTGGCGATCGAGGGACTCGGCCCTCGATCGGTGACCGTGGACGAGGGGCGTTCCGGGTCCCCCGGGACGCCCCGAGCGTCGGGGGGACACGGGGGGGCGGCGAGGCCCCCCGTGTCGGAAGACGAGGAATTCCGGCGCTTTCGCCGGCCCATCGACCAGCGGATGGACGAGTGGATCCGCGCCAAGCGCGCGCTGGCCGGACGGCTGCCCCGGCGTTACACGTCGCTGGAGGAGGCCTTCCACCGCATGCAGGAGGAGAACCCGCGCCTGTCGTCGGAGCAGGCCTTCCACCTGACCGCGCACGGCGTCAACCAGAACGAGGACGGGACCTATAGCTGGAAGTTCGACAACTACCTCCGGGTGTGGCCGCCCTACGACATGCGCGGTGCGGACATCCAGCTCCTGTGGTCGCGGATCGCCTGTCCCACCCTGATCCTCTTCGGCCGGGAGAGCCGCTTCGGCGATCCGGCCGAGGACGGGCGGGCCGCGCTCTTCCGTCACGCGCGCGTGGTCGGCTTCGACGGCGCCGGCCACTGGGTCCACCACGACCGGCTGGATGAATTCCTCCGCGTGGTGGGGGAGTTCCTCCGCGCGAGCTGATCGCGCCCTTCATTGACGCGCCCCCCGCGGGGTGCTTAGATGTCTAGACAAATTCTCGCGGAGGCTGCCGTGGTGAATGACCGTCCCCGTGTCCCCCGGTATCTCCAGATCGCCGAGACCCTGCGCGGTGACCTGCGCGGCGAGGGCGAGCGCATCGAGTCCGAGCACCAGCTCTGCGCGCGGTTCAACGTGAGCCGGCCCACCATCCGCCAGGCCCTCGACGTGCTCGTGCAGGAGGGGTTGCTCTACCGCCACGCCGGGCGCGGCACCTTCAGCACCCCGTCGGCCAATGGCGATCGGCGGCTGCGCGTGATCGGCTCGCTCGGCGACATGATCGCGCTCGGGGACGAGACGTGGTTCAAGATCATCACGCGGGAGACCGTGCGGGTGCCGCCGAACATCGCCCAGGCCCTGCGCCTGCCCCCCGGCTCGCTGGCCTTCCAGATCGTCGGCGTGCGTCACGGAGACACCGGGCCCTTCCAGCACGTCACCACCTATGTGCCACCGGCCATCGGGCGCGCGATCGAGCACGAGGACCTCTCGAAGACGTCGATCCTGGCCACCATCGAGCGTCACGTGGGCGTGCCCGTCAAGTACATGGAGCAGGTGGTGGACGCCGCGCTGGCCCCCCGGCGCATCGCCGAGCTGCTCCAGATCCGCCCGCGCTCGCCGATCCTGTGCTTCGAGCGCACCTACTTCGCGGTGGGCGGCGAGCCCGTCGAGTACGCGATCACCTATCAGGCGTGCCGGCGCTATCCCTACCGGGTCACCTTCTCGCGCCCGGAGCGCGCGGAGCGCCGGAGCTAGGAGTGTGGATTCGAGGAGTGCCCCGGCTTGGCCGGGGCGCGACGAGCGCCCGGGGGGCTTGGGGGGCCCGTGGCTAGGCCCCCCATGCGGATAGGTCTTGACGTCGGGGGCACCTTCACCGACTTCGCGCTCCAGTCGCCGACGGGCGAAGTGATCACGGGCAAGCGGCTCACCACCTATCCCGATCCGTCGGAGGCGTGCCTGGCCGGACTCGACGAGCTGCTGGCCGCCGCCGGGGTGGCGTGGAGCGACGTCGCCCAGCTCGTGCACGGCACCACGCTCGGATCCAACGTGGTGATCGAGGGCAAGGCGCGCGGCGTCGGGCTGCTCACCACGCGCGGTTTCCGCGACGTGCTGCTGATCGGGCGTGAGAAGCGCTATCAGGTCTACGACCTCCAGATCGAGAAGCCCCGCCCGCTGATCCCCCGCCGGCTCATCGGCGAAGTGACCGAGCGCGTGCTCGCCGACGGGTCGATCCGCACCCCGCTCGACGACGCCGACGCGCGGCGCGCCATCCGCGGGCTCGCCGAGCGCGGGGTGACCACGCTCGCGGTGTGCCTGCTGCACGCCTACCTCAATCCCGTGCACGAGCAGCGCGTCGCCGCGCTGGTCGCCGAGGAAGCGCCGCACGTCACCGTGACCCTCTCGCACGAAGTCTCGCCGACGTTCCGCGAGTACGAGCGGACGTCGACGACGGTCGTCAACGCCTACGTGATGACCGCGCTGCGCCACTACCTGCGCGGCCTGCAGGCGGCGCTGGCCGAGCGTGGATGTCGGGGCCCCCTGTTCGTCATGCAGTCGTCGGGCGGCATGGCCGGGGCGGAGGCGATGGAGCGCCATCCCGTGCGCATGATCGAGTCGGGACCGGCGGCGGGGGCGTTGATGGCCGCCACCTATGGCGAGCTCGCGGGGCAGCGCGATCTCGTGGCCTTCGACATGGGCGGCACCACGGCCAAGCTCGCGCTGATCGAGGACGGCCGGCCGTCGACGACGGCGGCGTTCGAGCTGTGCCGCGTGCAGAACGCGCCGGGGAGCGGGCTGCCCATGAACATCCACGCCCTCGACCTCGTGGAGATCGGCGCCGGCGGCGGATCGATCGCGCGGGCCCGGCTGGGCGTCATCGCGGTCGGCCCGGAGAGCGCGTCCTCCACGCCGGGTCCGGTCTGCTACGGCCGCGGCGGCACCGAGCCCACGGTGACCGACGCCAACCTCGTGCTCGGCTATCTGAATCCCGAGTTCTTCGCCGGCGGCACGCTGCGTCTCCACGCGGGCGCCGCGGCGCGGGCGATCGAAGAGCGGGTCGCGCGTCCCCTCGGGCTCTCGCTCGAGCAGGCGGCGTGGGGCATTCACGCGATCGTCAACACCAACATGGAGCTGGCCACGCGCGTGGTCTCGATCGAGCGCGGGCGCGATCCGCGCGATCTCGCGCTGGTGGCCTTCGGTGGCTCGGGGCCGGTGCACGGGTGCCGGCTCGCCCAGACGCTGGGAATCCCGCGGGTGATCCTGCCCGCCGCCGCCGGGGTCACCGCGGCGATCGGACTCCTGTCGGCCGAGGTGAGGTTCGACGTCGCGCGGACGTACCAGCGGCGCGTCGAGGACCTCGATCCCCTCCGGCTCAGGGCGATCTATGACGAGATGGCGGAGCAGGCCCTCGCGGTCGTCCGCGACTCGACGCGGGGCGGGACCGCCGACGACTCCGCCGGCGCGATCACCCTCGTCCGTTCGGCGGATGCGCGCTACGTCGGCCAGGGCTACGAGCTGAACGTTCCCGTGCCCGCCGGTCCGCTCGACGCCGCCGCGCTGGCGGGGCTGCGCGCCAGCTTCGACGAGATCTACGCCGCCCGCTACGGCTACGCGAACCCGCGCGAGCCGGTGGAGGTCGTGACCTGGAAGCTCTCCGCCGTCGGCGGCGCGCCGCGCGTGGCGCTGGCCAAGCAGCCGCCCCGCTCCGGCGACGGCGCGCGCAAGGGCGTCCGGCGCGCGTACTTTCCGGAGGTGCCGGGGTATCTCGAGTGCCCGATCTACGACCGTCACGCGCTGCCCGCGGGCATCACGCTGACCGGCCCCGCGATCGTGGAGGAGCGCGAGTCGACCACGGTGTTGCCGCCGGGCGTGGAGGCGGTGGTGGACGAGTACGCGAGCCTCCTCGTCGGAGTCGGCCGGTGACCGCCCGCGTCGATCCGATCACGCTGGGCGTGGTGTGGGGCGCGCTGCAATCGATCGCCGTGGAGATCGGCACCACCGTGCACCGGACCGCGTACTCCGAGCAGGCGCGCGAGGGGCAGGACTTTTCGGTGGCCGTGTTCGACGCCGCCGGTCGCATGGTCGCGCAGGGACCCTACAGCCCCGGGCACATGGGCGCCATGTCGTTCGCCGTGGCCAACGCGCTGGCGGCCCATCCGGTCGCGACGCTGGAGCCCGGGGACGCGATCCTGCTGAACGATCCGCTGCTCGGCTCCGGACATCTTCCTGACTTCTTCATCACCCAGCCGGTGTTCGAGGACGGCGCGCTGATCGGCTTCGTGGTCAACATCCTCCACCACACCGACGTCGGCGGGCAGCGGCCGGGCAGTCAAGGTGTGGAGGGCATCTTCGACTATTTCCAGGAAGGCCTGCGCATCCCGCCGACTAAAGTATGGCGGCGCTACGAGGAGCAGGAGGGCATCGTCGGCATCATCGCCGCCAACAGCCGCACGCCGGAGAAAGTGCTGGGCGATCTGCGAGCCCAGCGGAGCGCGCTGCGCGTGGGCGAGCTGCGCCTGGCCGAGCTCGCGCGCCGATACGGTCGTGAGACGCTCGTCGCGGCCATGGACGAGATCGTGGCGCGGACGGAGGCCAACATGCGCGCGGCCATCCGCGCGGTGCCCGACGGCGTCTACACGTTCGAGGATTTCCTCGACGACTGGGGGCCGGGCACCGATCCGCTGCGCGTGTTCGTGACCGTCACCGTCGACGGCGACGCGGTGACGGTCGACTACGAGGGCTCGAGCCCGCAGACCGCGTCGGGCCTGAACTCCTACATCAACTACACGCGCTCGTACTCGTACGCGGCGATCAAGTGCCTGACCGATCCGTACGGTCCGATGAACGAGGGCGCCCTGCGTCCGATCACCGTGAAGGCGCCGGAGGGTTCGTTCTTGAATCCGCGTCCGCCGGCGGGCGGGGGACCGCGGGCCATCATCTGCTATCGCACGTTCGAGGCGGTGATCGGCGCTCTCGCCCCGGCTTTACCGGAACGCGTCGCCGCCGCGTCCTCGCACTTCGCGAACCCGACGTTCGGCGGCTGGGACCGCGGGCGCGGGCGTCGCTTCGTCGCCTACGAGCTGGTGCTCTCGGGGACGGGCGCGCGCGCGACCAAGGACGGCTGCGAGGCGATGGCCATGGCGTTCAACGCGTCGAACATCCCGGTCGAGGCGCAGGAGGCGACGCAGCCGATCGTGGTCGAGCGCTTCGAGCTGATCCCCGATTCGGCGGGGGCCGGCCGGTTTCGCGGGGGCTGCGGGCTGCGGCGCGATCTGCGCTTCCTCGCCGACGAGGGCAAGCTGACCAATCTCTCCGAGCGCCAGCGCTTCGCGCCCTACGGGCTGTACGGTGGAAGGAGCGGCGCGCTGGCGCGAACGCTGATCAACCCCGGCCCCGACGAGCAGATCGTCCACGGCAAGCAGTCGCGCGAGTTCGCGTTCGGCGACGTGATCTCTTTCCAGCAATCGGGCGCGGGCGGCTACGGCGACCCGCTGGCGCGCGACCCCGCGCGCGTGCTCGACGACGTGCTGGACGAATACGTGTCCATCGAGGCGGCGCGGCGCGAGTACGGCGTGGTCATCACCGGTGACGGCGTCGATCTCGGGGTGGACGACGAGGCGACGCGCGCGTTGCGCCTGTCGATTCGCCAGCGCGCGTCGAACGATCCAGCCCCTCGTCGCCCCGCGGCCCCGACGTCATGATCGCGTTCACTCCCGAGCAAGAGAGCTTCCGGCGAGCCGTGGCCCGCTTCGTCGACACGGAGGTCGTGCCGGCGGCCGATGCGATCGACGAGCGCGCTGAGTTTCCGGCCGCCCTCTTCCGCCGGGTCGGCGAGCTGGGCTACTTCGGCCTGCGCTATCCCGAGACCTACGGCGGCGCGGGCAGCGACATGGTGACCTATTGCTTGTTCGCGGAGGAGCTGGCGCGGGGCTCGATGTCGCTGGCCGCGGCGTCTGCGATGCAGTCGCTGATGGGGACGTACTTCATCTATCGCTACGGCTCCGAAGCGCTGCGCGAGCGCTATCTCGCGCCCGCGCTCCGCGGCGATCTCATCGCGACCTTCGCGCTCACCGAGCCCAACGCCGGCTCCGATCTCGCGAACCTCTCGACCCGCGCCGAGCGCCACGGGGACGGATGGATCCTCAAGGGCACCAAGACGTGGGTGACCAACGCGCCGGTGGCCGACCTCCTGACCGTCGCCGCCAAGACGTCCGGCGAGCGAGGGATGAAGAACATCGCGCTGTTCCTCCTCGACCGCGCCTCGATGCGGGGGATCACGCTGGGCAAGGCGATCGAGAAGATGTCGGTGCGCGCATCCGTCACCGGCGAGATCCTGCTCGACGACGTCGAAGTCCCCGCCGAGCACTGTCTCGGCGGAGACACCGGCGGCGTCGAGAAGGTCGGGACCATTCTGTCCGAGATCCGGGTGATGACCGCCGCGCTGTCGGTCGGCCTGGCCCGCGCCGCCTACGACGGAGCGCTCGCCTACGCGCGCCAGCGGGTGACGTTCGGCAAGCCCATCGCCGAGCACCAGGCCATCGGCTTCAAGCTCGCCGACATGCTGACGTCGCTGCACGCCGCGACGCTGGTGACCTATCAGGCCGCCGGAGCCATCGACGCCGGCCGCACAGTCACGCGCGAGGCCGCGATGGCCAAGCTCTTCGCGTCCGAGACCGCCGTCCGCATCACCGACGAGGCGTCGCGCATCCTGGCCTCGTACGGCCTGGCCATGGAATATCCGATCCAGCGCTACTTCCGCGACGCCCGCTTCCTGCTCCCCGGCGGCGGCACGTCCGAGATCCTGCGCCTGGTGATCAGCCGCGACCTCGCCTGGGACCGCGCCACCGCCTACGGAGCCGACGCACCATGACCGAGCGCAGCGGACCATCCCTCGTCTGTCCGGGCGAGAAGGTGAGGAGATGAACCGGGTCGCGCTTGTGGGGGCTGCTGTGACGAAGTTCGGGGTGCGCAAGGCGTCGTACCGGGATCTGATCTGGGAGGCGGGGAAGGCGTGCTTCGATTCGGCGGGGCTCAAGCCGCGTGATCTCGACGGGCTCGTGGTGGGATCGGTGATGCCGGAGCGCACCGCGTTTCAGAGTCACATCGCGTCGCTGGCCGCGGAGGCGCTGGGGATCCGGCCGAGCACGCTCTCGGCGCGGACCGAGCACATGTGCGCCTCGGGGACCGTGGGCATCCGCTACGCCTACGCGTTCATCGCCGCCGGGCTGGCGGACCTCGTGATGGTGCTCGGCGTGGAGAAGCTCAACCAGCCCTCGGGAGACGAAGCCGTCCTCAACATGGGGACGGGGGTGGACCGCGAGTGGGAAGCGGCGTTCGGGCTGACCGCGCCGCCGTGCTTCGCGCTGGCGGCGCAGCGCCACATGGCCGAGTACGGGACGACCGAGGAGCAGCTCGCGCTGGTCGGGGTGAAGAACCACAACCACGCGGCCAAGAACCCCAACGCGCACTTCAACAAGGGCGCGACCGTCGATCAGGTGCTGGGCTCGCGCATGATCTCGACCCCGCTGAGATTGTTCATGTGCTCGCCGATCACCGATGGGGGGGCGGCGGTCATCCTGGCCAGCGAAGAACGCGCACGAGACCTCACCGATCAGCCCGTGTGGATCCGGGGGACCGGGCAGGCCCTCGACGGGTTCCAGCTCACCTCGCTCGACGAGGACTACGCGCGCTGGCCCGCGCTCTCGCGGGCCGCCGAGTCGGCGTACCGCATGGCCGGGATCGGTGCGCGGGACGTTGATCTGGCCGAGGTCCACGACTGCTTCGCGATCGCCGAGCTGATCGCCTACGAGGAGCTGGGCTTCTGTCGCAAGGGCGAGGCCGGAGCGTTCGTGGCCGCGGGCCGGAGCGACTACGGCGGCGACGTGGTCGTCAACCCGCGCGGCGGGCTCATCGGCTGCGGCCATCCCCTCGGCGCCACCGGCGTGGCCCAGGCCGCCGAGGCGTTCGTCCAGCTCCGCGGCGAGGCGGGCGCGCGCCAGGTCCCCGACGCCGCCGTCGCGCTCACCCACAACAACAGCGGCATGGGCGAGCACGTGGTCATGATCTATGGGTCGGACCCGGCGTGATCCCATGAGCGACGCGGCGGTGGTGGGGGCGGGACGGATCGGGCGGCAGATCGCGCTGGCCTTCGCGCTGGGTGGCTGGAAGATCCGGCTGCGCGACGTCAAGCCGCGATCCCGCGCCGAGGCCGAGGCGGTGCTGGCCGACGCGCGGCGCGAGATCGAGCGCGACCTCGGCCTGATGGTCGACGAGGGGGTAATCAAGCCGAGGGACGCCGCCGACGCGCTGGCCCGCCTCGAGACCGGCATCGGGCTCGATGGCCTCGCCGGGTGCGAGTTCGTGCAGGAGGCGCTGCCCGAGCTGCTCGACGTCAAGCGCGAGGCGTTCACGCGGTTGAAGGACCGCGTGGCCGACCACGCGATCATCGCCTCGGCCAGCTCCACGATCTCGCCGCGCCATCTCGCTGACGCCGTGCCGGGCCCCGAGCGCTTCCTCGTCGCCCACTGGCTGAACCCCGCGCACATCATCCCGCTGGTCGAGGTGGTTCCGGGCGCGGCCACCGCGCCTGACGTGGTCGATCGCGCGCTCGCGTTGCTCGAGCGCCTGGGCAAGACGCCGGTGCGCTGCGGCGACTCGCCCGGGTTCATCGGGCCGCGACTTCAGGTGCTGTTGATGAACGAGGCCGTGCGGCTCGTGGAAGAAGGGGTGGCGACGCCGGAAGACGTCGACCGCGCGTTTCGCGCGGGCATGGGGTTTCGCTACGCCACGGTCGGCATCTTCGAGTTCATCGACTGGGGCGGTGTCGACATCCTCCAGCGGGCCAGCCGCTTCATGACGCAGGCCACCGGCGATTCACGCTTCGCCGCGGCCCGCCTGGTCGACGAGAAGATCGCCCGCAACGAGCTGGGTCCCAAGACCGGACGCGGGTTCTTCGACTACGACGGCGAGCGTCGTGACGCGTTCGAGACCGCGAAGGTCCGCGCGCTGCTGCGCCGGCTGAAGGCGGAGATCGAGGAGCGCCACGGCTCCGCCGGGGTGCTCCGAGCGACGGGGGGCTTGGGGGGCCCGCGGCTAGGCCCCCCATCCAATCAATCGTACTACCGCGCCGTCGATCCCTATCCGCTGGAGTCGGCCGATCACAACAAGCTCGCGGAGTTCTACCGTCGGCTGGGCGAGGGGCGGCTCAGCACCACGTCGTGCGCCGGCTGCGGGCGGGCGGCCTGGCCGCCGCGCGGGTTCTGTCCCGAGTGCGGCTTCGACGCGTTCGAGTGGATCGACCTGCCGGCCGAGGGCACGATTCACGCGTTCACGGTCCAGGAGGCGGGGCTGCCGTCCGGCTTCACGGGTCCGCGGATCTTCGCGATCGTGAAGGTCGACCGGCATCGGATCTTCTCGATCGTCGTCGACGCCGAGCCGGCGAAGGTCCGCGTGGGTCAGCGTGTCCAGCTGCGTCCGCTGCGCGTCGACGACGACTCGAAGGGCGCGCCGCGCTGGCTGCCCGCGTTCGCGCCGAGCGAGGCCGGTCCCTGACATGAGGCGGCGGCCGATCTACAGCCTCGGCGTGATCTCGGACACCCATGGCTTGCTCCGCCCGGAAGCGGAGGCCGTGCTGCGCGGCAGCGACATCATCGTCCACGCGGGCGACGTCGGATCGCCCGCCGTGCTGCGCGGCCTGGAGAAGCTGGCGCCGGTCCTCGCCGTGCGCGGCAACAACGATCGCGCGCCGTGGGCGAAGGATCTTCCGCTTCGCGAGACGCTCGAGCTGGGACACGCGTCGATCTACATGCTCCACGACATCGACGAGCTGGCCCTCGACCCGCGCGTCGCCGGCTTTTCGGTGGTGATCGCCGGCCACAGCCATCAACCGCGCTGCGAGGAGCGCGACGGCGTGCTGTTCTTCAATCCAGGCAGCGCGGGACCGCGGCGCTTCAAGCTGCCGATCTCGGTGGGCAAGATCCTGATCGACGGCGCCCGCGTCACCGGCCGGCTCGAGACGCTCGAGATCAGCGGATGAAGATCCTGATCGCCAAGCCCGGACTCGACGGCCACGATCGCGGGGCCAAGGTGGTCGCCCAGGCGCTGCGCGACGCCGGCCACGAAGTCGTCTACACCGGACTGAAGCGTACGCCGGAGGAGATCGTGGCCGAGGCGATCCAGGAAGACGTCGGCGTGGTCGGCCTCTCGATCCTCTCGGGCGCGCACCTGCTCCTGACCCGCCGGGTGATCGAGGGGCTCCGCGCCGCCGGCGCCGGCGACGTCGGCGTGATCGTGGGCGGCACCATCCCGCCGCGCGACGTGGAATCGCTGAGGGCGCTCGGCGCCGCCGCCATCTTTCCGATGAGCACCCCGTTGACCGACATCGTCGCCGCGTTCACCACGCGGAGGCTGGGCGAGCCGCAGGACGTCGCGGGGCTGGGGCCCCGCCGTCCGAGGCGAGCGATCTGAGGAGGTGACGTCTTGAAGGACTTGAGGCTCAACGCCGGGATTCCGGTCAAGCCGAGCTACGGCCCCGAAGACCTCGCCGGGCACGACGTGGACGCGGAGGTCGGACGTCCCGGCGAGTATCCGTTCACCCGCGGCATCCATCGCGCGATGTATCGCGAGCGGCTGTGGACCATGCGCCAGTACGTTGGCTTCGGCACGCCGGCCCAGACCAACGCCCGCTTCAAACACCTGATGGCCCACGGCCAGGACGCGCTCAACGTCGCCTTCGACCTGCCGACCCAGCTCGGCCTCGACTCCGACGACCCCAGGGCCGAGGGCGAAGTCGGGCGCGTGGGCATGGCCGTCGACACGCTGGCCGACATGGAAGCCGCGTTCGCGGGCATCCCGCTCGATCGCGTGAGCGTGTCGCTGACCATCAACGGCATGGCGGCGCCGATCACCGCCATGTACTACGCGGTGGCCGAGCGCCAGGGCGTGGCCGCCGACAAGGTCGTCACCACCCCGCAGAACGACATCCTCAAGGAGTTCATCGCGCGGGGGACGTGGGTGTATCCGGTGGAGCCCTCGCTGCGGCTGGTCGCCGACCTCATCGAGTTCTCGGCCCGGCGCTACCCGCGCTCGAACCCGGTCTCGGTCTGCGGCTATCACATCCGCGAGGCGGGCTGTACGACCGCTCAGGAGATGGCGTACGGACTCGCCATCGCCGCCGCCTACGTGGAGCTGATGCTCGCGCGGGGGATGGCCGTCGACGACTTCGCGCCGCGTCTGTCCTTCAACTTCACGTGCTGGGGCAAGATCTTCGAGGAGGTCGCCAAGTTCCGGGCGGGGCGGCGGCTCTACGCGAGGATGATGCGCGAGCGCTTCGGCGCCACCAATCCGCGGTCGTGCATGTTCCGCAGCCTCATCGGGGGCGGGGGCTCGGCGTTCACCGCGCAGGAGCCGGAGAACAACATCGTGCGCGGCGCCTACATCGCGCTGACCGCCGCGCTCTCCGGCGCCCAGACGATGGCGCTGCCCACCTACGACGAGGCCTACACGATCCCTTCGGCGAAGGCCCAGCTCATCGCGCTGCGCACCATGCAGATCTGCGCGGAGGAATCGGGCGCGGCCGACACCGCGGATCCGCTGGGCGGCGCCTACTACGTCGAGGCGCTCACCAACGCGATGGAAGAACGGATCGTCGAGGAGCTGGCCGCGGTCGAGCGCATGGGCGGCATCGTCGAGGCCGTGAAGAGCGGGGCCATTCAGGCCGAGGTCGCGCGCCAGGCCTATCTCCACGAGCAGCGGCTCGCGGCCGGTGAAATCCGCAAGGTCGCGGTGAACTGCCACGTGGGCGACGCCGGCGCCGAGGCCGATCGCGACGTGGAGCTGTACGCGTTCGATCCGACGGTGGCCGAGGCTCAGGTCAAGCAGCTGGCCCGTGTCCGCGCCGAGCGCGACGGCGACGCGGCGACGGCGGCGCTGCGCCGGCTGGCCGACGAGGCACGCGGGACGGCGAACCTCATGCCCGCGATCACTGAGTGCGTGAAGGCGTACGCCACGCTCGGCGAGATCAACCGCGCGCTCAAGGACGTCTTCGGCGAGCACCGGGAGCCCGTCGGGTTCTGATGGACTTCGACGTCATCGGCAAGGCCACGCCCAAGAAGGACGGGCCCGAGAAGGTCACCGGCCGCACCCGCTTCCTCCACGACGTGGAGCTGCCCCGTCTCGCTCACGGCAAGATCCTCCGCACGCCGCTGCCACACGCCCGCATCGTGAGGATCGACACGGCGCGGGCGCGCCGTGTGCCCGAGGTGATCGCGGTCATCACCGGCGACGACGTCGTCCAGCATCCGTTCGGATACGCCAAGGATCAGCTCGCGCTGAAGCGCGGGAAGGTCCGCTCGATCCGCGACGAGGTCGCCGCCGTCGCCGCGGAGACCGCGGAGGCCGCCGAGGAAGCGCTCGCGCTGATCGACGTCGAGTACGCGGAGTTGCCGGCGGTGTTCGACCCGCGCGCGGCGCTGGTCGAGGGCGCGCCGCTCGTTCACGAAGAGATGGGAACCAACGCCACGTCGCTGCGCTACCAGTTCGCGGCGGGCGACGTGGAGGGCGCGTTCACCGCCGCCGCCGCGGTGGTCGAGGGTGAATACCGTCTCAATTTCGTCACGCCGGCCTGTTTGGAGACCATGGTGGCCATCGCCGACTGGGACGCCGAGGGCCGGCTCACGATGTGGAGCACCACCCAGGTGCCCTTTCTCTACCAGCGCGATCTGGCCGCGACCCTCGGGATCGGCGGCGACCGGGTGCGCGTGCTCCAGCCGCCGGTCGGCGGCAACTTCGGGCGCGGGCTCGATCTCTATCCGATCGACGTGATCGCCGCGCTGCTGGCCCGCGCCGCGCGGAGGCCCGTGAAGATCGAGTTCGAACGCGTGGAAGAATTCGTGGCGTGTCCCACCCGCGAGCCGTGCCTGATCCGTCTGCGCACGGCCGCCGCGGCCGACGGGCGCCTGCTCGCCCGCGACGCCCACGTGACCATCGACAACGGCGCCTACGTCTCGTGGGGCTCGACGACCCCGTACGTGATGCTCGCCACGGTGGCCGGCCTCTACCGCTGCCCGAGCGTGCGCTTCGACACGACCATCGCCTACACGAACCATCCCTCGTCCGGCTCGATGCGCGGCTACGGCAACCTCGAATCGACGTTCGCGGTCGAGTCTCAGATGGACGAGCTCGCGGACCGGCTCGGCCTGGACCGGCTGGAGCTGCGCCGGCGCAACGTGGTGAAGTCGGGCGACGTCCATCCCCAGGGCTTCGTGATCACCTCCTGCGCGATGGCCGAGTGCCTGGAGGCGGCGGCGGAGGCGATCGTCGAAGATCCGCCGCCGGCCCCGGCCCCGGGCTGGGCGCGCGGAGTCGGCTACGCGGCGCTCTTCCACGTGGGCGGCGGGGCCAGGATTTATAAGTCGGACGGGTGCGGGGCCATCGTCAAGCTCGACGACTTCGGCCGGGTGTCGCTGATCACGGGGGCGAGCGAGATCGGCCAGGGCTCAGAGACCGTGCTGGCCATGATCGTGGCGGAGACGCTCGGGGTGCCCCTCGACCGGGTCGACGTCGTGAACTCCGACACCGCGGTCAAGCCGTGGGACGTGGGCGCCCACGCCAGCCGCACGACGTTCATCGCCGGCAACGCCGCGCGACTGGCCGCCGAGAAGATCCGCGCCCGCCTCCTGGCCATGGCCGCCGAATCCCTCGACGAGCCGGCCGAGCGGCTGGCCATCGCCGACGGCTGGATCTCCGTCGTGGGTGAGCCGCAGCGCCGCCTGCCGTACGATCGCGTGGTCCGAGCCGGACACTACCGGCCGGCCGGGCAGACGCTGGTGGCGGAGGCGTTCTACGATCCGCCCACCGAGATGCTCGACAAGGACTTGCGCGGCAACGTCTCCGCGACGTACGGTTTCGCGGCGCAGGCCGTGCTGCTCGACGTCGAGGAGGCGACCGGGCGCATCGTGGTCCGGCGCGTCGCCTCGGCCCACGACGTCGGCCGCGCGCTCAACCCGCTGGCCGCCGAGGGCCAGGTGCACGGCGGCATCCACATGGGCCTGGGGTACGCGCTGAGCGAGCGGCTCGTGATCGAAGGAGGTCAGGTGCTCACGCAGAGCTTCATGGACTACGCGCTGCTGCGCGCGGCCGACATGCCGGCCATCGCCGTGCGTCTGGTCGAGAGCGCCGAGGCCGAAGGTCCGTTCGGCGCCAAGGGCCTCGGCGAGTCGGGGGTGATCGCGGTCTCCGCCGCCGTGGCCAACGCGGTCCACGACGCCACCGGCGTGCGCTTCACGGAGCTGCCCATCACCGCCCCGCGGGTCCGGGCGGCCCTCGAGCAGGTCCGCGCGCGATGACCGCGCTGCTCGCGGGCGTGCGGGTGCTCGATCTCTCGCGGATGCTGGCGGGGCCGTACGGGTCGATGCTGCTGGCCGACATGGGCGCCGAGGTGATCAAGGTCGAGGAGCCCGGCGGCGGCGACCCGATGCGGGCCATGGGCCCGCCGTTCCTGCCCGACGGCGAGAGCGCGTACTTCCTGGCCATCAATCGCAACAAGAAATCCCTGGCCATCGACCTGGCCTCCACCGAGGGGCGCGCGGTGTTCCACGACCTCGTGGGCCGGGCCGACGTGGTGTGGGAAAACTTTCGCCCGGGGGTGATGGAGCGTCTGGGCTGCGGCTATGCCGAGCTGTCGGCGCTGAATCCGCGCCTGGTCATGTGCTCGATCTCCGCCTACGGTCAGGAGGGGCCGTACCGCGAGTTCCCGGCGTTCGACCTCGCGCTCCAGGCCCGCGGCGGCGGGATGAGCGTCACCGGCGAGCCCGGCCGCGCCCCCGCCCGGATGGGGTTACCCATGGGTGATCTCTCCGGCGGCCTCTTCGGCGCCCTCGCGGTGTGCGCGGCGCTGGTGCGGCGCGGCGCGACCGGACGCGGCACCCACCTCGATCTCTCGCTGCTCGACTGCCAGGTCTCGCTGCTCTCCTACATGGCCCAGTATTTCTGGACGGACGGTCGCATCCCCGGGCCGATGGGCTCCGGCCACGCCTCGGTGGTCCCGTACCAAGCCCTGGCCACCCGCGACGGCCACCTGATCGTGGCCGTGTTCTCCGAGAAGTTCTGGGGCGGCTTCTGCCGGGCGGCAGGACGCCCGGAGTGGGAGACGGATCCGCGCTTCGCCACCAATCGCGATCGGGTCGCCCATCGCGGCGCGCTCGAGTCGCTGATCGCCGCGCGCTTCGCCGAGGACACCACCGACGCCTGGCTGGCGCGGCTGAACGGGGAGGGCGTGCCGGCCGCTCCGATCAACTCGATCGAGCGCGTGCTCGACGACCCGCAGGTGAAGCACCGGCAGATGGTGGTGCGGATGGACCATCCACGTCACGGCCCGCTGCCGACGCTGGGCACCCCGATCAAGGCCGACGGGGTGCTCGGCCTGGAGGTGACGCCACCGGTGCCGCTCGGCCAGAACACCGAGGAGATCCTGCGCGATCTGCTCGGCTACCCGCCCGAGCGCATCGCCGCGCTCCGGGGCGCGCGAGCGGTGGCCTGATGGGCCACCGGAGCGCTCGCGTGAACGCGACCGGGGCGGTGGCCTGATGGCGATCGTCGCGGTCCTCGGGGCCAGCAACGGCGGACTCACGGCCGCGGCGGACCTCACGCGCGGCGGCCACACCGTTCGGTGGTGGTCGCGGAGATCGGAGCCGCTGTCGGCCGTACGCGCGGCCGGGGGCATCGCGCTGGTCGCCGACGGCGAGCGGCGAGTGGTGGCGCCCGCGCTGGCCACCGACGATCTCGCGGCGGCGGTGACGGGGGCGGAGATCGTGGTGGCGCCGCTGCCCGCGACCAGCCACGACGATCTCGCCGCCCGGCTCGGCCCGTTGCTCACCGACCAGCAGGTCGTGCTGCTGACCCCCGGCACCCTGGGCACGTACGCGATGGCGCGCTCGATCGCCCGCGCGGGCGGGCGGCTGCCGTTCGCGTTCGCCGAGACCGCCACGCTGCCGTATCTCACGCGCAAGCGCGCGGCCGCGGAGGCGCGGGTCGCGGTGCGCGCGACCAATCTGCCGGTGGGCGTGTTTCCCGCCAACCGCCGGGAGGCCACGCTCGCGCGTCTCCGGCCGCTCTACCCGGCGATCCGCCCCTGCGTGGATGCCCTGGACGCGGCGCTGGCCAACGCGGGTCCCGTGATTCATCCACCATTGGTGCTGCTCAACGCCGGGGCCATCGACGGCGGGCGCTTCGACGTCCACGTGGCGGGGACGACGCCGACGATCCGGCGTCTGATCGACGCCCTGGACGCCGAGCGGGTGGCCGTGCGGGCGGGGTGGGACTACCCGGCGCCCCACTACGAGCTGGCCACGTACTACGACGAGGCGCGCGCGGCCGAGGGTTTCTACGGCGCCGGCGCCCGCGCTCTGGTGGCCGAGAGCGGCATCTTCGACGAGGCGCTCGACCTCGACCATCGGTATGTCACCGAGGACGTGGTGCTGGGCCTGGCCCTGTTCGAGTCCGCCGCGCGCACCGTCAACGTCGACACCCCGGCCATCAGCGGACTGTTGCAGGTCTTCGGCGTGCTGCTCGGGCGACGGCTCGGCGGCGATGGGCGCGCGCTCGAGCGCCTGGGGCTGGGCGATTTCGCGCTGCGCGAGATCCGCGCCCTCCTGCGCGAGGGCTGGACGTCGCCGGACTGGGTGAGAGCGATCCGCGCGTGAGATTCGGCGGCGCCGACGCCGAGACGCTCGAGCGCGGCGGGGCGCGATGACCGATCTCGCGAGGCTCTTCGCCCCGGCCAGCGTCGCCGTGCTCGGCGTGTCTCGCCATCCCGGCAAGCTCGGCTATCGGCTGCTGGAAAACCTCAAGGCGGGCGGCTACGGCGGCCGCATTCATCCCGTGAATCCCGCCGGCGAGACCATTCTCGGGCTCGACACGCTCCCCGCGATCGAGGCGTTGCCCGAGGGCGTCGATCTCGCGCTGGTGAGCCTGCCCGCGGCCGCCGTGCCCGCCGCCATCGCGTCACTCGCGTCGCGGAAGGTCGGCGCGGCGGTCGTGCTGTCGTCCGGGTTCGGCGAGGTCGACGACGGCGGTCGCGACGCGCAGCGCGAGGTGCTCGCGCGGGCCCGCGCGGCCGGGATGCGGCTGGTCGGTCCCAACTGCATGGGCGTCTACTCGGCGCCGTCGCGGCTGAACGGCACGTACTTCTGGGATCTCCCCGCGATCGAGGGCGGCATCGGCGTCATATCGCAGAGCGGGGCGTATGGCGGTCTGATCTTCCGTCACCTCGGCGGCCGCGGCCTCGGCGTCCGCCACTTTCTCTCGATCGGGAACCAGGCCGACGTCGACGTCGCCGAGGTGATCGAGTACCTCGCCGACGATCCCGGCACCACGCTGATCGCCTGCTTCATCGAGGCGCTGCGCGACGGACGCCGGTTCGTCGACATCGTCCGTCGGGCGACCGCGCGCAAGCCGGTGGTCGTGCTCAAGGGGGGGCGCTCCGACGCCGGGCGCCGCGCCGCCGGCTCGCACACGGGGGCGCTGGCCGGCACCTATGATGTCTATCGAGCGGGCTTCCGGCGGGCGGGCGCGGTGCTCGCCGAGGACACCGAGGAATTCTTCGACGCGATCGAAGCGCTCGCGATCAGCACGGCGCCGCCCCCGTCGGGTCCCGCGATCGCGGTCATCACCGTCTCGGGCGGGCCGTCGGTGGTCGCCGCCGACAGCGCCGAGGACTCCGGGCTGTCCCTCCCCGCTCTGAGCGACGACACGCGGGCCCGGCTGAGAACGCTGCTTCCAGCGTTCGCGGCGGTCGGCAATCCCGTCGATCTCACGCCGCAGGTGTCGCCCGATCGCATCGCCCCGGCTGTGCGCCTGGTGTTCGAGCAGCCGGAGATCGCGGGAGTGGTGGCCGTCGACGTCGGCCTCGACATTCCCGAGTTCGCCGACGCGATCGTCGCCGCGAGCGGGGCCACCGGCAAGCCCGCGGTGGCCTTCGCGGCCGACGCGCCCGGCATCGCCGAACGCCTGCGGGCTGGCGGAGTCCCCGTCCTGCCCGGTCCCGAGCGAGCGGTTCGCGCGTGGCGGGCGCTCTGGCGCGCACGGGCGAGCGTCTCGATGCCGCCGACCCCGCGCGCTCGCCTCGAGATCGCGCGCCTGGTCGCCGACGCTCCCGCGGGGCCTCTGCCGTATGCGACGGCCCGTCGCGCGCTCGAAGCCCACGGCGTGGTCTTCTGTCGCGAACGGATCGCCGCGACCGAGGACGCGGCGGTGGCGGCCGCCGAGGAGATCGGGTATCCCGTCGTCGCGAAGGCCGACGCGCCCGATCTCCTGCACAAGACCGAGGCGGGGGGCGTGTACCTGAACCTGCGCGACGCCGGCGCGGTGCGCGAGGCGTTCCGCGACGCGCGCTCTCGGCTCGGTGCCCCGCGCGTGGTCGTTCAGGAGCGCGTGGCCGACGGGGTGGAGCTGCTGCTCGGCGCCCGCCGCGATCCCGTCTTCGGTCCCGTGGTCGCCGTCGGAACCGGCGGAATCCTGGCCGAGGCGATCCGTGACGTCTCCCTCGCGCTCGCCCCGATCGGCGCGGAGGAGGCGCGAGCCATCGTCCACGAAGGCGTGCGCGCCCGCTTGCTCGGCGGCGTCCGCGGGCGCCCCGCGTGTGACGCGGCGCCTCTCGTCGACGCCATCATGGCGATCGGTGATCTCATGGTGACGCTCCCCCGGCTGATCGAGATCGACGTCAACCCGCTCATCGCGGCGGGTCGCCGGGCCGTCGCCGTGGATGCCGTCGTGATCGTTGGCGAAAGCGTGTAGCGAGCGGACCACCCGCACCCGTTGAGATCACGGCCGACCCGACCCCGGACCGGAGTAAGAAATGCAAAGGGATATGCACTCCCTGAGATTCGCTCTCGTGCTGACGTCGATCGCGCTGCTCTTCTCGCTCACGGCATCGGATGCGGACCAACACACCGGAGAGGTTGCCTCAGACGCAAACGTTGTCCAGCCTCCCGACTGCTTGACCCCCACCCGCACCGTCGCGCCCCAGACCATCGTCGGCGTCTGGAACTGCGCGGCGCTGGTCGAGGTGCGGGCGAGCAAGGCCCTGCGGAACGGGCCACCGATCGTGGCCCGCGCCCTGGCCATCGTGCACACGTGCATCTACGACGCCTGGGCCGCGTACGACGACGTCGCGGTGGGAACCACCGATGTGGACGGCACCCGGCGCCGGCCGGCGGCCGAACGGACCGGGGCAAACAAGACGAAGGCGATCAGCTTCGCCGCCCATCGCTGTCTGCGCAACCTCTATCCCGATGCCGCCTCCAAGGCCCGATTGGACGCCGTGCTGGGCGCCGATCCGGACGAGGCCACGACGCCGGCGATCCTCGGTCGACTGGCGGCGCAGGCGGTGATCGATGTCCGGGCCGACGATGGAGCCAACCAGTACGGAAGCGCGCCCTGCCCCCTCGGCAACGTCTGCCCCACCGTTCCCCTCAGGGTGCTGCTTGCCGTACCGTGCGAGTCCGCCAGCTACCCGTGGACGACGATTCCCCTGAATCAGCTAGGCGGCGTCCCGGCGACGCTGGATCCGATCCCCTGTGTCGGCCCGGGTGGATCCGCCAACGGACCCTACGCCGACTACGACGATCCGGCCGAGGGCTACCGCCACTACGTGCCGACGAATCCGCTGATGGGATTCTGCAGTCCCTTGCTCGCGACGTGCCCGGATCCCGACGCCTTCATCAATCCCGCATTGCCGTGGCCGAACGTGGCGGACCCCGATCACTGGCAACCGCTCGTCTTCAGCAGCCACGCCCGACAGACGTTCGTCGGTCCCCATTTCGGGCGGGTCACACCCTTCGCGCTGGAACCGATCGATCTCGACGAGGCGCCCGACGGCCCGCCCCCCGCGTTCTCGCAGAATCCGGCCAAGTATGCCCGCGACGTCGCCGCGATGATCGAGTACAGCGCGAGCCTGGACGAGAGCCGGAAGCTCATCGTCGAGTACTGGGCCGACGGCCCCGATTCGGAGTTCCCGCCCGGTCACTGGGGACTCTTCGCCCAGTTCGTGGCCAAGCGCGACCAGCACACGATCGACCAGGACGTGAAAATGTTCTTCGCGATGCACAACGCGTCGTTCGACGCCGGCATCGCGGCCTGGCACGTCAAGCGCTTTTACGACGGCGTGCGACCGATCACGGCGGTTCGTTTCACCAAGCAAGGACAGACCATCGTGGCCTGGGGCGGTCCGGGACGGCCCACGGAACCGATCCCGGGCGAGAAGTGGATGCCGTACAACCCGGGGACCAACCTCACGCCACCGTTCCCCGGCTACTTCTCGGGTCACTCGGTGTTCTCGCGTTCGAGCGCGACCGTGCTCGAGCTGTTCACCGGCAGCGACGACTTCGGGTTCTCGACGGTCATCCCCCAGTGCGACGTCGCGTACTTCGGGCTGGACTTCTTCCGCTGTTTCGGACGCGTCGAGCCGGGGATCCCGTCCGTCGACACCGTGGTGTCGTTTGCGACGTTCAGCGACGCCGCGGAAGCGGCCGGCCTGTCGCGTCTCTACGGTGGTATCCACTTCCCCGACGACAACAAGCGGGCGCAGAAGGTCGGCCACCACATCGGCAAGCGGGCGTGGGCCAAGGCGCAGAAATATTTCAACGGGACCGTCCGCTGACGGCCGCGGCGACGGCTCGGGCGTGGTCTGGGGACCGACGCGCTACGGTCGGGCGAGGAACTGGCCGACCATGCGCGCGACCTGGTCGATGGCCAGCGGTTTGTTGAGCACCGGGCATCCCGCTTCTTTCAGGAACGTCTCCGTCTCCGGGCTCATGGTGTCGCCGGTCATGAACATCACCCGCGCGGCCGTGTCGGGGTGGCGCGAGTGCAGCCAGCGCCAGATGACTTTGCCGTCGATGTCGGGGAGCTTGAGGTCCAGCAGGACCACGTCGTAGCGCCTCCGATCGAGGCTAAGCATCGCGGCCTCGCCCGTCGCCGCCTCGTCGACCGTGTGGCCGAGCCCCGTGAGGACTTCGTGAAGGACGGCCCGGAGCCGGGTTTCGTCCTCGACGAGGAGGATGTGTCCGCGCCGCTCCGACGGGGCCTGGGGGTTGGGTGCCGTCTCGCCGGTCTCGACTTCGTCACTGGCCGGCAGCCGCAGGGTCACGCGGGCCCCGCCTTCGGGCCGGTTCTCGACGTGCATGCTGCCGCCGTGCGCCTCGACGATGCCGATGGAGAGGCTGAGTCCGAGCCCCGTACCCTCGCCGACCCCCTTCGTGGTGAAGAAGGGATCGAACACCCGGGTGAGATGCTCGGCGGCGATGCCCGGACCGGTGTCGTCGACGTCGACCGCGACCGTCCCGTCGACCTCGCGCGAGCGTACGGTCAGCACCCTCGCCGGCGCGCCCTTCATCGCGTGCGTGGCGTTGCTGAACAGGTTCAGCAGGACCTGCTGGAGCTGATGGGCGTCGCCCTGGATGGCCGGGACCTTGACCAGGTCGGTGACCACGCGGACGCCGCGAAGGTCGAACTCCGGCGTCTGAAGTTCGAGCGCGGACCGCACCACGTCGTTGACGTCGATCCTCTTGCGCTCGGGCGGCCGGCGTCGCGCGAACACCAGGAGCTCGCGGATGATCCGCGCGGCCCGCTCGCACTCCTGCTCGATGACGTCCAGCTGCGCGCGTACCGGGTCGGACAGGGCGTGCCGGCGCTTGAGGAGTTGCGCCGAGAGCAGGACCGTCGAGAGCGGATTGTTCAGCTCGTGAGCCATGCCCGAGAGCAGGGTGCCGAGCGCCTTGAGCTTGTCGGCCTGGATGAGCTGGGCCTGAGTTTCCTGGAGACGCTCGAGGTTCCTCTGGAGCTCGGCGTAGAGGCGGACCTTGTCCAGAGCGAGGGCCGTCTGGTGGGCAAGGCTCGTCAGCGCCCGGCTCTCCTCATCGCTGAAACGGTGAGGGGTCCGGTAGGACGCCGCGAGCACGCCGATCGGTTGGTCGCGCACGCCGAGGGGCACGTTGATCCCGGCCCGAATGCCGTGGGCGGTCAGGTGAAGGGGAATCAGAAAGCGCGTTTCGTCGGCCAGATCCTCGACCTGGACGACCTCCTTGTTCACGAAGGTGTATCCGGCGAACGACTGATTCGAGGGCGTCACGGTCACCCTGCCCACCGTCTCCGGCTGCCAGCCGACCCCCGCCTCGAGCCGCAGCTCGGCTGACGTGGGGTCGAACAGAAAGATCCCGACGCAGTCGGCGCCCAGGAGATCGCGCGCCGTGCGCGCCGCGTCGTCGAGGATGGGGCTCTCCGCGGTCGCCTCCAGAAGCCGTCGACCGAAATCCTGCAGCGTCGCGTCGTGGGTGGCCTTGACGGCCAGCTGCTCGAATGCGCGCGCGTTCTCGATCGCCACCGAGGCCTGGGCGCCGAATGCCGAGAGGAGCTCGACGTCCGCGTCGCGGAATTCGCGCTGGCCCCGAAAGAAGACGGCGAGGATGCCGAACGTCTCGCCGCTCTGGACCACGAGGGGCATGGCCATCGCGGTCTCCAGCCCGTCCTGCCGCATCCGCGCCCGGACGGTTTCGGGCACGGCGAGGGCGTCGTCCGCCGAGAGGGCCGACGTCCAGGTGAGTCGTCGCTGGGTCGCGGCCGGCCCGGCGTCCTCGCGCTCGACGGAGAGCGCGAGCCCGGTGACGAACCGATCGCTGATGACGCCGGCTCGGCTCACCACGCCGGCCGTCCGCGAGTCGGCGTCGAGCCGGAAGAGGACGGCGCCATCGGCCGCGAGGACCTCGACCGCTTTGGTGGTGATCGTCTGGACGATCTCCCGCGCATCGAGGGATCGCACGAGGGCCTGGCCGGCTCCGTGAAGACCTTCGAGATCACGCTGCCGGGCTCGGGCCTCGCGGTAGAGCCATACCTGCTCGCGGAGCAGACCGACGAAGATGAGGCCGACGCCGAGCGGACGTGAGAGGCCGGCCAGGTACCACGGAATGCTGTAGCGATAGCCTCCCGAGGTGAGCAGCCCCATCAACCCGACCGTCCACAGGACGGCGGCCAGCAACAGGTAGGACGCGAACGGGTCGCCATCCCGCCTGAAGAATCGCTTCCGGCCGGCCCAGAACACCCAGACCGCGAAGGCGCCGAGGACGAGGCCCGCCGCCCACGACGTGAACGGCGTGAACTTTCCCGGCGGCATGACCAGCGACGGCAGCAGGGGACGAACACGCGGCACCGTCAGGGCGAGCACGAGCCCGAACGCGAAGACGCCGGCGCTGATCCAGAATCGCCCACGGTCGGTGAGCTCGAACCGGCGCGCGCCGCGGTGGGCGGCCAGCCCGATCCCGGCCAGCCCGGCAAAGAAACAGGCGAGGAAGTAGTACGGGGCGGTACCGGGGTTGACCCCGGGGTTGGCCGGGTAATCGGGTTGCGCGGCGACGTGAGCGACGGCCAGCAGCGCGGTCAACCAGAGCGCGACGCCGAGGGCGGCCGACTCCAGATCCTGCCGCAGGCGGTGGCGCTCGATGCAGAGGTAGCCGATGCCGATGGCCACGAGCGCGAACAGCGTGTCGAACGTCGGGATCGCGTACGGCGTGCGGAAGCGATACGGATCGAGCAGGGGAGTGAAGACGAGCACACCTTCGTAGACGATTCCGAGGGCGACGACGAGCCACAACGGCGTGTAGAGCCTCTCGCGTCGTGCGCCCCGTGAGTGGCCCGGCGGTCCTGCCCGCGCTGACATCACATGGGCAGAATGGCCGAGAAGTGCGTATTAATCAAGCAGCCAGAGCGCTCATGAGACCAAAGTCCTCCCCTTGCGCCAGGGCTAGTGAGCGCGTCTCGGTGGCCCGCCGGCTACAATCGCCGTATGCGATGCAGGAGCGATCGATGAGGGTTCCGAGGTCGAGCCGGCGCGCGTTTCTTCGAGCCGCGCTCAGCGGCGCGGCCGTGGCCGTGGCGCCGTCCTCGCCGAGCGCGCAGACGAGGTCGGTCAAGATCGGCATCGTGCATCCGGTGACCGGTCTCCTCACCGAGCCCGGTCAAGCGTGCCGGCTCGGCGCGAAGATGGCCAGCGAGGCGATCAACGCGGCCGGCGGGATCAAGGGGCTCGGCGGGGTCAGATTCGAGCTGTTGTTCGGTGATTCGCAGGGGAAAGCCGACGTGGCGCGGGCCGAGGCCGAGCGCGTGATCGGCCAGGGCGCTCAGATGCTGCTCGGCGCCTTCGACTCCGCCGGCACGGCCGCGATGGTGCCGGTGGTCCAGCAGCGGCGGGTGCCGTTCCTCGTCGACCTCGCGACCGCCGATTCGATCACCGCGAACGTGGCCAAGGCCGTCAGGGACGGCGCGCAGAAAGTCCAGTACGTGTATCGGAATTTTCCCACCGCGTCTTCGTTCGGGCGGAAGGCCGTCCAGTATTTCTCGGACATCTTCAAGGAGGCCGGCGTCTCGCCCAAGCGCGTGGTGTTGATGCACTGCAACGACCCGTTCGGTCAGGGACAGGCACGCGGGTTCGTGGCCGCCCACAAGGCCGCCAATCCGGCGTGGGAGATCGTGGAGACGATTCCGTGGCCGGAGCCGCCCGTCGATCTCTCCACCGAGGTGTCGCGGGCCAAGGCGGCCCGGCCCGACGTCATCGCGCCGATCACGCGTCCGGGCTCAGCCCAGATCCTGCTGACCGAGATCCGCCGGCAGCGAGTCGAACTCATGGGTGTCGTCTCACCGGGGAGCCCGGGCCTCTACGAGGCGGCCCAGGTCGCCGCCCTCAAGGACGACCTGGAGCACGTGCTCACCAGCGTGCCGTGGCCCAACTTCAAGAACCCGAAGACGGCCGCCGTCGCCGAGGAATACCGGAAGCGCACGGGCGGCAAGACCTTCGACACCAACGCCGGCTACGCCTACGACGCCGTGCTCGTGGCGGCCGACGTCCTCGAGCGCGCCCGCTCCACGGATGGGGAGGCGATCGTGGAGGCGCTGCGCAAGACCCACCTCATCGGCGGGCTCATGCAGTACGGCGGCCTCATCGCCTTCAACGAAGGCGGCGACAACCCCAACGCGATCCCCACGCTGATCCAGATTCTCGGCGGCAAGCCGGTGGCCGTGTGGCCCAGGGAGGCCGCCCTCCAGAAGCTCGTGTTCCCTCGCCCGCGCGGCTAATGGTGCTCGCGGAATTGGTTGACGGGCTCGCGTCGGGGGTCGGCTGGCCTAGGTCCTCGAAAAGAGGAGCTGCGCTCCTCTTTTCTGCGAAATCGGCGCTCGACCCCCGACGCGAGCCCGTCAACCAATTCCGCGAGAATCATTAGTCGGATGGTACGATCTGCGCGATGACGAGCCCGATCATCACCGAAGCCGTGCGCACGCTGGTCGAGCGGCGCGATCTCACGCGGATCGAGGCGTCGGCCGCGATGGACGCGATCATGTCCGGGGTGGCCACCAACGCCCAGATTGCCGCGTTTCTCACCGCGCTGCGCATGAAGGGTGAGACGGTCGAAGAGCTGATCGGCTTCGCCCAGGTCATGCGCGGCAAGGTCGCGCGCGTGCGCACGCGGACCGACGAGGTGGCGGGACTCACCGGCACCGAGCGCGAGATGCTGATCGACACCTGCGGCACCGGCGGCGATGCCTCGGGCACGTTCAACATCTCGACGGCGACCGCGTTCGTGGTGGCCGGCGCCGGTCTCAAGGTCGCCAAGCACGGCAACCGCTCGATGTCCGGCCTGACCGCGGCGTCGCTGTGCGGCTCCGCCGACGTGGTCGAGACGCTCGGCGTGAACCTCGAGCTGTCGGCGGCCCAGGTCGGCCGCTGCGTGGACGAGGTCGGCATCGGGTTTCTCTACGCGCCGCTGCTGCACACCGCGATGAAGCACGTGATGGCCGCCCGTCGCGAGGTCGGCTTCCGCACGGTCTTCAACCTGCTCGGCCCGCTCACGAATCCCGCCGGCGCCAACGCCCAGATCATCGGCGTGGCCGCGGCCTCGCTCACCGAGCCGCTGGCCCGCGTGCTGGCCGAGCTGGGCACGCTGCGCGCGTTCGTCGTTCACGGCGCCGACGGCCTCGACGAGATCTCCAGCACCGGCGAGAGCCGGATCTCCGAGGTGCGCGAGGGCATGGTGCGCACGTTCACAGTGCGCCCGGAGGATTTCGATCTCCCGCGCTCGTCTCTCGCCGACCTCCGCGGCGGCGACCGCGAGCAGAACGCCGAGATCATCCGCGCCCTCCTCGGCGGCGCGCGCGGCCCCCGCCGCGACATCGTGCTCATGAACGCCGCCGCCGCCCTCGTCGTCGGGGCCCACGCCCACGACCTCAAGGAAGGCGCCGCCACCGCCGCCCGCGCCATCGACACCGGCGCCGCCCGCCAGAAACTCGAATCCCTCGTCGCCCTCAGCCGCAAGCTCGCCGACGAGAAGTAACCGAGCGTCCGCCGCGGGTTCGATCTCCGGAGACTCGCCCGCGCGAAGTCCATTGCGCCCAGCCGATGCTTGCAGAAACGTCGGCGTGGAGAATACACTACGCCGCCATGGTTCCTTCGGCGCGCGCCGGTCTATTCCGCCTTAGTCAAACTCGGGGGCCGCATGTCGACACCACTTTCGGAACGGCGATTGCTGCAAAACATTCTCGACGATCAGCGGGTCACCAATCGCGATGACGTGATCTATGAGATCCACTACCGGGTGCCGCGATGGATGTCGGCGCCGTTCATGGCCACGCACTTCGTGCAGATCCATCAATCGGCGGAGGACCGCTACTTCGACCGGGCGGTGGAGGAAGTGCGCAGGGTGTTCTCGTCCAAAACGCAACCGGCGGCCAGCCTCTTTCCCGCACGGGACTATTGGCTGGCGCTTCCGGACAACAAACGTCCCGCGGGCGATCGGGAACTCTTCGCCGACGCCGCGGTCGCTCGGGTCGATCGAGTCCGCAACTGGTACACGAAAGTCCTCGAGCGGAGCCCGGCGCTGTTTGTGTTCGGCTCGCAGGATCACATCCTCGACTGGATCGCCCGTCGCGTCACCGACGAGTTTGGCAGCGACGCGACCCTGAATCTCGTGTTGAAGAATTTTTGCGCATCGTTCCCCAACGCCCACACCCAGCTCATGAGGGGGATCTTTCCCGGATTCCGCCCCGAGACGTATGACGCCGGGTACGACAGCGGCGATTTCGGCAGCGTGCGGTGGTGGTTGGAGGATAGAGGGTATCTCAAGCGCGACCAGGGAAGCCCACCCAATGAGCCGCAGACCGCGGGTGAGTCCGGCCCGAGCTTCGACGATTTCGTTCACTACGAAGTGATTCCTCCGGACGAGGTCGTCCGGCAGAGCTACCGCAGTAGCCGCGGTGCGCGCGCGATCGTGCACGATCAACCACCCCTGATGCAACCGCCGACGCAGCTCGAATTGCGGTGGGGGCGCTACCCACAATCGTGGAGCTATACGTTCATCGAGTCGATCCCGGTCCAGTCGGATCCGAACAACCTCCGAGCGCCGCGATGGCCCAGCCGTGACCAGTGGCAGAGCAGTGACGAGCGAAAATCGCTGATCACCGGCTTTCTGCTGACCGCGGTGCTCGATCCGAGCGTGGTCAACTCGACGGGTCTCCCCCCCGTCGACCCCAACCGTGTCTTTCCGGGCAAGACCTTGGCCGGGGCCCATTACGTGCTCGTACGGGTCGACGATCTGCTGGCCTTTTCGCTCGCGACACCCAAGGTGCTCGGCCTCGGGACTAGTGGGTTCGACCACAGGGAAATCTCCAGAGCCGTGCTTAGGTTCCGTCATCCGCGGCCACCGGAGAAGCGTGAACAGTCGGGACTATCCCTTTCAAAAGCCGAACTCATGGCCAACTTGATGGGCGACTTTCAGGAGGCCCGTCAAGAATCGATCCGCCTGCTGCTCACGGCGTGCTTTAAGCTGCTGTCGCGCTTGCCCGGAGCCCTGACGTCGCTCCTAGACGAACGGCAATCGCTCGATGCTGCCCCGATGGGCAGTTGGACATCGGTCCGCGCGACCCTGCAGAACCTGGCGTCGCCGGACGATGCCGCGAGGGTCGCCCGGGATTTGGTCGACGTGCTGAAGTCCGACGTCGCGCTGCTCTTTCCGGGAACGGTGCCGCTACCCAAGGGAACCGCGCCGCTCCCGGACGTGCCCGGGCGGTCCCTGCTCGGGGACGTCGTGCGTGCCGTGGTGACCTCGACCTCGATTTCCGGCGACGACAAGGGAGTCGTGTTCCGGCGGCTCGCCGACGTGACGAAGGCATTCTGGAACTCCACGATCAGGGTGGCACTTCCTCCCGAGCGCCTGGCCGAGGTCGTGCGCGACGACTTCGTGAGCAGCGCGATGAGCGAGGGCCGGTGTATCTACTTCTCGAACTTCCTGCCGTTCGGGGAGGAGAAATATACGCGAACGATCTTCGTCGATGTCGACATGGAAATGCACCAGCGCGCTCGCATGCTCCAGCGGCTCACGGACATCCTGTCGTACCGGTCGATTCCCCTTCGCGACCTGGGTCGCGTGAGGGCGGCGACCGAAGCGCTGAACGACTTGAACCGCGATCTCAACAATATTCAGATGCGGATTACGGGCCTGCACGGCCCCCGGGATGGGAGCGACGATGACCACGGATCGGAGCTCGAGAAGCAGCAGAGGCGCGCCGAACACATGAAGAAGGTCCAGGATCAGCTGGGCGACACGCTCGAGGTGTCCGCAAAGCTGGGGCGGTTGAACGCGTTCTTCACATACGGCATCGCCGGCAAGTCGTCTTCGACGAGCGCCTACTACGACCAGATCCACGAGCGGTGTGACGACGTGCGAGAGCAACGGATCCTCGGCTATCCACGGCTCACCGATTTCGTCCGGCGCCGCCTAAAGCATTCCGTGCGCTACATCGAACGCATGCACGTCCATTATTCGACCGTCGGCGGGCGCATCACGGAAGTACTCGACCGCGTGCGGACCCAGTTCGATTCGCTCCAGACGGAGCACGCGGCCGAGCTGACGAGGCAGACGGCCAAGCAGACCGAGCAGATGGCCACGTTGATGGACCAGCAGCTGTCGCTGACGCAGGCGGCGGAGATCGTCGTGCTGGCCGCGGGTCTCTACTACGTCTTCAGCCTGGGCAAGGCGGCGACGGAGATCACGGCCCTCTTGCTCGTCGGCGGGGCCTTCGTGTTGCTTGTCCTTCATCCGAACTATCGCGAGATCTTCAAGCGGAGCGTGCTGGATAAGTTGAAGCGCCTGCTTCGCGTCGGCGGTCCAGGGAGTTCGAAGACGAAGGAGTAGGAGGTCGAGACGCTTCCGCAAGCTGGACCTGTGCCGAGATACGCTGTACCTCCGTTTGACCGGGAAGCGGGCGGAGGAGGGACTTCCGCGATTTCAGGGCTCTTTGATCAGTGCCGGGTGCCGGTATACGACTTCGCGCTAGGGTGGGAGTACACATCTGTTGTTCGTGGCGTCTGGGATCGCACTGGTTTGTCGATGCGTACGATCGATCGTCTCTTTGGCAATACTCGAAGGAGCGGCAACCTCGATCGATGAAGGCGGCCCACCAGCAGCGTCACATCAATGGTGGCATGCTGGGAAGAAGGGGCGTTGATGATGCGAATCTTCAGCATGGTTGTCGAGCGGGACCCGCGGCACGCGCTTATACGTTGATAATGTGCCTGGGTGGTCGGGATCGCACAGTCAGGTCGAGACCATCGATAGGCTTCGGCGAAATCTTCAAGAAGTCGTCGAGATGCTGCTGGAGGATGGTGAGCCAACGCTCGAGTCAGAATTCGTAGGCGTGCCGACGATCCGGGGCGGAGTGTGAGGAGGGACGTACGATGGTTCGGCCCATCGAAGTGCGACCGGCTGGACGCTATCGCATCTGGCTGCGGTACCAGGACGGCACGGAGGGCGAGGTTGATCTCTCCCACCTTGCTGGTCGAGGAGTGTTTGCTGCCTGGGACGATGAAGCCGTCTTCGCTCAGGTGAAACTCGGTGCGCACGGCTCGATCGAGTGGCCGGGCAACCTGGACCTCTGCCCCGATGCCCTGTATCTTCGCTTGACCGGGAAGCGCCCAGAAGATGTCTTCGCCGGGCCTGATGGCCCAGATGCCTGAGATCAGCCGTTTTTACGGGCTCGTGATCAAGATCTTCTACGACGACCACAACCCGCCACATTTTCACGCGGAGTATGGCGAATACGAAGTGCTGATCAATGTCACCACGTTGGCGATCATGAGCGGCAGGCTGCCGGCGCGTGCGCTCGGGATGGTGACAGAGTGGGCCGCGCTGCACCAAGGAGAACTCCGCATCGCTTGGGAGAGGGCAAAACAGCTCTTGCCGCCAGGCCAGATCGAACCACTTCCGTGAAACATGGCCGCCGGTCGGCAAGAACACGGTCGTTGCCGGTAAGCCCGAGTACGGACTTCTGAGCCATGAAACACGAGGAGTTCCGAGTCGGGACGGAGTTCTGGTGTGGCGGTCGTCGGTGGCGCTGCACCGATGTCGGCGCTCGAGTGGTCGTCGGCATTTGTCTCGAGCCTCACGAGGTGGTCACGAGCTCGGCCGGCACGGTGACATCGCGGGACATAACGAGCGATGCTTCATGGTTGACCGGCCCACCCTATGCGGTGCCCGAGCTGGTTTTCGATGAGTATGACATCGACGGTTGCGGTCTCTCGCCCGAAGTGAACGGCGACTGATTCGGTCAAGTGACCAGGGGAATCCAGGAGACCATGAGGCTGGAGACGCGGGCGGTGCATGCGGGGAGTGGGATCGATCCGGGGACGGGGGCGGTGACGCCGGGGATTCAGCTGTCGGTCACGTTCGAGCGGGACGCGGACGGCGGGTATCCGCGCGGGTTTCTGTACGGACGGAATAGCAATCCCAACCGCGAGGAGCTGGAGCGCTGTCTGGCGGATCTCGAGGGCGGGGAGGCGGCGGCGGCGTTTGCGTCGGGGACGGCGGCGGTCATGGGGGTCGTCCAGGCGCTGTCCCCGGGCGATCACCTGATCGCGCCGACCGACGTCTATCAGGGCACGGCCCGGCTCCTGCGCGAGATCATGATGCCCTGGGGCGTCGAGGTCAGCTTCGTCGACATGACCGACGCCGGGGCGATCGCGCGCGCGGTGACGCCGCGCACCCGGCTCGTCTGGGTGGAGACGCCGTCGAATCCGCTGCTCGCGGTCGCGGACATCGCGGCGGCGGCGCGAATCGCCCATGACGCCGGCGCGCTGTGCGCCTGCGACAACACGTTCGCCACGCCCGTGCTCCAGAATCCACTCGCGTTGGGTGCGGATCTGGTGATGCACTCGACGACCAAGTATCTGAGCGGCCACAGCGACGTCACCGGGGGCGCGATCGTGGCCAAGCGGCGCGAGGGCTTCTTCGAGGACGTGCGCCGGACGCAGGTGTACGGGGGCGGGGTGCCGTCGCCCTTCGACTGCTGGCTGCTCCGGCGGAGCATCCGGACGCTGCCCTACCGCGTGCGCGCGCACTCCGAGCACGCGCTGGCCGTCGCCACGTTCCTGGCCGGCCACCCGCGCGTGGAGGCCGTGCACTATCCGGGGCTGCGTCAGCATCCCGGACACGACGTGGCCCGGCGGCAGATGACGATGTTCGGCGGCATGCTATCGTTCCAGGTCCGCGGCGGGCGCGACGAGGCGCTGGCCGTGGCCGCGAAGGTGCGGATCATCACGCGGGCCACCAGCCTCGGCGGTGTCGAGAGCCTGATCGAGCACCGCGCGTCGATCGAGCAGCCGGGGACGAAGACGCCGCAGAACCTGCTCCGATTGTCGGTCGGTCTCGAGCACCCCGACGACCTCGTGGAGGATCTGGCCCAGGCCCTGGCGTAGAATCCCTCCGATGCGCTCCGAACATCCGTTCCACATGCACGACGCGATCTACGCCCAGCCGGGCGCGCTGCGCCTGGTCGGGCGCGGCAACGCGCAGGCGATCACGCAAGCGGCCGAGCGCCTGCGCGCCATGGATCACGTCGTGGTCTCGGGCGTGGGCACCTCGTGGCACGCCGCCCTCGTGGGCGAGCTGTTGCTCGCGCAGGTCGGTGGCCTCGGCTATCGTGCCCGCGCGATTCACGCGTTCGAGCTGACCGGCTACTGGCCGGCGGCTCCCGCGCGGACCGGTGGCATCGTGGTCAGCCATCGCGGCGAAGCCCCCCCGGCCCGTGCGGCGATGGAGCGGTTGGCGACGGCGGACGGCGTGGGCGTGGCCGTCACCGGCAAGAGCGCCCCTGACCTGCCCGGCGCGGCCTTCACGCTGCGCACGGTCGAGGCGGAAGCGTCGCGCGCGCACACCGTCAGCTACACGAGCGCGCTCGCGTTGCTGGCGATGCTGGCCGCCGAGGTCGGCCACGACGAC
>Ga0193725_1000040_pt1 | contig 44039 bp, 46 predicted proteins | sample H2a2metaG_FD_143058 | JGI IMG/M metagenome (GOLD analysis project Ga0193725, IMG submission 143058) | Soil microbial communities from a riparian zone of the East river system, Colorado, United States - H2a2 | ecosystem: Environmental > Terrestrial > Soil > Riparian zone | place: USA: East River... | reverse complement strand
GGGTCGTCGCGCGTTGGCCGAGTACGCCTTGAGCAGCGCGTCGGCGGGGGGGGCGCTCAGCCGATGAGTTTTCGCCACAGGACCGCCAACGGATCGTAATTCGCGTCGACGACCCGTTCTTTGAGCGGGATGATCGCGTTGTCGGTGATCGTAATGGACTCCGGACAGACTTCGGTGCAGCACTTCGTGATGTTGCAGAAGCCGATCCCGCCTTCATGGCGCAGATAGTCGCGGCGATCGGCCTCGTCCAGCGGATGCATCTCGTAGACCGCCGCACGCACAAGCATCGCGGGGCCCATGAACTGGTCGTGCTTGTCATGCGTGCGCAAGACGTGGCAGACATCCTGGCACAGGAAGCACTCGATGCATTTGCGGAACTCCTGCGGCCGCTCGACTTCGTACTGATACATCCGCCAGGTGCCGTCGGGCGCGTCGGGCTTCCGCGGCTGGAACGCGGGAATGCGCTTGTTGACCTCGTAGTTCCACGACACGTCCGTCACGAGGTCCTTGATCACCGGGAACGCCTTCATCGGCGTGACCGTGATTGTCTCGTCCGGCGCGTAGTCGGACATCCGCGTCATACACATCAGCTTCGGCTTGCCGTTGATCTCGGCGGAGCATGAGCCGCACTTCCCTGCCTTGCAGTTCCAGCGCACCGCAAGGTCGGGTGCCTGCTCGGCCTGAATGGCGTGGACGGCGTCGAGCACCACCATCCCCTCCCCCGCGGCGACCTGGTACTCCTTCAGCTCGCCGCCATCACGCGTTCCTCGAAATACGCGGAACAGGGTCATACGCTTTCCTTAATGATTGCCATGAATTCCGGGGGGATGGGGGGCTGCTGCTCGCGCCGCACCGCCATGCGGTTGCCTTCTTTCTTGATCACGATCTGCTCGCGCGCCTGCTTTTCATCGGAGTCCGGGTAATCGCTGCGCGTGTGTCCGCCGCGGCTTTCCGTCCGCTCGAGCGCCGCGCGGGCGGTCGCCTCGGAGACGATCAGCAGCGAGTGCAGGTCGATCGCGGTGTGCCAGCCGGGATTGTATTCGCGGCTCCCCGTGATGCCGGCGTGCCGCGCACGCACCTTGAGCTTCTCGAGCTCGGCGAGCGCGGTCTCGAGGCCCGCCTTGTCACGGATGATTCCCGCATTGCGCTGCATCACGGCCTGGAGCGCCGACTGCACCGCAAAAGGGTTCTCGCCGTCGCGCTCGAACGGTTCCAACGCCTCGTGCATCGCACGATCGACTTCGGCATCCGGAACCGCCGGCGGTGCGCCGCGCTTGCCGGCGGCATGCTGGCCAGCTCGGCGCCCAAAGACCAGCAAATCGCTCAGCGAGTTGCCGCCGAGGCGGTTGGCGCCGTGCATGCCGCCGCCGACTTCGCCGGCGGCGTAGAGACCCGGCACCGTCGACTCCTGCGTCTCGGCGTCCACCTTCACGCCGCCCATGACGTAGTGGGTCGTCGGGCCGATTTCCATCGGGTCCTTGGTGATATCGACGTGCGCCAGCTCTTTGAACTGGTGATACATGCTCGGCAGCTTCTTCTTGATGTAGTCGGGGCTTTGCTTCGAGGCGATATCGAGGACCACGCCGCCGTGCTCGGTGCCCCGGCCCTCAGCGATCTCTTTCGTGATCGCTTTCGCGACGACGTCGCGCGTCAGCAGCTCTGGCGGCCGGCGGTTCTTCTTGCGATCGCCCTTTACCCACCCATCGGATTCCGCTTCGGTCTCCGCGAAGTCGCCTTTGAACATGTCGGGCATGTAGCGGAACATGAACCGCTCGCCCTTGGAGTTCTTCAGGACGCCGCCTTCACCCCGCACCCCTTCGGTCACGAGAATGCCGCGAACGCTGGGCGGCCAAACCATCCCCGTGGGATGGAACTGCACGAACTCCATGTCGATCAGCTCGGCGCCGGCGTCGTAGGCGAGGGCGTGGCCGTCACCGGTGTACTCCCACGAATTGCTCGTGATCTGCCACGCTTTGCCGATGCCGCCGGTGGCCAGCACGATCGCGCCGGTCTTGAACAGCACGAAGCGGCCGGTTTCGCGGAAGTATGCCAGCGCGCCGGCGATCTTCCCGCCTACCACGAACAACCGGACGATCGTGCACTCCATGTGCACGTCGATGCCGGAGTGCACGCCCTTGTCCTGAAGGACGCGGATCATCTCGAGACCCGTGCGGTCGCCGACGTGCGCCAAACGGCTGTAGGTATGGCCGCCGAAGGGCCGCTGGTTGATGCGGCCGTCGGGCGTACGATCGAACAGCGCGCCCCACGCTTCCAGCTCCTTGATCCGGTCGGGCGATTCCTGGGCATGGATCTGCGCCATGCGCCAGTTGTTGTGCATCTTGCCGCCCCGCATCGTGTCGCGGAAATGCACGCGCCAGTTGTCTTCCGGAAAGACGTTGCCGAGGGCCGCGGCGGCGCCCCCTTCGGCCATTACGGTATGGGCCTTGCCGAGCAGCGACTTGCATACGAGCGCGACTTTGGCTTTCTGCGCGCTCGCTTCGATCGCGGCCCGCAGCCCGGCGCCGCCGGCGCCGATCACGAGGACGTCGTAATCATGAGTGCGAAGGTCGGAGGCAGGCACTAGAACAGCCGCACGTCGTGGAGGACGCCCATCGCGCAGAGGCGGATGTAGACGTCAGTGAGTGCGACGGAGAACAGCGAGCACCAGGCAAACAGCATGTGATGCCGGTTGAGCGCGCTGACGCCGCGCCACGTCTCGAAGCGGGCTCGCCCGCCCCGCACGCAAGAGAAGCAGTCGACGTTCCCGCCGATCAGGTGCCGCAGCGAGTGGCACCCAAACGTGTAGCACGCAAGCAGAATCACGTTGATCAGCATGACCAGCGTGCCGATCCCAATGCCGAATTCGCGCGGTCCCAAGGCCATGGTGCCATCAGCCAGAACGCCGTTGACCGGCCAGCGCGCGGCGAGGAAGACGTCGTAGGAGAGGATGAAGATGAAGACCACCGCCGCGTACATCGCATAGCGGTGCAAGTTCTGAAGGATGAACGGAAACTTGGTCTCACCCTTGTACCCGTGGCGTGGCTCGCCGACGGCGCAGGCGGCGGGATCGAGGAAGAAGGCCCGATAGTAGGCCTTGCGATAGTAGTAGCAGGTGGCGCGAAAGGCGCCGGGGAAAACCAGGATCAGGAATGCGGGAGAGAGCGGCCACCAGGTGGTCTGGATCAGCGGCGAGTAGAACGGGGAGAGGTACGGCCCCCACTCGTAGTTCCTGCCGACCCAGGCCGCCCATGTAGCGTAGACGCCGAAGCTGCCGAGGACGAGCGCCGTGAGTGCGGGGGCAATCCACCAGGCGTCGCGGCGCAGCGTGGCGCCGAGCCCGCGTTCCTGCAGGTCGCGAACCGATGTCGTCATAGGGTCACCGCCGCCATCGTCTGTTTCACCGCGTCGGCTGATTTCTTCAGTGCGCTCTTCTCTTCCGCGGTCAGCTCGACCTCGACGATCTGCTCGAGCCCGTTCTTGCCGAGCTTGCAGGGCACGCCGCAGTACATCCCGGAGAGCCCATACTCGCCTTCGAGCCAGGCGGCGCACGGCAGCAGCCGCTTCTGATCGAGCACGATCGCTTCCACCATCTGTACGGTCGCCGATGACGGGGCGTAGTAGGCCGAGCCGGTCTTCAAGAAAGCAACGATCTCGGCGCCGCCGTTCCGGGTGCGATCGACGATCTTGTCGAGCTTCGCCTTGTCGAGCAGCTGCGTGACGGGGATTCCGGAGACCGTCGTGTAGGAGATGAGTGGAACCATGGTGTCGCCGTGGCCCCCGAGTACCATCGCCTGGATGTCTCGTACCGAGACATCGAGCGCCTCGGCCAGAAAGGACCGATACCGCGCGGTGTCGAGCACACCGGCCATGCCGATGACCCGCTCGCGCGGGAACCCTGTGACCTGTTTGGTCACCCAGCACATGACGTCCAAGGGATTCGATACCACAACAACGATGGCCTTGGGACAGTTCTGCTTGATTTGCTGGGAGACCTGTTTGACGATGTCGGCGTTGGTGCGCACCAGGTCGTCGCGGCTCATCCCCGGCTTGCGCGCGATGCCCGCCGTGACGACCACCAGCTCCGATCCCGCCGCTGGACCGTAGTCATTCGCGCCGACGACGCGGGTATCGAACCCTTCGATCGGCGCCGACTCGAATTGGTCGAGCGCTTTGCCTTGCGGGACGCCTTCGATGACATCGACCAGGACGACGGTACGGGCGAGTTCTTTTTCGGCGAGGCGTTGTGCGGTGGTGGCGCCGACATTCCCAGCGCCGACGACAGTAATTTTGGTGAGCATGGTGCGGGGGAAGTTAATGGGTATGTGGTAGGGGCGCAGCATGCTGCGCCCCTACACTCGATCCGTGCTCACCCACCCCTCGTATGCATTTCCTTATGCGGATCGGCACGTAACCCTTCGACCTGAAACAGCGGCGCGCGATTGGCGAGACCGAGCCGCTCTTCCGCCCCGCGATCGGTCCGTCCCCGCCACGTCGATGCGATCAGATCCGCCAGCTCTGCGTCGCTGGCGCCGTTGCGTAGCGGTTCGCGGAGATCCGTGCCCCGCTCCGCGTAAAGACATAGAAACCAGGTTCCATCTGCAGTAAGCCGGCTGCGGTCGCAGGAGCGGCAGAACGGCGCGGTCGTAGATGCGACAATCCCGAACGTCGTGCCGTCCGAGAGGCGGAAGCGCTCTGCCGGAGCGCTGTGATCCGCCGTCGTCACGGGGGTGATGAGACCATACCGGGTCGACAAGACGTCGAGGATCTCGCGCTGCGACACGACTTGCTCTGCGGACCATCCCGTGGCTCCGCCGACGTCCATGTACTCGATGAACCGAACCTCGGCCTCGTGCGCCCGCGCAAATTCGATCAAATCCACCAGCTCGTCCTCGTTCATTCCCCGGATAACCACGGTGTTGAGCTTCAATAGAAAACCGGCGGCTCGGGCCGCGGCGATGCCCTCGACCACGTCGGCGTGCCGATCGGTGCGCGCCAGCTCCCGCATCCGGTCCGGCCGCAACGTGTCCAGGCTGACCGTGACTCGGCCCAAACCGGCCTGTTTGAGAGATGCCGCCTGCTTTGCGAGCAGCACACCATTGGTGGTGAGGGCGAGATCGCGGACGCCTGGATTCCGCGCGAGCATGCCGGTGAGCGTCGGAAGATCGTGCCGCAGTAAGGGCTCGCCTCCCGTCAGCCGGACCTTCTCCACGCCGAGGGACGTGAAAATGCCTACCAACCGGGCGATCTCTTCGAACTTCAGGATCGACTGTTTGGGGAGCCAGACGTAGTCCTGCTCGGGCATGCAATAGCGGCACCGGAGATTGCATCGATCGGTCACGGAGACTCGCAAGCTGCCGAGCGGCCTCTGGAGTTTATCGGTGATCATGGGACTCGACCCACTGCTCGCTGCCGTCGGCACGAAGCTCCTTTTTCCAGACCGGCAACCGCTTTTTCACTTCTTCAATCACGTAGCGGCAGGCCGTGAAGGCTTCATCGCGATGCGGAGCCGCCGCCGCGATGGCGATGCTCGCCTCGCCCACGGGAATCACACCGAGACGGTGCTGGAGCATCACGCGCGAACCGGGCCAACGCTCCTGCGCCTCGGCCAGGATGCGCTCGATCTCCTCAGTTGCCATCGACTCGTACGCCGAATAGTCGATGCTCGTGACGCCGGCGTCGTTCCGTACCGTTCCGAGAAACACGCACGTGCCGCCGCGCTCCGGGCTTTGAACCTCGGCCAGGAGGTCAGCGACTTCGAGCCGGTGACGCGTGATCTGCATCATCAGCCGCCCGCGAGTGGCGGGAGCAGCGCCACTTCGTCTCCCTCCGTCACGGGCGCGTCGAGTTTCACCTGACGCTGGTTCAACGCGGCCAGTGGCCTCGCGGGCATCGCCTGGGTACCGGGGAAGACCTCGCGGACGCGCGCAATCACGTCGGCGACCGTCGTGGGCGTGTTCACATTGACGTGCGACCACGTACAGCCCGCCAGCTCGGCGTATCGCGCGAAGAAACGCACCGAGATCTTCGCCATGGTCCGATTATAGTCCCGACGCCAGGCCCTGCCAGATCTTCGTTTGCCGGGCCGTGGGGTTCGCCATCCGCTCGAGCGCTCCGGCGCCGATGGATCCTTCCCGCACGGTGGTATTCAACGTCAGCGACTGTCCCGCGCGTCGTACCGCGATCGGCAATGGCTGTCCGGCTTTGCCGCGGTACCGCGACCGAAACGCCCCCGCCCAGTTCTGGTCCGTCGTCACACGGACATCCCCGACGGCGGTGAGCACGTCGCCCGCTTGCACGCCGGCTGCTTCCGCGGCGCTTCCGGGAACCACGATGGCCACCTGGACTTCTCCATCGGCGTTGGGGTTGGTCGAAACGCCGAGCAGCGGCCCCACCTCTCGTCTCAGTCTGAGTCCCGCTTTCGCAAATACGGAATCATAGGGCAGCGGGTCACGGCCATCGATGTATCGCCGGTAAAACGTGTCGATGTCGGGCATGCCTGCCGTGCGCAGCTCGTTCAGGAGATCGGCCGTCGAGAATCCCCTGCTCTGGCGATAGTAGCGCGTGTACAGCGCGCGCATCACCTCGTCGAGATTGTGCGCGTTGTCCGTCGCGTCACGAATCGAGATGTCGAGCAGGAAGCCCAGGAGCCCACCTTTGGGATAGTACAGCTGTGAGCTGTTGACATAGACCTCGTTGATCCACGTGGCCTCGCTCCCGTCTTCCGCGCTCCACGGCTCTGGTACCGATTCGACCTGGCCGATGTCCGACGTCGCGTTAGTCAGGAATTGGTCGGTGCTCCACAACCCCGAGCGCAAGTTCGTCAGGTTCGCGTAATAGTCCGTCACACCTTCCGACCACCACAACAGCGGCGTGTACTGCTCGGCGTGGTAGTCGTACGGCCACATCTCGACGGGGCGAATGCGCTTCACATTCCAGAGATGAAAGAATTCGTGCGACAGCAGCGGGTAGATGAAGTCACCCAGTTTCCCCGAGATGGGATCGGCGAATGCCGCGGCCGGCATGATGTCGAACTGTGAATAGCTGTGCTCGAGGCCGCCGCCGAAATCGATGGGCTCGTGGATGACATTGAAGAAGATCGTGTACACGTCGTACGGCGCTTCGCCCATGATGCGATTCTGGACCGGCGCCATCCGCGACACCGCCGCCCTCAGACTGCGCGCCACCGCGGCCGTGTAATAGGCTGCAGGCCACAGCGCGATCCGAATCCATTTGCCGCCCGCCTGCAGCGAATCGACGCTGTAGCGCCCGAGGAAGGTCATCGCATCCGCCAGCTCGTGGTAATCGCCGGCCCGATACACGCCGTTGGTCGGGCCTTTGAGCGCGGTCGTCGCCTGCCACCCGGCGGGAAGCCGGAAACGCACTTCCGCCGCACGTGCGAGCTGGCCCTCTTCGAACATGAAGAGATTGGTGCCGAGGAATTGCGCGAACTCGGGCGCCGCACGCGCGAGCGAGAGATCGATCTTATCGGCGCCGTAATCGAAGGCGACCGTGACGCGATCGTTCCCGCTCGTCACGACACGCCACGTGTCTTTATCGCCGCGGTCCCAGCGCAGCGGCGCGCCGCTCGCATTCTGTGCCGTGAAGCTGTGCACGTAGCGCGCGTAGTTCTGGATCTCGTAGTTGCCCGGACTCCACGCGGGCAATGAAACGAACAGCGTCTCTTTTCCCGCGGCCGGAAACTCCGCCGAAACGTGGAACTGCCCTCGAACGACGGAGACTTCATAACGAACGGTCTGGGCGAAGAGCGGCGTCGCGAGGATCGGCGGGATCAGGAGTACGGACAAGCGACGCATCATCACTCCAGGCAAGAAGTTGGGCCCCGGCGTCGTGCCGGGGCCCAAGTTCAAGTTAGCCTATGACGGTGTCGCAGGACGACTTAGGAGGGAACCTTCGCGCTCGCGTCGGCGACCATCGCGCGCAACTCCTTGCTGGGCTTGAAGACAGGCACCGGCCGCGCCGCCACTTCGACTGGATCACCAGTGCGTGGGTTACGCGCCATGCGCGTCTTCCGCTGACGGATTTTGAACGTCCCAAACCCGCGTACCTCAATGTTATGCTGCTCAGCCAGCGCGGCTTTGACGGCGTCGAGGAAGGAGTCTACGACCCGCGCACAGTCCTTTTTTGAAATGAGGGGACCGGCGGTGCGAGCAATTTGCGCGGTGACCTTTTCGACCAGATCGGCCTTCGTCATTGGTCCCCCCCCGAACATATGCCGGGTCAAAGTCGGGGGCTATCATACGGGCTTACTTATTTAGTGTCAAGAGCTTGTAGGAATTGTTGAAAGTGTCCCTGGGCGTCATGGGGCCCCGGTGACGCCTCCGGATGGTACTGAACGGCAAAAATCGCGTATTCCCTGTGCTTGATCCCTTCGACGGTCCCGTCGTTGAGGTTAAGGTGGGTGACCTCAAGCGACTTCGCGCCGGGAACCCCCCTCGTCTCTCCCCGTACTGCGAATCCATGATTCTGCGATGTGATAAGTACTTGTCCTGTCGCAAGATCCCGCACTGGATGGTTGCCGCCGCGATGTCCATACGGGAGCTTCACCGTCTCGCCGCCCATTGCCAGGCCAAGCAGCTGATGGCCGAGGCAGATGCCGAAGATCGGCAGCTTCCCGTCCGCCAGCGTGCGAATTGTATCGATCGCGTAACCCACCGCCGCGGGGTCGCCGGGACCGTTCGAGAGGAAGACGCCGTCCGGTTTCAGGGCTCGAGTCTGCGCCGCGGTCGTGGCCGCCGGTACGACGGTGACGCGGCAGCCGTGCTGCACGAACAGCCGCAGGATGTTGCGCTTCATGCCGAAATCGAACGCGACGACGTGATGCTTCGCGTCCGCCGGTCCCTCGCTGTACGCGGTGGGAATCGTCGCGGCGCTCGCGAGATCGAGTCCATTCATCGACGGCGATGCCGCGAGCGCGGCGCTGATCGCATCGCTGGGTTTCTCGCCGAGCGCGAGTACGCCGCGCATGGCACCCTTGGAGCGGATGTGTCGCGTGAGCTGCCGCGTATCGACCTCGGAGACCAGCGGCACCTTCGCGCCCGCGAGCCAGTCGATCAGCGTACCGGTCGATCGCCAGTTCGACGGCGTCGCCGACAGCTCGCGCACCACGACGCCGACGACGCGCGGGCGGTCCGATTCGACGTCTTCGGGATTGATGCCGTAATTGCCGATCATCGGCGCGGTCATCACGACGATCTGGCCGAGATAGGAGGGGTCGGTGAAGACCTCCTGATATCCGCTCAGATTGGTGGTGAAGACGACTTCCGCGTAGGCCGGCTCAAATGGGAGAGGAGCAGTTCCGGGGAACCAGGTGCCGTCCTCGAGGAGGACGTAAGCAGGTGCTGGACTACGGTCGACGATTGCTCCGAGGCTGCGGCGTCGGGGGGGGCGTGGGAGGTGCCGTCGGTTGAGTTTCCAACGGGAGCGGCGTGGGTGCCACCGGCGTGGGCGCCTGTCCCTGGCCCTCGAGCACCGAGCGAACCTGCGTGCCCGATTGCGACATGAACGTCAGCACCAGCGAGAGGAACAGAAAGATCCCCGCGGTCCACCACGTGAGCTTGGTGAGCAATGTGGTCGCCTGACGGCCGCCCATGATCGTCTCGGTGCCGGCGCCGCCACCCATGGTGGCGAGGCCGCCTCCCTGCCCCGCCTGCAACAGCACGGCGGTGGTGAGGATCAGCGAGTCGAGAATCAGGATGACGACGAGGACCGTGTACATGCGCGGGGCAAGATACCTAGGTGACGGCGGTGCGCACAAGTTGCGCCCAACCGCGGGGATCGAGCGACGCCCCGCCGACCAGTACGCCATCCAACTCGGGCTCGGCCAGCAGCTCGGCGGCGTTTTTCAGATTGACGCTGCCGCCATAAAGAATCACGAACGGGACGACCGTCCGGAGCATTCCCTTCAGCCAGCCGCGGATTGCGCGGTGTACTTCGGCGGCGTCCTTTGGGGTCGCGTTGCGTCCGGTGCCGATTGCCCACACGGGCTCGTACGCGATGTTCACGTGACGGTTGCCGGAGTGTCCAGCGAATGCGGCCATGAGCTGGCGTGTGACGACCGCCATGGTCTCACCCGCCTCGCGCTGCGCCAACGTCTCGCCGACGCACAGGACCGGCTGGAGGTTGGCAGCGAGCGCCGCGGCGAGTTTTTTCCCCGTCTGCTCATCGGTTTCGCCAAACACGTGCCGGCGCTCGGAATGGCCGATCAGCGTCATGCGACCGCCCGCCTGCGCGGCAAGCGGCGCCGAGATGGCGCCCGTGAATGCGCCCTTCGCCTCCCAATAGATGTCCTGCGCGCCCGCCACGACGTTCCTGTGGCCCGCGACATTTTGCGCCACGGCCTCGAGGGACACCGCGGGCGGGAAAAACCACACGGCCCGCTCGTGGGGGATTTCGCCGGCCGCAAAGAACGCGCGCAAGTACTCCCGCGCTTCGGGGGGGCCGATGTGCATCTTCCAGTTGGCTGCGAAGACGAGGGGCCTCACGCGTCCTCCAGCGCCGCCACGCCCGGCAGCTCCTTCCCCTCCAGAAACTCGAGCGACGCGCCGCCGCCCGTCGAGACGTGCGTCAGCTTGTCCTCCATCCCCGCCACGGCCGCGACTGAGTCTCCGCCACCCACGACCGTCACGGCGCCCTTCTTTCCTGCATCGACGAGGGCGTTCGCGATCGCGCGGGTGCCCGCGTCAAACGGCGGGGTCTCGAACACGCCCATCGGGCCGTTCCAGAAGATCGTCTTGGCACGCAGCAAGCGCGCCCCGAAATCGTGCTGCGTGGTTTCGTCGATGTCGAACACGGCCCAGCCCTTGGGAATCGCGTCAGCAGCTACGGAGCGATGCTCGCTCGCGCGCTCGAGCGATGGCGCGATGATGGCGCCGCGTGGGAGAATCAGTTTCTTGCCGCTAGTCGCGAGCAATTCTTTGGCGAGTGCGATACGATCTGGCTCTACCAACGAGTCCCCAATCTCTAGCCCCATAGCCCCAAAGAATGTGCACGCCATGGCGCCGCCGATGAGCAACTCGTCCACGCGGGGCAACAGCGAGCGAATCACGTCGATCTTCCCCGAGATCTTGGCGCCGCCCAACACCGCGACGAAAGGATGCTTGGGATTGGTGAGCAGCTTCCCCAGATACTCGAGCTCCTTCTCCATCAAGAAGCCGGCGACCGCGGGCTTCAGGAGATGCGCGACCGCTGCGGTCGATGCGTGGGCACGATGCGCCGAGCCGAACGCATCGTTCACGTAGAGATCGCCGAGCGCGGCGAACACGTTCGCGACCTCGGCAGCGTTTTTTTCCTCGCCCGGCCAGAAGCGGGTGTTCTCGACGAGCGCCACACCGCCGCGCGGCAACCGGCGCGTCGTGGGGACGCCCACGGCGGGATCGGCGATGAACTCGACGGGCGCCCCGAGCCGTTTCTCGAGGTCGGGGAGGACCTGCTTCAGCGAGTACTGCGGGTCGGGGCCGCCCTTGGGCCGTCCCAAATGCGACAACAGGACGACGCGCGCGCCTTTGTCCCGCAAATACTTGATCGTGGGCAGCGAGGCACGGAGCCGTGTGTCGTCGGTGACCTTGCCGTTTTTGAGCGGGACGTTGAAGTCCACCCGTACGAGCGCGCGCTTCCCGTCCAACGCCTGCGGGGGAAGATCCCGCAGGCTCCTCTTTTTCAACGCCGCGTTCCGATGTAGGCGAGCAGGTCGACGCAGCGGGACGAGTAGCCCATTTCGTTGTCGTACCAGGACGAGATGTGGACGAGCGTGCCGTCGATAACGGCGGTCGACATCGTGTCGATGACACTCGAGAACAGGGACCCGATGTAGTCCGTCGACACGAGCGGCTCATCACTCGTCTCGAGAATGCCCTTCAAGGGGCCGGACGCCGCAGCCTGCTTGAACGCCGCGTTTACGGCATCGACGGTGGTGGACTTCTCTACGTCCACCACCAGCTCGACGATCGACACGTCCGGCGTAGGGACGCGGAGGGAGATGCCGTCGATCTTGCCCTTCACTTCCGGGATGACGAGGCCGGTGGCCTTCGCCGCGCCGGTCGTGGTCGGGATGATGCTCAGCGCCGCCGCGCGCGCGCGCCGCAGATCCTTGTGTGGGAGATCGAGGATCTGCTGGTCGTTCGTGTAGCTGTGGACGGTCGTCATGAACCCATGCTTGAAGCCGAAGTTGTCCATCACGACCTTCACCATCGGCACGAGGCAGTTGGTGGTGCACGACGCATTCGAAATGATCGTGTGCTTGGCGGGATCGTACTTCTCGTTGTTCACGCCCATGCAGATCGTGATGTCTTCGCCCTTGGCGGGCGCCGAGATGACGACCTTCTTGGCCCCAGCCGTCAGGTGCTTGGACGCGCTTTCCTTGTCGGTGAAGCGCCCCGTGCTCTCGAGCACGAACTCGACGCCGAGCTCTTTCCAGGGGAGCTTCTCGGGCTCTTTGATGGCCGACACCTTGATCGGCTTGCCGTTGACGACCAGGGTGTCACCCTTCGCCTCGACGGTGCCGGGAAAACGCCGGTGGACCGAGTCGTATTTGAGCAGATGCGCCAGTGTTTTGGTGTCGGTGATGTCGTTGACGCCGACGAACTCGATCTCGGTCTGCTTCGCCATCGTCGCCGCGCGGAGCACGTTGCGCCCGATGCGGCCGAACCCATTGATCCCTACCCGAACCGCCATGACTCTCCCCTTAAGTGAAGTCTGGAATCGCCGCGCGGGCGAAGGTGACGCCGTAAATGCGCCTCGCACCGGCTTGCTCTAAGGTCGTTGCTGCTTCGGCGAGTGTGGCGCCGGTGGTAAATACATCATCGACAATGATCAATGTCCAATGATCATTGATCATTGGACATTGGAGATTCGCGACAGCGAAAGCTGCGCGCACGTTCGCTAGCCGAGTCTCCGGTGTCAACGCCGTTTGCGTCGGCGTCTCCCGCGTTCGCACCAGCACGTCAACAAGCACCGGAATCCGCCATTGTCGTGCCAGCGTACGCGCCAGCACTTCACTCTGATTGTAGCCTCGCTCGCGCAAGCGCTTGCGGGCAAGCGGAATCGGGATGAGCACCGACGGTCCGTCGGCGGGAGGGCGGATTGGCAGCATCGCCAGCGCCAAGTCGTCGGCGATGCGCGGTAACCCGCCGTACTTCAGACCGTGCACGGCCTGCCGGGCGCCTGCATCGAGCCAGGCCGCCGATCTCACGGATTTCAACGCAGATGGCCACTGATTGCACAAACGGCACGGCCCGAAATGCGGCTCCGGTTGGCCGCAGCGCTCGCACCAGGGCGGCCGCACCGGCCGCCACCTGTGGCGGCACAACGGGCAGACGATCCTGCCGGCGTCGCGCGGGCCCAACAGGGCGTGACACAGCAGGCATTCGGCCGGAAGAAGGAGCTGCTCGAGCGCGGCCCTAAACACGCAGCGCGCGCTGTACGGCGGCGCGCATGACCTCTCTCGGGGCGGCAGTGCCGGGGAAAAACCGCTCGAACGCCGCCGCACCCTGCTGTACGAGCATCTCCCGACCATCCACGGCTTCGATCCCGCGCTCGCGGAGCGCGTGGACCCAGCGCGTTTCACCTGGGGCATAGACCAGGTCGAGCGCCCGTTGCGCGCCAGGGATGTGGTTGACGTCGACCGGGATCGGATCGTGTCCGGCGAGCCCCAGCGGCGTCGCGTTGATCGCGACATCGATCTCGATCGGTCCGGCGGCGACTGTCGTCGGGACGCCGATGCCGCTCGCCCACGCGGCGAACGCCTTCGCCCGAGCGGCATCGCGCGAGCGCACGTACAGTGTGGCGCCGCAATCCGCCGCCGCGACCGCGGTGGCGCGAGCGGACCCGCCAGTTCCCACCACCAGCCACCGCTCCCCTTTCTTGCCTGCCCCGATTTGTGCGAGCGCGGTCGTCACACCGAACACGTCTGTGTTGTCGCCGACGAGGGTCCCTCCCCCGTCCTCGGTCCAGAACGTATTGCACGCGCCGACGCGGGCGCAGACATCCGTTTTCCGCGCGACGGATCCTTCGACTGCTTCCTTGTACGGGACGGTGACATTGCCGGCACCGCCGATGGCGGCATGCATCGCGAGCACCGCCGGAAGCGATTCGGGCGCCACGCGGAGGGCCACGTAGACCGCGTCGAGCCCCAGCGCGCGACACGCGGCGTTGTGCATCGCGGGGGAAAGGGAGTGGGCCACCGGGTCACCGATGACCGTGAGCAGACGCGTCTTAGCGCTGATCTCCACGCTTGCTCTCAGCGGCGAGACGGTCGGCAACCGCGGCGGAGAGTGCCTCGAGCTCCTGACAGGTGTCCCGGTACACGCCGAGATCGCCGCCAAAGGGATCGCTCACCTCGTCGCCGCCACGGCCCGCATACTCACCGAGCACGAAGACGCGGCCCTCGCCGCCCAGCTCGTCCACGCGCGCGCGGTGATGGCGTGCCATGGTGAGGATCAAGTCGGCGCCTTCGACCAGCTCGCGCGTCAGGAGGCGCGCGCGGTGTCCCGAGAGATCGAGACCCCGCTCGAGGCCCACGAGATAGGCGCCTTCGGAGGCGGGCGCGCCGTCCCAGGCACCGGTGCCGGCCGACGTCACGTCGACTTCGAGACCGCGTTCGTTGAGCGCGCGCTCGAGCAGCGACGCGGCGAGCGGGCTGCGGCAGATGTTGCCGGTGCAGACGAACAGGACGTGCTGGATCATGGCGCGAGTCGGCCGACGGCGCGGCGGAGCTCGTGCACGCTCAACGTTCCTTCGCGCACGATGTGCGCCTGCGGCCTGGTGCAGTCAACCACCGTGGAAGGTGGCCGGTTCCCCAGCACCCCGCCGTTGAGGATGAGCAACTGCCCCGATGCCACCGCCGGCGCGAAGTCGCGCGCGATGGCGTCGGCGCCCGGGCCGGGCGGCTGGCCTGGCAGATTCGCCGACGTCGAGGTCAACGGGACACCCAGCGCCGCCACGAGCTTGGCAATCCCCTGATGCGACGTCCAGCGCACCGCAATTCCCCCGTCGGGCCCGCGCAGCAGATCCGGTAGGCGGCCGGAGCCACCGGGGAGGACCAGCGTAAGCGGTCCGGGCCAGAACGCCCGCGCCAGCGCATCCGCCGAGGCGTTGAATGCCAGCCCGTGCGCCTCAGCCATTCCCCGGTCGCTGATCAATAGGAGGAACGGCTTGCTCGCGGACCGGCCTTTCAGCGCGGACAGCGCCGCAACGTCCGCCTGCACGGCGCGCGAACCGAGGCCATAGACCGTTTCGGTCGGATAGGCGAGCAAGCCCCCTTCTCCCAAATGCTTCACCACTTGGGGGATTGCGGTAGCAATCTCCGCATCCGATTGAAACGGAACGGGTTTCACCGCAGCTCACGAGCAAGAGCCTCGGCGATCCGGAAGTCGTCGGCTGTGGTGATCTTCACGTTGTACGGCGAATCGAGGATCAACTCCACCGGAAATCCGGCCCGCTCGCACACCTCGGCATCGTCACTCGGAGCGCCACCGTTGGGGCTCGCGCCGAGCTGCGCGTACGCGTCATGCAACATCTTCCGGGGAAAGCCCTGTGGCGTCTGCGCGCGCCAGATGCGCTCACGATCGACCGTGCGCGTGATCAGCGGTGCCGCCCGATGGGGGCCCTGGCCGACTTCCTTGAGCGTGTCGGCCGTCGGGACCGCGGCGACGGCGCCGACACCGGCGCGCGCCCGGCCGATCACCGCATCGATGGTCTCGCGGCTCACGAACGGCCGTGCGGCGTCGTGGATCAGAATGATGGTTGCGTCGTCGGGAAGAGCGTCGAGTCCGGCGCGGACGGAATCGGCACGGTGCGCGCCGCCCGGCACGAACGCCAGCCGATCGCCGCGCAGCTTGCCGAGCCACTCGGGCGGCCGCTCGGCGTATCCGGGCGGCAAGGCGACGACGACCTGTCGGACTTCCGGATGGCCGGTGAATGGACGGAGTGCACGCAACAGCATCGGGACGCCGACGATCGGACGGAACTGCTTTGGCTCGCCGGGGCCGGCGCGCACGCCCGCCCCCGCCGCCACGACTACGACCCCGACGTCAGGCTGCGAGACGACGGGTGAGCTCACCGATTCCCTCCAGCCCTATCACCTCGAGGTCACCGCCCGCCCCTCGCGACCGTGCCGACAGGAACACCCGCCGAAAGCCCTGGCGCGCCGCTTCGGCCAGGCGGCGCTCCACGCCGGCGACGGGACGGATCTCGCCGCCGAGGCCGACCTCTCCGAGGAACAATGCATCAGCCGGCACCGGGCGATCGTGGACGGTGGACACAAGGGCGGCCAGGACGGCAAGGTCGGTCGATGGCTCGATGAGCCGCACGCCGCCCGTCACATTCACAAAGACGTCGAGATTCCCGAACGGCAGGCCGCCGCGCCGCTCGAGCACGGCGAGCAGGAGCGCCAGCCGGCGATGATCGAGACCGGTCGCCACGCGCTGCGGCGTGCCGAATCCGGCTTTCGACGCGAGCGCCTGGATTTCGACGAGCATCGGGCGCGTCCCTTCCATCAGCGCCGTGACCGCCGATCCCGATGCGCCGGTGCTGCGACCGGCCAGGAAGGCCGCCGCGGGGTTCGCGACGGGCTCGAGGCCCGTTCCCGTCATCCGGAACACGCCGATCTCGTCTACCGAGCCGAATCGGTTCTTCACGGCGCGGAGGATCCGATGATCGAGTGTCGTTTCGCCCTCGAAGTACAGCACGGTGTCGACGATGTGCTCGAGCGTTTTCGGGCCGGCGATGCCGCCGCCTTTGGTCACGTGGCCGACGAGGATGACCGCGGGTCCCGACTCTTTCGCGAAGCGCATCAGGCGCGCGGCGCACTCGCGCACCTGGCCGACGTTCCCGGGCGCGCCTTCGAGCTCTTCGGTATAAGTGGTCTGCACCGAGTCGAGCAGCACGACGCTCGACTTCAGCTGTGCTGCGTGATGGAGGATCGACTCGAGCCGTGTCTCGCCGAGCACGTGAATGCCGCCGGCGTCCTCCTCGAGTCGATCGGCGCGCAGCCGCAGCTGGTCGGGAGACTCCTCACCGGAAACGTAGAGGGTCGAGACGCCCTGGCTCTCGAGTCGCGCGGCGCACTGCATCAGGAGGGTGGATTTGCCGATGCCGGGCTCGCCGCCGACGAGCACGACGGATCCGGGGACGATGCCGCCGCCGAGCACGAAATCGAATTCCGCGAGACCGGTTTTCCAGCGTGCAGTAGCCGAGCCCTGCATTTCTGAAAGCCGTACCGGCGAAGCGCCTGATACGCTGCGGCCGTCAGGCCGTCCGGCCGTCCGGCCGACGGCCTCCTCGACCAAAGAATTCCACGCCCCGCACGCATCACACTTCCCGCCCCACTTCGGCTGATCCGCGCCGCATTCGATGCAGCGGAAGACGGACTTGCCTTTAGACACGCCCGGCCTCGAGCGAGGGGGCTTCGCGCGCCGTGTAGTTGTCGAAGCGCGTGTACTCCTTCTTGAAGTGCAGCTTTACCATACCGGTGGGCCCGTTGCGCTGCTTGCCGACGATCACTTCCGCGATGCCTTCGATGCTCTCGTTGGTCTTGGGATCGACCGGGCCGTCGTAGAACTCCTGCCGGTAGATAAAACAGACGACGTCGGCGTCCTGCTCGATCGCGCCCGACTCGCGAAGATCGGAGAGCTGCGGCCGCCGGTGCTCACCGCCGCGCTGTTCGGGCGCGCGCGAGAGCTGGGAGATTGCGACGACGGGGACATCCAGCTCTTTCGCCAGCGCCTTGAGCGAGCGTGAGATGTAGGAAATCTCCTGCTGGCGGTTCTCGACGTCGCCCGGCCCCTGCATCAGCTGGAGATAGTCCACGATCACGAGGGCAATGTCGTGCTCGGCTTTCAACCGGCGTGCCTTCGACCGCATGGCCAGCGGTGTAAGGGACGGCGAGTCGTCGATCCAGATCGGCGCAGTACCCAGCAATCCGGCGGCACGCGCCAGTTTCGGATAGTCGTCATCCCGGAGCTGGCCGCGGCGCAGCCGCTGCGCGTCGACCAGGCCTTCCGAGCAGAGCAGCCGCTGCACCAGCGCGTCCTTTGACATTTCGATCGAGAAGAAGGCGACACCCGTGTTGTGCTCGATCGCGGCATGCTGGACGATGTTCAAGGCGAGGGCCGTCTTTCCCATCGATGGCCGGGCGGCGATAATGACCAGATCGGCGCGCTGGAAACCAGCCGTGAGGCGGTCGAGATCGGCGAAGCCGCTCGGCACACCGGTGACGGAGCCCGCCCCCGACTGGAGTTGCTCGATCCGCTCCATGGTCGGCCAGATGAGCTCTTTGATGCGAATGAACTCTTCGGCCCGGCGGAACTGCGCTACCTGGAACACGCGGTGTTCGGCGTTGTCGAGCACCTCCCCGGCGGTCCCGTGTCCTTCGTAGATGTCCTGGATGATTCCGGTCGCGGCTTCCACCAGCCGGCGCATCACGGCCTTGTCGCGGACGATCTTGGCATGGTAGTCGACGTTCGCGGCGGTCGGGACGACGTCGATCAATGCCGCGATGTACTCCATCCCGCCGGCCCGATCGAGGTCGGCGCGCCGGCTCAGCTCGTCGCGCAGGGTGACGGGATCGATGACGTCGCCGCGTTCGGTCAACGACAGCATCGACCTGAACAACAGGCGATGGCTCTCCTTGTAGAACATCGTGTCGTCCAGGATCTCGGCTGCTTTTAGCGCCGCATCCTGGTCGAGCAACATCGCGCCTAAGACTGCCTGCTCGGCCTCGTTACTCCATGGAGTCTGGCGGCCGGCCCACTCCCCCGCTCCGCCCCCCGGGCGCTCAGTTGTCGAGGAGGCGAGCTGCGATACGGACGTCATCCCAGGTTGGTCTCTTCCAGTTGGGGTTCCGCAGCAGCGCGGCCGGATGGTAGGTCACGACCACGGGAATGCCACGGAACCGGTGAACCTGATTGCGTAAGGACCCAAGGGACTGTTTGGTGTTGAGTAGGCTTTGCGCGGCCGTCCCGCCCATGGCCAGAATGACCTTCGGCTTGACCAGCTCGAGTTGGCGGTACAGGAATGGCAGGCACGCCGCGATCTCGTCGTATTGCGGCAGCCGGTTCTCTGGTGGCCGGCATTTCACGATGTTGCAGATGAACACCTGGTCCCGGGGCAGCTTGATGGCCTCGAGGATCTTGGTCAGCAGCTCGCCTGCCCGCCCGACGAAGGGCCGGCCGGTCTCGTCTTCCGTCCGTCCCGGACCTTCGCCGATGGCCACGAGCCGCGCCGTTGCCGGACCCTCGCCCGGGACGGTGTTCGTGCGCGCCTCGCAGAGCTTGCACTTGCGGCAGGCCGCGATGAGCGTCGCGACGTCTTCGAGCGACTGTGTCTGCTGGATTGGGTCGACCGCAAACAGATCGCTCGACGGCGGGTCGAAACTCAGGCCCGCGGGCGGAAGGTCGGTCGCAGTGTGGGTTTTCCCCGGGCTTGCGCCCGGGGTCAGAACTGCGATTGCGGTTGGGTTTTCTGACCCCGGACGGAAGTCCGGGGTTGGCGAGATGGTCGGGAGAATCACCGAATCTCCCCCCAAGAGCCGTTGCTGCTTCAGGTATTCGATTGCGAGAGCCCGGCTATCGCTCAAAGCGCTTGTTCCACCACGTCGAGGATGCGTTCGGCCACGTCGCGTTTGGGCAATAACGGCAAGTCGACTTGCGTGCCGTTGCGTCCCAGAATCGTCACGCGATTGGTCGTGACCTCAAATCCGGCGCCGGGCTCAGTGGCGTCATTCAGGATCACGAAATCCAGCGCTTTATTCTGCAGCTTGGACCGAGCGTTCGCCAATCCGTTCCCCGTCTCGAGCGCAAACCCGACGACCACCATCCCCTTGCGCCGTTTCAGCGAGCTCAGTATGTCCGGCGTCGCTTCGAGCTCCACCGTCAGCGGCCCGGCCGAGCGCGGGCGCTTCTTGTCGGCCGCGCTCTTGGGTCGGTAATCGGCCGGCGCCGCGCTCATGATGAGGGCGTCGGCAGTGGGGACCAGGGACTCGAGTGCGTGCTGCATCTCTTCGGTCGTTTCGACGCGCGTGGTCGCGAGACCGGGGGGCGGCGTCAGCTCGGTGGGTCCGGTCACGAGCACGACGTTCGCGCCGCGCTCGCGCGCCGCTTCCGCCAGCGCGTAGCCCATGCGCCCGCTCGACGGATTCGTGATCACCCGCACCGGATCGAGATGCTCACGCGTCGGACCCGCGGTCACCACGACGCGCTTGCCGGACCACTTGCTGGTGTTGGTGTGACCGAGCAAACGCTCGGCGGCCGCGAAGATCGCCTCCGGCTCGCTCATCCGTCCCGGCCGCTCGCTCGGCCCCTCGGCGAGGGCACCGATCTCCGGGCCGATGAAGTGCCAGCCCCGCTGCGCGAGCGCCGTGATGTTTGCCGTGGTCGCCGGGTTCGCGTACATGGCGTCGTTCATCGCGGGGGCCGCGAGCACAGGACGGTCCGCGCGCGCGAGCAGCAGCGTGGTGAGCAGATCGTCGGCCATCCCCATCGCGGCGCGCGCCAGAATGCTGGCGGTTGCCGGCGCGACGATCACGAGATCGGGATGTTTGGCGAGATCGATGTGTGCGAGCGCGTGTCCGCGTTCCCACAGCGACGTAAGCACGGGCCGGCCGGTGAGCGCTTCGAACGTCACGGGGCGCACGAACTCCGCCGCCGCGGCCGTGAGGACCACGTCGACGGTGGTTCCGGCCTCGGTCAGGCGGCGAGCCAGGGTACAGCTTTTATAGCAGGCGATTCCGCCCGACACGCCGAGCACGACGTGCCGGGGGGGGCCGGCCAGAGGCATCAGGTCTCCTGCGAGCCGCGCCGCCGCCGCACCAGGCGGTATTTGAGGCCGCCGCGGACGAGCTCGTCGAACGCCCGCGTGGTGAGCTTCTCCTCCCAGTCGACCGAGCGATCGCGCGGGAAATCATTCACAAAGCGCGCGAACTTGGCGGCCACGAGGATCCCCAGATATTTGTTCTGCGTCTGCGTTGCGACTTCTGCCGGTGTCACGATCCGCATTGTTCAACCTTTCTGTTGTTCTGACCTAAGCTGTTTCAAATAACTGTTGAGCCAGGCAATGTCATGTTTGTCGCGAACGACCGTCTCCGCACGGTCTTCAACTGCTTTCACAACCGCCCGCACCGCTTCATGAAGATCGTCGTTTCTGATCCAGCGGTGAAACTCGGTCGCCTGTCCTATCTCGTAGGTCGCGCGTTCCAACCGCTGCTGGATCTGTTGCGGTGTTTCGCTCCCGCGCTCGACCAGTCGTCGAATGAGGACTCGCGGATCACTGGGCAGTATGAAGATCGTCAGTGCGTTTGGATCTAACTCCCTGACCTGCTCAGCGCCCCGCACTTCAATATCCAGTAGTACATGACGCCCTGAATCGAGAATCTGTTGGACGTCACTCCTGAGCGTGCCGTACAGCTCTCCGCCATACCGAGCATGCTCGAGAAACTTCCCGTGATTCACGCCCTTGAGAAACTCGTCCGGCTTCCAAAAGTAGTAGTCGACCCCGTCCGTTTCACCGCTCCGCGGCGTTCGCGTCGTCGCCGACACGGAGAATCCAAATCGATCCGGATACTGCTCCCGCACCGCTTTGGCGATCGTCGTCTTGCCGCCACCCGATGGCGCGGACAAGACGACTATTCGCGGGGTCACTCCAGGTTCTCCAGCTGCTCCCGGAACTTCTCGAGGTCCCCCTTCATCGCGATCACCGTCTGGGTGATGCGCGCGTCGTTTGCCTTCGATCCCATCGTGTTGACCTCGCGCAGCAGCTCCTGCGCGAGGAACCCGAGCTGCTTCCCCACCGCTTGTTCGGACCGCAGCGCGGCGCGAGCCGCCGCCACGTGGGCCCGAAACCGTACCAGCTCCTCCGTGATATCCACCCGATCGGCCAGCAACGCGATCTCGAGCGCCAGCCGCTGCTCATCGACGGTCGTCTGCGCCGTCAGCTCCGCCACGGCCCGCTTCAGGCGCTCGTGCTCCGCGGTTAGTCGAGCGGGCGCCTGCTCTTCGACGATCCGCGCCGCCGCTTCGAGCGCGTCGAGGCGGCCGTTCAACTCCGTGGCCAGCGCCTGCCCTTCCCGCTCCCGCATCGCGACGACGTCTTTCGCGGCGCGCTCGACGATGGGTTGCACATCCGACCATTGGACCGGCTGTTCGCTCGCGCCATTGGTCGAGGTCAGGACATCCGGCTGCCGAGCGACGAATGCCAGGTCGACGGTGCCTTTCAGCTTCAGCTTCTTCTTGAGCTGCTGCGCCGCGGCCACGACCTGCCTCGCCCGCGACAGATCTATCGTGACTTCCCGTTCGGGACCGGGCAGGTCGACCCAGCGCGCGGTGACCGCGACGTGGCCGCGCTCGAGCAGCTGGCGCAGCCGCTCGCGCATCTCGATCTCCACGCCGGCCAGATCCGCCGGCAGCTTGAGCTGCGGGTTGAAATAGCGGTGGTTGACGGTGCGGATTTCAATTCGCAACCGTCCGCGAAGCACTCGATCTTCGGCCGAGCCGAAGCCTGTCATACTGCGCGGCACAGGGCCTTAAATGTAGTCAGGGGGGGGTGCACTAGTTAGTGAAGAACCACCTCGCACCGTACTGCTGCACGCTCTTCGGGTAGCCCAGGCCGGTCACGTAGCTGGAGCGCATGATGTTGATGTTCGTGACGCTCCAGAAGAGCGTGACCCCGGCGAGCTGCATCTCGAGGTTCGTATCGACAAAGCTCGATCCGGTCATGCCCAGCGTCGCTCCGGTGGTGTCGAGGCCGCCGAACGCCGACCGGCTCCACGATTCCATGGCGACCTCGCCGCGCAGCGCGAAGATCCCGCTCTTGAACACGCGCCAGAACTTGGAGTAGAACGTGACCGACACACGCCCGTGGCGCGGCGGCTCCAGGTCTCCACCGCCGATCACGGGATCGAAATACCAGCCGGTCAGGGTCAATCCGGGGACGACGTGCAGGGTGGCGTGTGCCGCGACGAACTCGGTGAGAGGCGTGGGATTCAACGAATCCACGCTCTTGATCCCCAGCGCGAAGCCGAGCGGCGCGAAAGGATCGCGCCGGCCACGGCCCACTTCGACCGTGAGTAGCCGGTTCTCGAAGCGCAGCCAGGCTGCGACATCCAACGCGCGATGCATCGCGTCCGTGGTCACGAGTGCCGCCTCCGCATCCTCTTGCCAGGATGCCTCCGCGCGTGCCGAGAACCCCAGCGGCAACGCGAGTCCGGCAGTTCCATAGGCCCGCCATCCGTATCGATCGCCGGTGTAGAAGCTTTGACGGAAGGATCCAGCAAGTGTGACGGGCGAGAGTGGCATCCACCCCGCGCGCGCCTCGAACTGCTGTGGTGCCCCGGCGGCACCGAACCGCGCGACCCCCGAAAGCGTCGCGGTGCGCCACGTCTGACTCGCTTCGAGGTTGGCGAACGAGACGGTGCGGCGCGTGACCAGTGTGTCGTGACTGATGCCGCTCGTCCCCAGGGATGCCGTCAGCCGCCACCCCAGACCGTCATCCCGTTCCGCGACAAAGAGGCGCAGCAGCCTGTCGCGGCGATCCTGGCGCCAGCCGTCCACGCGGTTGTCGCTCGCGGTGGCGCGATGCCAACTCGAGCTCGACACCTGGAACGATGCGCCCACGCGTCCTCCGGGCGGCACGTAATCGGCCTTGACCCAGATATCGCTCGTCCCGAACGGCGGAGTTGTTATGCTAGGCGAGCTGGCGCCGATGCTGGCCCAGTCGGCAAGCAGCGAGACTCCAAACCCGGAACGGGTACGTGTGGCGTAGCCCGCCCGGTAATCCGCGATGTCCGCCTGTCCGGAGACAACACCGACTTGCGTGCGCGGCGCCGTCGGACGGTGTTGCGATGTGACGAGGTAGACCAGAAGCGACGCCGGAAGCACGATGACATCCACGCGCTCGATCGGTCCGAGCGGGATCCGCGCCGGATCGAGATAGACCGAGTCGCGGCCCATCGGTAACATCGGCATCCCGTCCCAATACAGCTCGAGCGACGCGGGCCCACGGCCGCCGTACAACACGATCTCCGGCTCCCCGTACCAGCCGCCGCGCGCTACGTAGACTCCGGGGATGTGAGCGAGCAGATCACTCAACGTGCGCGCGCTCGAGAGGAGAATCGAGTCGAGTGTGAACGTGTAGCGGGCGCCCTTGGGAAACGGACCGGGCATGATCGCCGGCTCGAACGTCGGGAGCAACGCGGGCATCGTGTCGCGAGCCGTGGTATCCCGTGCCGACGTGTCTCGTGCCGTGGCTCGGCCCGTGGTATCGGCCTGGGCAGACAGGGCCGCAGGCAGCAGGGCGAGGACGAGGAGTCCCGCCCGCGCAGGAGTCAAGCGCCGGCGCGTTTGAGCAGAAACTCCGTGAACAACCGGACGCCAATCCCTGTCGGCCCCTTCGCGTGGCTGGCGCTTTCCCCCTCGAGGTACGCCGTTCCGGCGATGTCGAGATGCACCCACGGGAAGCTGTCCACGAACTCGCGCAGGAACCAGGCGCCGGCGATCGTGCCGGCTGAGCGGCCGCCGGAATTCTTGAGGTCCGCCACGTCCGACTTGAGCAGGTCTCGGTACTCCTCCCACAACGGCAGCGGCCAGCAGCGCTCGCCGGCGCGCTCGCCGGCGTCGCGCACCTCCGCGAGCAACCCTTCATCATTGCCGAGCATGCCGATGGCGTGATGGCCGAGCGCAATCACGACCGCGCCCGTCAACGTGGCTGCGTCGATCGCGGCGACCGGCTTGAAACGGCGGGCGTACGACAGGGCGTCGCAGAGAATCAGGCGCCCTTCCGCGTCGGTGTTGATGATCTCGATCGTCTTGCCGAGATGGCTCTTGACGACGTCCCCGGGCTTGATCGCGGTGCCCGAGGGAAGGTTTTCCGTCGCGGGGATCAGTCCCACCACATTGATCTTTGGCTTGAGGCGCCCCAACACGTCGAACGTGCCCAGCACGGCGGTGGCGCCGGATTTGTCGAACTTCATGTCCTCCATGTTCGACGCCGGCTTGATCGAGATGCCGCCGGAATCGAACGTCACGCCCTTGCCAATCAAGACCACGGGAGCGCCTGACCCTCCCGCGTACTCCAGCACGATAAACCGCGGCTCCTCGGCACTTCCTTGCGCGACGGCGAGCAGCGCGCCCATCCCTTCCTTCTTTATCTGTGCCTTGTCCAGGATGGTCGCCTTGAATCCGTGCGCCGCCGCCAGCTTGCGAGCCTCTTCGGCGAGGTAGGTGGGGGTACAGACATTGCCCGGCTGCATCTGCAGATTGCGCGTGAAGAGATACCCGGCAGCGATGGCGTCCCCGATGCGGCGCCCCGCCTCCGCCGCCGTTTTATCCGCGGCGTCGATCACCAGCTCGACCGACTCGAGGTCCGGCTTGGGGTCCTCCGGCTGCTTCTTGAGCTCGGTGAATTGCCAGCCCCCCTGCGCTGTGCCCTCGATGAGTACCTGCGCCAGCTCGGCGGCAGCGAGACTGCCGCGGGCCTCTTTCGTGACAGCCAGAGAGAACGTCGTCGTTCCCAGGCTGCGGGCGCGCTTGGCCGCGATCGCCGCAGCACGGCGGACCGCACTCCGCGTGATCTCGGCCGCTTTTCCGACACTCACCAGCAGGACCCGCTGCGCCTTGCCGCTGCCGTAGACGAGGAGGGTCTCGTCTTTCTTTCCCTTATAGTCGCCCGTGGCCACCGCGCGCTGGACATCCGGATCGATCGCTGCGGCTGATCCCTGGGCAACGAGCACCGCGAGCAGCGGCGTCTCCACGCTCCCGAGCGGCTTGGTCGAGATGAGACTTTTCATGCCAGGTGCTGGATGATGGCGTCGGCGAACGCGGAGGTCGAGACCTCGGTTGCCCCGGGCATTTGGCGCGCGAGATCGTACGTGACATGCTTCGAGGCGATGGCTCCCTCCAATCCGCGCACGATGGCGCCGGCCACCTCGTCCCAGCCCATCTCCTCGAACATCATCACACCGGAGAGAATCACGCTGCTGGGATTGACCTTGTCCTGGCCGGCGTACTTCGGCGCCGTGCCGTGCGTCGCTTCGTACACGGCGTAGCCGTCACCGACGTTGCCGCCCGGCGCGAGACCGAGCCCGCCGACCTGCGCGGCCGCCGCGTCCGACAGGTAGTCGCCGTTGAGATTGGGCGCCGCGATGACCGAGTACTCGTCGGGCCGCAGCACGAGCTGCTGAAACATCGCGTCGGCGATGCGGTCCTTGAGGACGATCTTGCCGGCGTCCTCTTTCCGCTTCCCGCCTTCCGCTTCGGTCACGGTCTGCTCACCGAAGCGCTCTTTCGCGATTTCGTATCCCCAGTCGCGAAACGCGCCTTCCGTGAACTTCATGATGTTGCCCTTGTGGACGAGCGTCACGGATGGCCGCTTGCGCTTGATGGCGTATTGAATCGCTTTGACCACAAGTCGCTGCGACCCGAATTTCGACATCGGCTTGATGCCGATGGCGCTCTTCTCGCGGATCTTCGCGCCGAAGCGGCGTTGGAGGAATTCGATGAGCGCGTCGGCCTCGGGACTCTCGGCTTTGTATTCGATGCCCGCGTAGACGTCCTCGATGTTCTCCCGGAAAATGACGACGTCGAGCTTGCCGGGCTGCTTCACGGGCGCCGGCACGCCCGCGATGTAACGGACGGGCCGGATGCACGCGTATAGATCGAGCACTTGGCGCAGCGCGACGTTGAGCGAGCGGATCCCGCCACCGACCGGGGTCGTGAGCGGGCCCTTGATGGCGATGCGATGCTCGCGTATCACGCCGAGGGTTTCCTCAGGCAGCCAGTTGCCGTTCTGGTGGAACGATTTTTCGCCGGCTAACACCTCCTGCCACACGATGCTCCGCTTGCCGCCCGACGATTTCGCGACCGCCGCATCGAAGACTTTGGCCGATGCCCGCCAGATGTCGGGACCGGTGCCGTCGCCCTCGATGAAGGGAATGATCGGATGGTCGGGCACGATCCAGTGCCCATCCCGGTATTCGATTTTTGCGCCGATGGCGCCGCCGCGGCGGCCTTCAACCTGTGTTGGCATGGCCCCCAGTTTACCACAAAAAGGCCCCCCTTTGCAGGCGAGCCTCCCCGTGACCTGGCGGAACGGCGCCGGGTGGTATGGGTACCCAAACCAATGCGGACTACCCACGCGGGCGTCATCGGAACGCTGGTAGCGCTGACGACGGGCTGCTTCGGCGGCACGGGCTCCGGCCTGATCGGGATTTCCGGCGGCGGCAACAATGGCGGCAGCAATGGCCCAACAGCCCTCGAGTTCTTCGTTCAGCCGAATACGGCGAACGTCGGGCAGATCATAACGGCGGTCGAAGTTGCGGTACGCGACTCACTGGGCGACATCGACAGCGACTTCACCGGCGCGATCACGATCAGTCTCGCCTCCAACCCCACCGGCGCCAGCTTGAGCGGCACCACGGCGGTTCGACCGGTCACCGGAATCGCCACCTTCAGCAACCTCGCCATCGACAAGGCAGGTACCTACACGCTGCAGGCGAGTGCCAGCGGCGCCACCTCAGTGACCAGCAGCGCCCTCACGATTACGACCGCGACCACCCCCTGACTCCTCAGAGCTTATAGCCTGCCAACGTCCCACTTGTAGTCTGTAAGAAAAGCATCCCCGAAATATCGTCCACCGCGTAGACGGGCTCGCGCTGTTTGCCCAGGTCGACGCGCGAGCGCGGCTGCGTTGTGTCCTTGTCGAGCTGGAGCAAGACGTTGCCGTTGCCGTCCGGTGACTTGGTCAGCACGAACACGGACCCCGGTGTGGCGAGCGACGCCCTGAAGCGTTTCGACGCCAGCGCTGCTGCCTGGCTCGAGTAGCCCTGCAGTTGTGCCCCGCCCTGGCTGTACGCGGCCGCGAGCTGGCCCGTGATGCGCTTTGCGGTCGTGTCGGTGGCGTTGCGCGAAGCTTGGGCGAACGCGTCGCCGTACGCCGACGCCGCGGCGCCGTAGAGCCCGGCGCGCACGGAGTTGATCCGGTACAGCGCCCGTAGCAGTCCGGGGAGCTGCGGCGCGGGATGATAGGCCTGCTGCTTGATCTGCCCGTCGCGGCCGACGATGGCGATGTTCTGTGGCGAGATCAACACGATCCCTGCTTGGCGCAGCTCGATCGTGGTCGGATCTTCACCGCCCTGGAACTTGAGCTCGGCGCCGAGCGCGCGATATGTGCCGTCCTGGCGATTCACCGCATAGAGGTGATGGTCTCGACCCGCGAACACATAGAGCGTCGATCCCTCGACGACGTGGAGCAGCCCCTCGCCCGCCGCCTTACCACCTTCGATCGCGTCCTTGAACTTCTGCTCGCCTCTCGCGAGGTCGATCACGTTCACTTCCCCGTTGGTCGCCGGGTCGGAGCGCGAGATGTACAACAAGCCGCCCGGCGTGAGCTCGGCGTAGTCGAGCTGGCCCTTGATCTTCACGTCCTTTTGGAGGCGGACCGTCGCAGTGGCAACGTCGAGCACATTCACGAAGGTGCGCGACTCGGCATCCACGGCGAGCACGGCGGAGCCGCCCGTGATCAACGCGCTCGTCACCGTACCGCGCATCCGCAGCGGCTTCTCCGCGATGGTCGTCCCATCGTCGTAGCGCGCGACATTGAGCCCGGTCTGCACCACGCCGTTCACGATGCGCACGTTTCCCGTCGCCTCGTTGGCCGGCGGCGACTCGGGGAGGATGATGATCCCGGCCGGATGCTGGACGATGTCATGCACCCAACCCTGGATCATTGCGGGCTTGGCCCAGAGCGGTTGCCCATCAGTGAGCCGGTACGCCATGAGCCGGTCGTCGAAGCCGACGTAGATGCGGTCGGGCCTATCGATCGACGGGAAGAGCCGCACGTGCTTGGCGGGATTGCCGGCGCGCGCGGTAGGAAGCGTGGCCGACCAGCGCGTGGCGCCGGTGCGGGCATCGAGCCCGCGCAGGCTCGTGAGCGTGTTGACGACGATGACGTCGGGACCGGCCTGGAGCACTTCCAGCTGCGTGCCCTCAGACGCTACGCGCACCAGGCCTTGCATCAGCCCGCCGAGTCCACCCTTCTTGGGTCCGCTCTGTTGGAACAGCGACTCGCTGACCCAACGCTGATTGCCGGTCTTGAGGTCGTACAATGCGACCACGGGTGGACCGGAGGCGCGCCGGCCGTGCACGATGAGCGTCCCGCTCTGGGGCAGGACGCGACGCGTGACGACGCGCGTGAGCCCCAAACGCCGGGAGTCGAACAGCTCGGTGCCGGTCACCGGATCGAAAATGAGCGACAGGCCAGGTTTCGCCGCTTCCATCAGGAGTGAGCCTTCGACCATTCGGACGCTATCGACTGGGAGACCGCCGAGCTCCGGTTTTTGCCAGGTGATCTGCCCGCGCTCGACATCGACGCCCGCCAGGCCGCCATCGCTTGAAACGAGCAGTGCTCCCGCCGGTGTGATCTGTTGCCACCGGATGTCGCCGTTGAAGTGGAGCGTCCACGATGGGACCGAGCCTACGGGGGGGGAAGCTTGAGCAGCCTGAAGCAGGACTAGCAGCAGCGGCAAAGCCATGAGCCCTCCTGGGGAGGCCACATATCCCCCCATCGCCGTCTGCGGCGCAAGTGGCTAGGGCGGCGGGGGCTGGCGGCTGAAGCGAACCTCCATGGTTCGCTGCGTATCGATCTTCCTTAGGCGGCCGTAGCGATAGGTGGTGACGACGGTCAACGAGTCTTGTAGAGGTACGCCGCGCGCGATGTTGCGAAAGCGCGTCCGAAAGTTCATCGACCGGACATTGGTCAATGCTGAGCGGTCGGGTTGGGTGAGCGAGGTCTCGGTATAGCGCAGCTCGTACGTGATGGAGTCGAGGTATGCGGCCCCCGCCATATCGGCCGAGCGAATGCGTGGCGCCGGCTCGAAATCGATTCGCACGAGCGTCTCTCCGCCGATCGTGTCCCGTCCCACGAGGCGGAAGCAGTGATTGGCGATGAAGTCGGCGTTGCCCAGATCCTGCAGGTCGGCGCTGTGGATCACGAGCGTGTTATCGGGACTGCCCCACGGTCCCCAGGCGGGTTCGACCACGCGGCCCACCGCGTACGGATGATTGTCGTCGCTCGAGAACCGCAGTCTCCGAACCTCTGGTCGGCTGGTGTCGCCGCGCTGATTCACTTCCCGCAGTGCGAGCTCCAGCTCGTAGTGGAACGGATAGGAGTCGGCGAGCAGCTCGAACCGGCGCGCGTTTTCCTGCAGCTGATCGAACACGGCGAGCAGCGCCGCATCACTCGAGTCAGGCCGGCCGGGACGGGTGCACTGCTGGGCTGCGATCGTGACGGGTGGCAGCTCGATTGCGAGCCGCTGCAGCGCGATCCGCACGATTGGTGCGCTGTCGCCCGTGATCACGACCTGCGTATCGAGCGGCGCGTATCCGATTTGGCGAACGCTGAGGAGGTACGTGCCAGCGTGCGTGTCGCTAAATGCGAACCCGCCGGCGGCGTCGGTGAATTGGCGCCCGATGTTCGGCTGCAGGGTGACGATGCTGAAGCCGAGCGGGTATCCGGTTTCGGCGCTCACGACAATGCCGCGGAGGGAGGGTTGTTGGGCGGCGACTTGAACGCAGGCCAACGACAAGAGCCACTTCATAGCCTGCCGTTAGAGCGGAGGAACCGTCATCAGTGCATATCCCTCGGCAGCTCGCCAATCGAGCAGCTGGATCAACGCAGGACACGGGCGACTCGTCCCCGTGCACAGCCGTCCGTCGAACGTCATCAGGGCTTTCCAGCGGCCGCGTGCCGTGCTGAATTCCGCGATGCCTCGGGGGTTCGCTTCGTTCACGCCGTGTGGGTCCATGCGCACCTTTCTCGTGCGCGCCCATTGCTGCTGCATTCCGCTCAGCTCCGTGTCGAATATCAGATCTCGCCCCGTTCCGTGTTCCGGCTTCGAGGGCGCGAACGAGAGATAGAGCACACGCCCGTCGGGGCCTGCCACCGCCTCGATCCGTCCCGCGATCCACGTGGTATACCGTTCGCAGCGTCGTAGGCTGCCGCGCGCGCCCTCGCACTTGGCCCACGGCATGTTGTCCTGTCGAATGAGGAATTGTTCGATGCTGTCGAGCTGCATCCCCGGCCGCATCCCCCACAGGAAGAACGGCGAGAGATCGGCTTTGTCCGGGTCGGAACAGGCGAGCAGCAGGGCGGCCGTGGCGAGGACGCCGGCGGTGCGGGCGGACAAGGTCACCTCCGGGAGAGAATCAGTGAGATGCCCGAGGAGAGAGTCGAACTCTCATGGGGTTGCCCCCGACGGATTTTGAGTCCGTTGCGTCTGCCATTCCGCCACTCGGGCGAGCCGGCGGAATATACAACACCCCGCGCGCCTCTTCGCGCGCCCGATGTGACACATCAACCGATCAGCTCGACCACTGCCACGCGCATGTGAAGTACGCCCCGTCGTGAACCTCGTTCCAGGTGCGCGGGTCGACAGGACAGAAACGGCCAGATGAGCTCAAGAGGACGTAAAGCCCGCCCATGCCCGGATCGCGCGAGACACGCCGAAAAGCCCACGGAGCGTCCTCCACGTCGAGCCACGCCTCACGGGTCACAACCCGCTCTCGCCATACGACGAGCGCGCCCCCAGACCTCTCGACGTTTTGGACCGCGGGACCGCAACCACCGACGATAAGAAGGACGATTGCCAGAAGATATTTCACGGCGCATCTCCCGATGCTGTGGGTTGAACACAGGATCGGGAGACCACCGTGATTCAGGCGTTTGCGGCACCGTGATCCCGGCGGTAACGTGAGCGACCAGCTGGTGACATGATCGAGCTCCGTGTCTTGGGTCCCCTGGACCTCCGCAGCGCCGACGGGCAGCCGCTTCCATCCGTCTTGTCCCAACCCAAGCGGGCCGCCTTTCTTGGCTACCTGGCTCTTGCCACTCCCCGCGGCGTCCATCGGCGTGACTCGCTGCTGGCGCTCTTTTGGCCGGAGCTGGACCAAGAGCACGCTCGCACTGCACTACGCCAGGCCTTGCACTTCCTTCGCAAAGAACTCGGCGACGAGACATTCATCACCCTCGGGGACGACGTCGGCCTGAATCCCGAACGGCTCTGGTGCGACGGCGTTGCCCTCGAATCGGCATTGGACGCCGGGCGGCTCCACGAGGCGGTCGAGTTGTATCGAGGGGATTTGTTCGCGGGCGTCCACGTACGTGAGACGCCGACGTTCGAACACTGGCTGGACGGAGAGCGCGATCGCCTGCGACGTCGCGCGTTCGAGGCGGGCTGGCGACTCGCCGACTCGGAAGGAGCCGCCGGGAACATGGTGGGTGCCGCCCACTGGGCCAACTGGGCAGTCGCGTTGTTGCCTGACGACGAACCCTCCGTGCGGCGTCTGATCGAGCTCCTAGACCGGCTCGGCGACCGGCCGGGGGCGGTACGTGCCTACGAGAAGCTCGTCCGGCTTCTTGGGCGCGAGTACGAGTTGGAGCCCACTGCGGAGACGAGCAGACTCATTCAGGAAATACGGCTGCGCGTGCCCGCACTGGACGCAGCCCAGCCGGAAGGATCTTCAGCGCTAGTCGTCACCGACCGAACCCCACAGCCGCGTGTCCGCGGGCGCGGGGCATTCGCGATCGCAGGGCTCGTGGCCGTAGTGGCTGGGGCAATGATTCTCCCGGGCGTTCTGCGCCGCGCCGAGAACAATTCCCCCGGCGACCGCACGCAGAACACCGTCGCGGTTGCGTATTTCAAGGACCTGTCTACCGACCCCGCGCACAAGTACCTGGCAGACGCGTTGGCCGAGGAAATCGCGTCGAGTCTGGGTCGCGTGCCACGTCTCCAGGTGAAGAGTCCCGCCGCCGTTCGGTTCGTCCAGCGAGCGGCCGATGACCCTCGCGCGATCGGTAGTGCACTGAATGTTCGGTACGTCGTCGAGGGGAGTGTGCGGCGGGTCGGCGACCACGTCCGCGTATCGGTGCGCCTCGTGAAGGCTGCAGACGGGTTTCGCGCATGGGGTGACGATTACGACCGTCCGACGGCCGACCTCCTCAAGATTCCCGAAGACATCGCCCGCGACGTGGCTGCTGGAATCGCAGGTGCCCTGTCCCCGAGCGAGCGCCAAGCTGTCAGCCTGCGTCCGACCGCGGACGTCCAGGCCTACGACCGCTATCTCCAGGGCAACTTTTACCTGGCGCAACGGTCGGTTCCAGGACTGACGAAAGCCCGGGCCGCGTACGAAGAAGCGGGCCGCCTCGACCCGGGGTTCGATCGCGCCCTCGCACGGCTCGCATACACCTACGCGCTCTCATTCACGTACAACGTCCCGATTCCAGGCATTCCGCGGGAACGCGTGCTCGAGCGGGGCCTCGAGCTTACCGACCGGGCATTGCGGTTGACTCCCGCATCCTCGGACGCCTGGATGGCACGGGGTCATCTCCTCGCCGAGCGGCACACTCGCACTCTGGAGGGTGTGATCCCAGCCCTGGAGCGGGCGATCAGCCTGGACTCGGCGAACGCCGAGGCCCGGCACCAGTACGGCTGGGCATTGACGCTCGTAGGGAGAGATTCCGCAGCCGAGGCAAGTTATCGGCGGGCGTTGGACCTCGAACCAGGTCGCGTGAACACGCTCCGCGAGTTGGCTCTGTGCATATCGCTTCGTGACCCTCAGCACGCGCTCCGGCTCCTCGATAGCGCGCTTGCCATCGACCCCACGTTCTATCAGGCGTACATCGCGCGCGCCTGGTTGGAACTCAAGCTCGGCGACCTGACGCGCGCGCGCTCCGCCGCGGAGATGGCGCTGCGTCTGCGAGAGCGAGCTGGCGGCGCTGCGGCCCTGGCGATGGTGGAGTTGCGTGAACACAACATCGGTCGCGCACGATCGTTAATCGCGCGGCACATGGCGCCGCCGTTCGAGGTCGATCAAGGGTCGATTCCGATCGTCTTGTGGGAGCTCGGTGATACTGCCGGTGCACTCACATTGCTCGAGCAGATCCCGCGAGGAGCACGGCTCTGGTCTAACCTTCGTGGAACGCAGTTCGATGGTCTGCGCGGAGAACCGCGGTTCCAACGGGTCGTGGAAACGGCCCGACCACCCGGGGCGACGCCGTAGCCTGCCGATACACAAAGTAGGGGCGCAGCATGCTGCGCCCCTACTCAACCACCCCACTGCACGCGCTACTAAATCCCCCGGCGCCGGACTCCTCCGCGAATTGCCGGACGCCTCGGTGCCATGCCCGGGCCTCTCCCAAATCCCCGCCCTTCCCGGCGCTGCATCCGCAGCTCACCCACCCGCTGCATGAACCGCTCGCGCATCTGCTGATAGCGCGCCTGCTGGACCGGCGTGAGATAGCTCGCCATCTCGCGATTCTGATCCTGCTCCATCTTGAGCATCTCCGCGCGCCCGGTCTGCATCCCATCCATTAGTTTGCGCACGCTATCGGGGTTCGCGGCGATCCCGGGTTGCATCTGGTTCTCGAGCGCCCGACGACGCCCCATCTGCTGCTCCATCGCCGCGCGGCGGCGAGTGCCGAACCGCTCCTGGGTGGCACGCAGTTTGGTCGCCTGGTCCTGCGACAGGTTCAGGTCTTGCTGCACCCGGCGCGTGAACGTCGACTCGATTTGCGTCCGCAGCCGACCGGCCTCGGCCGTATCGCTGCGCTCGCGGACGCTGTCGCGCTGCTGAGCGCCGAGACGCGGCGCTACCAAGACCGCAAGACTGAGAAGCATGTACTTCTTCATGTTTATCCCTCCAAAGAGCGCAGTACTGCCCGCAGCTGCTGCGCGTCGAGTTCACGCAAATCCGTGCTGCCTTCCGGTACGGCCACAGTGTCACTGCTGATCATTTCGTCGAATGTCGTGAGCACATCGCGCAGCTCATCGGTCGAGAGATCGTTCAGATCGTCGGCGACCAAATGGGTGGCATGTGTGCTGACCCCGGGGCGACGCCCCGGGGTTAGCCGAGACGCGACCACGGTACCACCCAGCACGATGACCAGCGCCGCGGCAATGCGTAGCCAGGTTTGCTGGACCCACACAGTCCGGCGTGCCGGCTCTTCGCGCAACCGCTCGACGACCTTCCGCGCGGTCGCCTCGACATTCAGTCGTGCGGCCGCCTCGGTGCCGAGTCGCTTCGCCAGGCTTTCGAGTCTCTCGCTGTTCATGGCTTCACAATCTCCTTCAGCCTCCGGACTGCGTGGTGATAGTGCACGCGCGCGGCGCCAGGTGTCGTCGCCAGTGCAGCCGCGATCTCTTCGTACTCCAGGCCCTGCTGCGCTCTGAGCAGGAAGACTTCGCGCTGCAGCCGCGGCAGCTCCTTCAGTCCCGCCGCCAGCAGCGCTTCGGCTTCGCTCGCTTCGGCATGCTCATGCGGGTCACCGGTGACATCGCGCACGGCCTCATCCAACGGCACCACTTTGCGCCGCGCGGCGCGGCGTCCGAAATCCTTCAGCACGTTGCCGCCGATCGTCAGCAGCCAGGTGCGAAATTGACATTGCCCCCGAAACCGGTCCACGCTGCGAAACGCGCGGATGAGCGTCTCCTGCACCAGATCGTCGACATCCGCATCGGGTGCGCCGGCACCGGCGAGATAGCGCGCCAACGGCCGGGCGTGCCGCCGGACGAGCTCGGCCGCCGCCTGTTCATCCCCCGCTTGCCACGCTGCAATCAGCGCGGTGTCGTGGGGTGCTGGAACCATGTGCGGTTGGGCCATCGGGCTCCGGGGTTATGGACGCGGTTGAGTCCCAAATATTAAGAGCCTTGCCCGCTCGAGGCCGTCGCCATAGCTTGCAATTTCGAACAAACGTTCGAAATCATGCGACCATACGACGAGCGTCTCGACCACCTGCTCGCCCGCGCCGCCCGGGTCTTTGCGGACAAGGGCTACCACCCCACCACCATGCGGGACCTCTCCGCCGCGAGCGGGATGTCCCTGGCCGGGATGTACTACTATGTCCGCGGCAAGGAAGACCTGCTCGCCTTGATTCAGGAGCGCTGTTTCACACAGGTCCTGGAAGGCGCGCGACACGCGGTCGCGGCCGCACGCGATCCACAGGAGCGGCTGCAGGCCTTCATCCGGCATCACGTTTCGTTCTTCGCGCACCACATGGCCGAGATGAAGGTGCTGTCGCATGAAACCTCACCGCGGAGCGTGAGCACGATCAAGCGGCGATATGTGGACCTCCTCGAGTCCATTCTCAAGGAGGCCGCGCCCGAGCATGGCCCCCACGATCGTAGCGCGGCGACCTATATCCTCTTTGGCATGATGAACTGGATCTACAACTGGTACGACCCCGCCGGCCACATCGATCCCGCGCGGCTGGCCGATCTCATGGCGAGCATCTTCCTCGGCGGCTTCGTCGAGACCCATCAGGAGGCGAAATAATTCCATGGCAACTATGACCGAACCGCAAGTCAAGACGCTCATCCAGTATCGCACGGAAGACGGGCTCGCCATCATCGAGCTCGACGATCCTCCGGCGAACACCTACACGTTCGAAATGATGCATCAGCTGGATGAAGCGATTCTCAAGGCGCGCTTCGACGACAACGTGCACGTCATCGTGCTCCGCGGCCACGGCGAGAAGTTTTTCTCGGCGGGCGCGAACATCGCGATGCTCAACAAGGTCACGCCCCGGTTCAAGTATTTCTTCTGCCTCCATGCCAACGAGACGCTCAATCGGCTGGAGCAGACGCCGAAGCTCACGATCGCCGCACTGAACGGGCACACCGTCGGCGGCGGGCTCGAGATTGCGATGGCGTGCGACCTCCGCCTCGCGAAGGAGAACGCGGGCAAGATCGGCCTGCCCGAGGTCAACCTCGGCGTCCTCCCCGGCACCGGCGGCACGCAGCGCCTGTCGCGGATCGTAGGGAAATCGCTGGCGATCGAGCTGATGGTGAAGGGCGAGACCTTCTCCTTCGACCGCGCGAAGGAGCTGGGCCTGGTCAACGAGATCTTCCCCGCTGACGCGTTCTGGGAGCAGGTGGTGCTGTATGCCAAGCAGTTCTGCCCCCCGCACAAGGCCTCCAAGGCTGTCGGGTTGATCAAGCGTGCCGTGCAGTCCGGCGCCGAGGTGCCGTTCGAGAGCGCGCTGGCGATCGAGCGCGAGCTGCAGCAGCAGCTCTTCCAGAGCGAGGATGCCAAGGAAGGCATCGCCGCGTACAACGAGAAGCGCGTGGCGGAGTTCAAGGGGAAGTGAAGACCGACCTCTTCATTAATAACGAGTGGCGGCCGGCGATCAGCGGGAAGCGGTTCGCCGTGGAAAACCCCGCGACCGAAGAAAACCTGGCTGATGTCGCGGCGGGCGATGCCGCTGATATCGATAACGCGGTGCGTGCCGCCAAGGCCTGTTTTGAGTCGCAAGCGTGGCGGGAGATGTCGGCCAGAAAGAGGGGGAGAATCCTCTTTAAGGCTGCGGATCTGCTGGAAGCGCGACTGGATGAGGTCGCCCGGCTCGAGACCGCTCAGAACGGCAAGACGCTGTTCGAATCGAAGATCGAGATCGGGATGACGATCAATACCCTGCGCTACTACGGCGGATGGGCAGACAAGATCGTCGGCGACACGCTTCCGGTTGACGGACCCTTCCTGACTTACACGCTGCGGGAGCCGATCGGGGTCGTCGGGGCGATCGTGCCCTGGAACTTCCCGCTCAACATCGCGAGCTGGAAGTTCGCCCCTGCCCTCGCGGCCGGTTGCACCGTCGTGCTGAAACCCGCGTCGGAGACGCCCCTCACCGCCCTGCTCTTCGCGGAGATTGCGCTCGAGGCAGGCTTGCCGGCTGGCGCGTTCAACGTCGTCGCGGGTGGCGGGTCGACGGCGGGGGCCGCGCTCGTCCGTCACCCAGATGTCGACAAGATCTCGTTTACCGGATCGACCGAGGTGGGCCGCCAGGTCATGAAGATGGCCGCCGACACGAATAAGCGCGTCACGATGGAGCTTGGCGGCAAGAGTCCCAACATCATTTTCGCCGATGCCGACCTGAAAGCTGCCGTGCGCGGCGCCCAGACGGGAATCTTCTACGGCAAAGGCGAAGTGTGCGCGGCCGGATCGCGTCTCCTGGTCGAGAAATCGGTCCACGCGCAGGTGATCGAGCAGCTCGCCGAAGGCGCGAAGAAGATGACGCCCGGTGATCCGCTCGATAAGAACACCCGGCTCGGCGCGCTGGTCTCCAAAAAGCAGCAGGAGACGGTGCTTTCCTACATCAAAAAGGGCGTGGACGAAGGCGCCCAGCTCGTAGCCGGCGGCAAGGCGGCGAAGCCGAACGGCAAGGGCTACTACGTCGAGGCGACGGTGTTCGACGGCGTGCAGCCCGACATGACGATCGCGCGCGAGGAAATCTTCGGGCCCGTGCTCGCCGTGCTCACGTTCGACGACTTCGATCAAGGCGTGAAGCTTGCCAACAATACGATCTACGGGCTCGCAGCCGGCATCTGGACCAAGGACATCCAGAAGGCGCACCGCGCGGCGAAGGCGATTCGCGCGGGCACCGTGTGGATCAACTCGTACAATTTCTACGATTCCGGCGCGCCGTTCGGTGGGTTCAAGGCTTCCGGCTTTGGACGGGATCTCGGTCGCGAAGCGCTGGACGGCTACCTCGAAACCAAGACTGTGTGGGTCGCACTGTGAGAGAGGCCTTTGTTGTTGAGGCCCTAAGGACCCCTGTTGGTAAGCATGGCGGCTCGTTGGCGGGCGTGCGGCCGGATGATCTCGCGGCAATTCCCATCAAGGCAGTTGTCGAACGGGCGGGCATTGACCCGTCGAGCATCGACGATGTCATTCTCGGGTGTGCTAACCAGGCGGGCGAAGACAACCGCAATGTCGCGCGAATGGCACTGCTCCTGGCCGGGCTGCCGATCGAGGTCCCCGGTCAGACGGTGAACCGGCTGTGCGGCTCGGGGCTCCAGGCGGCCGCGAGTGCGGCGCAAGCGATCAAGTCGGGCGAAGGCGAGACGTTCATCGCCGGCGGCGTCGAGAGCATGACGCGCGCACCCTACGTCACGCTCAAGTCCGGTGAGCCGTGGAGTCGCAAGGCGCCGGAGACCGCGGACACGACGGTCGGCTGGCGGTTCGTGAATCCGCGCATGAAGAAGGAATGGACGATCTCGCTCGGCGAAACGGCGGAGGTGGTGGCGGAGCGCTACAAGATCAGCCGGGCCGAGCAGGACGCGTTCGCGGTGGAGAGCCAGCGGCGGGCTGAGAAGGCGCTCAAGGAGTGCGTGTTCACGAATGAGCTGGTGCCGGTTCCCCTCCCCGACGGCTCCACGTTCGCAAAGGACGAGTATCCCCGCGCTGGAACGACGATCGATGCCGTTGCGAAGCTCAAGCCCGCGTTCAAGAAGGATGGGACCGTCACGGCGGCGAGCTCCAGTGGCATCAATGATGGCGCAGCTGCTTTGCTCGTGACAGGCGACAAAGGAAAAGCGATCGCACGAATCGTGACGACGGCCGTGGCCGGCGTGGATCCGAGCTGTATGGGATTGGGTCCGATCCCGGCGACGAAGAAGGCGCTCAAGCGCGCCGGCCTCACGATCGATCAGATCGGTCTGGTCGAGCTGAATGAAGCGTTCGCGGCGCAGGCGATTGCCTGCATCCGGGAACTGAAGCTCGATCCCGACACGGTCAACATCTACGGCGGCGGTATTTCGCTCGGTCATCCCCTCGGTTGCACCGGGGCCAAACTGCTGACCACGCTTGTCCACGCCTTAGCACGCCGCAACACGCAGTTCGGTCTCGTGACCATGTGCATCGGCGTCGGCCAGGGCATCGCGATGATCGTGGAGCGCGTCTGATGGCGGCGTACGAGCGCATCCTCGTTGAAATCACGGATCACATCGGGACCGTCACGCTCAATCGGCCGGAGAAAGCCAACGCGTTCGATCCCGGCATGTGTGTGGATGTGTTGGAGGCGTTGCGCATGCTCGCGACCGCCGACCAGGTGCGCGTCATCGTCATCACCGGCGCCGGCAAAGCGTTCTGCGCCGGCGCCGACCTCGGCGTGCTTGGCACGCAGGGCAATCAGCTCGTGCGCGCCGGGAAGGACATCGCGCTGACAATTCGCAACGCACCGCAGCCCGTGCTCGCCGCGGTGAACGGGCCGGCTGCCGGCGGCGGCGCCAATCTGGCGCTCGCCTGCGACTACCGCCTGGCATCGGATAAAGCGTCGATCGGCCAGGTATTTCACAAGCTGGGACTCGGCCCGGACTGGGGCGGCAGCTATTTCCTGCCCCGTCTCACCAGCATCTCGAAGGCGCTGGAGCTGGTGTGGAGCGCGCGCATGGTGCCCGCGGCCGAAGCGGCGCAGCTCGGTCTGTTCGATCGGGTGGTCGCGCCCGACGCCCTAGCCCCTGAGACCCAGGCCCTCGCCCAGCGGTGGGCGTCGATGGCGCCACTGGCGGTGCGTAAAGCGAAGGCCGCGCTGTATCGGTCGCTGCAGAGCACGCTGGAGGAGATGCTCGACGTGGAAATCGCCGACCAGGAAGTACTGTTCGCCACCCCCGAAGCACGCCAACTCATAAGGAATCGCTGATGGTCCGCAAACTCCTCAACTTCGACGACTGGATCGACTACTTCCGGTACTGGCAGGACTCGATCGGTCTCCCGCAGGGCGATCTCCGCAAGTACGGGTTCGAGGCAAAGTTCGGTGAGCCCGAAGTCTCCCACATCGAGTTCGGGCATTACAAAGGCCAGCGCAAATGGCCGACTGTGATGCACATCCCCGATCAGCGCATTCGAGACGCGTTGCTCAATCTGATCGTCTACCAGGGGGACACCGAATTCGCGTCGGTGGAGCAGCAGCGCAACCTGCTGCAGCACGCGCCTTCGGATTACGATCTGCTGTCGCTGCAACGGGTGATGACGGAAGAGATGCGGCACGGCTGGCAGATGTCCTACCTGCTCTGCACGCACTTCGGCGACGAAGGGAAACGCGAAGCGGCCAAGCTGCTCGAGCGGCGCGCCGACGAAGGCGAACGGCTGCTCGGTTCGTTCAACGAAATCGTCGACAACTGGCTCGACTTCTTCACCTACACGCAGTTCATCGACCGCGACGGCAAGTTCCAGCTGAAGATGCTGTCCGTGTCGGCATTCGATCCGCTCTCCCGCTCGATGGGCCCGATGCTGAAGGAGGAGTCCTATCACCTCGGCACCGGCAACAACGGGCTGCTCCGCATCGTGAAGGCGGGCAAGATGCCGCCGGAGGTGATCCAGCGCTTCTTCTATAAGTGGATCCCGACGGCGTTCGATCTCTTCGGCACGGACAATTCTTCATCCGCGCATTGGGCGTACGTGTGGGGACTCAAAGGCCGCTATGACGAGCGGGAGAACCCGACCAACGGCGCCGAGCCGGACAAGAGCAAGCTGAACGAAATGGCGCGGAATCTGTACCGCCAGGAGATCGTGAAGCTGGTCGAGCGGCTCAACATGTTCATCGCGGAGCGCGAGCGGCAGCTCAAGGTGCCGGACTTGAAGTTCAACCGCCGCATCGGCCTGTACGCGCATCAGCACTTCACGGTGGACGGGCAGCCGCTCGATGCGGCCAAGTATCCGGCTTACCTGCAGTCCGTGCTGCCGCGTCCGGAGGACGTGGCGCGGGTGCACGACATCGAGAAAGAGCCGGACTGGATCGAGCCGAAGAAAGCCGACAGCCTGCAGCAGTGAAGCCCCTCGTCATCGCTCACCGGGGCGCCTCCAGCATCGCGCTGGAGAACTCCCTGGCCGCCTTCCGTGCGGCCGCAGGCCAGGGAGCCGACGGCGTGGAGCTCGACGTCCACGCCACGATCGACGGCGAGATCGTCGTCCACCACGACCCGTCCGTGCTCGGTCTGCCGATTGCGCAGGCGCGGTGGCGTGACCTCGCCTCGGTGCCGCTCGCGAACGGCGAGCCCATTCCCACGCTTGCCCAGGCGCTCGACGTGCTCGGCACGCTCAAAGTATTTGTCGAGGTGAAGGTGCTCGATCCTCGCTGGGATGAGCGCTTGCTGGAAGTTCTCGACCGCGGGCCAAATCCCGGCGGCTACGCCGTCCACAGTTTTGCCTTTCACGTCGTCCGCCGCCTCGGTGAGAAACGGCCGTCTCTGCCGCGCGGCGTGCTGTCAGAGGTCGCGACGCGAAACCCGAAGCAGACGCTCGAAGACGCGGGGGCGCAGACGCTGTGGCAGGAGCGCACGACGCTGGATGAGGCGCTGGTGAAAACCGTACGCGGTCTTGGTGCCGGCATCATCGCCTGGACCGTGGACGATCCGGACGACATGCAGCGATTCGCGCGCTGGGGAATCGACGGCATTTGCAGCAATCATCCCGAGCGGGCCCGCCCCATCGTCGACGCGTCCCGGGCCGGATGAAGGCTCCCCGGGTTGCGGTCATCGGGGCTGGCACGATGGGCCACGGCATCGCCTATATCGCGGCGCTGGCGGGATGCAAAGTCAGGCTCACCGACGCGCAACCCGATGCCCTGGCGCTGGCGATGAGCAACATCGAGAGCTTGCTCGAAAGTGGCTTGAAGCGCGGCAAGATCACCGAGCAGGAGCGAGATCAGGTCCACGAACGGGTGCGCGCCGAGCCATTGCTCAGCGCGGCGGTTGCTACCGCCGACATCGTCATCGAGGCGATCGTCGAGGACCTGACGGTCAAACAGCGTCTCTTTGCGGACGTGGAGCGTGCGGCGCCGCCAGATGCCCTCCTCGCCACGAACACCTCTTCACTATCGATTGGGCAGATCGCTGCCACGATGACACACCCGGCACGCCTGGTCGGGATGCATTTTTTCAATCCGGTTTACGTCATGAAGCTGGTCGAGGTGGTCACCCATAGGCGCGACAGCCGGCCGGCGGCCGAGCGCGCCGTCGAGTTCGCGCGCCAGCTTGGCAAGGAGCCGATCGTAGTGCGCGATTCTCCCGGCTTCGCGTCGAGCCGGCTCGGCGTTGTGCTCGGGCTCGAGGCGATGCGCATGCTCGAGCAAGGTGTGGCGAGCGCGGAGGACATCGACAAGGCGATGGAGCTTGGCTACAACCATCCGATGGGCCCGCTGAAGCTCACCGATCTCATCGGCCTCGATGTGCGGCTCGCGATCGCCGAGTATTTGCATGCGACGCTCGGGAAGCCGCAGTACGAGCCGCCGAAGATTCTGAAGGAGAAGGTGAAAAAGGGGGAGTTGGGGAAGAAAACGGGAAAGGGGTTCTACACCTGGAGCGATTGAAGCGCATCACCGACGTACACATCCACATCCAGCCATGGCGGCAGCTCAAACCCGCCGTTCAGGAAGCGATGCGCAAGGGGAAAGAAGACCATTGGGAGGTCCTCATCTCCTTAATGGACGATCCGCGTGCGCTGCTCGACGTGATGGACAAATCCGGTGTCTGGCGCGTGGGTCTCGTCAACTATCCCAGTCCCGACATCATGGGGTTCGACGACTCGACGAACACTTTCGCCGCGAAGTACGCGCAAGCGAACCCCGAGCGCCTGATTCCCTACGGCGGCGTGCATGCCCGGTTCACCCGCGACCCGACCGGCGACGTCGACCGCTTGATCGATTTGGGGATCCGGCTGCTCAAGGTGCATCCGCCGCACCAGGCCTTCCCCGCCAATGCCTACACCGACGGGCTCACGGCGCTCGGAAAGATTTACCGGCGGTGCGAAGAACGCGGCCTGCCGGTCATGATCCACACCGGCACGTCGATCTTTCCGGGCGCCCGCTCGAAGTACGGCAACCCGATGGAGCTGGACGACGTCGCCATCGATTTTCCCGATTTGCAGCTGGTCATGGCACACGGCGGCCGGCCGCTCTACATGGAGGAGGCGTTCTTTGTCCTGCGACGTCATAGGAAAGTCAGGCTCGACGTCTCGGGCATTCCGCCCTCCAAGCTGCTGGAGTACTTTCCCCGCCTGTCGGAGATCGTGGATCGTGTGCTGTGGGGCACCGACTGGCCCAGTCCGGGCGTGAAAGACCTTCGGCAAAACATCGATCAATTCCTGACCCTGCCGCTCACGACCGAGCAGCAACGGGCGATCCTCGAAACAAACGCGCTCGCGCTTTTCCCCGCGGAGTCCTGAACCCATGCGCCAACTGTTTTTGCTACTGCTCCTCTTCCCCGGAGT
>Ga0193725_1000039_pt1 | contig 45020 bp, 45 predicted proteins | sample H2a2metaG_FD_143058 | JGI IMG/M metagenome (GOLD analysis project Ga0193725, IMG submission 143058) | Soil microbial communities from a riparian zone of the East river system, Colorado, United States - H2a2 | ecosystem: Environmental > Terrestrial > Soil > Riparian zone | place: USA: East River... | reverse complement strand
TGCCGGCGCGGGCTCGGCCCTGGCTTCGCCTCGGCGGGTGACCTTGGCCGGGGGCTTCTTCTCCGCGGCGTCGGGGGCGTGCTTGGCGAGACTTTCCTTCAGCGCTTCCATCAGGTCGATGACCTGCGCGCGTTGCACGGGCGGGCCGGTGCTAGTGACTTCCTTGCCCTCGACCTTGCGGTTGATCATCTCGAGCACGCGGTCGCGATATTCGTCGGCGTAGCGCTCGGGCTCGAACTCGGTGTTCGAGAGGCCGTCGATGAGCTGCTGGGCGAGGGCCAGCTCGTTGTCCCGGATCTTCGCGGACTGCCCCTTGTCGACCTCCGCGAAGCTGCGCACCTCGTCGGCGAAGTACATGGTGTGCAGCATGAGACCGTCCTGGGCGGCGCGGATCAGCACCAGACTCTCCTTGCCGCGCATCACGAACTTGGCCAGGCCCACACGCTCGCTCTTGGCCATCGCGTCGGTGAGCAAGCGATATGCTTTCTCGCCGCCCTTGTCGGGGCCGAGGTAGTACGTCTTCTCGAAGTAGATCGGGTCGACCTTCTCGAGGGGAACGAACTCGGTGATGTCGATGAGCTTGCTGCCCTCGCCCTCGAGCGCCTTCAGCTCGTCGTCGCTCACGCGCACGTACTGGTCCTTGGCGAACTCGTACCCCTTGACCAGCTCGGCCCGCTCGACGACCTGGTCGTCCACCGGACAGAACGTCTGCTGGCGGATCCGCGATCCGCACTTGGCGTGGAGCAGGTTGAACGACACGCCCGCCGACGAGGCGGCGGTGTACATGCGCACGGGGATGCTGACCAGCCCGAAGGAAATGGTGCCGGATCCGATCGAATGGGGAGGCATCTCGAAGCGCCCTCCTGAAAGCTGAAAGGTCGGGGTAATTTGAGACGATAACACGGAGAGAGATGCTCGACGAATATCGGCGCAAGCGTGATCCCGCGCGTACCCCCGAGCCCTTCGGCGGGGCGCGCGCGGCGGGCGGGCGTCTGTTCGTGATCCAGAAGCACGCGGCCCGTCGCCTCCACTACGACTTGCGTCTCGAGATCGACGGAACACTAAAGAGCTGGGCCGTGCCAAAAGGCCCGTCGCTGCGCGCCGAAGAAAAACGCCTGGCCGTCCACGTCGAGGACCACCCGGTGGAGTACGCGGACTTCGAGGGCGTGATTCCGCCGGGCAATTATGGAGCCGGTGAAGTCATCGTCTGGGACCGCGGCTGGTACCGGCCGCTCAAGGGCGACGATCTCGCGGCCCAGGTCGAGCGCGGGCGGCTGGACGTCGAGCTGTTCGGCGTCAAGCTGCGCGGCGCGTGGACGCTCGCCCGCATGTCGGGCAAGGGACGTGACTGGCTCTTGCTGAAGAAGACCGACGCGTTCGCGGGCGACGAGGAGCCGACCGAGCGCTGGCCCGAGTCGATCCTGTCGGGCTTGACCGTCGAGGAGCTGCGCGACGGTCCCCGGCGATTGGCGGATCTCCGCTCGCGCTTGACGCGGCTCCGCGCTCCGGCCGGCGACGTCGCGCCCACCGGCGAAGCCGTGATGCTGGCGTCCAGCCGCGACGATGCGTTTTCGAATCCCGACTGGCTGTACGAGATCAAGTACGACGGCGTCCGCTTGCTCGCGTCGCGCTCCGACGACGCGGTCGAGCTGTACGGCCGTCGCGGGCAAACGTTCACCGTTCGCTATCCCGAGATCGTGCGCGCGCTACGCGCGCTGCCGCTCCGCCACTTCGTGCTCGACGGCGAGGTCGTCGCCTTCGACGAGAACGGGCGCCCCAGCTTCCAGCGCCTGCAGGAGCGCATGCACCTCACGCAGCCCCTCGAGGTCGAGCGCGCGCGGGCCGCGGTGCCGGTGACCTGCGTGTTCTTCGATGCCCTCGCCCTCGATGGCCGCGACCTGCGCGGTCTGCCGCTCGTCGAGCGCAAGGCGTGTCTGGCGCTGGTGTTGCCGGCGCGCGGGGTCGTGCGCTACGGCGATCACGTGATCGGGCACGGCGAGGCGTTCTACGAGGCGTGCGCGGCACGGCATCTCGAGGGCGTTGTGGCCAAGCGTCTGGCCAGTCGATACACGCCCGGGCGCTCGCGCGACTGGCTGAAGATCAAGTGCGAGCGCCGCCAGGAATTCGTCATCGGCGGATGGACCGATCCGCAAGGGACGCGGGGTCATTTCGGAGCCCTTCACCTCGGGCTCTACGAGGGCGACCGCCTCGTCTATGTCTCCAAGGTCGGCACCGGCTTCGACGAAAAGGCGCTACGCCGGCTCATGGATTTGCTGCGCCCGCTGGCCCGCGCGACGTCGCCGTTCGACGCCGGCACGCCCGCCGGTCGCGGCCATCACTGGGTGGAGCCGCGTCTCGTCTGCGAGGTGCGCTTCACCGAATGGACGGATGACGGCGGCATTCGTCATCCCGCGTTCATGGGGCTGCGCGACGACAAGCGACCGGAAGAGTGCCGGCGCGAGACTGCGGACGCGCCGTCCGAGGAGCCGGCACCTTCACCGGCGTCCGCCGAGCCACCCCGGGTCACGATCAGCAATCCGCGCAAAGTCTTCTGGCCCGACGAGGGCTACACCAAGTCCGATCTGATCGCGTACTACGAAGCCGTGTCGCCGTGGCTGCTGCCGTACCTGAAGGACCGTCCGCTCGTGCTGACGCGTTACCCCGACGGAATCGGCGGCAAGTCGTTCTACCAGAAGGACGCGCCCGACTTCGTACCGTCCTGGATCCGCACCGAGCGCATCCTCGCGAGAGAAGTCGAGCGCGACGTGAACTACTTCGTGGTGGATGATCTGGAAGCGTTGCGCTACGTCGTCAACCTCGGCGCGATTCCCCTGCACCTCTGGGGCTCACGCGCGGGCTCGCTCGAACGCCCGGACTGGCTGATCCTCGACCTCGATCCCAAGGGCGCGCCCTTCACCGACGTCGTGAAGGTCGCCCGCGCGCTCCGAAAGATCCTCGACAAGCTCGAGCTGGCGTCGTACGTGAAGACGTCGGGCGCGACGGGTCTGCACATCCTGCTTCCGCTCGGCGCCCGCTACACCTACGAGGAGACGCGCACGTTCGCCCGCCTGCTCGCCACCCTCGGCGTCGAGGCCGAGCCCGAGATCTCGACGATCGTCCGCCCCGTCCGCGAGCGCGCCGGCAAGGTCTACATCGACTACCTCCAGAACGGCCACGGCCAGACCATCGTCGCCCCGTTCTCCGCGCGCCCGCTCCCGCGTGCGCCCGTCTCGTGTCCGCTCCGCTGGGCTGAAGTGACCGCCCGTCTCGATCCCGCGCGCTTCACGATCGCCACCATGCCCGCGCGCCTCGAGAGCCTCGGTGATCCCGTGGCGCCCGTCCTCCGTGAGGCGAGCGACATCGCCGCGTCGCTGACCCACGTCGAGCAAAGGCTCCGCCCCCGCCCCTGAACGCAGATCCACCGCGTTTCGGATACGCCCGCTCGGTTTCGCGAGATGGCTGAAGCGTCAAGATTTGGCGGACCTGGGGGGGCAACGTGCTACTTCGCGGCAGCTGGGAACGCCGGCAGCTTGCCGATGTCGCGCATGTCGTGCTGAATGATGACGGTTGCCTTCAAATTGGCGACGATCTGCTTCATGCGCTCGATCGAGGCGACCGTTGCGGCGCGGTCGAAGTTGAAGTGCGGCACGCCGCCACTCTCGTAGTTCTCGCGGAAGTGGACCAGGTCGCCGGTGAGCAGCACCGGACCCATTTCCTTCAGCTTGACCAGCAGGCTTGTGTGGCCCGGCGTGTGACCCGGCATCCTGAGAACGATCACGCTGCCGTCGCCGAACACGTCCTTGTCCCCGGCCAGCGGCTCGACCTTTCTCTTTTCATCGATCCAGCTCTTGAAACCCGCGACATTGGCGCCCTGCATCGGCGTCGGCGCGGTGATCTGGTCCCAGTCGCCCTTTCCGATGAGCAGCGTCGCGTTCGTAAACGGCGCGAGCTGACCGGTATGGTCGCCGTGAAAATGGCTGATGCCGACGTACTTGACCTGCTCGGGCGTGACCTTGAGCTCCTTCAGGCGATCGACGATGGCGACTTTCGGCGCGTTGGGACTTGTGCCAGGTGCGAAGCCGGTGTCCCACACCATGTATTCGTCGCCGTGTTTGATCAAGTAGCAGCTGAACGTGAACGTCAGCTTGAGATCCTTGTACGCGAACGTGTCGGTGAAGCGCTGGCCGACGTCCGTCGGCGTGGCGCCGGTGCCGCAGTCGATGCGTGTCAGCGTGACTTCGGCTGGCGATTGCGCAAACGCCGGCAGGCCGACGAGAACGTTGGCGCACACGCCGACCACGAACAGGGACAGGGCTCTCCGCATGGTGTCCTCCCAGGGAAGAATTTGAACGTTGCTACGGCTCGACGCGCTCGATCTTCACGCTCCGGCGCGTGCGCGCCGACTCGATCATCGCCAGCGTGACCTCCACGACGCGCAGGCCGTCCAGGCCGGTCGCGGCTGGCTGGCCGCCGGTGGCGACCGCGCGCTGGAAGTCCTCGATCTCTGCCACGTAGTTCGGCAGCAGCGCTTCCGGGTAGTCGGCGGTCTCGTTGACGGTGTCGCTCGTGATCTCGAAGCGGCCCGTGCGCGATTCCCACATGGAGTGGTGTCCGGCGATGAGCCCGGTGATCCCGTACACGCGGAAATCGTTGCGCGAGTCCGGGAGAAGGCGACTCGCGACCACCTGGCCGAGCGTGCCGTTCCCGAAGCGCAGCGTGAGGCACGCGAGTTGCTCGAGCGGGCGCGCGGCCGTCTGGCCGTCGGTGACAGCCGTGATCTCGTCCACCTCGGCGCCGAGCACGAAGCGCAGCAGGTCGACCGAGTGCACGCCGGTGCCCATCATCGTGGACGCGCCCCCGATCAGCTCCGGCGTGTCCCACCACTGCGTGAGCGGCGTGCGCGACGGCGAGCCGTCGCGGCCGCGCACGCCGAACGCCCACTGCGCCTGGGCGAGCACGATGCGCCCCAGCGTCCCGGCGGCGACGAGCTCGCGCGCGCGGATATAGGCCGGGTGCTGGCGCAAGTTGAAGGCAACGCCGAGCGTGACGCCCGCGCGGCGGCACGCCTGCAGCATTCGCACGGCATCGGCGATGGTCGTGGCCATCGGCTTCTCGCACAGCACGTGCTTTCCGGCTTCCGCCGCCTGGACGACGTGCTCGGCGTGCAAGGCGTTCGGCGAGGACACGAAGACGCCGTCGACACGCGAGTCCTTGAGGAGGTCGCCGAGCCGACTGTACGCGGCGCGTGCGCCGTGCTTCTGCGCGAACGCCTCCGCGCGGTGCTGGTCGCGACTGTAGACGCCGACGAGCTCGCCGCCGTCGGCCGCGGCCATCGCCGGTGCGATCTTGACGTCAGGATGCTTGCCCGTGCTGACGATGCCCCATCCGAACGTCACCGGAAGAACTCGACCTTCGCCTCGCGGAAGAAGAGGAAGTTACCCGGCGCCGCCGAAATCGGCCCGTTGATCGCAAACACCGCGATGTCGAACCTGTCGCCGGCAGACACGGCGCCGTCGGCCAGCACGACGCGGTTGGGCATGTTGAAGCCCTGGATCGCCCCCGGGCTCGGCCGGCCGGGGGTGCGCGGCATCGCGCCGTTGATCCAGACTTCCGCGTAGTCGTCGACGTTGACGCAGAACACCGCCTTGGCGCCTGCGGTGTCGAAGCCCGCGACGTTCGCGGGGATCTCCAGGGTGGTACGGAACCAGATGAACGACACCAGGCCGCCGCCGCGTTTGACGGCGAGATCGGCGGGCAGAATCATGGCCCAATCCGAGTCGTCGAAGCCGAGCAGCTCGGCATGGGGTTCGATGTCGTAGGTCGTCTTGAACTCGGGCAGCGAGTTGGTCAAGGCGGGACACTCGACGACCTTCGCTTCCTTCACTCGCCACCGCGCGCCGAACGCGGCCGATCCCGCCTCCGTCATCAGGTCGACGACGTGCGCCGGCGGGATCGACGGCGCGAGGGGCGGCTGCGGCTGGAGCACCGCCGAGACCGTGGGTGGGACCCACACCGTGGGGCGAACGTACTTGCTCGGAGGCATCGGGATCAGACCGGCCGGTTCGCCTTGAGGAACGTGCGCACGTGCCGCACCGCGAGCGGGATCTTCTCCTTCGTGTCCTTCCACGGGAAGAATGTCAGCTCGGACTTCGGGGCCAGCATCGCCGACTCGATGGCGGGCTCGTAGGGGTGCGAAGGAGTCTCGTCCGGCATGACCAGCACGGGCGCCCGGCAGCCCTGGACGACGTCACGCGGCACGCTGAACACGAAGTCGGCGTTCGTGACGTACATCCGGGTCAGGAACTTGTCGATCATGGCCATCGTGAGGTCAGGCCGCTGCTTGACCAGCGCCGGCCCCCAGGTCTGCAGGCTGTTGTCGTACATGGGGTTCGATTCCCTGCGGAAGCCGACGGGCTGCGACACGACCGCAGCGACGATGCGCTCCGGCGCGCGCTCGATCAGCTTCCAGATGAACGGGCCACCGATGCAGTAGCCGATCACCATGAAGCGCTGGATGCCCAGGTGATCCATGAGGCCGAGGTGGTCGTCGGCATAGGAGTCCCACGGCCGATCGATCTCGAGCGGCCCGGAAGACTGGCCGCTCGGCGCGTTGCGCAGGTCGGCCGTGATACAGCGGTACTCGTCCTTGAATTCCTCGATCGCGTTGAACGGCGCCCGGTCCGACATGAAGTCGATGGTCGAGTTCTGGCCCCCGCCGGGGATGACGAACAGCGGGAAGCCGGAGCCGGCCTCCTGGTAGTGAATGCGGACCTGGCCCTTCTCGTAAAACGCCATGTTGTTCTCCCTTTCGCGGCTGACTATTTGGGTCCGAACACGTCGATGGCGATACGGCCCGCGTTGACCGCGCAGGGCCAGCCGGCATAGAACGCCACGTGCGTGATCAGTCCCTTCAACTCGGTCTCCGTCACCCCGTTGTCGAGCGCCCTCTGCATGTGGCCCCGCATCTCATCGGTCCGATAGAGCGCCGCCAGCATGGCCACGGTGATCAGGCTACGGTCACGCTTGCTGAGGTCGGGATGCTCCCAGACGTCGCCGAATAGTACGTCGTCGCGGAGCTGCCCGAGCTTGGGAATGAATTCGTACACCGTCGGTTTTTTCTGAGCCATGTGTCGATCTCCTCGTGCACGGGTCGGATGGCGATGGAGAGCAAAGATATCAGAGATGCCATTCGATCGCCGATCCCACGTTCCGTCGAGTGATCCAGGACGACTGGCCACGCCCCAAGCTGGCGGACCGGGTGACGCGCTCTGCACTAGGGCTGCAACCGTGTCGCCGTCCACGGCCGGCCGGAAAAGCCTCCGGGCGTGGGCGCGAGCGAGCGGGTCCAGATGGCGCGGTCGTGGACGCGCGCGGGCTGGCCGACCCAGAGTTCCACCCGCTCGGCCCACACGCGGTAACCGACCCAGCGCGCCGGGCGCGGCGGCGCCGCTCCGGAGCGCCGCGCGGCCTCCTCGATCTTGGCGAGCAGCGCGGCCCGCGAGGCGATGGGCCGGCTCTGGTCGCTCGCGATGGCGGCGATGCGCGCGTCCAGGGGCCGCGTGTTCCAGTACCGATCCGTGTCCTCGTCGGGCGCGGCGGTCACCGGGCCATCGATCCGGATCTGCCGCTCGAGGGCGTCCCAGTGGAACACGAGGGCCGCGCGCGGATGGGCCTCGAGCGCGCGCCCCTTGGGGCTGTCGCGGTCCGTGTAGAAGACGAGCCAGCCCGCCTCGGCGTCGAAGCCGCGGCAGATCACCATGCGCGCCGCGGGGCGGCCGTCGGGATCGACGGTGGCCAGCGTCATTGCGGTCGCATTGCGCATCGCCTGCCGCGCCTCCGCGAGCCAGGCCTCGACGAGCGGCAGCGGGGAGTCGGGGAGCGGCTCGGGCAAGGGCGGGACGTGGTTCGGCATGTGCGAGATGCGCATAGAATATCAACGATGACCGACGCGACGCTGACCTGGCCCCGTCTGCCCCTCGACGAATGGCGCGCCACTCGCGACACTCTGCACATGTGGATGCAGATGGTCGGGAAAACGCGGCTGGCCCTCGCGCCCAGGCAGAATCACTGGTGGCATGTCGCCCTGTATCTCACGTCGCGCGGGCTGACCACGACCCCGATGCCGCACGGCGCACGGACGTTCCAGGTCGAATTCGATTTCATCGACCATCGGCTCATGGTGGAGACGAGCGACGGAGCGACCCGCGCGATCCCACTGCGGGCCCAGGCGGTCGCGGACTTCTATCAGGAGTACCTGAGCACGCTCGACGCGCTGGGCCTCGGGGTGAAACTCTGGCCGGTGCCGGTGGAGGCGGAGCACGCGATTCCGTTTGCCGAGGATCGCACGCACGCCTCGTACGAGGCGGAGCACGCCCATCGATTCCATCGGATGCTGCTGCACGCCGATCGCATCCTGAAGCGATTTTCCGGTCGCTTCCTCGGCAAATCGAGCCCGGTGCATTTCTTCTGGGGTGCCTTCGATCTTGCCCTCACGCGGTTCTCCGGCCGGCGCGCGCCCGAGCACAAGGCGGACGAGTGGTGGGTCATCAAGGAGGCCAACTCGCACGAGGAGATCAGCGTGGGGTTCTGGCCGGGAAGCGGCTCCGTGCCGGAGCCCGCGTTCTACGCGTACGCGCGACCCGAGCCTCCCGGCCTGGCCGCGACGCCGATCTCACCCGCCGGCGCCTACTACCATCGGGAGCTGTCCGACTTCATCCTCCGCTACGAGGACCTTCGCGGGGCGCCTTCCCCGGACGCGGCCGTGCTGGAGTTCTGTCAGAGCGCCTACGAGGCGGCGGCCACGCTGGCTCGGTGGGACCCGGCCCTGGACCGGCCGCGGACCGAATGGCCGTGAACAATCTCGGGGACGGGTCGCCCGCCCCCGAGGCTGATCGCACGGCTACTTGAGCTGGTCGGCGACCTTGTCGATGCCGGCCTTGACGCAGCCTTCGTCCTTGACGCCGCCCGGCGATTCCGGTGTGGTGACCGCGCCCGAGACGCCGGCCGCGCCGATGACGTCAGTGCCGATCATGATCGGCAGCGCGCCCTGGGCCGCGATCACGTTGGTGAGGTGAATCGCGCCGAGCTGGGGGTTGTCCTTGAGCCGCGTGACGATCTCGCCCGAGGGCACGCGGAACGTGCGCGCGGTGTAGGCCTTGCGGAAGCTGTTCTCCATCGTGTGGGGCGAGGCGTTGTCGCCGCGGAGCTGGACGATGACCTCACCGTTGCGGCCCACCACCGTCACCGACACGCGCTGGTTCAGGGCCTTGCAGGCTTCCGACGCGGTGGTGGCGATGGTCAGCGCCATGGCCAGCGAGAGATCTTTGCGAGCGAGGGGCTGGGCGCCGGCCGGCACGGCGAGCGCGCAGACGATCACGAGGGCGACGGCGATACGGACGATGCGTGGCGACATGGACGGTCCTCCCCTGGAGTTCGTGGTCGTTCTCGACACCATCAGCGTTGAAGTCGCGCCAGGCAGGCGGCGAGCTCGCTCGGGGACGCGCACAGATTGTCCGCGCCGGCCTCGACCAGCTCGGCTTCGGACCCGTAACCCCAGAGCGCCCCGATCGACCGGACGCCGTTGATCCTGGCCGCAACCATATCACCCGCCCGGTCCCCGATCATGACCGCGTGGTCGGGCGCGACGCGTTCCCTCGCCAGGAGATCCGCGAGGAGCTCGATCTTGTCTTCGGTCGGCTCGTCGAGGCCCGGTCCGTACACGCCGGCGAAGTAGGGAGCGAGCCCGAAGTGCCGCACGATCTGCTCGGCGTACACCTTGGGCTTCAGCGTCGCCACGAATGACGACCCGGTCGTGAGCCGCGCGTGATCGAGCAGCGGAACGATCCCGTCGTAGACCTCGTTCTCGAAGAGTCCGGTCACGCCGTACTCCTCGCGATAGAAGGTCATGGCCTGGTCGACCAGCTCCATGTCAGACGTCTCGAGGAGGGTGGCGAACGTCCCCCGCAGGGACGGCCCGATGAACGACGCGAGCACCTCGGCGGACGGGCAGGCCGCCCCGAGCTTGTCGAGCGCGTGCCGCATGCACCGCACGATCCCCGGCTGCGGATCGGTCAGCGTCCCGTCGAGATCGAAGAGCAGCACGAGCGGCGCGGGATCCGTCATCGGATCCTTCGGGTCCCGCATACGATGCGTCCTCGCGCTCTGCGGCTACGCGACATCCTGCATCTTGTTTGCGAAATCACGGCCCGAAGTCGGAGGCGGCAAGGGCCTTCCTTCGCGGCGATACAACTCGACGTCATCGGACCACTCGACGATCTTCACGTATCGCGCGCTGTCCTTCATTTCTTCGACTCCTCGATCGCGAGCGCTACCGCTCGCACCTGGTAGTGCTTCGCGTCATCGCCCAACGCCCCGGATATTTTGTCACCAGTGACCCGCCCTTGCCTCCTCGATCCACAAAGCCAGCGGCCTCGAGATCGGATACCAGTTCTCGGATTTTCGGAGGCACGATGTTCTGGACGAATGAGAAATGTCAGGGGAGCAGGTCGGCGACGGCGACCGGCGCGGTGGGAGCCGCGAGCGGAGCGATGCGGCCGGAGGGCTCCACGATTTCGCGATGGGCGTAGCGCCAGCCGTAGGGGGCGGCGGCGTCGGGGACGGGCTCGCGGTACACCTCGAGGACGCGGGCGATCAGGTTGAGGATCCAGTAGTCGGACAGGCCGGCGCGGGCGTACAGGCTGGCTTTGCGCTCGCGGTCGATCGCGAGGCTGGAGAGGGAAATCTCCAGAGTGAGGACCGGCCGGGACGGGTGCGCGTGTCGATAGTCATCGGGGCCACCAGTGACGACAGCGACGTCGGGCTCCGGCTCCGACTCGTCGTCGAGGGCGATGGGGCCCTCCGGCCGCACCTCCCACGCCGGACCGAAAGCGGCTTCGAGAGCCCTCGTGGATCTACGCGTGGCGGTGTAGTGCTCGGGGCTCGGCGGCTCCGCGACGATCAGCTCGCCGCCGATCAGCTCGATGCGGTCCTCGGTCGAAAAGACGCCGAGCTCGATGAGTCGGTCGTACTCCGCTCTCGTCCAGCGCGTGGTGCGCGTCGAATAGGTCGTCATCGCTGACGATGCTAGACACGAGGCGTGGCGAGGTCAATGTCACGAGACAGATACACCGCCGCCCGGAGAATGCTTGCCTGACCGCCGGGCCACCTCCACCCGGGCGTTGTTGTCGCAGGCGCCGTCGGAGAGCGTTCATCCGTCGATCTCGTAGACGTCGAGGTCAAATCGGGACGTTTGGCCGAGAATCTGGAAGCTGAGATCGTTCGGACCGAAGTGTAGGTGCTCGGCCACGTCGAAGATCGCGTCGACGTTGTGCGCGGCGAGCGTCGAATAGGCGAGAACGCGGCCGACGGCGATGGGCGCTCCGTTCAGGCTGAGCGCTACGACCGTATGGCTTCCTGGGGTCGCCGCCCGGAGCGAGACGACGATCCGAAGCCGTCGATTCCGAGGGGCGCTCGCGGAGAGGCGGCCACGACACGAAACGATCGGGCTTGGCCAGCTCCGGTGGGCGCCGATGCCGTACACCGTTACCCGAGGGAGCTCGGCGGTGGGGAGCTGGATCGGCGTCCAGTCGACCGCCCCGTCGCCCCCGACCCGCGCGCCCGTGGCTCGATCGTCCGCGCACCGCCACGTCGAGTAATCGATCAGGGGTTGATATTCCACGACGGTGTACGGTCCCGCTCGCGCAACCCGCCCTCCGTGGAGCGCCGCGCCGGTCGCTTCGTCCCGCACGACGGCGTAGCGCAGCGACGGATTTGGCTTCACGATGACCCGGGCCGGTGCCGATGCCGTCGCCCATTCGAAGAAATAACCCTTGTCTTCCAGCAGATCCTGCGCGCGGGACCCGTGCACGCGACGGAAGATCTCCATCGAGTCGGCTCCGAAGTCGTTCACGAGGATCCGCGCGAGCTCGGCCTTGTAGCGCATGGCCATGAGATCCAGCTGGCCCGGCGTCCAGATCACCGCACCCATGGTTCGGATCGTGCGCCACAGTTGGCGGTGGAAGTCGACCTGAACGACGAGCGTCGCGGCCACGAGCAGAGAGAGGCCCACCCACAGCGCGCGGCGCGCGCGGGCGCCCGCGAAGGCGCCGATCCAATCGATCCCCCGCGACATCGCGAGCGCTGCCGCCACGAACGGTAAGGGATAGGCCACGTTGAAGTAGTGGGGCCTGATGTCCATCCGGGCACCGAGCATCACGAAGGGAACCGCAAACCCCAGGGTCACCAGCACGGCGGCCGGATGGGAGCCGTTGCGCACTGGACGGAGCGCACTCCAGACGACCGTGAGACCGACGAAGGCGAGTCCGAGGACGAGTACCCACGCCTCGAGTCGGTGGAGCGCCAACAGGACTCCGGGACTCCATGTCGCGTGCAACGCGGGCAGGCCGGCCATGACGTCCGGTGAGGCGAAGAGGGCGCGGAAAGCCAGGTCGGCGAGCTCGCGTGGGCCTCGCACGTGGAGCTTCGCGCTGGACGGGGCGGCTCGGAGATCCGCGAACCCGCTGAGACATTGCGCCACAACATACGGCAGCATCAGCGCCAGAAGCACGCCGAGGCCGATGACGAGATGGAGCCCGCGTATCCGTGGCCGGAACAGGACGAGGGCCAACGTCAGGACCACGACCAGCGAGAGGGCCGAGAGGTGGAGCTGCACCAGAACCGCCAGCGTTACCAGGGTGGGAACGATCATGACGGAGCGCCCGTGGGTCACGAGCGAACACAGCGCGTGGAAGAAGCCCACGGTGAGCACGGGCAGCAGCGCCCCGTTCCACAGCGCCTTCGACTCGATCACCGCGAGCGGATAGGTGGAGACGAGGCCCGCGGCCAGCAACCCCACCGCTCGGCCGAAGAAGACGAGACCGAGCCGGTAGGTCATGAACACACTCGCCACGCCTGTCGCGCTCAGCACCACCACCGTGAAGGCGGGATCCCGGGAGACCGCCAAAGGAATCGCGATGAGATAGAAGTAGGCTGGTCCCCACGTGTGGGCTGGCCCCCCCGCGACTTCCGGTCCCAGCAGCGGAAAGGCCCGTCCGGAGACGATGCCGAGCGCCGCCTGGACGTCGCGGGCCTGATCGATGCTGAACCAACTCAGGTCAGGATGGGACAGACGGACGTACGCGGCGATCAGCAGAATCATCAAGAGCGGCGCCCGGTTCATCTGAACATCCACACGATGAACCCTCCGGCCATCGTGAGCATGGTCAAGAGTTTCCACCGCCAGCCCGGCGGTCCGTCGTACCACGCCTGCAACCGATGCCTGCCCGGACCCAGGCTCACCGCGATGCGACCATCGGGGTGGACGTGGTCCCGGAGCGTCGCATCCGGCACCGCTCGCCCGTTCAGCGATACGCGCCACCCCGGCAGATACAGCTGGTTCACGAGGACGGTGGAGGAGGTTACGACATCGATCACGTAGTCCAGCCGGAACTTGGAACTGCCCTTGTTCGCGACCCACGAGGCTAATCCATTCAGGGATTCGAGGAACGATTCACCCCGCGGCCCCCGAAGGGGGTGCCCGACGGCCGTGATCGGCATCCATTCCGAGGCTCCGTCCAGCGTGGCCAGGCGGGTCTGCGGCACCGCGTGGCGCACGTTGGCCATCGCGTTCCTCACGTCCCTCGCGCTCGGCGTGGCCACGTCCACCGGAACGAACGTCGCGGGGGCTGGAAAGCTCTCGCCGATCATTCGACGCGCCTCGGGCGACTCCAGCACATTCCCGGGCATCGGTCTGAACACCAGCTCATCCGAGTGCCACACGGCCGTGAACATCACCAGCGCCACCGCGAGGGCGACCGCCGTCCGGTCCCCGATCCGGTCGAGCCTGGCCAGTCCGAGCATGCTGATCAGTTGAAAGACCGCACTGACGGCCAGGAGTCGCCACGGAAACTGAACGAGGTAGAACGGATACAGCGACCAAAACCAAGGAACGGCAGGCGTCATGAGAAGGAGCAATGCGGCGTAGAGCACGAACGCGGTCGTCACGAACGGGTTCCGGCGGCCCCACCATGCGCCGGCCAGGGCGAGCACGATGTGGACGGGACCGAGTTCGAACGACAGCCCCAGGTGTCGCGAAAGCATGTCGGCCTCGGACCAGACGAATGCCACCGGCGACAACAGGTGCGTCACGGGATCGAAGTATCCTCCGAGCGCGGCGTGGCTGTTCACGTACCGACGCATGGTGGCGACCGTGAGCCAGTACGGTGAGCTGAGCACCACGGCCATCAGTATTCCCAGGAACGCTCGCCGGAAGTATGGTGGCCGATCCCGAGGCGGGAGGCTCAGCCCCTGCCCGCACGCCATGGCCACGAGCGTGGGAAGGAAGAAGACCAGCGTCACGGGATGCGCGTAGCACATGCCGGTCAGGGCGAGCGCGAACCCGATACCCAGCCAGGGCTGGGCACGACGATCCGGAGGCGTCCGGGCGAGACAATAGAGCAGATGAAGCGGCCAGGGCGAAAGCTGCAACGCGATCCACTCGGACAGATGTCCCAGCCGATAGATTTCCGTGAAATGGTACGGGGTCAGCTGGAACATCAGAAGGAAGAAGAGACTGACCCGAGGCGGGAAGAAGCTGCGGATCAGGCGATAGGCGCCGAGCCCACCGATCAGCGCGATGGCGCCGAGAGTGAGCGCGCATCTCACGACGGGCGGATCCGCGAGGGAGAACAGATGCGCGACGTAGAAGTACCCGGGTTGATAGAAGACGAAGACGGGGTAGCCGTAGCCCCCGTTCAGGTCGGGAATCCAGCGCGGATACCAGACGCCGGCTGAGATCGCCTCGCTGAAGAGCTCTGACAGCACGAGGTGACGGAAGAAGTCCGGAGCATTCGGGAGTCGGCGGTGCCACAGCAGCGCGCCGACCGGCAGGAGGGAGATGACGAGGACGAGGACCCGGTTGAGACTCGTCTGCCATCGAGAGGGCGTGATGGGCACGCGGGCGCCTTCAACGCGCCCGTGAAGGGCGGAAGAGCCACAGCAGGCAGCCGCCGATCACCACGAGCATGACGACGGATCTCGCCCGCCACCCCGGAGGCCCGTCATACCAAGCTTGCAGCCGATATCTACCGGGGCCCGTGATCACGGCGATACGACCGTCCGGGCGAACCTGTTCCCGGAGGGTGGCATCCGAAAAGTCGCGACCATTCACGGTCACTCTCCACCCCGGGAGATACAGCTGATTGACCAGAATGGTCGAGGCAACCGACGCGTCGATGGCATAGTCCAACCGGAACCTCGAGCTGGCGTGCCCGGGCACGATCGAGGCCGCCCCCGCGAGGACTTCGAGGAGCGGTTCGCCGCGAGACGTTCTCGGCGGGGCCCCGAGCGCGGTGATCGGCATCCACTCCTGGACGTCGAACGTCGAGATCGGGCTGAGCGGCAACGCATGCCGGGCGTTGGCCGCGGCGATCCTCACGTCGTCGGCCTTCGGTGTCGCGAGGTCGAGCGGCACGAATCCAACGCCCGCGGGAAAGCTGGCGGCAATGACTCGCCGAACGTTCGCCGACTCCAGGACGTTCGGCGGCATTGGTTTGAACGTCCACACGCCCGCATGCCAGAGGCCGGCGACGATGACCATCGTCACCGCCACAACGACTTCCTTACGGTCGGCCTTCCGGTTGAGCTCAGCCACGCCGAGCATGCATATCAGCTGGAAGATCGCGGTGACGGCCAGCAGTCGCCACGGAAACTGCATCAGGTACAGCGGGTAATGCGACCACGCCGAGGCGGACGCCGGAGTCATCAGCAGCAGGAAGGCGACATAGATGACGAAGGCGGCGAGGACGAACGGCCGGCGGCGGCCGCACCATACTCCGACCAGGGCGAGCAGGAAATGGACCGGCCCGAGCTCGAACGAGAGCCCCAGCCGTCGCGAGAGCGCGTCGGCGTCAGACCGGAAAAACGCCAGCGGGGACAGCAAGTGCGCGAGCGGATCGTAGTGCCCGCCCACAGTCGCCTGGATGTTCACGTGCCCTTTCATGGTGAGCACGGTCAGCCAGTAGGGTGCGCTCAGCGTGACGCCGATCAGGAGCCCCAGAAACGCTCGCGTGAAGAAGGCGAGCTTGTCACCGGGCGCCACGCTCAGCCCCAGCACGCCGCCCATCACGACGAGAGCCGGCAAGAAGAACACGCACGCCACGGGATGGGCGTAGGTCACGCTCGTCACGGCGAGGCCCAGCCCGATGGCGAACCAGGGATGGGCGCGGCCGTCGGCGGGCGTACGTGCGAGACGATACAGGAAATAGAGCGGCCAGGGGGACAGTTGCAGGACGATCCACTCGCTCAAGTCCCCGCGCCCGTAGATCTCGGTGAAATGATACGGGGTGAGCTGAAACATCAACAGCAAGAGGAGGCTGGCGCCCCGAGACAGAAAGCAGCGGATCAGGCAATACGCGCCCATTCCGCCGGCCAGCGCGACGACGCTCAGGGTGAGCGCGCATCGAAGAACGGGCGGGCTCACGAAAGAGAGAACGTGCGAGACATAGAAGTAGCCAGGTTGATAGAAGACGAACAACGGGTAGCCATAGCCCCCGTTCAGGTCTGGGAGCCAACGCGGGTACCATGCGCCGCTGGTGATCGCGGCGCTGAATAACTCGGACAGAAGCAGGTAGCGAAAGACCTCAGGATTGTTGGGGAGCTGCCGGTGCCACAGCAGAACGGTCACCGGCACGAGAGAGATGAGGATTCCGAGCGTCGTGGTGAGGACCGGGCCAGATATCCGCTCGACCACCCATGAACGAGTCCGCATGCCATGCGACGCCACGCCGATCATGCTAGATGCTGGCCTGCTCAACCGTCAACGGGTACGACTGCTACACGACCAGGCTCGTGCTCCTTTACGTCCGCGGTGCTACGATTCGCGGCTCTACGCCTGCGACATGCTTGGCCTCACGCACCGCCACATCGCCCGCGCACGCCAGGCTGTACGTCCCCGGCCAGCTGCCCCTCGGAGAGGGACACTATCTTTTCTTTCTACGGCGCAAGGACTTCTCGCTGGGGAAGCGTTACAGCCGCGCGACCTCCACGCGGGCGTCGTTGTAGCAGGCGCCTTCGGAGATGTCGGCGTGGTGGGACGGGGCGAGGGCGGAGACGGTCTGGCCGTTGTCGGTGGTGCGCATCCAGGCGCCCTTGAGCGAGCAGACGACGCCGGGGGGGACATCGGCAGTCACCTCCAGCGTGAGGTGAACCTCGCCGAGGTCGTTCCACACCTTCACCCGATCGCCGTCGCGTAGCCCCCGCGCCTTCGCGTCATCCGGGTGCATCTCGAGCGGCGGCGTGGCCGCGCTGTCGCGGCAGCCCCCGAACGTCGCGGTGATGCGCTTGTCGGACGCCGGCGAGATCAGGGCGAGCGGATAGCGCGACTCGACCGGGCGAAAGTCGGCCAGGGGCGCGCCGTACTTGTTCCGCAGATACGTCGACTCCAGCTCGACCTTGCCCGAGGGCGTCTTCGGGAACACGTTGGCGAACAGCGTGAACTCCTCGCCCTTGGCGGTCATCGCGATCGCGCGATCGGTCGGGAGGCGGCTCGGGCGCACGCCGTCGAGTCGGGCGTCCGTCGGATCGAGCGCGTCGTCCATCAGCTCGGCGTCGGTCGCGGTGAACGCGGGGTCCGTGAATCCGAAGCGGGCGGCCAGGCGACGGAAGATCTCGGTGTTGGGCAGCGCCTCGGCCTGGGGCGGGATCACGGGCTCCGAGCGCTGCAACCAATGCGTGCCGTAGGCGGCGAACAGATCGTGGTGCTCGAAGTGACTGCACGCGGGCAGCACCACGTCGGCGTAGTCGAGACTGTCGGTCATCACCACGTCGCAGCCGACGATGAAGAGATCGTCGCGCTCGAGACCGCGGCGCAGCCGGTTCTGCTCGGGATGGACGACCAGCGGGTTGTGGTTGTAGACGAACAGCGCCTTGATCGGCGGCGAGAGCTTCGGGTCGAGCAGGTCTCGGCCCACGTCGATGATGTTGATCGTCCGCGTGTTCGACGGAATGAACTCTGGCCGGCCCAGACGCGCCGGTGTCTTGGGGAACGCGAAGCCGGCGCCGTTGACGAGACCGCCGCCGCGCACGCCGAGCTTGCCGGCCAGCGCGGGCAGCGCGAACACCGCGCGGACGCCGCTGCCGCCGTTCTGGTTTCGCTCGAGCCCGTTGCCCACGCTGACCGCCACCGGCGAGGCGGTTTGGAACCACTCGGCGAACTCGCGGATCTGCGCCTCGGGCACCCCGCAAACCCGGGCGGCGACGTCGATCGGGTAGCGGCGCACGCGCTCCATGTATTGATCGAAGCCCTGGACGTGACGCGCGATGAACTCGCGGTCGAGCGCGCCCGCGCGCTCCAGCTCGTTGGTCACCGCCCACGCCAGCACCACGTCGGTGCCGGGCCGCAGCGCCAGGTGCAGGTCGGCCTGCTCGGCGATCTTGGTGCGCTTGGGATCGACGACCACCAGCTTGCCGCCCGCGCGCCGGGCCCGGTTGATGATCGGCACGAAGTGCAGGTTCGTCCACGTGACGTTGTTGCCCCAGGCCACGATCAGCTTGGCCGCTTCCGCCTGCTCGGGCCGGATGCCCGGCACCGCGCCGAACGTCCCGACCCACGCTTCGCTGCGGATGCCGCCGCAGAGCGGGCGGCGGTCGAGCAGCGAGGCGCCGAGCTTGTGGAAGAACCGAAGATCCATCGAGCCACCGGCCAGGAAGCCGTGCGGCCCCGCGTAGTTCAGCGGCAGGATCGCCTGGGGTCCGTGCTCGGCCATGATCGCGGTGAAGCGCTGATGGATCAGGTCGAGCGCCTCGTCCCAGCCGATGCGCTCGAATCGGCCCTCGCCTTTCTTGCCGACGCGGCGCAGCGGCGTGCGCAGCCGGCCCTCGCCGTGGACGAACTCGGGATACGCGGCCGGCACCTTCGCGCACAGCACGCCTGCCGTGTACGGGTTGGCGTGCGAGCCGCGGATCGAGACGATGACGTCGTTCTCCACGCTCACCGAGAGGCTGCACGTGTCGGGGCAATCGAGAGGGCACACGCTTGGATGAGTCACCACGCTCATCGCTTCACTCCTATCACGCAGAATCCCTGCGCCTCGATGCCGAGGGCCACGTTCATCTTGCTGCGCATGTTCTCGTAGCCGGCGATGGCCACCAGCTCGACGGTCTCGTCCTCCGAGAAATGCTTGCGCACCCGCTCGAACAGCTCGTCGTCCACGCGCTCGCCGGTGATGGTCATGCGCTCGGCCAGCTCGAAGGCCACGCGCTCGCGCTCCTCGAACAGCGCGCTGGTGCGAAACGCCGGCAGCTCATGGACCTTCTCCTCGCTCGCGCCCGCTCGCAGCCCCCTGGCCGCGTTGGCGTCGATTCAGAACGGGCACCCGTTGATCAGCGCGACCTTCAAGTAGACGAGGGAGCGAAGCTGGGACTCGATCAGCGCGCCACGCTCGATCGCCTCGGCCATGTCCTTCATGGCCTTGAGTACCGGCGGCCGATGCGCATAGACCTTCGTGGTATTGAGCGCCCCGCCGAACGCCTCCTGCTCCTTGGCGAAGATCGGCTGAAGCGTCGGCTCCCCACCGTGACTGTCGATCTCACTCACACGCGGCATGGACGACCTCCTTGTCTACGTCTCAGCTTGGGCGCCACCGCAGGCGCTGACAAGATCCACGGCTGCGTGACTCGACTAGACCACTTTCAGGCTTTCACCGGGACGTAGCGCTTGACGCCCTCCCGCACGCCCGACCACTGGGCCGGGGTGAGCTTGATCCGGCCCGCGAAGGCGTTGGTGTAGAGCTGGTCGGCGGCCGGCACGTCCTTGGCGCCCATGTAGGCGATCACGGTCTCGCGCGTGCGCTTGACCACCTCGGGGTCCATGAAACCGAGCCCGTTCTTCTCGACGTCCGGCACCAGCCCCATCGCGGTCATCACGCCCTGGCCGTGCTTGACCACGTCGCGGTTGGTCGAGCTGCCCTGGAACTCCTTGACCATGGCCAGATGAATGTCGACGGACTCGTTCGGGTGCAGATAGGTGTAGGCGAGCCCTTCCATGACCCCGTCCATGAAGCGGCCGCACAGATCCGGCTGCTCCTTGACGATCTTGCTGCGGGTCGCGAAGACGAGGCTGAACATCCTGACCCCATAATCCTCGTAGAGCATGAGGTTCAGGTCGAGGCCCTGGGCCCACACGCTCGGCGCGATGGAGCCGTAGAAGTTCCCCTCGGCGTCGACCTGCTCCTCGATCAGCGACTTGATCAGCGCCTCCGGTCCCATGAAGACCTTTTGCACCTTCGCGTCGTCGATGCCGGTGGCCTTCACGAACGCCGGCCACAGCTGGAAGTCGCCGCTGCCGGTGGCGAACGCGACCTTCTTGCCCTCGAGATCCTTCGGGGCGCGGATGTTCTTCTTGGCCAGCGAGAAGATGCCGACGGGCGAGCGCGGCGAGAGGCCGCCGGTGGCCACCAGATCCAGGCCCTTGCCGACGCAGTTGATCATGACCCCGAGGTCGAGACTGCCGAACTCGTACTGGCCGAGGCCGAGCGTCTTGCACACCTCGCCCGAGCCGAAGCCACGGTCGATCGACACGTCGAGCCCGCGCTTCTCCCAGTAGCCGAGCTTCTTGGCCACGAAGACGTGCGAATAGCCGCCGTGGGGAATCCACGGCAGCGTGAACTTCACCTTCGTGGCGCCCTGTGCGCCCGCCGCCCGCGCCCCGCCGGCCGCGATGGCCGCCGCGGCACTCCCGCTCAGAAAGGTTCGTCGGCTGATCGTCATGCGCTCGTCTCCTCGTGATGCCGCCTAGGCAAAGCCACCCCGCGCGGGCTCCGATGTGGGCTGCCAGTATATGACGGCGCGCTCGATCAGCGCGATGGCACCGTAGAGGGCCAGTCCCATCGCGCTCAGCGCGACGATGGCCGCCATCATGAGCGGGGTGTCGAGCAGACCGTTGGCCATCACGATCAGGTAGCCGATCCCGCGCTGGGCCGCCACGAACTCGGCGACGACGACGCCGATGACGGCCAGCGTGATCGAGATCTTCATCCCGCCGAAGACCAGGGGCAGCGCCGCGGGCAGGCGGATCTTGGCGAAGATCTGCCAGCGGTTGCCCATGTAGGCGCGCGCCATGCGCACGAGGTCGTCGTCGACGCCGGTGAGACCGGTGGCGGTGTTGATCACCATCGGAAAGAACGCGATGAGGAACGCCAGCAGCAGCCGCGAGGGGCCGCCGAGCCCGAACCAGACGACGAGCAGCGGCGCCACCGCCACCTTCGGGATGATCTGGGAGACCACGATGAGCGGATAGAACCCCTTGCGCGCGATCGTGGAGTACGTGATCACCACGGCCACGAGCATCCCGCCCACCACCGAGAGCAGGAAGCCCAGCACGATCTCGTAGAACGTGGGCCACAGGTGCTCGACGATCAGCGGCGCGCGCGTCCACAGCACCCGGCCGATCAGGGTCGGCGGTGGCAGCACCACCGGCTTCACGCCCAGCGCGACCACCATCGCCTCCCACAGCGCGAAGAAGGCGACGGCCACCGCGATCGGCCAGCCCAGCGACCGCGCGCTCACGCGTACGCCTCGATGGCGTGGCGAAGGACGCCGACGTGGCGGTTGAACTCGCCGGACTCCTGCATCTCGATCGTGCGCGGCCGGGGGAGCTTGATGGCGGTCTCGAGGGCGATGGTGGCCGGCCGCGCGTTCATCACCAGCACCCGGTCGGAGAGAAAGACGGCCTCACGGATCGAGTGGGTGACGAACACCACGGTCTTGCGGTAGCGCTCCCAGATGCGCAGCAGCTCCTGGCCCATCTGGTCGCGGGTGAGCGCATCGAGAGCGCTGAACGGCTCGTCCATCAGCAGCAGCTTGGGATCGTGGATCAGCGCGCGACAGATGGCCACCCGCTGCTTCATCCCGCCCGACAGCTCGTGAGGCAGCTTGTCCTCGAAGTCACCCAGCTTGGCCATGGTCAGCAGCTCGCGCGCGCGGCCTTCCCACTCGCGGCGCGGGCGACGCAGCATCTCGATGGGGATCAGCACGTTGCCGAGCACGGTGCGCCACGGCAAGAGCGTGGGCGATTGGAAGACGATGCCGACGTCCGGCCGGGGCGCTTCCACCCGCGCGCCGTCGATGGTCACCTCGCCGCGGCTCGGCGAGAGCAGGCCCGCGATCATCATCAGCAGCGTGGACTTGCCGCAGCCGCTCGGCCCGAGCAAGGTCAGGAACTCGCCGGGAGCGACGTGAAAGGTGACGTCCCGGATCGCTTCGACTCCGCCGCCGTACGTCTTGCCGGCGCCGGTGACGCCGACGGCGTGCGGGTCCGGCATCAGGCGGCCAGGAGCTCGGTCAGCCGGCGGGCGAACGCGGGGCCGGTGCCGGCTTCCTCGTGCTTGAAGTAGACGAACGCCTCGCCCCAGGTCCCGCCGAGTCCGCGGATCGTCTCGGCCCAGCGCCCGAGATCCAAGTCGGTGTAACCCTCGTCGCGAAGGCGGAGATAACCGAAGTCGGCGGTCGCGATCAGCGGCGTCGACATCGCTTCGCTGTCGGCGATGCAGAGCGCGGCGTTGCGGCGGCGCAGCAGGTCGTAGACGTCGTCGGCCAGCCAGGACTCGTGACGGAACTCGAACGCGGACTTCAGATCAGGCGGGAGCAGGAACAGCGTCTCGGCCAGCCGGTCGGTGTCCTTCTTGAAATTCGGGGGGAGCTGGAACAGCAGCGGGCCGAGCTTGGCTCCGAGCGTCCGCGCGACGTCGCAGAAGAAGCGCAGCGGCTCGTCGATGCCGCGCAGCCGGGCGAAGTGAGTGATCCGCTGCGGCGCCTTCAGCGCGAGCACGAAGCTCGCGGGGGTGGCCGCGTCCCAGCCCGCCAGCGTCTTCGCCGTCGGCATCCGGTAGAACGTCGCGTTGATCTCCACGGTGGGAAAGCGCGCCGAGTAGTACGGCAGCATCTTCGCGGCGGACAGATCCGTCGGATAGAAGCTCCCCTTCCACTCGGTGTAGTTGTATCCGGAGGTGCCCACCCGAATGTTCATGGGCCGGTCTGATCGCCCGCGTCGGCGCGCCGTCGCGGCGCGTCCGGTCCCAGCTCGAGCGCGAATGCCCGCAGGAAGAACCGCTCGAGGCGCTGCTCGACGTCGGGCGCCATGACGCCGTGCCGTCCCTGGTCCATGAACTCGTATTCCGCGCGCGGGTTGGCGGCCAGCGCCGCGCGCAGCCGTTCCGCGTGACGGAAGGGAATCTGCTCGTCGTCCCGGCTGGCGATCAGGTACACGGGGATCGAAAGCCGCGCGGCGGCGGCCACGGGCGGAACCGCCGTGACGTCGGCGCCGAGGAACAGACGCGACCAGAGACGCATGAGACCGACGAAAGGGTACCGCAACGGCCCCATCCACGCGTACAGCTCGTGGGCGAGCATGCGGAGGTCGGCAAAGGGCGAGTAGGCGGCGAGGGCGGCGATGCGCGGCTCCTCGACCGCCGTCGTGATCGCGATCGCCCCACCCAGCGAAAAGCCGAACACCCCGACTCGATCGAACCCGCGGCGCCCGAGTTCGTCGATCGCCCGGCGCAGATCCCCGCGCTCACGAAATCCCAGCGTGGTGACGCGCCCCTCGCTCCGTCCGAAGTACCGCAGATCGACGAGCAGCACCGTGAACCGCCGCGCCAGCGCCGCCGCCAGCGGCAGCATGTCCGCCTTCTCGGCCGGATAGCCGTGCAGCAACACGATCGCGGGCGCCCCAGGCTTCACCGCCAGCCAGGCCGACAGCCGCAGCCCATCCGACGTTGGAATCCAGATCTCCTCGACCGCAAGCCTGACGTCGGCGGGCGCCAGTGGGATCGTCATCCGCGGCGGCCGCACCGCCAGCCAGAAGCTGATCACGCTGAGCACGACGAACACTCCCGCCGCGATGGCTGCGTACAGGATCCACTTCAGAGGGCGAACCCCCCTCCGAGTTCAGAAGCGGCGGCGGCCGGAGAGGGAGCGCTTGCGGAGGCGGAGGGACTTCGGGGTGACTTCGAGCAGCTCGTCCTCGCGGATCCATTCGAGGCACTGCTCGAGGTTCATGATGCGGGGCGGGGTGAGCTTGATGCTCTCGTCGGCGGTGGACGCCCGCATGTTGGTGAGCTTCTTTTCCTTGGTGATGTTGACGTCGAGGTCGTTCTCGCGGCTGTTCTCGCCGACGACCCTGCCCTCGTAGACCTGCTCGCCCGGGCCCAGGAACATCACCCCGCGCGCCTGGAGATTGTCGATCGCGTAGCCCGTCGAGCGGCCGGCACGGTCGGCGACCAGCGCCCCGCTCTGGCGGTGGGCGATATCGCCCTGCCACTCGTCCCAGCCGTCGAACAGGTGGTTGAGCAGGCCCGTGCCGCGGGTATCGGTGAGGAACTCCGTGCGATATCCGATGAGGCCCCGCGAGGGCAGGCGGTACTCGAGCCGCACGCGGCCGGTGCCGTGGTTCACCATCTTGGTCATGAGGCCCTTGCGCGGACCGATCTTCTGGGTGACCGCCCCGATGAAGTCCTCCGGGATGTCGATCACGAGGTGCTCCATCGGCTCGAGGGTGCGGCCGCCCTCCTGGTGAGTGATGATCTCGGGCTTGCCGACCTCCATCTCGAAGCCCTCGCGCCGCATGATCTCGATGAGGATGGCGAGCTGGAGCTCGCCGCGGCCGGAGACGCGGAAGGTGTCGGGAGAGTCGGTCTCCTCCACCCTGATGCCCGGGTTGATCTTCCGTTCCTTCAGGAGCCGCTCGCGGAGCTGAGGCGAGGTCACGAAGCGGCCCTCGCGGCCGGCGAAGGGCGAGACGTTGGAGGAGAAGAGCATCGACACCGTGGGCTCGTCGATCCGGATTAGCGGCAGCGCGACGGGGTTCTCGAGGTCCCCCACCGTCTCGCCGATCTCGATCGTCTCGATGCCCGCGATGGCCACGAGATCGCCCGCGCCCGCCTGCTCGATCTCCACGCGCTTGAGGCCCTCGTAGCCGTAGAGCACGGTGACCTTCGCCTGCTCGACCGTCCCGTCGCGATGCACGACGCTCACGCGCTCGGCCTGGCGGACGGCGCCGCTGACGATGCGGCCGATGATGAGCCGGCCCACGTAATCGTCCCAGTCGAGCATGGCCACGCGGAACTGGAGCCCCATGGCCGGATCGACACTCGGCGGCGGCACCGTGGCCAGGATCGTCTCGAAGAGCGGCTCCAGCGTGGTGCCGTCGATCTTGAGGTCGGTCGTGGCCGTCCCCGTGCGGGCGTTGGTGTAGAGGACCGGGAACTCCAGCTGATCCTCGGCAGCGTCGAGATCGATGAAGAGGTCGTACACCTCGTCCAGCACCTCGGCCGGCCGGGCGTCGCCGCGGTCGATCTTGTTGATGACCACGATCGGGGGTAGCCCCGCCTCCAGCGCCTTCTTGAGCACGAAGCGGGTCTGGGGCAGCGGGCCCTCGGCGGCGTCGACCAGCAGCAGCACGCCGTCGACCAGCGTGAGCGTGCGCTCGACCTCAGAGCCAAAGTCGGCGTGGCCCGGCGTGTCCACGATGTTGATGTGCACGCCCTTGTAGTTCACGGCCGTGTTCTTGGCCATGATCGTGATGCCCTTCTCCCGCTCGAGATCCATCGAGTCCATGATGCGCTCGGCGACGGTCTCGTTCTGGCGGAAGAGGCCGGACTGCCACAGCATCGCGTCCACGAGGGTGGTCTTGCCGTGGTCGACGTGGGCGATGATCGCGATGTTACGGATCGATTCGCGCTGCTCCATCCTTTCCATCCTAGCAGACTCGGAGGGGGCTTCGCCCTATTGCGCGGGCAAAGCCCGCGCTCGAAGGGCGCGGCGTGTGACCAATTCGTTGCCGCTATTTCTTGGTGGGGCTACGATGATCAGGATGCGCGCCTTCATCACGCTCGCCGCGTTCCGTCGCCGTGGAACGGGCGGCGTGTGGTTCTTCCTGCTCCTGATGTTGCTCGTCGCCGGCGAGCGCCGGCTGTCCGAGGCGCACTTCAACCTCCGCACGTGGACGATCGGGCTCGAGAGCGCCGACGCGCTGGACGGCGACGAGATCCGCGTGCGCCTCATCGCGCTCAACGACGACAAGCCGCCCTCGCTGCTCGATGCCGGCCGCGCGTTCGCCTTCGAGGTCGTTCACGCGACCTCGCCCCGTGTCGATCGCGTCCCGCTGGGCCGCCCGGCCCCGCGGGGACCGCCCGCCCTCGCTTCCGCCGCCGCGTAGATCCCGAGCGAAATCGAAACCACGCGCGAGCCGCGCCGGCTTCTGCCGCCGGCTCAGGAGGATTCGTCCATGACTCGTCACATCGTCATCGCCATCGTGATGCTGATCGCCGTGTTCGCTCCGCTGGCCGCCCTCGCCGCCGACATGGAGGGCAAGGTGCAGGCCGTGGACACCGCCGAGCGCACGTTGACGCTGGAGAATGGCACGAAGGTCTGGCTCTCCGAGGGCGTCGCGATCGAGGGTATCAAGGAAGGCTCCGAGGTCACGGTGTCGTACGAAGACAAGGACGGCAAGCCCGTCGCCACCACCGTCACCACGAAGTAGGGAGCAGCGCGAGCGGGGCGGCGCGTTGCCGCCGCCCCGCTGCGCGCTCACCGGCCCTTGAAGGGGCCGGGCTTGCGCTTCTCGGCGAAGGCGCGCGCCGCTTCCTGAAAATCCTCGGTGAGGTAGAGCTTGAGGGGGGCGGTCTGCATGGTGATCTCGCGCCCGAGCTGATCGAGGTACCAGCGGCGCGAGCGCACGGTGGCGCGCACGCTGAGCGGCGGATTCTGGCACACGGCCCGCGCCAGCTCGCGCGCGGCGTCCAGGTGCGTCCCCGTCGGCGCCACCCGGTTGATCAGGCCCGCGGCGAACGCCTCCTCGGCGGTGAAGAAGCGCCCGGTCAGCGCGACTTCCGTGCCGAACGCGCCCGCGCCGCGGAAGTGCATCAGCCCCCAGTACTTGGCGCCGCCGAGTCCGCGCGGGGTCTCCGTGATCTGAAACTTCGTCCCCGCCTCCGCCACGATCAGGTCGGATTCCAGCACGATGCCGACGGCCAGCCCCAGCACGTAACCGTGGGGAGCCGCGATCACCGGCTTCCAGTTCACCGACTTCGTGAACAGGTCGCCGGAGTGCGCGCCGAAGCCCTGCGGCCCACCCAGACGCTGGAACTCCTCGCGCGATCGGAGCTGGCGCTGCTGGACGTCGGCGCCGCTGGAGAACGCGCGGCCGTTCCCGCAGATGATGGCCACGTACGCCTCGGGGTCGGCGTCGAAGCGCCGGAGCGCGTCGTTCAAGGCCACCACCAGCTCGTCGCTGAAGGCGTTGAGCTTCTCCGGCCGGTTCAGAGTGACCGTGACCACGTGGTCCTCGCAGACGTACTCGACGAGCATGTAGGCGTCTCCTACGCGTTGATCCCCAGGAGCTTCATCGCGGTGCCGCCGAGGACGGCGAGCTTCTGCTCGTCGCTCAGGCCGGGCGTGGCCAGCACGTGGTCGACCGCGGTCTTCGTCCACGGAAACGGAAAGTCCGTGCCCAGCACGACCTGACTCGCGCCCGCCTCCGCGGCGAGGTGGCGCAGCCCCTCGGGCGTGAACACCATCGAGTCGAAGTAGAGCTGCTTGAGGTACTCCGACGGCTTCCTCTTGATCGGTCCCCACGGCCCGCCGGGGCAGAGGTCGGGTCGGGTGAAGCAGCCCACGTCGGAGCGTCCCGCGTACGAGGGCAGGAAGCCGCCCGCGTGGGCCGCGCAGATCTTGAGCCCGGGGAACTTGTCGAGCGTGCCCTCGAAGATCAGGTGCGAGAGCGCGATGGTGGTCTCCAGCGGGTTGCCGATGACGTTCTGGAGATAGCCGTTGCCCTTGAAGCGGCGCGCGAGCTGCGTGGGCGCGCCCGGACCCTGCGGATGGATGAACACGAGCACGCCGAGCTGCTCGGCCTTGGCCCAGAACGGATGGAACTTCGGATCGCTGATCTCGTCGTCGTTGACGCTGCCCCCGATGGCCGCGCCGCGCAGCCCGTACTTCTTCACGCCCTCTTCGAGCTGCTCGGCCGCGAGGTCGGGATGCTGGAGCGCCACGCTCGCGAAGGCCACGAACCGGTCGCGGTGCGTGGCGCACGCCTCGGCGAGCTTCTCGTTCTGGATCTGGATGAGCCGCTTCGCGAGATCGCGCTCGGCCTTGTACCAGTAGGGATTGATGCTGAGCGCTTCCATGTCGATGCCCTGCTCGTCCATGGCCCGCAGCCGCACCGCGGCCTCGGTGGCCACGTCGAGGTCGGGGCGCTGGCCCCCCTCGCCGAGCTTCAGGTTCATCAGCGCCATCGCCGCCGGCACCGCGCAGTGCGCGTGCACGTCGACGACCTTCGCGCGCTTGCCGCTCACCACGACCTGGCGCCGCGGGGCCTGGGCGAGCGCCGGGGCCGCCGTCAACAGATCGCACGGGATGAACGCGAGACCGGCGAGGGCGCCGGCCGTGGTTCCGAGAAACTCCCTGCGCGTGGTGATCCTCGATCCCTCCCCCATGGGCCCCCTCCCCTCCGAGCTGCGCGCATTATCACACGCGCCTTGGTAGACTCCCGTCCGCGAGCGAGGAGGAGAACATGGCGACTTTCGCGCTACGCGTCAACGGAGAGCGGCGAACGGTCACGGTGGAGCCCGACACGCCCCTGCTCTACGTGCTGCGCAACGATCTCGAGCTGAACGGGCCGAAGTTCGGCTGTGGACTCGCCCAGTGCGGGGCGTGCTCGGTGCTGGTCGACGGCAAGGAAGTGCGCTCGTGCGTGACCCCGGTCTCCGCGGTCAAGGGATCGGTCACGACCATCGAGGGTCTCGGCAGCGTCGAGAAGCTCCATCCGCTCCAGAAAGCGTTCATCGCCGAGCAGGCCTGCCAGTGCGGCTTCTGCGGCAACGGGATGGTCATCGCGGCCAAGGCGCTGCTCGATCGCAACTCGAGCCCGACCAACGGCGAGGTCCGCCAGGCGCTGAACGGCCATCTCTGCCGGTGCGCCTCGCACAATCGCATCGTGCGCGCGGTGCAGCGCGCGGCCAGGGAGATGCGGTCATGAGCGCCTCGCGTCGCGACTTCCTCACGCGAAGTGGCGCGCTCGTCATCGGCTTCGCGTTGGCTCCCAAGCTCGGGCTCGCTCAGGAGCCGCCGCGGCTGCCGGGAAGCCTCAACAACAACCGGCGACTCAGCGCCTGGCTCGCCATCGAGCCGAATGGTCGAGTCACGATCTTCACCGGGAAGATCGAGCTGGGCCAGGGCATCGGCACCGCGCTGTCGCAGATCGCCGCCGACGAGCTGGACGTGGACCTCGCGCGCATCGACGTCGTCCACGGCGACACCGCGCGCACCCCGAACGAGGGGCAGACCGCGGGCAGCCTCTCGGTCGAGCAGAGCGGGACGGCCCTGCGCTTCGCGTGCGCCGAGGCGCGCGAGATGCTGGTCACGGCCGCGGCCGCGAAGCTCAACGCGCCGGCGGCGGATCTCAAGGTCAACGACGGGACGGTCAGCGCTCCCGGCGGCGCCAGCGCGACGTACTGGGACCTCGCCGGCGCCGTCGATTTCAAGCGCGAGGCCAACGCCAAGGCCACGCCGAAGCCGGCCACCGCGCACCGATGGGTCGGCAAGAGCATCGCCCGTCGCGACATCCCCAAGAAGTTCACGGGCGGCGCGGCCTACGTGCAGGACGTGCGGCTGCCCGGCATGGTCTTCGGGCGCGTCGTGCGTCCGCCCTCGCCCGGCGCTCAGCTCGTGTCGGTCGACGAGACGCGGGTGCGCAGCATGCCCGGCGTCGTGGCCGTGGTCCGTGACGGCAGCTTCCTCGCCGTGGCCGCGGCGCGTGAAGAGCAGGCCATTCGCGCGCGCGACGCCTTGAAGCAGAGCGCCCGGTGGAAGGAGACCGCGTCGCTCCCGCCGTCGGGCGACGCGCTGTACACCCATCTGATGGCCGCGACGGTGCCGGTCGAGACCGTGGTCGACAAGCCGTCGGCCACCGCGGCGGCGCCCGTGAAGAAGCTGGAAGCGCTCTACACGCGGCCGTATCAATGTCACGCGTCGATCGGGCCGTCGTGCGCTCTCGCGCACTGGGAGGGCGACAAGCTCACGGTGTGGACTCACAGCCAGGGCGTGTTCCCGCTGCGCGCGGAGCTGGCCAAGGCCCTCGGGGTCGAGGCCAAGCAGATCCGGTGCATCCACGCCGAGGGCGCCGGCTGCTACGGCCACAACGGCGCCGACGACGTCGCCCTCGACGCCGCGCTGCTGGCGCGAGCGACCGGCGGCAAGCCGGTGAAGCTCCAGTGGATGCGCGACGACGAGTTCGCGTGGGAGCCGTACGGCTCGGCCATGGTGATGAAGCTCGCGGGCGGCCTCGACGCCGAGGGCCGCGTGGTCGCGTGGTCGCACGAGCTGTGGAGCCATCCGCACAGCACGCGGCCGGGCTCGTCGTCGGGCGTGAACCTGCTCGCCGCGCGTTACCTCGCCACACCGCTCGACCCAGGGGTTCCGGCGGACGTCCCGCAGCCCTCCGGCGGCGCGGCCCGCAACGCGGTCCCGCTCTACGAGTTCGGCAACGTGAAAGTCACCAAGCACTACGTCGTGGACGCGCCGCTGCGGACCTCCGCGCTGCGCACGCTCGGCGGCTACGCCAACGTGTTCGCGCTCGAGTCATTCGTCGACGAGCTGGCCGCCGCGGCCGGCGCCGACCCGGTGGAGTTCCGCCTGCGTCACACCACCGACATGCGCGCCCGCGCGGTGATCGAGGCGGCGGCGCAGAAGGCGGGCTGGCGGGCGAGCGCGCGCGGTGACGGCAGCCGCGGGCGCGGGTTCGCGTTCGCCAAGTACAAGAACCTGGCGTGCTACTGCGCGGTGGTCGCCGACGTGGAGATCGACCGAACCACCGGGCGTGTGCGCGTCACCCGCGTGGTCTCGGCCGTCGACGCCGGGCAGATCGTGAATCCCGACGGGGTCGTGAATCAGATCGAGGGCGGCATCATCCAGTCCACGAGCTGGACGCTCAAGGAATCGGTGCGCTTCGATCGCACCCGCGTCACCACGCGCTCGTGGGCCGACTATCCGATCCTGAGGTTCGACGAGGTGCCGGAGGTCGAGGTCGTCCTGATCGACCGTCCCACCGAGCGGTTCCTCGGCGTGGGCGAGGGGTCGCAGGGCCCGGCCGCCGCCGCCATCGCCAACGCGATCGCTCACGCCACCGGCAAGCGCCTGCGCGCGCTGCCCTTCACTCCCGACCGCGTGAAGCAGGGGCTGGCCTGATGGAGGCGACGCGCACGAGAACGCGAATGCTGAGGGGAGCGGTCACGTTGCTGTGTGTCCTCGCCGTCTCGCGGGCAGACGCGGAGGCACCCGCAGGGCAGATGACGTGGGCGCTGCACTTCACGCCGGCGCCGGCGCTCTTCGAGCCGGCCGAGACGCCGGGACTGATCACGCCCTTCCTGTTCCTCTACGCGATGCACGACGCGATGCTCAAGCCCATGCCGGGCAAGGCCATGGCTCCGAGCCTGGCCGAGTCGTGGAGCATGTCGCCCGACGGGCTCGTCTACGAGTTCGCGCTGCGCAAGGGCCCGCGCTTCCACAACGGCGACCCGGTCACCGCCGAGGACGTGAAGTTCTCGTTCGAGCGCTATCGCGGCATCTCGGCCAAGGTGCTCAAGGACCGGGTGGCCTCGGTCGAGGTCGTCGACACCGGGCACGTCCGGTTCCGCCTGAAGCAGCCGTGGGGAGATTTCATGACGTTCTACGGCACGCCGGCGACGGGCGCGGGCTGGATCGTCCCCAAGAAATACGTCGAGAAGGTCGGGGAGGACGGCTTCAAGAAGGCGCCGATCGGCGCCGGGCCCTATCGGTTCGTGTCGTTCACGCCCGGCATCGAGCTGGTGCTCGAGGCCTTCGACGGCTACTGGCGCAAGGCCCCGAGCGTGAAGCGACTGGTGCTCAAGGCCGTCCCGGACATCGCCACCCGGCTGGCCATGCTCAAGCGCGGAGAGGCGGACCTCGCGTACGGGCTGTCCGGCGAGATCGGCGAGGAGGTCCGTCGCACGCCGGGGCTCACGCTCAGGCCGACGCCGTTCGTGAGCACTCACTGGCTCGTCTTCGTCGACCAGTGGGATCCACGCTCTCCGTGGCACGACCGGCGGGTGCGGCTGGCCGCGAACCATGCCGTCGACCGCCAGGCCGTCAACCAGGCCGAGAGCCTCGGGTTCTCCAAGATCAGCGGCAGCATCATCCCGACCAGCTTCGACTTCTACTGGCAGCCACCGGCCATTCCCTACGATCCGGCCCGCGCCAAGCTGCTGCTCGCGGAGGCGGGGTATCCCAAGGGCTTCGAGGCCGGGGACCTCTGGTGCGACGCCGCGACCAGCGGGTACAGCGAGGCCGTGCTCAACTACCTCCAGGCGGCCGGCATCCGGGTGAAGCTGCGTCCCCTCGAGCGGGCCGGGTTCCTCAAGGCCTACCAGGAGAAGAAGCTCAAGAACATCGTCTACGGCCTGAGCGGGGTCTTCGGCAACGCGGCCACCCGCATCGAGTCGTTCACGTTCAGCGGCGGCGTCTACGCGTACGGAGGCTATCCCGACATCGACGGGCTGTTCAGGGAGCAAGCGGTGGAGCACGATCGCAAGAAGCGCGAGGCGATCCTCCATCGCATCCAGCAGCTGGTGCACGACAAAGTCATGTACCTGCCCATCTGGCAGCTCGCGGTCCTGCAAGGATACGGCGCGCGGGTGGCCGAGTCGGGATTGGGGCTCATCGCCGACTATCCGTGGTCGGCGCCCTACGAGGACCTCAAGCTCAAGTAACCCTTCGCGCCCAGCGGGTTGACAGTAGGCACATCGTCACGCCACAGTCTGGCCACAGTCGGTTCATGGAGTCCTCTGAGCGAGGAGGAACGACAGATGGCCATCGAGCGGCGGATCGTCATCAAACCCAACGCGCCGGGCGCATCGCCCCGGGTCACCTTCGATCCCAATCCCCTCCAGGCGAACCCGGCGGACCAGATCTTCTGGACCAACAACGACACCCAGGCCCACTGGCCCGGCGTGCCCGGCAATCCCACCTTCTTCATGTCCAACCAGATCGCGCCGGGCGGCGACGTGTCGCCCGTCTTCTCGACCACCGTGGTCGGGACGCTGAACTACGTCTGCACCATCGCCGGGCATCAGAACGAGACCGGGAGCATCGTGATCTCGACGACGCCGGCCCCCTGATCTGCTGAGGACGGAGGAAGCCATGAGAATCCTGTTGAGCACGATCGTCCTTCTGGCCACCATCTTCGTCGCGTTGCCCGCCGACACCCAGCAAGCGCTGCCCAACTGCGCCCCGGGGCGGCCTCTGCTCAAAGTCCCCGAGATCACCCGTACCGCCGGCAGCCCGGGTCAGCCGGGCCGCCTTCGAGGAACGATCGTTCTCACCGACGAGCAGCGCTCGCTGGCCGGAGGCACGGGGGGGACGCCCTGCAACTATCCCCAGCTCCGGTACTTCAAGGGCCTGGACACGACCCCGCCCTGGACGTCCACCGGCGATCCGCTCCCCGGACCGACGCTGCGGGCGCGCGTCGGCGACCTCGTCCAGATCGCTTTCCTGAACCAGGTCGACGTCAGCAAGTTCCCGAACACCCTGGACCAGGATCTTCAAGGCAAGACCCCGGGGTGTGACGAGGCGCGAGCCCAGCGGTCGAAGAAGGAAAATCAGGGTCAGTCGGTGCTGATCTATCCGCGCAACGACAGCTTCCCCGACTGCTTGCACGGCTCCAGCACCGCGAACCTGCACTTCCACGGCACCCACACCACGCCGAGCACGACCGGCGACAACGTGCTGCTCTACATCCGCCCCGCCCTCCGGGAGGGCGGCAAGCTGGAGCCGTCCGACGATTTCGTCAAGAAGCAGTTCGCCGACTTCTTCGAGTGGTGCGACGCCAACGGCTCGCCGACCAAATGGGAGCAGATACCGGCCGACTGGCGGAACAAGCAGGAAGAGCTGCTCAATCTCTACGACAAGACCGCGCCCTACAAGGGCGAGCGCGGCAAGCTGCCCGAGAACATGCAGCTGTGGCCGGTGAACAAAGACCAGATCGCCCGGGGCGTGTGGCCGCAGTACTCGATCGGCGGGTTCCCCCACTGCTTCCGGCTCCCCGCCTACGATCCGGCCAAGGTGAAGATGGGTCAGTCGCCGGGCACCCACTGGTACCACGCCCACAAGCACGGCTCGACCGCGCTGAACGTCGGCAACGGCATGACCGGCGCGTTCATCATCGAGGGCGAGTACGACGACGCGCTCCGGGACTACTACAAGGCCACCCCGCAGCACCAGAACTGGGGCCTCGAGGAGCACGTGCTGGTCATTCAGCAGCTGTCGAGCGGGCTGAACTTGCTCAGCGCGGCCAACATCGGCAACCCGGCGCCGCTGTCCGTCAACGGACGGCTGGCCCCCGTGGTGACCATGCGGCCGAACCAGGTGGCGCTCTGGCGGATCGTCAACAGCAACCAGCGCAGCTTCGTGCAGTTCAGGGGAGACGCGCCCCAGCACAACAAGAACACCAAGGCGCGGGTCTCATGGCGGCAGACCGCCCAGGACGGCGTCCAGTTCGCGCCGCAGAACTACACGCTGGTGGGCGCGCCCAACAACTCGTTCAACCTGGCCGCGGCCAATCGCGCCGACGTGCTCGTCCAGGCCCCCGACGCCGAGGGCGACTACAACATTCCGATCATGGCGACGGTCAACGATCTGCCCGACACGGACCCGAGCCCGATCACGACGTTGCTGACGGTGCGAGTCAGGCGGGACAGCGCGCGGACGATCGATCCGCCCATGCCCTTCATGGACGAGAAGGACTTCCCGAAGCTGCCGCCCTTCCTCAAGGACATCGAGGAGCTGATCGTCGTCGAGCGACACCTCCGGTTCGACACCAAGCCGTTCTCCGACCGCAGCCACGTCTCCAAGGCGCAGGTTCCCCCGAAAGGCATGATGCCGGTCCACCAGATCAACGACAAGCTGTACAGCGATCAGGTCGTCGATCAGACGATGTTCCTGGACACGGTCGAGGCGTGGAAGATCTCGAACAAGACCGACAACATCGCGCACCCCTTCCACATCCACATCAATCCCTTCCAGATCGTCGAGCTCTTCCAGCCGAACTCCAAGGAGGCCATGGATCCGAACGGCCCCTGCTACGCGGATCCGACCAAGCCCGAGACGTGGCGGGCGTGCGGGCCGTTGCCCCAGCCCTGGGTGTGGTGGGACACGTTCTCGATTCCCACCTCGCGCCAGGAGGTCTTGCCTTGCCAGAAGGTCGAGGAGTGCGAGCCGGCGGCGATCCGGCCGCACGTGGCGTGCATGAACTTCCCGGTGCCGAAACCGGATAGATCCGGGGTGGACATCAAGTTCCAGTGCCGGCTCACCATCCCCGGCTACTTCAAGTTCAAGAGCCGCTTCGTGGACTTCACCGGTCAGTACGTCATCCACTGCCACATCCTGGCCCACGAGGACCGGGGGATGATGGAGCTGGTCCAGGTGATTCCGAAGCCGAAGAGCCCGTATACCCACCATTGAACTGACCGTCTAATTAGCCGACATGGGGGGCCTGGTACGGGCCCCCCAATCCCCCCGGCAGGCTCGGAGACGCCCCGGTGAAGCCGGGGCGCCCCTCGTGAACGCTTCGCGGTCTTGACAAGCTCGCGACGGTGGCGCAGTTTGGGCGCGACCATTTTGCTTGTGGGCGCGCGGTCGAGCGCGCAGAGAGCGAGGCTCGGATGAAGCTGCCATCGATCCGTATCGTGACCGTTATCGCAATCGTCCTCGGGACGCTGGCGCTCGTGAGCTCGGGGGCGTTCGTCGCCCGCGCCGCCGACCCGATCAAGATCGGGTTCGGCATGGCGCTGACCGGCGGGCTCTCGGCCAACGGCAAGCCCGCGCTGCTCGCCGTCCAGATCTGGAAGGACGACGTCAACAAGAAGGGCGGGCTCCTGGGGCGGCCCGTCGAGATCGTGGTCTACGACGACCAGACCAACCCGGCCACCGTGCCCGGCATCTACACCAAGCTGCTCGAGGTCGACAAGGTCGACCTGATCATCTCGGGCTACGGCACCAACCTCATCGCGCCGCTCATGCCCATCGCCATGGAGCGCAAGCTCGTCCTCATGGGTATGTTCGGCCTGGCCAACAACGAGAAGTATCAGTACCCGAACTACTTCCAGATCCAGCCGGCCGGGCCGGAGCCCCAGACCAGCATGCCCATCGGGTTCTTCGAGCTGGCCGCCAAGCAGAACCCGCGCCCGCAGACCGTCGCCCTCGTCGGCGCCGACGCCGAGTATCCGCAGAACGCGATGGTGGGCGCGCGCGAGCTGGTGAAGAAGTTCGGCTTCAAGACCGTCTACGACAAGAACTACCCGCCGAGCACCGCCGACTACACGCCGATCGTGCGGGCCATCAAGGCCACCAACCCCGACGTCGTCTTCGTGGCCTCGTATCCGCCGGACTCGGTCGGCATGCTGCGGGCGGCCCACGAGGTCGGGCTGCAGCCCAAGATCTTCGGCGGCGGCATGGTGGGACTTCAGTTCACCAGCATCATGACCAGCATGGGCCCGCTGCTGAACGGCGTGGTGAACTACGACTTCTGGGCCCCCGAGCCGACCATGCTGGCCATCCCCGGCATCAAGGAGTTCTTCAAGGAGTACCAGGCGCGGGCCGAGAAGGCCGGCGTCGATCCCCTCGGGTACTACCTGCCGCCCTACTCGTACACGATGGTCCAGATCCTGGGCCAGGCCGTCGAGGCCACCAAGGGCCTCGACCAGCAGAAGATCGCCGACTACATCCGGGCCACCGAGTTCAACACCATCGTCGGCAAGGTGAAGTTCGGCAAGAACGGTGAGTGGGCCAAGGGGCGGACGCTCATGGTCCAGTACCAGAAGGTGCAGGGCAACGGGATCGAGCAGTTCCGCGGTCCCGGCAAGAAGGTCGTGCTCTATCCCGACGAGTTCAAGTCGGGCGCCATGATCTATCCGTACTCCGCGGCGATGAAATAGCGCGACGTCCAACGGCGCGCGGGCGCCCGCCCTCGCGGATCGCCCGCGCGCCGGCCGTGGACTCCTGACATGTTCTCCTGGGACTTGCTCGCCAACGCGATGGTGGCCGGCTTTCTGCTCGGCGGTTTCTACGCCGCGGTGAGCCTGGGCGTCTCGCTGATCTTCGGCCTCCTCGACATCGCCAACATCGCCCAGCCCGCGTTCGTGATCATGGGCGCCTACGCGGCCTTCTGGCTGAACACCGCGTTCGGGCTCGACCCGATCCTCGTCGGCATCGGCCTCACGCCGCTGTTCTACGCGCTCGGCGCCGTGGTCTACCGGATCTACTACGAGAGCTTCGAGCGGCGCGGCGAGGAATCGCTGCGCGGTCTCGTGTTCTTCTTCGGCCTCCTCTTCATCATCGAGGTGAGCCTCAGCCTGACCTTCGGCGTCGACTACCGCCTGGTGCAGACCGCCTACACGAGCCGGTCACTCGAGTTCGGCGGCGTGGGCATCGCGTTCCGCTATCTCGTGCCGTGCGTGGTCGGGATGGCCATGACGCTGGCCCTCTACCTGTTCCTCGGCCGGACGTTCTACGGGCGCGCCATCGTGGCCGTCTCGCAGGACCAGGGGGCGTTGCGCCTGATGGGCGCCAACCCCGTGCACATCAAGACCATCGCCTTCGGCGTCGGCATCGCGGCGGCCAGCCTGGCGGGCGCCCTCCTCATCAGCATCGCGCCGGTGATCCCGTCGACCGACCGCGACTACATCGGCCGGATGTTCGCGATCACGGTGCTGGGCGGCATGGGCAGCATCGGCGGCACGCTGGTCGCCGCGATCATCCTCGGCGTGGCCGAGAGCCTGATGGCCACGTTCTTCGGTCCCTCGTGGTCGCTGGCGGTCTCGTTCGGCCTGCTGCTCTTCGCGCTCGCCGTGCGGCCGGCGGGACTGTTCGGCCGATAGATGCGCCGCCAGGGCGTCGCCGTCCTCCTGGGCGTGGCCGTCGTGATTGCCGCGATCGCGCTGGCCAAGCTCCGCGTGAACCCATACATCTACTTCGCCGGCTACGTGGTGCTCCAGTACGTGGTGATCGCGACCGCGTGGAACATCCTGGGCGGCTACGCCGGCTACGTGAACTTCGGCACGCCCGCGTTCTTCGCGCTCGGGGCCTACACCGCGGTCGCGCTCATCCAGTGGATGCGCGCGCCGCTGCCGGTGCTGATCGTCGCGGGCGGGCTCGTCTCCGGACTGCTCGGGCTCGGCATCGGCTATCTCACCCTGCGACTGCGGGGGGTCTTCTTCTCGATCGCGACGCTGGCGCTGTCGATCGTGCTCCAGACCATGATCGTCAACTGGGAGTACGTGGGCGGCTCGCGCGGCATGAGCGTCATCCGGCCGAGCGGTCCGCCCTTCGGCAGCTACGTGACGTTCTTGTTCACGGTGATGGCCGGCCTCGCCGTCCTGTCAGTCCTCGTGGCCTGGTTCATCGAGCGCTCCTGGATCGGCCGAGGGCTCGCCGCGCTCCGTGACAACGAGGAGGCCGCCGAGTGCATGGGCGTGCCCACGCTCCGTCTCAAGCTCCTGGCCACCACGATCAGCGGCGCCCTCTTCGGCGTCGCCGGCGCGCCGTTTCCCTACTACGTGACGTTCGTGGAGCCGAATTCGGCCTTCGCCCTCGACTACGCGGTCAACGCGCTGGCCATGCCGATGATCGGCGGGACGACCAGCTGGATCGGTCCCGTCCTCGGCGCGGTCCTGCTGGGGACGGCCCAGCAGCTCGCCACCGTCACGATTTCGTCCGAGCTGAGCCTGTTCATCGTCGGCGTCGTGCTGGTCGCCTTCGTGGTGCTGGCTCCCGAGGGCCTGATCGGGCTGGCCCGGCGCCTGCGAGGCCGCTGAGACGATGCCGGCGCTGTTGGAAATCCAGGGACTCACCAAGCGCTTCGGCGGATTCACCGCGCTCAACGGGGTGACCATTCACGTGAACGCGGGCGAGCGCTTCGGGCTCATCGGACCCAACGGCTCCGGCAAGACCACGCTCATCAACTGCGTGTCGGGCTCGCTGCCCCCGGACGGTGGCCGCATCGTCTTCGAGGGCCGCGACATCACCGCGCTGCCCGCCTACCGGCGCGCGCGTCTCGGCATCGCGCGCAGCTTTCAGATCCCCAAGCCGTTCACCAGCATGACCGTGCTGGAGAATCTCGAGATTCCCCTCGAATACGCGGCTCGCGAGGGCGAGAGCGCCAGCGCGCTGGATGCCGCCGAGATCCTCGAGACCATCGGGCTCGGTCCGAAGGCGCGGCTGCGACCGGCCGGGCTCACCCAGATCGAGATGCGCAAGCTCGAGCTGGCCCGCGCGATCGCCGCCAGGCCCAAGCTCTTGATCTCCGACGAGGCCATGGCCGGGCTCTCCAGCGCCGAGGTGGACGACATCCTGGCCATCCTGTTCCGGCTGAACGAGAGCGGCATCACGATCATCATGATCGAGCACATCATGCGGGCGGTGATGCGCTTCTCCCAGCGCATCGTGGTGCTTGACGCCGGCGAGCGCATCGCCGAGGGCACACCGGAGGAGATCGTGCGGAACCCCGCCGTGGAGAAGGCCTACCTTGGCGAGTAGGCTGATCGTCCGCGACGTGGAGGCCGGCTACGGGGCCGTCCGGGTGCTCCACGGCGTGTCGATGGAAGTCCGCGAGGGAGAGACGGTGGCCTTGCTCGGCACCAACGGCAACGGCAAGAGCACGCTGATCAAGTGCATCATGGGTATGGTGGCGCCGGACGCCGGTGAGATCGTGCTCGAGTGGGACGGCGAGCGCGTAGACCTCACCCGCAAGTCCACCGAAGAGATCGTGGGGCTGGGGATCGCGCTGGTTCCGGAGGGACGCCGGCTCTTTCCCAAGCTCACGGTCGAGGAGAATCTTCTGCTCGGCGCGTACCGGCGCGCGGCGCGTGGCGACATCGCGCGCAACATGGAGTTCGGCTTCGAGGCGTTTCCGGTCTTGCGCGAGCGGCGGCGACAGCTGGCCGGCAGCATGAGCGGAGGCGAGCAGCAGATGCTGGCGGTGGCGCGCGCGCTGATGTCGTCGCCGCGCATCCTGCTCGTCGACGAGCCCTCGGTCGGCCTCGCGCCGATCCTGGTGTCACGCGTCATCGCCAAGATCAAGGAGCTGAAGGAGCGCTACCAACTCACCGTGTTGATGGCCGAGCAGAACTTCAACCAGGCCACCAAGATCGCCGACCGCGGCTACATCATCGTCCACGGCAAGATCGAGTTCGAAGGCCGCGACACCCGCGAGCTCCGAGAGAACGAGCTGGTGAAGCAGTACTATCTGGGGGTGTGACGACCGCCTGCGCTCGTTCGATTCTCCCAGCCCGCCGTGGGGCTAGAATCGTTTTCATGGCTACCGACATGCTGACTCGGGAACTGGTGCACGCCCGACTCAGAGGCGTCGAGGCTGCTGTCTTGAGCCTCGGTGTTCAACGCCTTGCTCTCTTCGGGTCAGTGCAGCGGAACGAGGCGCGTCCTGATAGTGACGTCGACCTGCTGGTCGAGTTTGCGCCTGGTCAGAAGTCCTTCGACCGCTTTCTCGCGCTCTGCGAACTCTTGGAGTCACGGCTCGGGCATCGAGTAGAGCTGGTGACCACGGAGGCGTTGTCGCCGTTTCTCGGGCCTCATATCCTGGCCGAAGCCGCGGATGTCGTTCGAGCCGCGTGAGTTCCTTCGTCACATTCTGGCGGAAGCCGACTACCTCGTCGCGCACAGCCACGGCCTCACGCCCGAGATGTTTCAGGCTGACGAAACGCTTCGCCGTGCCTTCGTGCGCAGCTTGGAGATCATCGGCGAAGCAGCCAAGAAAGTCCCGCCCGAGTTGCGCACCCGCTATCCCTCGATCGAGTGGCGCGCGATGGCAGGTCTACGCGACCGTCTCATCCATGACTACTTCGGCGTTGACTACGACCTCGTCTGGGACGTGGTCACGACCAAGGTTCCCGACCTCAAGCGCGCAGTCGAGCGCATCATCAAACCTCCTGCCTCCGAGTAGACCGTCGAGTTGGTCGACGTGAGCGACGAAACACGTGTTGATGGCCGAACAGAACTTCAATCAGGCCATCAAGATCGCCAACCGCGGCTACATCATCTACGGCAAGATCGAGTTCGAGGGCCGCAGCACCCGCGAGCTGCGCGAGAACGAGCTGGTCAAGCAGTACTATCTGGGAATGTAGGAGGATCACAGTCATGCCGCCCACCAAGCTCGCCCACGTCGTGTTCCAGACCAACCAGATTCCCGCGATGCGCGACTGGTACTGTGCCGTCCTCGGCGGCCGCGTGGTCTACGAGAACGAGCACCTGAGTTTCGTCACCTACGATGACGAGCACCACCGGGTCGCCTTCGCGGACTTCGGCCCGCTCGCCCCGCGCGAGACCCGGGTCGAGCTCGGCCCGAAGCCGACCGAGCAGCCCGGCCTGCACCACACCGCCTTCACGTTCGAGTCGATGAAGGACCTGCTCGACACCTACGTCCGCCTGCGCGACCGAGACGTCCGCCCCTTCTTCTGCGTCAACCACGGCCCGACCACGTCGATGTACTACCGCGACCCCGACGGCAACCGCGTGGAGCTCCAGATCGACAACTTCGCGACCGCCGAAGAAGGCCAGGCCTGGATGCACTCCCCCGCCTTCGACCGGAACCCGATTGGAATCGAGTACGACCCCGACGAGCTGGTCAAGAAGTTCGCGTCGGGCGTGCCCGTGGCGGAGCTTGTCGCACGGGGCGACTGAGCGCGGCAGGTACATGACGTGGTCACGACCGCACTGATACCGTGACCATATGAAGGGGCAACCGACCGTCGGCGTTCGCGACCTCAGGGCGCGGCTGAGCGCCTACCTTCGAAGCGTCTCCAACGGAGCCACCATCACGATCCGGGACCGACGGCGCCGCCCAGTCGCGCGTCTCGTGCCGGCCGCCAAATCGCCCGAGAGTGAGTTGTTGGATCGCCTCGCCGACGAGGGCTTCCTCCGGCGCGGCGTCGGCAAGCCCGGCCGAGGTCAGCCCGTGAAGTCGCGGCGCCCGCGCCGCCTCGTGTCCGACATCGTCATCGAAGATCGCCGGTGATTCTCTAGCAGGATGCGGAAAAACCCCGGGAAATGGGCGCTCGCGGCGAACCGCCATTCACAAAGTCCAATGTTTTTGATGATCGCCCTGTTCGCGAAGGGGGCCCAAAACCCTTTTTCCGCAACCTGCTAGCCGGACGATCCGTCATCGACGAGTCTTCAAGTCGGCGTCGCGCCGGTCCCGGTGAGGCGGATCTTCGCCAAGATCCGTGAGCTGAATGGAGCGCGAGCAGATCACCGTGCTCAGGCCATCGTCTCCGGATACCCCGCGACGGGGTTGACACCTTCGACGGGCGGCGCCAGAATCTATGGGAACCATAGTCTTAAGGACAGGAATGATTGTTCTCGCGCTGACCGGCGAGGGCACGACGGGAGGAGATGATGATGAGAGTCACGACGATTGCCCGGACGGCATGCGCGATCGGCTTCATCCTGGTGGCCGCCCGCGGCGTGGCTGAAGCCCAGGCGACGGGCAATGCCGCCGTCTTCGTGAGCGATGTCACCATTCCCGATGGAATGGTTGTGAACCCCGGAGCAGGCTTCACGAAAACCTGGCGACTTCAGAACAGCGGGTCGGCGAGCTGGAATGGTTACAGTCTGTCGTTTGTCCACGGCAATCGAATGGGCGCCCCAGCGTCCGTCTCCGTGCCGACAACCGCGCCCGGAGCCAACGTCGATATCAGCGTCACGATGACCGCTCCGGCCGAGGCGGGCTCGCATCAGGGTCATTGGCAAATGCGCGCTGCCGATGGCACATCGTTCGGGCAGGCCGTCTTCGTCCTGATCACGGTCACGGCGAATCGCACGCTCGAGGCAGTCGCGGCCGACCTCGCGGATCACTCCCCTCACGTCCGGCGGGAGGCGGTAAAGGGCCTGATCGAGTTCGGTGCGACGGCCACGCCGACACTGATTCGGGTTGTGAAGAACGATACCGACGCGGAGGTGCGAGTGTCCGCGATCGGCGTCCTCGCGGGTATCACGCCGTTGCCGAGGGAGGGCGTGAGGGCGATCCTCACCGCAATCGGTGACCCCGACCCGACGGTGAGGATGGTGGCGACGATGATCCTGACCGCCATCGCGGGTGCGCCTCCCAGATTCGGCCCTGAAGTCGTTCCGAGTCTGGTGGACGCGTTGGCGGACCCCAATCCGACCGTTCAGCAGATGACGCTTGAGCTTCTCGGCAGCCTCGGCCCGGCGGCCCGAGAAGCGATACCCGCGCTGCGGGCACTCGTCGCTCGTGAGCCGAACAACGAACCGGCCCGGGAGGCCTTGCGCGTGATCGAGGGCCGCTGAGAGCCGAGGGAACGCGTGAAGGCGACAAAGATGCGATGGCAAATGGTTGTGACGTTCTGTCTGGCACTTTCGTCGGTGAATGAGGCGCGCGCTCAGGTCGCCATACACCCGGCGGGCACGTATCTCTATGTGCCGAATTTCGACGGGAAATTCGTCGCGGTCATCGACACTTCGACGAACGCGGTCGTGGCACGCGTCGCGGTGGGTGGTAATACGCGTGGTGTTGCGATCGATCCTGCAGGCACGCGCGTCTACGCCTCGAACTTCTCCGGGGACACCGTCACAGTCATCGACGCGGCCACCAACACCGTCAGCGCCACGGTTTCGGTCGATCGCTTCCCGAGCGGCATGGCGATGTCACCGTTGGGCGCGCGCGTTTACGTGATGCACCATTTTCGAAACAAGCTTTCGGTCATCGATACGGTGAGCCATGCGGTGATCGCCAAGGTGGTCACGGCAAAAGATGGAGACGACCGAGGTGGGGGGGCAGGCCCCCTCGGCATCGCGTTGAACCCGGCCGGAACCCGGCTGTACCTCACGAACACCGCGGGAGTGATTGTCGACACGACCACCCACACCGTAAGCGGAACCCTGCCGGTAGGATCACGGCCGACCGCGCTGGCGCTGAACCCGACGGGGACGCGCGTGTACGTCACGGACAGCGGCCGCCACAGCGTCTCCGTCATCGACACCGTCAAGAACGTCGAGGTGGCGACGATCCCGGTGGGACACGAGCCGGCGGGCCTTGCCCTGAACCCGACGGGGACGAGAATGTACGTCGCCGATTATGGTGACAACACTGTTTCTGTGATCGATGTCGCCCGGAACACGGTGATCAGCAAGGTCCTCGTACACCAGCGCCCGTTCGCGGTGACGGTGAACCCCATGGGGACACGCGCCTACGTCGCCGGTCCCGGAGGAAACAACGTCTGGGTCATCGACACGGCGAGCCATACCGTCATCGCCACGCTCGCCATAGCCCGTCCGCCCGTCGGTAGATAGGCTCTCCGCGCCCCGGTTTCACCCGCCCATCGTGTGGCGGAGCTCGCCGATGTTTTCGATCCAGAGGCGGAGCGTTTCGCCGGCCTTGAGGAAGCGGCCGCGGCCCATACCGACGCCGGCCGGGGTGCCCGTCAGGATCAAGTCGCCGGGATGGAGCGTCATCCGCGTCGAGAGGTGGGCGATCTGCTCGGCTGTCGTGAAGATCATCTCGCTGGTGTTGGAGTCCTGCATCAGCTCGTCGTCGATCCAGAGCTTCAAACCGAGCTTCTGGGGATCGCGGATCTCGCTGGCGGGGGTGATCCAGGGGCCGAGGGGGCAGGCGCCCTCGAAGCACTTCTGGCTGAGCCAGTCGAGCTTGAACGGGGATGCGTCGGCCACGTGGGGACGGCGCATGGCGTCGCGCGCGGAGAGATCGTTGGCGATCGTGTAGCCAGCGACATAATCCAACGCGCGATCGAGGCTCACGTTGCGCGCGGGGCGGCCGATCACGGCGGCCAGCTCGACCTCCCAGTCGACCTTCTGCGAGAACGGCGGGAGCTGGACGCGAACGCCGGGGCCGACCACCGACGAGCGTGAGGTCTTGATAAAGTGCCAGGGCTTGAGTCCGACCTCGTGGGGGTCCGGCTCGGGCG
>Ga0193725_1000038_pt1 | contig 45483 bp, 40 predicted proteins | sample H2a2metaG_FD_143058 | JGI IMG/M metagenome (GOLD analysis project Ga0193725, IMG submission 143058) | Soil microbial communities from a riparian zone of the East river system, Colorado, United States - H2a2 | ecosystem: Environmental > Terrestrial > Soil > Riparian zone | place: USA: East River... | reverse complement strand
CGGGTCCAGCGTCGAGCCTGAGCTGTTCGAGCTGGTGCGGGTCAAGCTGGCGTGGAACAACCGGTGCGTGCACTGAAGCCTCGCGCGATCTTCCTCGGCCGTGAGCCGGGGCGCGAGCGAGGACGTGGTGGCCAAGCTCGCTGACTACGAAGCGTCGGATCTTCCCGACCGGACCAAGGCCGCGCTGCGCCTGGCCGACCGGCTCGCCGGCGCGAACCCTACCGTCGACGCCGACTTCTACGAGGAGCTGAAGATCCACCTCAGCGACGACGAGATCCTCGACCTCGGGATGACGGCCACGTTCGCCAGCGGGTGGCAGCGGTTCATCGAGGCCTTCGGCGTCGTGCCCGACCACTGGCACGACGGCTCGCCGCCACCCTTCCACGCGCTGTGAACCGTCTTACGAGGAGCGCCACGGCTCCGCCGGGGCGTGACGAGCGTTTGGGGGAATGGGGGCCATTTCGGGGCCCCCATGTAAAGTAGTCGCCTGATGCACGAGCCGACCATCGCCACCGACGAGTTGCGGCCGACCTTCCTGGAAGTCGACCTCGACCGGCTGGCCGCGAACTATCGCGTCATCGCCGCCCACGTGGCCCCCGCGCGGGTCATGCCGATCCTCAAGGCCAACGCGTACGGTCACGGGCTCTGCGAGGTCGGGCGCATGCTCGAAGCGCTCGGCGCGCCGTACGTCGGGGTCGCCTATCTCGAGGAAGGCCTGCGGCTGCGGCAGCACGGGATGCGATTGCCGATCCTGGTGATGGGCGGGATCCTCGGTGAGCAGATCCCGCGCTTCCTCGAGCACGATCTCACGCTGACCGCGTCCTCCGTCGACAAGCTGCGCGCCATCGACCAGCACGCCGCGGCGCTCGGGCGCACCGCGACCGTGCACCTGAAGATCGACACGGGCATGGAGCGGATCGGCGTGCACTGGTACAGCGCCTCCAAGCTGCTGGAGGCGTCGCTCTACTGCCGGCACGTGAACGTCGAGGGGATCTTCACGCACTTCGCCAACGCCGACGGGCCCGATCTCGGTCACGCGCGGCTCCAGCTCGAGCGGTTCCACGAGGTGCTGCGCTTCTACGAACGGCGCTCGCTGCCCACGCCGCTGCGCCACGCGGCCAGCTCGGGCGCGATCCTGAACCTGCCCGAGAGTCACCTCGATCTCGTACGGCCGGGCGTGCTGTTCTACGGCGCCGGTCCGTCGGCGGAGTCGCCGGCGACCATCGGCGTGCGGCCGGCGCTGCGCTGGATCACCCGCGTGGTCTATTTCAAGGTCGTCCAGGGCGGCCACCCGGTGAGCTACGGCTCCACGTGGGCGCCCGCGGAGTCGACGCGCGTGGTGACGCTGCCCGCCGGCTACGGCGACGGCTACATCCGCGCGATGAGTGGCAAGGCCGAGGTCATCATCCACGGCAAGCGCTATCCGGTCGTCGGGCGCATCTGCATGGACCAGATCATGGTCGCCATCGGGTGGGACTCCGCCTACAACGGCGACGAGGTCGTGCTGCTCGGCGAGTTCGGCGGCGCGGCGATCTCCATCGAGGAGCTGGCGGCGTGGGGCGGCACCATTCCCCACGAGGTGCTCACCAGCATCAACACGCGAGTGCCGCGCGTCTACCGCGGAGTCACGTCGGCCGGTTGACTCCCGAGCCACCATCGGCGGCGCGCCCGGCCGCGCTGCTGCGCCATCCGCCGTTCGCGCTCTATTGGTCCTCGCGCATCCTCTCCGTCGCCGCGTCCCACATGCTGGCGGTGGCCATCGGGTGGCAGCTCTACGCGCTGAGCGGCAGCGCGCTCGACCTCGGGCTCGTCGGCCTCGTCCAGTTCGGGACCCAGCTCGCGCTGACGCTGATCGTGGGCCAGACCGCCGATCGATACGACCGGCGCGTGATCGTCGCGCTGTGCCGTGTGGCCTCGGCCATCGCGGCGGCGACCCTGGCCGTCGGCACGCTGGGCGGCGAGTTGACGGCCGGACGCATCCTCGCGCTGGTGGCGGTGGTGGGCGCGGCGCGCACGTTCGAGTCGCCGGCCACGACGGCGCTGGTCGCGAGCCTGGTGGCGCGGCCGCTGGTGCCTGCCGCGATGGCCTGGTCGGTCTCGGCGACCCAGGCCGCGCGCATCGTTTCTCCCGCGCTCGGCGGCGTGCTCTACGTGCTCGGCGCCGAGGTCGTGTATCTCGCCGTCGCGTCGCTGTTCCTGATCGCGGCCCTGCTGGCCGCCTTCATCCGCGCGCCGAACGTCCAGCGCGACCGCGAGGAGTTGACGCTGGACTCGTTCCTCTCGGGGATCCTCTACATCCGCAACAGCCGGCTGCTGCTCGGGATGATGTCGCTCGACCTCTTCGCGGTTCTGTTCGGCGGAGCGACCGCGCTGTTGCCGATCTACGCCCGCGACGTGCTCCACACGGGACCGTGGGGCCTCGGGCTGCTCCGCTCGGCGCCGGCGGTCGGCGCGCTGGCGACCTCGATCGTGCTCGCGCGCTATCCGATCGATCGGCAGGTCGGCCGGGTCATGCTGCGCGCGGTCGTGGTCTTCGGCGCGGCGACCGTCGTGTTCGGCGCCTCGACGCACCTGGCGCTGTCGTTGCTCGCGCTGGCCGTCCTCGGCGCCTCAGACGTGGTCAGCGTGGTCATCCGCGCGTCGCTCGTCCAGCTCCGCACCCCGGACGCCATGCGTGGGCGCGTGAGCGCGGTGCACTCGCTCTTCACCGGGACGTCGAACCAGCTCGGAGAGTTCGAGTCCGGCCTCGCCGCCACGCTCTTCGGCGTCGTCCCCGCCGTGCTGATCGGCGGCCTCGGCACCATCATCGTTGCCGTCGTCTGGACCTATTTCTTCCCCGAGCTCCGCCGAGTCAGCATGCTGGAACGCTGACGATTACTCGAATTTGATCACCAGCGTGGCGCTGTCGCGGTGCTGGAACAGGGGCGTGGTCTTGGACAGCTCGTCTTTGCTGAGACCGAGCGCGTTGATGATGCGCTCGTCGCTGGTGACGAGCACGGCGTCGCCGCCCCGGTACTTGGCCTGGTCGGCGACGTCGCGCTGGCGGTCCTTCTCGGAGAAGAGGCCCTCCGAGAAGGCCCGGCCGACCACGCCGATTCCGGTGGTGCGGTCGTCGTAGACGCGGCCGAGCACCTTGTACGGCTTGTTGGGCAGGCCGAGATAGATCGGCACCGAAAAGTCCGAGATGATCTGGGCTCGGTCGCCCGTCGGCCACTTCTGCGTCCCCTCGAACGTCAGGAACTTGGCGTCGCCGAACTTCTTGCCGGCCTCCTGCGCGGACACCGACACGGCGCCGCACGCGAGCACCGCCACCAGCGCTGCGGCCAGGACCTTCATCGACACCTCCCTCATGGGCGGAAGACCGCGAAGACCTTGTCGGAGTTGGTGATCCACGACTCGAGGAACACCGATTCATCGGGCTTGCGGCCGAGCTCGGACATCGCCCCGGCCAGGCAGAACCAGTTCAGCAGTTCGTGATGGCCGCGGTCCTCCGCTTCCTGGATGGACGTGTTGCGCCAGGTCGCCCAGTCGCCGTCGCGCAGGGCCTCGTAGTAGCGCTTGTCCGATTCGACGTCCGGGAACATCAGCGCGTGCTTGGCGACCAGGAACGAGTGACTCCAGCTCGACGAGGCGATGACGGCCACGCGCCACGGGCTGGCGGCGAGGGTCCGGGCGATCGCGGCGCCGACCTGGAAGCACCGCCAGGGCTGCGGCCCGGGCGGATCGAGGTCGTTCTGGTCGAGCTTCGAGGCTTGCGACGGCGTCAGCGGCGCGCCGTGAGCGCCGACTAACCAGCGGCCGTAGGCGTTCACGCTGAACGGCACGACCGGATACGCGAAGCCCTTGCGGTCGATGTCCATGTACATGACCGAGTTCATGAACGCGTGGCCGAGCGGATGGTGCAGGGGCTTGTAGGCGTAGGCCACGTCGACGCCCTGCTCGAGCAGGCCGGACGCCAGATACTTGGCGCCGGACGGGTGGCCGGTGACCGTGAAGGTCTTGTCGCGCGGCTCGTCCCACCAGTTCTCGCCGCGATGTCCCTTCCAGGGCTGCACGTCGACGGAATCATAGGCCAGCACGGAAAAGGGCGGCACGCAGTCGTCGCGGAAGTTCTCGTACTGATCGTCGCCCCAGAACAGCACCCAGTCCGGCTTGAACGCGTCCAGCTCGGCGCGGGCCTTGCGGAACTGGTGGATCAGGTCGTTGCGGTGCTGGTCGGAGTGGGCCGCCCCTTCGTCGGTGCTCCACTGGGCCCGCATCGTCGGGTTCCAGCCGTCGGGCGACCGCAGCGTCTCCGGCAGCATCGGATCGGCGAGCAGCATCTTGATGCGGCCGGCCATGTTGCCCTTGTAGGAGAGCGGGGGATAGTGGGTGATGCCGAGGCCAAGGATCTGTCCCATTGACGTCTCCTCCTGGGCGCAAGTCAACCACGAGCCGGGCGCGATTGACAAGCGATTCGCACGAGAGCAGAGTCCCACCACTTCAACCTGACCGGCCCGTGGAGGCGAGCATGGATCGACTCCGTGGATTGGCATCCGCGTTCATCGTTGTCGCCTTGACCCTGGGTTTGGTGGCCCGCGCCGCCGGACAGGCCGCGCCGTCGGGCGAGGTCGTCATGGCCTGGCACGTCACGATCTCGCCGAGCTGGTTCGACCCGTCGACCGCGCCCGCCCAGATCACCCCCTTCGGCATGATGTACGCGATCCACGACGCCTTGGTCCGCCCGCTGCCCGGCCAGAAGGTCGGCAACAGCCTGGCCGAGTCCTGGAAAGAGAGCCCGGACGGTCGCCAGTACGAGTTCCAGCTGCGGCGCGACCTCAAGTTCCACAACGGCGACGCCGTCACCGCGGACGACGTGAAGTGGAGCTTCGAGCGCTACAAGGGCGCCGGCGCCAAGCTGCTCCAGGAGCGCGTGCAGAAGGTCGAGATCGTCGATCCCCTGACCGTGCGCTTTCACCTGAAGGATCCGTGGCCGGACTTCATGACCTTCTACGGCACCACCGCGTCGGCGGCCGGGCTCGTCGTCCCCAAGCGCTACATGCAGCAGGTGGGCGACGAGGGCTTCAAGAAGCATCCGATCGGGGCCGGCCCCTACCGCTTCGTGAGCCACAAGCCCGGCGTGGAGGTCGTGCTGGAGGCCTTCACCGGGTACTGGCGCAAGGTGCCGAACGTCAAGCGGCTGGTCATGAAGAGCGTGCCCGAGACCACCACGCGGGTGGCCATGCTGAAGAACGGCGAGGCGGACATCGCCCTCGGCCTCGACGGCGAGGACGCCATGAACGTCAAGCGCGATCCGCGCCTGCGGCTGATTCCTTCGAAGCACGCGTCGATGTTCTGGATCGAGTTCGCCGACCAGTGGGACCCGAAGTCGCCGTGGCACGACAAGCGGCTGCGCCTCGCCGTCAACCACGCGCTCGACCGCCACGCCATCAACGAGGCGGCGTGCCTCGGGTTCTGCCCGCCGGCCGGGGTGATCGTCCCGCGCGTGATGGACTTCGCGCTGCAGACCCAGCCGCCGGCTTACGACCCCGAGAAGGCCAAGAAGCTCCTGGCCGAAGCCGGGTATCCCAACGGCCTCGACGCCGGCGAGTTCGTGCCGATCCCGCCGTTCTACGTGGTGGCGGAGACGTCGATGAACTACATGAAGACCGTCGGCATCCGCGTGAAGATCCGCACCATGGAGCGCGCGGCGTTCTACGCCGCCTGGCAGGAGAAGAAGCTGCGCGGGTTGTTCCTGGTCGCGTCGGGGAACTCGGGCAACGCGGCCAGCCGGGTCGAGGCGTTCATGTATTCCAAGGGCAGCTACGCCTATGGCGGCTACCCGGACATCGACGACCTCTTCCAGCAGCAGGCGCGCGAGCGCGATGTCACCCGGCGCGAGGCCCTCCTCCATCGCATCCAGCAGCTCACCATCGACCGGGCGATGTTCGCGCCGATCATGGACCTGCGCGGACTCCGGGGCGTCGGGCCGCGGCTCGCCGATCCCGCGATGGACACCATGCACCTCAATCCCTACCCGGCCTACGAAGACATGAAGCTCAAGACTCCGTGAGGGAGACTCTATGATCCGCTCGCTCGTCGTCGCGTTGCTGCTCGTGCTGTGCTCCGTCGGCGGCTCCGCCGCCGCGCCCGAAGGCCAGCTCACGTGGGGCGTGCACTTCTCGCTAGCGCCGACGTGGCTCGATCCCGCCGACACCCCGGCCATGATCACGCCGTTCCTCACGCTCTACGCGCTCCACGACGCGGTGGCCAAGCCGATGCCCGGTAACCCCATGGCGCCGGGCCTGGCCGAGTCGTGGACGGTGTCGAAGGACGGTCTCGTCTACGAATTCGTCCTCCGAAAGAACGTGCGGTTCCACAACGGCGACGTGCTCCACGCCGACGACGTGAAGTTCTCGTTCGAGCGCTACAAGGGCGCGTCCGCGTCGGTGCTCAAGCAGCGGGTGGCTGCGGTGGAGGTCGTCGACCCGCTGCGCGTGCGCTTCCGTCTGAAGGAGGCGTGGCCGGACTTCCTGACCTTCTACGCCACCCCGGCCACCGGCGCCGGCTGGATCGTGCCCAAGAAGTACGTGGAGAAGGTCGGCGACGAGGGGTTCCTGAAGGCCCCGGTGGGCGCCGGCCCCTACAAGTTCGTCTCGTTCAATCCGGGAGTCGAGCTGGTGGTCGAGGCCTTCGAGGGGTACTGGCGCAAGGCCCCGAGCGTCAAGCGGCTGGTGTTCAAGGTCGCGCCCGACGAGTCCACGCGGCTGGCCATGCTCAAGCGCGGGGAGGCCGACATCGTCTATTCGATCCGCGGCGCGCTGGCCGAGGAGCTTCGCCGGACGCCCGGGCTCTCGCTGAAGCCCGCGGTGATCCAGGGCACGTTCTGGCTGGCCTTCGTCGACCAGTGGGATCCGAAGTCGCCGTGGCACGACCGGCGCGTGCGCCTGGCCGCCAATCACGCCATGGACAAGAACGCCATCAACCAGGCCGAGACGCTGGGCTTCTCGAAGATCACCGGCAGCATCATCCCGTCGAGCTTCGAGTTCTACAAGCCGCTGCCGCTCACCGCGTACGACCCCGCGCGGGCCAAGCAGCTCCTGGCCGAGGCCGGCTATCCCAACGGCTTCGATGCCGGCGAGCTGTCCTGCGACTCGACCTACTCGAACCTCGCGGAGGCGGTCGTCAACTACCTGAAGGTGGTGGGCATCCGCGTGCACCTGCGTCCCCTCGAGCGGGCCGCCTTCTTCGCCCAGCATCGGGAGAAGAAGCTCAAGAACGTCATCCAGGCCTCCAGCGGCGCCTTCGGCAGCGCGGCCACCCGGCTCGAGTCGTTCGTGGTGACCGGGGGCGCCTTCTCGTACGGCGGCTACCCCGACATCGACGGGCTCTTCCGCGAGCAGGCCAGCGAGGTCGACCGCAAGCGCCGCGAGGCCACGCTGCACCGGATCCAGCAGCTCGTCCACGACAAGGTCATGTACGCGCCCATCTGGGAGCTCGGCTTCATCAACGGCGTCGGCCCCCGCGTGGAAGAATCCGGCCTCGGCCTCATCGCCGGCCACGCCTACTCGGCCCCCTACGAAGACCTCAAGCTCAAGGGGAAGTAGGCCGAGGAGTCACGAGGATCGGAAAGAAGGACGAGCTGGCCCACTGCTTGGGGTCGCCAGGATCTCGGCCGGCCCCCACGATGAGGCCGTAGATCACATACCAGCCTTGCGGCCCCCCCGCCGCGAAGTTCGGAATCACCAGGCGGCCTCCGGTGTCTTTGTCGAGGACGACGTTCGCCAGCAAGGGGACGGGTGGGCCGGTGACGAGGGCCGGCACGACATTGAAGAACGGAGGCGCCTGGTCGACCAGCAACGAGGTTGAGTGGCCGTCGGGCGAGAGGATGCCCACGTACACGTCGCTGCTGAAGGGCGTGGCGTCCTGCGCAAGAACCATCACGTCGAGGAAGAGCACGGATCCGGCGGTCGTGTAGTTGGCGATGAGCAGCCGGGCATCGCTTGCCGCGATGCTGATCTGGGGTGATATGCCCCCAACGCTCGTGCCGGCGCTCGTCCCGACGGACAACAACAACGAACTCGTCACGAACCAGGCGATCAGTCCAACCTTCAGGGCTTGTACGGGTCCGATGGCCATGTGTTTGTCCCTCCTACCAACTACTGTTCTGGTGAATCATTCAACGCAGTGGGCGGGCATTCTTGATGATGTCCGTTGGCTGTTGATCCGGACGAAGAATGTAGGGTGACGATTCCACTCGGTTCATCGCCGGCCACGCCTACGAAGACCTCAAGCGAAAGGGGAAGTAGTCACTTCGGGACGACGAGGAGCGGGTAGAACGCGGCCGGGTTCCACCCGGCCCATTCTCGCGGGTCCAGCGGGTTCGCGCCAGCGCGTACCACGAGACCATAGAGGACGCACCAGCCCGGCGTGGTCAGTGTGAGCCATCGATAGGCGTGGTACTTCCCGACTGAGGGAACGACGCCGACGAACAGCGGGGCGGGCGCCGGCCCGGTGACGAAGCTCGAGCCGAAGGGATCGCCGACCCAGGACACGAACCGGCCGTCGGGTAGGATCATGCCCACGTAGACGTCGACGGCGAAAACCGAGTCCGCGTTCGGGACGTCGAGAAATCCGAAACTGGCGAACTCGACCGCCACCTCCATGACCGTGAAGGGCCCGAGGGGTGCCGTGTGAATCGAGGGCACGAAGCCATTGCCGGCCGTGACCGTGACGAACGACTGCAGCGGAATCGCCGCGCTCGCCGTCACGGGCAGGAGCCACGAGGTCGCCGCCACGCACGTCACGAACGCGAGCGTCGCCGCCCGAGCGCGAACCATTGTCATGGCTATTCCCTCCACCGTTCGGCCGATTCTTGTTGAGTCTGAGGAAGGATGAGAATGGGGAAGAACACCGCAGCGTTCCAGCCGGCCCACTCGCGCGGGTCGAGGGGGTTGGCGCCGGCGCGTACGGCGAGGCCGTAGAGCACGTGCCAGCCCTGAGGATCGGCGGCGGTGAAGCCCTGATACCGCCGGAAGAATTGCGGCGCGGTCGTGGGGAGAATGCCGGCGAGGATCGGCACGGGCGCCGTACCCGTGACGAGAGTTGCCGCATGGGGATCGCCCGTCCAGGACGCGAACCGACCGTCGGGAAGCATGACCCCGACGTACACGTCGTACTGTACGACCGGCAGGGCGCTCGATCCGTCGTAGAAGACGATGTCTTCGAACGACAGGAGCGCTTCCATGGAGAGGGAGTAGCCGATCGGGACGGCGTGGAGCCGGATGCCGAGCTGTTCGTCGGTCGCGATGACCGTCATCGACGGCAGCTGAGCGGCAGCCACGCCGCGGGCCGCGGACACGATGAGCAGGGAGCTCGCCAGCAGCGTCGCGATGAGGGTCAGCTTCGTGGCGTGCGGCATCGGGCGTTCCCTCCCGCGAGCTAGGGGACCCGCAGCACCAGCTTGCCGAAGAAGTCGCGGCCGGTCATGACCTGGTGGGCCCGAGCGGTGTCGGCGAGGTCGAAGGTCTGGCCGACCACGCCGCGCAGGCGGCCGTAGTGGACCATGTGGAGCATGGCGGCGAAGCTGCGGCGGCTGCGGGCGCCGCTGCCCATCAGCGTGAGGGGACGGCCCTGGAGCACCGAAAGGTTGAAGGGGATCTGGCTCCCCGCGGTGGTGCCGGTGATGACCAGGCGGCCGCCGGGCTTGAGGCTGGCGCAGCTCTCGTCCCACACGGGCGCGCCCACGCAGTCGAACACCACGTCCACGCCGCGCCCGCCCGTCATCTCCTTCACCGCGGAGGCGAACTTCGGCGTGGTCGTGTAGTTGATGACGCCGTCGGCGCCGAGCTCCTTGGCCTTCTGGAGCTTCCAGTCGCTGCCCGCGGTGACGATCGCGCGGGCGCCGATGCCCTTGGCGATCGACAGGCCGAAGCTGCCCACGCCGCTGCCGACGGCGTGGATCAGCACGTCCTCCCAGGGCTGGAGCTGCACGCGCTCGACGAGACAGTGCCACGCGGTGTGGCCGGCCAGCGGTAGCGTGGCCGCCTCGTCGAACTCCATCCAGTCGGGAATGCGCTGGAGATTGGCGGCGGGGACCACGCAGTACTGGGCGTGGCCGCCGTCCAGCTCGCCGCCCAGCCGCTTCTGTCGCTCGCAGTACTCGTCGCGGCCGAGCACACACGGCGTGCAGGTGCCGCACTTCACGCGATTCTCCACGGTGACCCGGTCGCCGACCGTGAAGCCGGTCACGCCGGGTCCGAGGCTCGCGATCTCGCCGGCCATGTCGAGTCCGAGAATCCGCGGCAGGGCGCCGGCGGCCGAGCGGCCGGAGCGAATGCCGAGGTCCGCGTGGTTGAGGGCGCTCGCCCTCACGCGCACGACGACCTCGCCGGCCCCGGCGTGAGGATCGGGACGGTCCCCGAAGATCAGCTTCTCCGGACCGCCGGGCTCGGCGATGTAGACGGCTTTCATCTTGGGATGCCCTCGTCTACCCGTGCGCCGTACGCTCGCGGGAACTCGTCACGCGAGCGGGGGAGTTTGAGGGGGGCGTCTCGCCCCCCTCATGATCTGAAAACCGCCAGGCACTTGGGCGCGTTGAAGATCCACGTCTCCACCCAGTCGACCAGCTCCATCTTGGCGCCGAGCTCGGACATGGCTCCGGCCAGGCACATCCAGTTCAGGACTTCGTGCTGGCCCGAGGCTTCGAGCTGGGACAGCGGCACGTCGCGCCACGCTTCGTAGTCGCCGGCCTGGAGCTGCCCGAGAAGCGCGCGATCGGCCTCGAGGTCGGGATAGATCCAGTGGTTCTTCTCGGTGAGGAACGCGTGCGACCAGCTCGAAGAGGCCATCAGGACCACGCGCCACGGACTCTCGCGGAAGAACTTCGCAGTCGCGCGTCCCAGCTCGAAGCAGCGGCGCGGCGAGGGCGCAGGGGGATCGGCCTCCTCGCCGAACCGCGAGCCCCCGCCCTGCGAGCGGACCACGTCGCGGCCGTAGCAATTCACGGTGATGGGCAGGATCGGATACGGGAATCCCTTTCGATCCAGGTCGAGATAGAGCAGCGTGTTGGCGAACGCGTGGGCCACCCCGTCGCCGTGCAGGGGCCGGTAGGCATAGGCCACGTCGATGCCGGCCTCGAGCAAGCCGGTCGCAAGCTGCCGTCCGGCTCGGGCGTGCCCCGGCCACGTGAAGACCTTGTCGTTGGGCTCGCCCCAGATGTTGGGCCGCTTGCCCAGCCGCTTGAACGGCTGGAAGGCGAGCGTGTCGTAGGCCAGCACGCAGAAGGGCGGGATGACGTCTTCCTGGAAATTCTCGTACTGATCGTCGCCCCACATGACGATGAGGTCGGGCTTGAACGCCTCGATCTCCTCGCGCTGGGCGCGGAAAGCGCTGAACACGCGCTCGCGGTGAGCCTTGAACGACGCGATGCCCTCGTCGTCGCCCCACTCCGCGCGCATGGGCTCCGGCCAGTTGCGGGGATCGCGCATGCGCTCGGGGATGCGCGGGTCGCTGTGGAGCATCCGGGCCAGCGGCCACGGCTTGAGATGTTCCGGCACGAGTCCTGGCGGATAGTGCGTCGTCCCGATTCCGAGAATCTCACCCATGTCGGCCCTCCTGTGGGCTAGTACTTTGCCGGAACGGGCACGTCGCCGCAACTGCCGCACCCCCACTGAACGCGCGCGGTCGCGCCGTCCGACGAGCGGAGGATGAACCACTCGCTGGTCGCCGTGCGGTAGATCGCGATGTCCGCCTTGCCGTCGCCGTCGTAGTCGCGCGGGACCGGCACGTCGCCGGACGGCGCGCCCCAGCTCACGTGGATGAGCCCGCCGTCCGACGAGCGGAGGATGAACCACTCGCCGGTGCTCTGCCGGAAGACCGCGATGTCGTCGATCCCGTCGCCGTCGTAGTCGCGCAGCACCGGCACGTCCCCACACGGCGGGCATCCCCAGCTCACCACCCGTGTGGTGCCGTCCGGCTGCCCGATGAACCACTGCCCGGTCGTCGTGCGATACACCGCGATGCTGGCGAAGGGCGACGTGGTGCTGAGGGCGCTGACCTGCCCGACGTACGGGTCGGCGAGCCAGATCCGGCCGTCGGGGCCCGTCGTGACGGCGTCGGTGTTCCCGGTCGGGACACCGTCAGGACTGGGTTTGAATTCGAGCAGGACCTGACCCGACAGGTTGACGCGCCACACGATTGGGGACACCGGGATGGTCGGCGGCGAGAAGTAGCCGCTGACCCACAGCATCCCGTCGGGGCCGACGGTCAGTGCGGTGGTGGTGGCGGGGAACGCGACCGACGACAGGACGAAGTTCTGGACGACGCCGGCCGGCGTGATCCTGCCAATGCTCGGGCCACCGAATCTCGTGAACCACAGGTTGCCGTCGGGCGCGGCCGTGATGTTGAGCGGCGAGCCTGAGGATCCGGCGGGAAATTCGGTGATGACCCCGCTCGGGGTGATCCGGCCGATCCGCAGACCGGCCTGTTCGGCGAACCACAGGTTCCCATCGGGACCGGTCGTGATCCCGACGGGCACGCTGCCGGGGTTGGGCAGGGGGAATTCGGCGATCGCTCCGGCCGGGGTGATGCGGCCGATCCGGTTGCCGTTCCGTTCGGTGAACCACAGGTTCCCGTCGGGACCGCTCGTGATACCGAAGGGCTGACTGCCGGCGTTGGGCAGCGCGAACTCGGTGATCACTCCCGCGGGCGTGATGCGGCCGATCCGATTGGCGTCTCGTTCGGTGAACCACAGATTGCCGTCGGGGCCGGCCGTGATGCCCAGGGGACCGGTATTGGCGCCGAGCGGAAATTCGGTGAGGGTTCCGGAGGACGTCACGCGACCGATGCGACTTCCCACGAGCACGGTGAACCACACGTTGCCGTCGGGACCGGTGGTGATGCCGGCCGGCCTGCCGGCGATGGGAACACTCTGGAAGAACGGCGCTAACCCCGCGAGGTTGGCGAAGCGGCCCGGCACCGGCACGTCGCCACAGCCGGGACAGCCGAAGGGGACGCGGACCTCCGGTCCCTTCCCGCCGGGCACCGCCGAACGAATGTCCCACTGCCCCGTCGTCCCATCGTAGACGGCGAATTCGGTCTTGCCGTCCCCGTCGTAATCGTGGGGGACCAGGACACAGGTGACGCACGAGACACGCCCCTCGGCGGCCGTCTGGGGCAGGGGGACGAAGCGCACGTTCGGGGACAGCTCCGGATCGGCGGGAGGCCCCACGATGGCGACGGCCACGCCATCGACGCCGTTGCCATCGTAGTCGCCCGGGACCGGGAAGTGATTTCCACAGCCGCCGTAACCCCAGAGCTCGACTCGGGGTCCGTTGACCGGATCGAGGATGAACCATTCTGCGGTCGGGACCCGGAAGACGGCGACCTTGGCCGGCACCGCTGCGGCCGTCAGGGCCGTCAGCGCAAGGAGCACGAAGAGCAGGACGGTGACGCCCTGGACGATTGCGATCGCGGAGCGTGACGACATCGCCGCCTCCTTCCGGTCGCCGGCCCTTCTACGACGGCGGCGACCGGACCGTCAATGGCAGGTGGCGTCAGTATACGGCCGGGACGGGCACGTCGCCGCAAGAGCTGCAGCCGAACTGGACCTGGGTGAGCCCGCCGTCCGTCGAGCGGAGGACGAACCACTCGCCGGTGCCGGCCCGATACACCGCGATGTCCGCCTTGCCGTCGCCGTCGTAGTCCGCGGGCACCGCGGTGTCACCCGTGCCTCCCCCAAAGGTCACGTGAGTGACCCCGCCGTCCGACGAGCGGAAGATGAACCACTCCGCGGTGGCCGGGCGATAGACCGCGAGGTCGGCGATCCCGTCGCCGTCGTAGTCGCGGGCGACGGGGACGTCGCCGCACGTCGGGCACCCCCAGACCGCCACGCGAACCTGGCCGGTGGGCTCGAGGATGAGCCACTCTCCGGTCGTCCGTCGATACATGGCGATGCCGGTGAACGGCGTGTTGACGCTCACGCTCCCGATCCGGTCGAGGTGCGGCTGGACGAACCAGATTCTTCCGTCGGGACCCGTGGTGATCGCGCCGACATCACTGCCATCCGCGGTCGATGGCGCGGGCCGGAATTCGCGGAGGATCTGACCGGACACCGCGACCTGCCAGACGACGTCGACGTAGCGGCCGGGGGTTGACCCGGACGGAGGAAGCGCGAACGCGCCCTTGACCCAGAGCTGGCCGTCGGGACCGGTGGTGATGCGGGAGAGATGGACGTTGGGGGAAGGCGACAGGATGAAATCCTGGCGGGTCCCGTCCGGCGCGATGCGCCCGAGGCGACTGTTGCCGCTTTCGGTGAACCACAGATTGCCGTCGGGGCCGCTCGTGATGTCGGTCGGGGCGCCGCCGACGGTGGGGACGACGAATTCGGCGATGGTGCCGTCGGGGGCGATGCGGCCGATGCGATTGCCGCCGGTCTCGGTGAACCACAGGTTCCCGTCGGGTCCGCTGACGATGCCGGTGGGGGCGCTGCCCGCGGTGGGCAAGGTGAACTCGGTGATCACGCCCGCGGGGGTGATGTAGCCGACGCGATCGCCGTCGCGCTCGGTGAACCACAGGTTGCCGTCGGGCCCGGTCGTGATGCCGAAGGGGCCGCTGCCCGCGGTGGGCAAGGTGAACTCGGTGATCACGCCGGCGGGGGTGACCTTGCCGATGCGGTTGCCGTCGCGCTCGGTGAACCACAGGTTGCCGTCGGGGCCGCTCACGATTCCGGTGGGGCCGCTGCCCGCGGTGGGCAAGGGGAACTCGGTGATCACGCCCGCGGGGGTGATGTTGCCGATGCGGTTGCCGGCGCGCTCGGTGAACCACAGGTTACCGTCGGGACCGGCCGTGATGCCGACCGGGGCGCTGCCGGCGTTGGGCAGGGCGAAGGGGCGGAACAGCGGCGGGGTCGCCGGACTGATGGCCGTGAACCGTGCGGGCACCGGCACGTCGCCGCAGCCGGCGCAGCCGAAGGGAAGGTGGACTTCGTCCCCCTCTCCCGAGGGGGACGTCGCCCGGATGGTCCACTGATTGGTGGTGGCGTCGAAGACGGCGAACTCCGCCTTGCCGTCCCCGTCGTAGTCGTGAGGCACCGGCACGCAGTTCGCGCATGACAGGCCCGCGGGGGCGGCCGACTGCAGAGGGATGAACCGCGTGTTGGGAACGAACGGGTCGGCGTTGACGCGGGCCACCGAGAAGATGGCGACGTCGGCCTCGCCGTCTCCGTCGTAGTCCGCGGGGACGGGGAAGTGGCTGCCGCAGCCCCCGCAGCCCCAGGTCTCTTGTCGGAACCCGTCGACGGGATTGAAGATGAACCACTGTCCGCTGGGGGGACGGAACACGGCAAAGCTTGCTGGCTTGGCGGCCGCGGTACCGACGGCCACGAGACTGAGCGCGAGCACGATGAAGACACCGAGGAAGAGAGAGACCATCGCTCTCCGAGACATCGTCTCCTACCTCCCTGTGATCGCTTATTTCAAGGTCATCACCACCTTCTCATCCCCCTCCTCTCAACCGTTCATAATTTCCGCCGACGCCGCGGAAACGCGTCGCGTGAACGCTACGACGCGCCACCTTCCGCCGGAACCGCGGGCTGAGGGAACGCCCAGCTCACGGGTGAGTTGGCCTCGAACGGGCTCCACAGGCCGAGCTCCTTGGCGATCTCGCGCACCGCCGGCAGCACTTCCTCGCCGAGGAGGCGAATGCACGTGCGCGCGTCGCGGTCGGAGACGAAGCCGTCGCTGCCCCAGAACCCCACGATCGAGGGCCGCGTCTCCTCGAGCAGGCGGCGGAGCTTCGGGATGACCGTCTTGGGGGTGCCCGCGATGATCTGCTGGTTCGCGATCTGCTCCTCGAAGGCCGAGCCGCGCGGGTTCGAGCGCCGGCCCACCGCGAACTCCACGAAGGCCTTGCGATACGAGGGCGAGAAGTAACCCGAGGGCGTGGACCACACGGGATGCGCCAGCCCGGTGAACTCGCCCTGCATCCACATGAACTGCCGGGCGTTGGCCATCGCCTTCTCTTCGGTCTCGGCCACGTGGCAGCGCTGGAGATAGCCGCGGAACTCGGGGCCGCCGGCGTGCCCCTGCTCGGCCGCCACTTGGTCGTACAGCTCCCAGATCTTCTTGGTCGCCTCGATCTCGGTGCTCAGCGCGATGTAGGGATAGCCCTTCTGGGCGCACCAGACGATCGTCTCCTTGCTGAGCACGCCCGGGATCCACACGCGCGGGTGCGGCTTCTGGAGCGGCACCGCCCACGGGTTGACCACCCGGTGCTGATAGTGCGTGCCCTCGAAGCGGAAGGGGCCGGTCTGCGTCCACGCCTTCACGACGAGGTCGTGCGCTTCCTCGAAGCGCTCGCGGTTGAAGGCCGGGTTCACGCCGGCGGCGAGCTGCTCTTGTCCGCCGCCGCGCACGAAGCCCGAGACCAGGCGTCCGCGCGAGATCATGTCGATCATCGACAGCTCTTCGGCCAGCCTCACCGGGTTGTCGGCCAGGGGCAGCGGGTTGCCGAGCAGCACGATCTTCACGCGCTTGGTCATGGCGGCCAGGATGGAGGCGAACACGTTGCACTTGGCCTGCATGCAGAACGGCGCGTTGTGGTGCTCGTTCAGCATGATCCCGTCGAACCCGACCTCCTCGACGAGCCGGTAGTGCTCCAGGTATTCGTTGTAGAGCCGGCTGCCCGCGACCGGATCGTAGTGCTTGTTCGAGAACATGAGGGCGGTCGCCCCGAAATCGCGTCCGGCCTGCGCGTCGTAGGCCGACATCGGCTGCTCGGTGAAGTACATCAAGTGCATGATGGGTCTCCTCGCCGGCTCAGGCCGTCTTCACGAAGTCCGCGACGAGCCGCGCCAGCTCGTCGGGCCGCTCCATCTCCACGAAGTGTCCGGCGCCCTCGATCACGTGCAGGCGCGCGTTGGGCAGCGCCTTGGCGAAGCGCTCGCCGCACTCGAGGGGCACCACGCGGTCGTCGCGTCCCCACACGATCAGCGACGGGGTGGCGACGCCGCCCAGCAGGTGGGGCAGGGTCGGGTTGTACATGTACGGCTTCCAGGCGATCCGGAACGTCATCTCGCGGTTCAGGTCCCACTGCTCGAGCGTCTCGGTGGATGGCTCGGCGCCGAACGCCCGCGCGTACGCCCCGAGGTCGGCGAACCCAAGCTTCACGTAGTCGATGTACGACACGAGCGCCTGGTCGGCGATCTGTCCGCGCTCGGGCTTGATCCCCATGGCGCCGACCAGGACGAGCCGGCGAAACGCGCGCGGGGCCAGGCTCGCCATCTCCGCCGCGATCCAGCCGCCGAAGCCGAGTCCCACCAGCGAGACGTCGGCGAGATCGCTCGCGGCCAGCAGCCACTGGTGGATGGCGGCGACGTCGCGGACGTTGCGCAGCCACCCCGGCCGCTCGGACGTGTCGTAGCCGGGATGCGACGGCACGAGCACGGTGAAGTCGCGGGCGAGCGCGTCGTAGAAGGGCAGTCGCTCGGGCGAGCCGATGTCGTGATGCAACACGAGCAGGGGCGCGCCCGTCCCCGCGCGCGCGACGTGCAGTCCCGCGCCGGCGATCGTGATTGTCTGCGAGGTCCAGGTCGGTGGATGAGGGCTCATGACAGCGGACAGTGTACCCTACGGGCCACGCGGGTCGAGGTCGGGAGGCGTCATGACGACGGTCAAATTGATCGAATACGCAGAGGCGAGCGGCGCGGTGCGCGCGGTCTACGACGACATCATGGCCACGCGGAAAATCGATCGGGTCAACAACTTCTGGAAAGCGCTGGCCAACCATCCGCCCACGCTCGCGCGGACGTGGGAGAGCATCAAGCAGGTGATGGCGCCGGGCGCGCTCGATCCGCTCACCAAGGAGATGATCTACCTCGCGGTCAGCGCCACCAACGGCTGCGACTACTGCACGACCTCCCACACCGCCTCGGCCCGCAAGCACGGCATGACCGAAGAGATGCTGGGCGAGCTGATGGCCGTGGTCGGCATGGCCAACGAAACCAACCGCCTCGCCGACGGCTATCAAGTCCCGATCGACTAATGGTGCTCGCGGAATTGGTTGACGGGCTCGCGTCGGGGGTCGGCTGGCCTAGGTCCTCGAAAATAGGAGCTGCGCTCCTCTTTTCTGCGAAATCGGCGCTCGACCCCCGACGCGAGCCCGTCAACCAATTCCGCGAGAATCATTAGCCCGCTCGGAGGGGGGCCGCGGGCAAAGCCCGCGCTCGGACCGCGCGCATGCGTTACACTGCGGTTCGATATTTCGCTGGTCGCCCATCACGAAGTGAAAGGACCACGACGATGAGGTTTGGGCTATTCGGGAGCGCGCAGGCCAGGAGAGGGGTGCCCGACGTCGATAGCGGGGCGGGGTTCCGGGAGTTCGTGGAGAACAACGTCGAGGCCGAAGGGCTTGGCTATCACAGCACGTTCATCGTCGAGCATCACTTCACCGGGTTCGGCCAGATCTCCGCAACCATGAATCTCTTGACGTGGGTGGGTGCGCGCACGACCACGCTCAGGCTCGGCACCGCGGTGATCGTGCTGGCCTGGCACAACCCCGTGCTGCTGGCCGAGCAGGCGGCGACGCTCGACCTGCTCTCGGGCGGCCGGCTCGACTTCGGGATCGGCAAGGGCTATCGCCACAACGAGTTCGCCGGCTTCGCCACCCCGATGGAGGAGGCCGACGGGCGCTTCGACGAATCGCTCGAGGTCATGCTCAAGGCGTGGACGTCGGATCAGCCGTGGTCCCATCGCGGCAAGTACTGGCGGTTCGACAACGTGGTGGTCGAGCCGCCGACCTTCCAGAAGCCGCACCCGGCGCTGTGGATGGGCGCGGGCAGCGAAGCCTCCATCCGCAAGGTCGCCGCGCTCGGCTTCAAGCTGCTGCTCGACCAGTACGCGTCGATCGATCAGATCCGCGAGCGCATCGCCATCTACAAGACCGAGGTCGAGGCGCGCGGGCGGGCGTTCGATCCGATGCACGTGGGCGTCACGCGCTCGATCAACCTCGTCGACACGCCGGCCGAGCTGGCGAAGGCCCGCGAGAACCGGGTGGCGGGGCGCCGACGGATCGATCGGCTCGCCCTGAATCCCGAGGGCGGCGGGCGCCGGGTCATGCTGTCCGACGACGAGATCTGCGCCTCCGCGCTCTACGGGGGTCCCGACGCGGTCGCGAGCATGATGCAATCCCTGCGAGAAGCGGGTGCGGAGTACGTGCTGCTCAACAGCGCGGGCGGACGTCCGACCCTGCGACGCTTCGCCCGCGAGCTGATGCCCGCCTTCTCGGACACTCCGGTCCTAGCGTAGCGTCCTCAGCACCGGTGACGGCGCCGCCGCGCGCGGCCCGTCACCGACCACGATCGCCGCGCGCAGCGTCGCCGCGGCCATCGCGGCATCGGTCTCCGATCTCGCGTGGACGATGGCCAGCGGTCGCTCCTCGCCGACCTCATCTCCCACGCCCGCGACTTCGGTGAGACCGACGGCCGGATCGATGGCGTCGCCCGCGTGCCGTCGGCCCCCACCCAGCGCAATCACCAATGTCCCGAGCGCGCGGGCGTCCACGCACGACACGAATCCACCACGCTCGGGAGTCACCCCGAGCTGCACGGGCGCGCGAGGGAGACACCGGTCGGCACGATCGAGGAGATCGGAGGGACCGCCGAGCGTGGCGACCATGCGGGCGAAGCGTTCGGCCGCCGCGCCCGAGGTGAGCGCGCGCTCCACCGCGGCCGCCGCCTCCCGCGGATCGCGCGCCAGTCCACCGAGCCGCAGCATCTCGCCGGCCAGCGCCGCCGTGACCTCGTGCAGCCGCGCGTCGCGCCGGCGTCCGGTCAGGAACTCGATCGCCTCGAGGACCTCGACCGCGTTGCCGACGTGGCGGCCGAGGGCCTGGGACATGTCGGTCAACAGCGCGACCGTTGGAAGCTTGGTGTCCTCGGCGATGGCGCGGAGACTCTCGGCGAGCGCGCTCGCGGTTTCGGGGGAGGGCGCCAGCGAGCCGCCGCCGACCTTGACGTCCATCACCAGCGCGCCGATCCCGGCCGCCAGCTTCTTGCTCAGGATCGACGCGGTGATGAGCGGGATCGAGTCGACGGTCGCGGTGACGTCGCGGATCGCGTAGAGACGGCGGTCGGCGGGCGCCAGCTCCGCGGTCTGCCCGATGATCGCGCAGCCGACCGTTCTCACCGCGGCGCGAAAGCGCGCGGCGTCGGGCGCCACGTCGTAGCCGGGAATGCTGGCGAGCTTGTCGAGGGTGCCGCCGGTGTGGCCGAGCCCGCGCCCCGAGATCATCGGCACGAAGCCGCCGCAGGCCGCGACGATGGGCGCGAGCACGAGGCTCACCTTGTCGCCGACGCCACCGGTGGAGTGCTTGTCCACGACGGGGCCGCCGAGGTCGGCCGGGGACCACTCGAGGCGGGCGCCCGAACATGCCATCGCGCGGGTGAGCGCCGTGCACTCGTCGCGGGTCATCCCGCGGAAGTACACGGCCATCGCGAACGCCGCGACCTGGCCGTCGCTCATCGAGCCGTCGACGAGGCCGCGCACGAGATCGGCGACGTCGGCGTCGTCGAGGACGTGGCCGTCGCGCTTGCGACGGATCAGCTCAGCCGCGGGAGTCCTCACACGCCCTCGAGCACGTCCGCCCACTCCTCCAGCATCTCCGGGTGACCGTGGCGGATGGTCACGCCGACGTGGTCGAAGCCGGCGCGCCCCAGCTCGCGCATCCGCTCGCGCAGCTCCGCCCGCGTGGCCGTGAACGTGGTGGCGCGGATCAGCTCGGCCGTGCAGATCTCTTGCTCTTCCGGGCGCAAGAACATCAGGTGGCCGCGGTGGTTGCTCAGGTAGCGCGCGTCCGCGGGCTCGTAGTCGAGATAGATCTTGCGATAGCGCTCGAGCAGCGGGGCGAGCTGGGGAGGGATCGGCCGGCCGAGATCGCCGAACTGATCGCGCTCGACCAGGCTGTGCAGCGCGATCGTCGCCGTCGGCCCGGCCTGGGCCTTGGCCCGCGGACTATCCGCCGCTTCGCCATCGGCGAGCACGCAGCCGGCCGTGGTCGCGGTGGCGTGGAGATCGGCCGGACGATGACCGGCGTCGCGCCACGCGGCCTGCATGTCGGCGAGCGCCGCGGTCGCGTGGGCGACGTTCGCGGTGGCGTGGATCCAGCCCGCGCCGAGCGTGGCGGTGAGCCGGCGCCCTCGCGGCCCCAGCGCCGAGACGTGCAGGGGAATCGGATCCGCGATGTTGATGGCGCCGATCTCGGGATTGAGGAAGCGGATCTTCCGGCGCGCGTCCTCGAACGTCCACTCGAGGGTCTCGCCGGCCAGGAGCCCGCGCACGACCCGGATGTACTCCTCCATGTCCGCCAGCTTCACCGGGCGCACACCCATGGTGCGCCTCGCGGTGAAGCCGGTGGAGACTCCGAAATCGATGCGCCCGGGGGCCAGTGCGTTCAGGCTCGCGAGTCCACAGGCGGCGACGGGCGCGGTGCGGTTGCCGGGGATCAGCACGCCGGTGCCCAGACGGATGCGCGAGGTCTGCACCGCGGCCGCGGCCATCGACACGAATACTTCGGAGTTCAAGAGCTGGGTGTCGTAGAACCACGCCCGCGCGTACCCCAGCGCTTCCGCGCGCTTGACGATCTTCCACGAGTCGGCGAACGGGGCCAGGAAAATGTCGGCGTTCATTCAGCGCTCTCCTTCGGTCGACGGTAGCGCGAACGCCACCGGCAGCAGGTGACCGAGCGTGACCGTCTGCCGCAGACCCTCCGGTCCGCACAGGTGGATCGGAGTCTCGGCGGCGCCGAACTCCGCGAGCTGCTGCCGGCAGCGGCCGCATGGCGAGCATGGCTCGGCCCGCTCGGTCACCAGCACGACCTCGGCGATCGTCCGGTCGCCGCCGGTCACCATGGCGCCGATCGCGCTGGCCTCCGCGCACTGGGCGACCGGATACGACGTGTTCTCGACGTTGCAGCCGGCGTAGAGCCGGCCGGTCGCCGCGCGCACGCAGGCACCGACCCGGAAGCGCGAGTAGGGCGCGTGCGCGTGTTCGAGCGCCTCGCGCGCGAGCCCGAGCATGCGGTCGAGCGCGTCGCTCATCGGTCCTTCACGTAGGGGAGCCCGATCGCCCGCGGCGCCACCGCGCGCCCCACGAAGCCGGCGAGAAGGGCCACGGTGAGCACGTACGGGATCGCCTGGATGAGCTGGACCGGCACCACGCCGACGACGGGCAGCGGCGTGCCCTGGAGACGAATCTGGACGGCGTCGGCGAGCGCGAAGAGCACGCACGCCGCCACCGCCGGCAGCGGACGCCAGCGCCCGAAGATCAAGGCGGCCAGCGCGAGATAGCCCTTGCCCGCCGACATGTCGCGCACGAACGAGGCGTGGTGAGCGATCGAGAGATACGCGCCGGACAGTCCGCAGAAGAGTCCGCTCATCAGCACCGCGCGGTAGCGCGTGGCGGACACGGACACGCCCGAGGTGTCGACCGCCTCCGGGCTCTCGCCCACCGCGCGCAGCCTCAGGCCGAAGCGCGTGCGGGCGATCATCCACGCCGTGAGCGGCAAGGTGACGGCCGCGACGTAGACGAGGACGTTGTGGCCGCTCACCACTTCGTCGTAGATCGTGCCGACGACGGGAAGCGGCTTCAGCGCGACGGCGCCCGGCAAGTCGATGGGCGCGAAGCGAGCGCCCGGCCCGAGCAGCGGAGTCTGGCCGCCCTCGTGGAACCAGGCGTTGCCCAGCACCGCGGTGAGCCCCGAGAGCGTGATGTTGAGCGCCATGCCCGACACGACCTGGTTGCCATGGTATGTCACGCAGGCGACGCCGTGCACGGCGCTGACGAGCAGGGAGGCGGCGATGCCGGCGCCCAGACCGATCCACGCCGACCCGGTGATTGCCGCCACCGCGGCGGCGGCGAACGCGGAGGCCAGCATCTTGCCCTCGAGCCCGATGTCGACCACGCCGGCCCGCTCGGAGTAGAGCCCACCCAGCGCGGCCAGCACCAGCGGCGCCGCTCCCCGCACGGTCGCGTCCGCCAGCAGGGCGACGACCAGAAACGCGTCACCGCTCATCCTCGCGCCCGCGCGAGGAGCAGTCGCTCGACCGGCCGCCGCAACGCGTGCTCGAACGCGCCGCACACCAGGATGATCAGTCCCTGGATCACCACGACCATGTCGCGCGTGAGCTTCGGCATCTCGAACGACAGCTCGGCGCCGCCCTGGTAGAGCGCGCCGAACAGGATCGCCGCCGGCAGGATCCCCAGCGGATGATTGCGTCCCATCAGGGCCACCGCGATCCCGACGTAGCCGGCGCCGCTCGGGAAGTTGAGCAGCAACCGGTGATGAAATCCCATCACCTCGTTGAGGCTCATGAGTCCGGCCAGCGCTCCCGAGATCGACATCGCGACCACGATCATCCGCGCGGGCCGGATTCCCGCATACACGGCGGCGGTCGCGCTGTGGCCGAACGCGCGCAGCTCGTAGCCCCAGCGCGTGCGCCAGAGATAGAACCACACGACGGCGGCGGCGAGCAGCGCGAGCACGAACGCGAGGTTCAGCGGCGACCGCCCGAGCTGGGGCAGCCACGTATTCGTGGCGAACTCGCGCGTCTCCGGCGACTGCTGCCCCGGCTTGATCAGCACGTTGACGAGCAGGTGCGTCATCAGCGCCGCGGCGATGAAGTTGAACATGATCGTGGTGATCACCACGTGGCTCCCGCGCCGCGCCTGGAGCCACCCCGGCACGAACGCCCACGCCGCGCCCGCGAGCGCGGACACGACGACGGCCGCGGGGATCACGAGGAGCTTCGGCCAGCCCTCGGCGCCGAGACAGAGCAGCGCCACGGCCAACCCGCCGAGATAGGCCTGGCCCTCGGCGCCGATGTTGAAGAGCCCGCCGTGGAACGCGACGGCCACGGCCAGCCCGGTGAAGGCGAAGTCGGTGGCGTAGAAGAGCGTGTAGCCGACGGCCTCGCCGTCACGAAACGCGCCGGCGATGAGCAGCGTCAGCGCCCGTGCTGGGTTCTCGCCGGCGAGGGAGATCACCACCGAGGACAGGGCCAGAGCGAGGACGAGGCTGAGCGCGGGGACGAGCGCCCGGGCGAGCCACGCGCGTATCATGGCAGCCCACGACGCTACCACGACGGGGAGGCTCGATGAGGCCACACCGGATCCTGCTCGGCATCGCCCTGATGCTCACGACGTCCGTCAGCGCATCGGCCCAGGAGCCATCCGGCGAGGAGCGCGCCGCGCTGTGGTTCGAGGCGCATCGCGCGCGCCCGGTCATGCTGCAGATGTTCCTGCAGAAGATGCCCAAGGGCGGGGACATCCATACGCACCTGTCGGGGGCCGTGTACGCGGAGAGCTACGTCGGCTGGGCCGCCAGCGCCGGCCTGTGCGCGAACACGACCACGGGAGCGATCGGCCCGTGCGGCGCACCGTCGTCCGAGGCCCGGCCGGTGACCGACGCGCTCCGCGATCCCGCCTTGTACTCCCTGATCGTCGACGGCCTCTCCACGCGCAACCTCGCAAACCAGCCGCAGTCCGGTCACGATCAGTTCTTCGACGCCTTCGCGAAATTTCGCGCCGCGACCAAGGATCGCTCCGCGGACATGGTGGCCGAGCTGACCACGCGCGCGGCCGACCAGAACGTGACGTATCTCGAGATCATGCTGACGGTCGGCGGTGACGCCCTGTGGACGCTGGCCGGCGGCGTCCGCTTCGACGCCAACGACTTCGCGGCCAGCCGACAACGCCTGCTGGAGGCCGGGCTCGCCCGCGCCGTCGAGGTCGGCCGCGCCGAGCTCGACAAGCTGGAGCAGCAGATCGACGCCGTCCTCGGATGCGGCCGGGAACCCCGGCCCCCGGCCTGCGGCGTGGGCCGGCGCTATCTGGAGCAGGCGTCCCGGACCTCCGAGCCGAACATGGTGTTCGCCCAGCTCGTCTACGGCTTCGAGCTGGCGCGGGCGGACCGGCGGGTGGTCGGCGTCAACATGGTGGCGCCCGAGGATTTCTACGTCGCCCGCCGCGACTACAGCCTGCACATGCGGATGGTCGGCTGGCTGAACGATCTGCACGGGACCGTGAAGGTCGCGCTCCACGCGGGCGAGCTGACGCTGGGATTGGTCCCGCCGTCGGATCTCCGCTTCCACATCCGCGAGGCCGTCGAAGTCGCCAAGGCCCGCCGCATCGGCCACGGGGTCGACCTCGCCTACGAGCGGGACGCGATGCAGCTCCTCGCCGAGATGAAGCGCCGCGACGTGCTCGTGGAGATCTGCCTCACCAGCAACGACGTCATCCTCGGCGTCCGCGGCTCACGTCATCCCTTTCCCGAGTACATGAACGCCGGCGTCCCCGTCACCCTCGCCACCGACGACGAAGGCGTCTCCCGCATCGATCTCACCAACGAATACCTCCGCGCCGCCGAAACCTACGGCCTCGGCTACCGCCAGCTCAAGCAGCTCTCCCGCAACGGCCTGACCTATAGCTTCCTCGCGGGCGACAGCCTCTGGCGCTCCGCGCCCGACGCCCAACCCGTCGCCGCCTGCGCCGGCGCGCGGCCCGATCAACCGCCGCCCCCCACCTGCCAATCGTTCCTGAACGCCAGCGACAAGGCGCGCCAGCAGTGGAACCTCGAGCGCGCCTTCCACTCGTTCGAAGCGGCAGGCTGGGCCGTAGAGAGCCCGTAGCGTGCTACCGTAACCCGCGATGCGCCTCGACTCCGTCCGAGACCTAAAGGCTTCGTTGACCGGCACATTGCTCGCGCCGCTCGCAATGGCGGTCGGCGCATCGCGATCGCTCAACATCTCGACTCGCCGTGTGTCTGACGCCGCCGGTCCCCATCGCACGATCGCGCTCGGTGTCGCCCCACGCGCCCGCAACGATTTCCGTCTCGCCGTCCGCGTCCAGCGCCGCGCCATGGAGCAGAGCCGCGAGCTCGAGACCATCCAGCGCCAGGCTCGCGGTGAGGTCGATGTGCGTTACGTCGGCCAGGTGGTCAAGCGTGCGGTTCCCTGGCACCTCCGCCGGAACCGCCCGCTACGCATCGGCGGCTCGATCGGCCATATCCGGGTCACCGCCGGCACGCTCGGCTGCTTCGTGCGCGACCGTACCGCCGGCGCCACACTGATCCTGTCCAACAACCACGTGCTTGCCGACGAGAACCGCGCGAAGCCCGGCGACCCGATCATTCAGCCGGGCGACCTCGACGGCGGCAAGGCCCCATCTGACCGCGTCGGAACGCTCGAGCGATTCGTCCGGCTCAAGCGGTCGGGCGCGAACCTCGTGGACTGCGCAGTCTGCACCCTCGATGACAAGCTCCGCTTCAGTACTCGTCGGTTCACCGGTCTCGGCAATCTCACCGGCGTTGGGCCTGAAGTGCTCGACGAACGTCAGGAGGTCGCCAAGATCGGTCGCACCACCGGCATCACCCGAGGCCGCGTCAGCGCCTTCGAGATCGACAATCTCATCGTGGCCTTCGACGTCGGCGATCTTCGCTTCGACAACCAAATCGAGATCGAAAGCGCAGGCGACCAACCGTTCAGCGACGACGGCGACAGCGGCTCGCTCATCGTGACGAGCGATGTCCAGGCGATCGGCCTGCTCTTCTCAGGCAGCGACCAGGGCGGCCCCGACGGCCAGGGCCTGACCTTCGCCAACCCGCTCCGACCCGTGCTGGACGCGCTCAAGGTCGAGCTGCTCTACTGAGAGGTATGGCAAAGACCGCGACCATCGACGAGGCGCGTGCGGCCAAGGCTCGGGCCCGAGAGATTTTCCGCCGCCTGGGCGCCGTAGCCAGCGTGGGCATCACCCGCGTCGACGACGGCTACGGCCTGAAGGTCAACCTCCGCGAGCCCCTCCGCCGCGGAGTAGCGCCGCCCACAGCCGTCGAAGGAGTCCCGGTCCGCGTGGAGGTCGTGGGGGCGGTCCGTCCGCGATAAGTGAATCGGATGCGCTGGCATCGCCCGCATCTGAATTGAACGCCTGCTCGATCAGCGAGCGCCCCCGATCGGCCTTGTAAACCCCCGCGACATCGGCAAGCAGCTTCTTGAGCCGAGTCTCATCGAGCCCCGCCTTGGCGCACAGGCCGGCGAGCGCGTGAGAGTCCGACTCGGCATTGCCGTGTCCGATCGTGTCGTCGATGAGCCAGCAGACAGCGACCAGTCTCGCGCCGGCTTCCGTGCGCCCCAGGCGATCGCCGAGCATGCCGAGCTGAAAGAATGTAGCAGCCTCGCCGACACGATTGTCGATGGCTTGCTTGATTGCGAGCGATTTCTCAAAGTTGGCACGGGCGGCGAGGTACCGACCTTCATTGAGCTCTATCGACCCGAGCTGATGCCAGGTGTCGGCCTCGCCGGCACGATCGCCGATGGCCTGGCGCATGGCGAGGGCGCGCTCGAAGTTGACGCGGGCGGTGAGGTAATCACCTTCCTCCAGATCGATCGACGCGAGGTTGTGCCGCGTGGCGGCCTCGCCGGCACGATCGCCGATGGCCTGGCGCATGGCAAGGGCGCGCTCGAGATTGACGCGCGCGGCGGGGTAGCGGCCTTCGTTGAAGTCGATCGCCGCGAGCTGATGCCAGGTGGCAGCCTCGCCGGCGCGATCGCCGATGGTCTGGAACATGGCGAGGGCGCGCTTGAAGTTGGCGCGGGCGGCGGGGTAGCGGCCTTCGTTGAAGTCGATCGACGCGAGGTTGTGTCGGGTGGCGGCCTCGCCGGCACGATCGCCGATGGCTTGCTTGATTGCGAGCGACTTCTCGGAGTTAGCGCGGGCGGCGGGGTAGCGGCCTTCCTTGAGATCGATCGCCGCGAGCTGATGCCAGGTGGCGGCCTCGCCGGCGCGATCGCCGATGGCCTGGAGCATGGCGAGGGCGCGCTGGAAGTTGGCGCGGGCGGCGGGGTAGTGGCCTTCGTCGAGATCGATCGACGCGAGGTTGTGCCAGGTCGCGGCCTCGCCGGCGCGATCGCCGATGGCCTGGTGCATGGCGAGGGCGCGCTGGAAGTTGGCGCGGGCCGCGGGGTAGTGGCCTTCCCTGAGGTCGATTGACGCGAGCTGATGCCAGGTGGCGGCCTCGCCGGCGCGGTCGCCGATGGCTTGCTTGATTGCGAGCGACTTCTCGGAGTTAGCGCGGGCGGCGGGGTAGCGGGCTTCATGGACGTCGATCGATGCGAGCTGATGCCAGGTGGCGGCCTCGCCGGTGCGATCGCCGATGGCCTGGCGCATGGCAAGGGCGCGCTCGAAGTTGACGCGGGCGGTGTGGTAGTGGCCTTCCATGAGATCGATCGACGCGAGCTGATGCGAGGTGGCGGCCTCGCCAGCACGATCGTCGATGGCCTGGAACATGGTGAGGGCGCGCTCGAAGTTGGCGCGGGCAGCGGGGTAGTCGCCGAGTGAGAGCTCGAGCGAGCCCAGCGTGGCTAGAGTGTCGGCATCACGGTCACCGTCTGGGATCTCGTCGAGAAGCGTGTAGGCGAGTCCCCACTCGGCACGACGTTCGAGGCTGCGCGCCAGCCGGACGGTGGCCCACCGGAACGTGTCGGGATCGCTGCCGAGCCGCGAATGTTCGCGGCACGCGGATAGCTCGGTGTCGACGCCCAGCCTGAGCTGGAGAACGCGGCGAGACTCGAAGCACGTCTTCCAGAAGCGAGCGAGGTGCCGATGCGTGGCCCGAGCGGCTTCCACGTCGAGCCGCTCCGGCGCGGGCATCCAGGGCCGCAGCAGCCCGGGGACTGCGTAGAGCGTGGGCAGGTCCGTCTCGTGCAGCTCGCTGACGATTCCGTAGTGCGAGCATTCTGCGAGCGCCGCACCGGGCTCGTCCGCGAACGCGGCCACGGCGTCGGCCGGTAGGGGCAATTCGCTTAGCGCCAACCGGCTCGCGAGATCTCGGGCGCCGGGAGAGCGCGCATCCCAGAGACGCGGGAGCACGATGCGGTGAAAGTATTCGTCGCGGCTCGACGCCATCGGGCCCGCGGAGTCGCTGTGAAGCTCGGCCATGAGATCGTCCGCGTCGACCGATTCAAGGATGCGCCTGACCTCGACCAGGAAACCCGGCGTGCCGCCGAGCGCCCGGTAGAGCTCGCGGATCAACTCCCAGCCCAGCTCGCCCTTGGCGAGCCGGCTCTCGACTACGTGATCGCGACGGAGGAACTTAAGCGTGGCCGGCTCGTCGAGGTCGTGAAGTGGCACGTGCTTGATCTGCGGCTGATCCCCTGGCGTGTCCTCCGGAAAGTACCGACACGTCACGATGACTCGCGAGCCACGTGTGAGTCGGGTGGCGAGGAGCCGGTAGCACTCCGCGAGGTCGGGGTCCGGGATCCGGCGCGAATCGAGGTCGAGGCAGTCCTCGAAGTTGTCGAGCACGAGGAGCAGGCGCAGCTCGTTGAGACCGTCGACGGCCAGACGGAGGCGCTGGTCGAGGGCAATTTCGCCGCTGGTGAGCAGCCGCTGAAGATCTTCCCGGCCCCCTTTGAGGAACGCGTCGCTTAGAGCGCTGATCACCTTGCTGAGCGTAAGGCGCGCGCGCTCGGGGGCGCCCGCGCCTTCCGCGGCACGGATCGGCCGAACCTCGAACCCGGCGGCGGCGAGGCGATTGGCCGCGCGAGTGGCGAGCGTGCTCTTGCCGGCACCGCCGATTCCAGTGATGACCGCGAACGTGACGTCGCCGTCGCGGAGCGGCGGGACGAGTCGCTGGACGTCTCTCCGGCGCCCGACGAAGCCCTCGCGCAGGCCCTTGATTCCGTCGCCCAGCAGCTCGTGGACGATCCGCGGACCCTGCCATGGGGACCGAGGGGCCGCGCGATCGTACAGCTCGATACCGTCATCGAAGCAGTACATCTGGGCGAGGGCAAAGGTCGCGTCCTGCACCTCGACCCCGCCATGACGCAGGGTTCCGCTCCGACGGACCGTGTCGCGCGCGTGGGCGACGGCTTGGGACAGTTGCTCGCCGTGAGCGAGGCGGCGATAGAGCGCCTCGGTGAACTCGGTCGCCCGGTCGTCCACGACCGGCGCGGCCCAGCCGATCGCGTGCGGGACGCCGGAGGCGGTCAGCGTCTGGCAGAGTCCCGATGTCGCCGCCTGAGAGGTCTCGCACGCGTTGAGCATCACGCAACGGACGGAGCTGCCGCGAAAGATCTGGGTCGCGAGGTCGGCAGCGTCCCTGGCATCCGTGTGGCCGCGCTCGTCCTCGAACGCGAAGGCGCCACGGCCGCTCGCGTCGACGCTGCCGTGGCCCGAGAGGTGGACGATGTGGGGCCGGATGCGCGCGACCAGGTCACCGAGCTCCTCGAAGGTGCCGGTGTCGGAGATGTAGACGACGACGTCCTCGCCGAGCCCGCTTGTGGCCCGCAGAATCGCGTCCTCTTCTCGCTCGAAGTCGAGCTGCGGGAGATCGAGCGGGGAAGATGCGAGGAAGACGACCCGGAGTGGGCCGGGATCGAGAGGGCTGTCGGTTACCAGCGTGGGCAGTGAGGTGCGGTGCAGGGACCACGCGGCGTCGCAGGCAAGGGGCAGCCCGTCGCTGAGCTCGACCAGCTCCCACGGGAGATTCAGGACCGCCGGCGCGGCGCTTTGGATCAGCAAGCGATGCTGGCCGCTCTGAACGCGCGGACCCAACGCGTTCCATAACGGAGCGAACCACGTATCGAAGAGCACGCGGCCCATGGCCCGAAGGACCGGCGACTCAACGAGCGGGCGTCGAGACTCACCGAGCGCATCCGGCTCGAAGAGCTTCTCGAAGTCCCGCGCCACGGTGTTGACGCCCTGAGTACGATGGCCGTCGACCACGATCGGCGCGCCGACATCCACCCCGTCGACGGACAACGAGGCCCTCCAGCCTGGACCCGCGTGGGCCGGAGAGATCGCGAGCGTCAGTGTGGCCATGACTGGCGACCAACGCCGGCGTCATCTAAAGACGGCACCATGGGTCGCGATGTTACCGCAGCTTCAGCGGGGTGAGAGGGGATTGTCGACGAGGAAGTTCACGCTTCGAGCGGGATCATGCGTTCGCGGACCGCCTCCGCGGCGTAACGGAGTGCCTCACGAATGTCTTCGGGCTCGAGCGAGGGGTGCTCACGAAGAATATCGTCGTCGCTCATGCCGTCCGCGACCATCCCGACGACCGTTGCTACGGGCGTTCGCAAACCGCGGATGCAAGGCAGTCCGCCCATCTGGCGCGGGTCGACCGTGATTCGTGGGAATCGCATCAAGCTCACCTCCTTCGCGGTGCAAGTTGTGTCGGCCACAGCAGCCTGTCGCAGCCGCCCGCCGGGGCCTTGACTCTTCGCGAGTCACCATAACACCTGACGTCGCCGTGTGCGTTCGACTCGCACACTCCCGCCATCATCCGACCGAGTGTCTGTTCGGTCGCCGATGCGCCCGGTACGTCGCCGGCGATGCGGCCGTCATGCATGACGAGGATGCGGTCGGCGAGGGCGAGGATCTCGTCCAGCTCGACGGAGACCAGGAGGAGCGCTTTGCCTGCGTCGCGCAGCGCTACCAGACGGCGGTTGCTGGACGCTTCCGCCGCCTCGGCGCCGTCGCCAGCGTCGGCATTACGCGCGTCGACGGCTACGGCTAGCGCCTGAAGGTCAACCTCCGCGAGCCCCTCCGTCCCGGAGTAACGCCTCCCACAGCCTTCGAGAGGGCCCTCGTCCGCGTGGAGGTCTTGGGGGCCGTCCACCCACGCTAACTTTAATATCCCAAACGCCGGCGTCATCTACTCCAGCTATTTGCTATGCTGTTTCGACTCGATCCAACGGTGCCGAGTACTCCTCGGGAGGAACAACATGCAGCGCATAGAGCTCAATCTCAACTTCAGCGCCCTTGTTAGGGACTCCCAACGGCAAGACCTGGCTAAATCGATCGAGGCCTTCTTCGTTGAGTCTGGTGCTTCGCCAAGTTCGGTCGAATGTCGGACGGGGTCAACAGAAGTCATCATCGCGTGGATACTGCCGACGATTGTGGGTGTCGCCGCCGACGGCGGCGCAATCTTGAGCGCCGCTGTCTTGAAGGAACTAGGCAAAGCTGTTGCCGGATGGATACTGAAAAGGTGTGAGAGATCGGCGCCGACCTCTGGGGCTGAGGCAAACCGAATTGAAGCTAACCACGGTCGCGCTCTACAAGCCAGTTGGGATGATCGCCGTGATCGTCCTGAGGTCCTTAGCAGGCTCACGGAGTTCGAGAGGCGCCTTAACCAACGCCTGGAGGCACAGAATCCTGTTTTAGCCGAGCTGATCGAGGCCTCAGAGACGATCATGATTACCCGCCGCGAGATCGTGTTTGACGCGGCAGAAGATCGAGAAATCGTGCGGGAGCAGACGATTCAAGTTTCAGGCGGTTCGCTGGCGAGCATAACGGAAACCATTAGATCTACTATCAACTTCTCGAAGAAGCGAGGATTGTAACTATCTGATAGGTGCTATCTTGCTGCTTGCTGTTTCAGCGATTTCCGGCATGCCGGAACGTTGTTGCAGCGCCGGGCCATGGAGCTAAGCCGCGAGCTCGAACGCCCGCTCGATCAGCGACCGTCCCCGATCGGCATCGTAAGCCTCTGCGACCTCAGCGAGCAGCTGGTCGAACTGAGTCGGGTCGAGCGCGGCCTTGGTGCACAGACCCGCGAGCGACTGAAAGTCCGAGTCGGCATCTCCGTGTCCGATCGTCCTATCGATCATCCAGCAGAGTGCGACAAGTCTCGCGCCACCTTCCGTGCGGCCTAGGCGATCAGCGAGCATGCCGAGCTGAAAGAACGTAGCGGCCTCGGCGGCACGATCCCCGATTTCTTGGTGCATGGTAAGAGCGCGCTCGAAGTTCGCGCGGGCGGCGGGGTAGTGGCCCTCGTCGAGATCGATCGACGCGAGGTTGTGCCAGGTGGCGGCCTCGCCGGCGCGATCGCCGATGGCCTGGCGCATAGTGAGGGCGCGCTCGAAGTTCGCACGGGCGGCGGGGTAGTGGCCCTCGTCGAGATCAAGCGACGCGAGGTTGTGCCAGGTGGCGGCCTCGCCAGCGCGATCCCCGATTTCTTGGTGCATGGTGAGAGCGCGCTCGAAGTTGGCGCGGGCGGCGGGGTAGTGGCCTTCCCTGAGATCGACCGATGCGAGGCTGTGCCAGGTGGCGGCCTCGCCGGCGCGACCGCCGATGGCTTGGTTTATCGCGAGCGATTTCTCGAAATTGACTCGCGCGGCGGGGTAGTGGCCTTCATGGACGTCAATCGTCGCGAGCTGATGCCAGCTACCGGCCTCGCCGGCGCGATTGCCAATGGCTTGGTTGATTGCGAGCGACTTCTTGACGTTGGCGCGGGCGGCGGGGTAGTGGCCTTCGTTGAGATCGATCGAGCCGAGGTTGTGCCGGGTGGTAGCCTCGCCGGCGCGATCGCCTATGGCCTGTTCGATTGCAAGCGCCTTCTCGAAGCTGGCGCGGGCGGCGGGGTAGTGGCCTTCATAGACATCGATCGTTGCGAGCTGATGCCAGGTGGCGGCCTCGCCGGCGCGATCACCGATGGCTCGCCGCATGGCCAGGGCGCGCTCGAACTTCTCACGGGCGGCGGCGTAGTGGGCTTCCCGGAGATCGATTGACGCGAGGTTGTGCCAGGTGACCGCCTCGCCGGCGCGATCGCCGATGGCCTGCCACATCGCCAGGACGCGCTCAAACTTCTGGCGGGCGGCGGGGTAGTAGTTCTCGTGAGCATCGATCGCCGCGAGCTGATGCCACGTGGCGGCCTCGCCGGCGTAATCGCCGATAGCCTGGCGCATGGCGAGCGCGCTCTCGAAGTTAGCGCGGGCGGCTGGGTAGTTGCCTTCCCTGAGATCGATCGTCGCGAGTTGATGCCAGGTGGCGGTCTCGCCGGCGCGATTGCCGATGGCCTGGCGCAAGGCGAGGACGCGCTCGAAGTTAGCGCGGGCGGCGGCGTAGTTGGCGAATGACATCTCGAGTGAGCCGAGGGTGGCCAGAGTGTCGGCGTCACGATCGCTGTCTGGGATCTCGTGGAGGAGTGTGTAGGCGAGTCGCCACTCGGCACGTCGTTCGAGGCCGCGCGCCAGCCGGACGGTGGCCGACTGGAACGTGTCGGGATCGTCGCCGAGCCGTGAATGCTCGCGGCACGCGGAAAGCTCGGTATCGACGTCCGCCCGGAGCTGGCGCCCGCGGTCTGATTCGAAGCACGTCTTCCAGAAGTGGGCGAGGTACCGATGCGTGGCGCGGGCGGCTTGCGCGTCGAGCCGCTCCGGCGCGGTCATCCAGGGTCGTAGCAGGCCTGGCACCGCATAGAGTGTGGGCAGGTTCGTGTCTGGCAGCTCGCTGACGAGTCCGTAGCGCGAGCATTCCGCGAGCGCGGTTTCGGACTCGTGCGCGAAGCCGGCCACGGCATCGGGCGGCAGGGGCAATTCGCTCAACGCCAGCCGGCTCGCGAGATCTCGGGCGCCGGGGGAGCACGCATCCCAAAGACGCTGGAGCACGATGCGGTGAAAGTACGCGTCGCGGCTCGGCGCGATCGGTCCGGCGGAGACGCCGTGGAGCTCGGCCATGAGATCGTCCGCGTCTGCCGATTCGAGGATGCGCCTGACCTCGACGAGGAAGCCGGGCGTGCCGCCTAGCGCCCGGTGGAGGTTGCGGATCAGCTCCCAGGGAAGCTCGCCCTTGGCGAGCCGGCTCTCGACGACGTGATCGCGACGGAGGAACTTGAGCGTGGCCGGCTCGTCGAGGTCGTGGAGCGGTACGTGCTCGACCAGCGGCTGATCCCCCGGCGTGTCCTCCGGAAAGTACCGGCACGTCACGATGACTCGCGAGCCACGCGTGAGCCGGGTGGCGAGGAGCCGGTAACACTCCGCGAGATCGGGGTCCGCGATCCGGCGTGAATCGAGGTCGAGGCAGTCCTCGAAGTTGTCGAGCACGATGAGCAGGCGGAGCTCGTTGAGACCGTCAACGGCGAGACGCAAGCGCTGGTCGAGGGCGATCTCGCCTGACGTGAGCAAGCGATGCAGATCTTCCCGGCCCGCCTTGAGGAACGCGTCGCTCAGAGAGCTGATCACCTTGCTCAGCGTGAGCCGTGCGCGCTCGGGAGCGCTCGGGCCTTCCGCGGCACGGACCGGGCGGACCTCGAACCCGGCGGCGGCGAGTCGATTGGCCGCGCGGGTGGCGAGCGTGCTCTTGCCGGCGCCGCCGATTCCGGTGATGACCGCGAACGTGACGTCGCCGTCGCGGAGCGGCGGGACGAGTCGCTGAACGTCTCTTCGGCGCCCGACGAAGCCCTCGCGCAGGCCCTTGATCCCATCGCCCAGCAACTCGTGGACGATCTGCGGGCCCTGCCACGGCCGCCGGGAGGCCGCGCGATCGTACAGCTCGGCGCCGTCGTCGGAGCAGTACATCTGGGCGAGGGCAAAGGTGGCGTCCTGCACCTCGACGCCGCCGTGACGCAGGGCTCCGCTCCGCCGGGCCGTGTCGCGCGCGTGGGCGACGGCCTGGGGGAGCGGCTCACCGTGAGCGAGGCGGCGGTAGAGCGCCTCGGTGAACTCGGTCGCCCGGTCGTCGGCGACCGGCGCGGCCCAGCCGATCGCGTGCGGGACGCCGGAGACGGTCAGCGTCTGGCAGAGCCCAGAGGCCGCCGCTTGAGAGGTCTCGCACGCGTTGAGCACCACGCAACGCACGGAGCTGCCGCGAAAGATCTGGGTCGCGAGGTCGGCCGCGTCCCGGGCATCCATGTGCCCGCGCTCGTTCTCGAATGCGAAGGCGCCACGGCCGCTCGCGTCAACGCTGCCGTGGCCCGAGAGGTGGACGATGTGGGGACGGATGCTGGCGACCAGGTCGGCCAGCTCGTCGAAGGTGCCGGTGTCGGAGATGTAGACGACGACATCCTCGCCGAGCCGGCTCGTGGCCCGGAGCATCGCGTCCTCTTCCCGCTCGAAGTCGAGCTGCGCGAGATCGAGCGGTGCGGAGGCGAGGAAGACGATTCGTAGCGGGCCGGGATCGAAAGAGGTGTTGAAGGCTAGTGCCGGCAGGGAGGTACGGCGCAGAGACCACCCCGCGTCACAGCCGAGGGGAAGCCCGTCACCAAGCTCGACCAGCTCCCACGGGAGATTCAGGACCGCCGGCTCGGCGCTCTGGATCAGAAGGGAATGCTGGCCGCTGCGGACCCGCGGACCCAGCGTGTCCCATACCGGAGCGAACCAGGTATCGAACAGCACGCGGCCCATGGCCCGAAGCGCCGCCGACTCGACGAGCGGACGCCGCGACTGGCCGAGCGCATCCGGCTCGAAAAGCTTCTCGAAGCCTCGCGCGACGGCGTCAATGCCATGAGCGATTCGGCCGTCTACGGTGACGCGCGAACCGATCTCCACGCCATCAACTGACCACGAAGCCGTCCAATTCGGACGAGGTCCGCCGGGAGAGATCGAAAGTGTCAGTGACGCCATCGCCGCAGAGTCACCCACGCGTCATCTAAATCCGGCACCATGGCTTCGGATCTTATCAGCCACGCGTGAGTGGCGGCCGCCACCATCTACGATTCGAGGACGCCCGCCATCAGCCGGCCGATCGTGTGCTCGGTGGCCTCCTCCCGCGGGACGTTGCCGACGATGTGGCCGGCGTGCATGACCAGGATGCGGTCGGACAGGGCGAGGATCTCGTCCAGCTCGACCGAGACCAGCAGGATCGCCTTGCCCGCGTCGCGGAGCGCGACCAGGCGGAGGTGGATCAGCTCGATGGCGCCGATGTCGACGCCGCGGGTGGGCTGGCCGACGAGCAGGAGGTCGGGGTGACGGTTCAGCTCGCGGGCCAGCACGATCTTTTGTTGGTTGCCGCCCGAGAACGCTGACGTTCGTCGTGCGCCGTTCCGAGGGCGGATGTCGTACTCGTTGGCCTGGCGGCGGAAGCTTGCGGCAACGGCGCCGCGACGCAGCCGGAGGGCGCCGTTGTACGCCGGCTCGGCGTGGTAGCCGAGGATCGCGCTGTCCTGTGCGGCGAACGGCATGATCAAGCCTGTGCGCTGGCGATCCTCTGGGACGTGGGCGAGGCCGAGCCGTCGCAGCGCGCGCGGTGAGCGATCGGCCCCGGTCAGCTCGCGTCCCTTCCATCGCACGCGTCCCGACGTCACCGGGCGGATGCCGGACAGCGCTTCGAGCAGCTCGGACTGGCCGTTGCCCGCGACGCCGGCCACGCCCACGATCTCGCCGCGTCGTACCGTGAAGCTCACACCGTTGACGCGAGGGACGCCGAGTGCGTCGGCCACGACGAGGGCGGAGACTTCGAGCACGGGCTCGCCGGGACGCGACGGAGACTTGTCGACGCGCAAGCTCACGAGGCGGCCGACCATCAGCTCGGCGAGCCGCTCGGCGGTCGTTTCCGCCGTCGGCAGCGTCGCGACCACGTGGCCCTGGCGCATCACGGTCACCGTGCCGGTTGCTTCCGCGATCTCGCGCAGCTTGTGGGTGACGAGCACCACGGTCTTGCCCTCGTCGCGGAGCGATCCAAGGATGCGGAACAGGTGATCGGCTTCCTGCGGTGTCAGCACCGCGGTGGGTTCGTCCAGGATCAGCACGTCGGCGCCGCGGTGCAGGGCCTTGAGGATCTCCACGCGCTGGCGCTCGCCCACGCCGAGGCTCTCCACGCGAGCGTCCGGATCGACTTCGAGATGATAGTCGCGGGCCAACCGCTGCAGCTCGGCGCGGGCGCGCTTGAGTCCCGCATCCAGCCGAAAGCCGCGCTCCGCTCCGAGCACGACGTTCTCGAGCACGGTGAACGGCTCGACGAGCATGAAATGCTGGTGGACCATTCCGATGCCGAGGGCCAGCGCTTCCTGGGCGCTGCGAATCGTCACCGGCCGCCCGCCCACCAGGACCTCGCCGCGATCGGGCTGATGATAGCCGGAGAGAATGCCCATCAGCGTGGACTTGCCCGCGCCGTTCTCGCCCACGAGCCCGTGGATGGTCCCGCCCTCGATCGTCAGCGAGACGTCGCGGTTGGCGTGGACGTCGCCGAACCACTTGTCGACGCCGCGGAGCTCGACGGCGGGCGGCACTACTTCGCCATGTAGTCGGTGACCTTGATCTTGCCGGCGATGATGTCGGCGCGGGCCTGGGTGAGCCGGCGCTCCATGTCCGGCGTGATCAGGCTGCGGTTGTATTGATCGATCGAGTAGCCGACGCCGTTCTCGGCGACGCCGATCGCGCGGCGTCCGGGCTTCCACGTGCCGTCCTTGGCGCTCTTGAGCGCGTCGTACACCGCGAGGTCGACCCGCTTGATCATCGAGGTCAGCACGGTGCCGGGCTGCAGGTGGTTCTGGTTGGAATCGACGCCGATGGCGAGCTTGCGGTTGTCCTTGGCGGCCTGCAGCACGCCGAGGCCGGTGGCACCGGCGGCGGCGTAGACCACGTCGGCGCCGCGGTCGAACTGGCTGCGCGCCAGCTCGCCCCCACGCGTGGGATCGTTCCAGGCGGCCGGCGTGGTGCCGGTCATGTTCTGGAAGATCTCGATCTTGGGATTGACGTACTTGGCGCCCTCCTCGTAGCCCACGGCGAACTTGCGGATCAGCGGGATGTCCATGCCGCCCACGAACCCGATCTTGCCGCTCTTGGAGGCCATGGCCGCCGCCATGCCGACCAGGAACGATCCCTCGTGCTCCTTGAACACGATCGACTGCACGTTGGGCAGATCGACGACCCCGTCGATGATCGTGAACTTGGTGTTCGGGAATTCCTTGGCCACCTTCTCGATGGCCGAGGCCTGAGAGAAGCCGATGCCGACCACGATCTGCGAGCCGCGCCGGGCCATGTTGCGTTGGGCCTGCTCGCGCTGGGTCTCGTGAGTGACCTCGAAGTCGCGATACGCGACCCCCGTCTCCTTCTTGAAGCGCTCGGCCCCGTTGTACGCCGCCTCGTTGAAGGACTTGTCGAACTTGCCGCCCATGTCGAAGACGACGGCCGGCGAGAACTCCTGCGCCGCTGCGGGGCCGGCGACAACGAGCACGGCGAGAGCGACGGCGCCGAGGACGAGTCTTCGCGGGTCCATCATCGAGGCCTCCCTGATCACGACGGTCAGTGCGGGGATCACGGCGCCCCGATCATAAACGAGGTTGGTGCCGGGTTCCGTCCAACTCGCGGTACGATCGATCGTGATGACACGCGCTCGGGAGGCACGCGCCATGACGACCCCGCGACGATGGCTGGCGATCCTCGTGCTGATCGCGACGCTCGGGCTGGCCGGGCCGGCGCTGGGCCAGGATCCGCCGGCCAGCGACCTGCTCAACGCCGCGCTCTGGACGCAGCGCTCGGTCGAGTTCAAGGCCAACGCGCTTGCCGCCTTCGCGCTGGCGCGCGTTCGTCTCGATCAGGCGCTGGCCGATCCCACGTGGACGGCCGCCCCCAAGGAGCAGACCGGCGCCTATCAGTCGTTGCCTCCGGCCGTCATCCTGGACATCGACGAGACGATCCTGGACAACTCCGGCTACCAGGCGTGGATGACGCTCAAGGACACCACGTTCGACGCCAAGACGTGGAACGCGTACGTCAACACCGTCAGCTCGCTGGCCATTCCCGGGGCGGTGGAGTTCGCGACGTACGCCGACGGCAAGGGCGTGAAGGTGTTCTACATCTCCAACCGCACCGCCGAAGAGGAAGCGCCGACCCGGAAGAACCTCGAGAAGCTCGGCTTCCCGCTGGGCGCGCCGGTCGACACCATGCTGATGACCCGCAAGCAGCCGGACTGGGGGTCGGCCAAGGGCACGCGCCGCGCGTACATCGCCAAGAGCTACCGGATCCTGCTGAACGTCGGTGACAACTTCGGCGACTTCGTCGACGAGTATCGCGGCAGCGAGGCCGAGCGCCTGAAAATGTTCGAGGCGCACAAGCCGCGCTGGGGCCGCGAGTGGATCATGATCGCGAATCCCACCTACGGGTCGTTCGAGTCCGCGCCCTTCGGCCACGACTTCAAGCTGTCCAACGGCGAGAGGCGCAAGGCCAAGCGCGGGGTGCTGGACGCGTGGCCGGGCCCATGATCAAGGCCAGGCCCGAAGTCGAATCGCTGACCCCTTACGTCGCTCCGCTGGAGGGACGCCGCGGGATGCTGCGGCTGGACTTCAACGAGAGCACGCTCGGCCCCAGCCCGCGGGTGCTGGAGGCGATCCGCGCGCTGCCGCCCGAAGCGTACGCCGCGTATCCGGAGTACGCGGGGCTCACCGAGGCCTTCGCCGAGACGCTTGGAGTCGCCGCGGAGCACGTCGAGGCCTTCAACGGCGTCGACGCCGCGATCAAGGCGGTCTTCGACGCCTACGGCGACAAGGGCGCGACGTTTCTGACCACCACGCCGACGTTCGGCTACTACGAGCCGTGCGCCCAGCAGCAGGGGATGGCGATCGAGGAAGTGCCGTATCCCGAGGATCTCGGCTTTCCGCTGGCCGCGATCGAGAAGCGGCTCGAGATCGGGCCGCGGCTCTTCTTCATCTGCAACCCGAACAATCCCACGGGCACGCTGGTGGAACCCGAGATCATCGTGGATTTGGCGCGGGCCGCGTCCCAGACGCTGGTCGTGGTCGACGAGCTGTACGAGCCGTTCACCGGAAAGTCGGTGGTGCCCCAGGCGCTCGCCCTGCCCAACGTGGTGGCGCTGCGCTCGCTGTCGAAGATTCACGGGTTGGCGGCGCTGCGTCTGGGCTTCGCGGTGGGGCATCCGTCGATCGTCGAGCGCCTGCGCCGGGTGACCGGTCCCTACGACATCAACACCTTCGCGGTCATCGCCGGGAAAGCCGCCCTCGCCGATCGCGCCCACGTCGACCGCTACGTCGTCGAGGTGCTGACGGCCAAGGCGTGGACGCTCGGCGAGCTCGATCGCCTGGGCGTGCGGCACTCGACCGGGGCCGGTAACTATGTGTTGGTGTGGCCGGAGGCCGGCCAGCCCGCCGACTGCGAGGCGGTGGTGGAGGGGCTCCGCGCGCGCGGCATCCTGGTGCGGAGCATGGCGCGCAAGCCGGTGATCGGGGGGAGCTTCCGCCTGACCATCGGCCTCCGGACAGACATGGAGCGATTCATGGCGGCGTTCGCGAGCGTGATCGGCCGCGGGGAGTGACATCGATGGGCGAGTTCTTCTTCAATCCGATGGACCCGGAGTTCGTGGCCGATCCGTACCCGACGTATCACCGCCTGCGCGCCGAGGACCCCGTGCACAAGAGCCCGCTCGGCTTCTGGGTGCTCACGCGCTACGAGGACGTGGTGGCGGTGCTGCGCGATCACCGCTTCGCCAAGGAAGCCATCGCGGCCTTCGTGGCCCAGAAGCTCGGGGTGGAGACGATGGCCGGCATCGGCATCTCGATGCTGGACCGCGATCCGCCCGACCACACGCGGCTGCGCAGCCTGGTGAGCAAGGCCTTCACCCCGCGAGTGGTCGACGGGTTGCGGCCGCGCATCCAGGAGATCGTCGACGGCCTGCTCGACCGCGCCGAGGACCGGCACGCGATGGACGTGATCGAGGACTTCGCGTATCCGATCCCGGTCATCGTCATCTGCGAGATGCTCGGCGTCCCCGTCGACGACCACGAGCGGTTCCGGGGCTGGAGCCTGGATCTCGCCCGCGGGCTCGACGCCGCCATGCTGGGACCACAATCGGAGGTCGCGCTTCGCTCGATGACGGCCCGTCGCGCGCTGGCCGACTATTTCCGCGAGCTGATCGCCGAGCGCCGGAACGCGCCGCGCGCGGACTTGCTCTCGGCCCTCATCACAGCCGAGGAGGCCGGCGACAAGCTGAGCGAGCACGAGCTGCTGGCCACGTGCATTCTCCTGCTGGTGGCCGGCCACGAGACGACCGTGAACCTCCTCGGCAACGGCACCCTGGCCCTCCTGCGCCATCCTTCGGAGTTGCGCCGGCTGCGTGAGAATCCGGGGATGATCGGCGGCGCCTTCGAAGAGCTGCTGCGCTTCGACGGTCCCGTGCAGCGCACCGCTCGCATCCCCAGCGTCGACGCCGTGATCGCCGGCCACAAGATCGAGGCGGGCGAGATGGTGATGCCGTTCATCGGCGCCGCCGACCGCGACCCCGCACACTTCCCCGATCCCGACCGTCTCGACCTCGCCCGCGCCGACAACCGCCACGTCGCCTTCGGCATGGGCATCCACTTCTGCCTGGGCGCCCCGCTGGCCCGCCTCGAAGGCCAGCTCGCCATCAACACGATGGTCCACCGCTTCCCGAACCTCGCGCTGGCCACCGACCGCCCCCAATACCGCCAAAGCCTCACCCTCCGCGGCCTCACCTCCTTGCCGGTGACGTTCTAACGGGCATGTGCACATTCATCTGCGGACGACCCACGTGAGGATCACGTTGAACCTCGACGAGGAGTTGATTCGGACAGCCGCACAACTCACTGGCCTTCGGGCCAAGACCGACGTTATCCACGAGGGCTTACGTGCGCTGATCAGCCGAGAACGCGCTCGCCGTCTGGCCGCGCTGGGCGGAACCATGCCCTCGGCAAAAGCGCCTCCGCGCCGGCGCCGCCGCCCATCGCTGTCGGCATGAGCAATCGGGCGCGCGATTGGTTTCGCCAGGCGGAAGTTGATCTCACCCAGGCGCGCGATTCACATCGTGACACCCACTACGAATGGGCCTGCTTCGCCGCCCAGCAGGCCGCTGAGAAGGCGGCGACCTCCGCATGCGTCGCTCTGGGGCATAGGGGTCGGCTGGCCATGGTGACGGACTCGCTCGAACTGTTGCGCTCGCACGGCGCGGGCATCGACGATGAGCTGCTCAACCGTGCCCGTGCGCTCGACAAGCACAATCTCCCGACGCGATACCCGAAATTCTTTGCGAGCGGAGCTCCGACGGACTTCTACACGCGGTCCGAGGCAGAACGGGCCATCGCCGACGCGGAAGCCGTTCTCGAAGTGTGTCTCACGATGCTCCCGCGATAGCCGCCGCCTCTGTTCGACCGGTGTCGTCAAGGTGATGCACGGCCAACAATCACAAGGCATCGGTGGTGTCTTACTTCATGTGGTATAACGTCGCGTGGATTTATCAGACCCTAAGGGTGACACCGACCATGGAAGCCGAGATCAGCGACCACGTGTCGCGCGCCGAGCAAATCGCGCGGCTGGCCGCGTAGTCCGTGACCGAAAACACAATCCTCTATGTGCTCAGCACCCTCGCGCAGACCTGCGCGGCGCTTGCGGCCTTCGTGGGAGCGGTAGGGCTTTATAGGCTTCAATCCTTGCGTGATCATCACAGCCGCGAAGAGCAGACACTTCGAGGAATGTATGCAACTGCGACACTAAATCCGCAGGAAGCCGCTCGGCTGACGCTGGATGAGGTTCTTCGAGCGCTGGGGGCGTATGTGGAGAAGCCCACTACGGTACAGCCCGGTCTCGCCGAGAAGATTCGGAAATCAGTCGGAGAATGGGTTGCCTTTCCCTCCCGTTATCGGCGAGCAGCAACAGTACTGCTCATCTTCGAAGCGTGGCATCTGCTCGTGATCGGTCTGGCATTGATCGGGTTCAATCACGTAGAACGGTTAGGGGCGTGCGCTGGAACCCCTTGGGCTCTATGGGCCATCGCGGTGGGAACGGTCGCGGTCACAATCCGGTCCGTGTTCACGTGGACGAGAGAATGACGGGCCGGCCCTGAACCGATCATGCGCCCATCTCTGCGGGTGTGCTCTGTCTCATACCGTTGCCTCCCCGACACCGTGGACCCGCGCGGGCCAAAACGCTGATGTCTGATCCTGCGTGGGCCAGGCTGGATGCTGTCGCGATCGCAATCATGGTGGTATCCGGGTTGGCCCTCTTCTTCGGGTCTCTGCCCATTCCAGGCACGATCAATTGGGTCGGCGGGAACAGAACCGAAGCAGAAACCGCACGGGCCGCCAGGTGGCGATCGTTCTGGAGATGGGCCGGCCTCGTGCTGATGGTCGGAGGCGCCGTGTTTCAGATCTCCCGGCTCGTCGGCCCATCCCACCAACTCCGGGCGAATCCCAACGAGGAGTGGGGCGTCGTGGTCGTGCACTTTGGCAGCGGCCCGAGCCTGTGGGGGCTGTTCGAGTCGAAGGCGGAGTGCCTTCAAATGCGACAGGCGTATAGAGCGATCTGGGGCGAGACGGCCGGATCTGCCGATGAAGTGAAGCGGGAGCCGCCGTCTCGGACGCTGATTCTGAGGGACCGCATCCCCGTCACGTTCTCGTGCTTGCCCCTCAGTGAGATTCGGGGCCTTGCGCTCGACCACGATCGCCCCTCAAATTGACGCACTACCGACAACCATAAGTCCGCCGTCGCGCTGTATTTCATGTGATACAACTTCGCGCGTATTCATCAGACGCTAAGGGTGACCCCGGCCATGGAAGCAGGGATCTCGGATCACGTGTGGAGTGCGGAGGAAATTGCGCGGCTCGCCGAGTAGGAGGCCCAATGGTACCGATCGTCCGCATTGTCTCCGTAGCGCTGTTGAGTCTCGTCTTGCCCGCCGGTTCGGCCTCCGCCGAATGCGCGTGGGTGCTGTGGATACAGAGCGACGGATCTCTCTTTGAGGGCACGATGTATTCAACCGTGTCCGCCTGGTCTACCAAAGCGGAATGCGAACGGACGCTGGCGGAGAAATTCGCGGCCGACGTTAAATCTTGGGGCGCGAAATATAGGGTTACGGTGGATGAGGTCTCAGGTGCGCCACGACTCTTCGCTACCTCGAAAGCGAAGGCGGACTTGATCGTTGTGGCCCGCTACTCTTGTCTCCCCGACACCGTAGACCCGCGTGGGCCAAAGGGGAAGTGACCTTTCCTTTGAACGCCCCCCGAGAGATTCTGATCGACATGTGGACTCAGGAGAGAACCGTGCTACTGGCCGAGCAAGACACGGCCGATCTTGCTCTAAGCGAGTCGGCGCGCGACGCGCTGTGGTCCGCAACGGAGAGTCCCGAGGAATTCCCGGCATGGCTGATCACGTGCTCGGTTGAAGTGGCGCATGAGCTACATCGGTGGGCCGATGCCGGCGTAATCCGCTGGCTGGAAATTGACCTAACCACAGCCGAGATCTTCCGTTCGGCACGGAAGCAGGTGGCATTCGGCCTGTGGCGAGTCGGTGAGCACCCGACCCAAAAATCAAACTGATGCCCTACCCAGGCACCGCTGTCGTTGACAACCGCAAGCATTTCCGCATAATCACGGGCAATCTTTCCTCAGATCTTTCTTGGTTCACGCGCGCTCCCTAGACTCGGTACGCGTGCTCGGCACGCGGAGGAGGAGTCCATGCAGGCTCGGCGCCCGCTCCTGACCCTGGCCCTCGCCTTGTTGCTCTTCGGCCTCGTCACCACGCCCGCGTTCGCGCAGGCCCAGACATCCACGATGACGTGGGCGATTCACGTCACCCTCGAGCCCCGGTGGTTCGATCCCGCGGAGCACACCGGGATCATCACGATCATGAAGGTGCTGTACGCGATCCACGACGCGCTGGTGAAGCCCATGCCCGGCAACGCGATGGCCCCGTCGCTCGCCGAGTCGTGGACGGTGAGCAAGGACGGCCTGGTGTACGAGTTCGCGCTGCGCAAGGGCGTGGTCTTCCACAAC
>Ga0193725_1000037_pt1 | contig 45598 bp, 40 predicted proteins | sample H2a2metaG_FD_143058 | JGI IMG/M metagenome (GOLD analysis project Ga0193725, IMG submission 143058) | Soil microbial communities from a riparian zone of the East river system, Colorado, United States - H2a2 | ecosystem: Environmental > Terrestrial > Soil > Riparian zone | place: USA: East River... | reverse complement strand
CGGATTGCTCCAGTTCCCGCTCGTCGCCGCAGCCCAGAAGATCGTTCCTCCCGGCGGCACGACGTCGAAGGTGGTCGACGTCGCCGTCGCGAGCCCGGACGCCGTGGCGCTCAGTGTGTAGCCGATTCCTGGAAGATCGATCGCGAGATCGCCGAACGTCGCGACGCCGGCGCTGGCGGTGTGTGTGAGGGTCCCCGCCAGCGACCCGGAGCCGGGGTTCGTACCGATCGAGATCGTGACGTCACCGGCATAGGTGGGCGTGGCGTTCCCCGCGAGGTCGCGCGCGCCCACCTGGACGGCGGGCGACATCACGACACCCGTCGCGGCAAACGGCGGCGCGACCACGAAGGCCAGCTGCGCGGCCGCGCCGGGTGTGACGCTGATCGAAGGCTTCGGAGACGTCACGGGACTACCGTCGATGGTCGCGCCGATGGTCGTGCCCGTTCCCGCCAGGACGCCGGTGAACGGCGCCGTGTAGATGCCGTTGCCGCTGTCCGAGGTCACGCCGATGTTGCCGGTGCTCGTGCCACCCGCGGCCGAGAACACCACGACCGCGCCGCCGGTCGCGACGTTATTGCCCGCCGCGTCCCGGCTCTGCAGCCGCAACGTTACGGCCGAACCGGACGCCACTGTGCCGTTCGAGACGCTGATGACAGATCCAGAGGTGGCGATAGCACCCGGAGAGACGGCAATCGTCGGCAACGTCGAGGTGACGGGCGCGCCGTTGATCGTCGCACCGATCGTCGTCGCCGTGCCCGCGAGCACGCCGGTGAAGACCCCCGTGTAGACGCCGTTGCCGCTGTCCGCTGTGGCACTGATGGAGCCGGTGCTCGAACCACCGCTCCGATTGAAGGCGACGTTGGCATTTCCCGTTGTGATGTCCGCTCCGGACGCGTCCCTCACCTGCAGCCGCAATTGCACCGTGTTGCCCGAAACCACGGAGCCGCTGCCGACGGTGATGAGCGACATGGCCGGCGAAATCACGATTCCAGTCGCGGTCGCGTTAAAAGCGGCAAACGTCACGCCGGGGAACGCCGGCAGACTCGCCTGGAACGTTTGCGGCCCGGGCGTCGCGCCGAGGACGCCAGTCACGCGCGCGCGGCCCTGCGCGTCGCTCGTCACCGTGGTATCGGCGGGCGAACCGCCGGACAGGGACCGGAAGCGCACATCCACGCCCGGGACCGGCAAATTGTCCGCCGCGCGGACCTCGACCTCGAGCTGCGTGGCGAGCTGCTGCCCCGTGGCGCCGGTCTGCCCGCCTCCAGCGATGATCAGCAGCTGGTTGGGGAGCGGCACGAACGTCGCGATCGTAGAATCGGCCGCGGCACCGCCCGGCGTCCGGGCGAACACCTGCACCGAGGTCCGGCTCGTCGGTGCGCGCAGCAACCCCGCGCCGTTCACGCGCGCGACGTTGGTGTCGCTCGTACTCCACGAGACGTAGAACTGGCTAACGGGAACGCCGGCCTGAAACGCCTCCACCTGGAAGCGCAGCGAATCGTTGAAGAAGAGGAAGGGGAGCGCGGGCGAAATCGCGATACTGTCCACCCCCGCGCCGGGACCGATGTAGGTCTGCACCGGAATCTCGGTCGGCGTCGCAGGCGTGGCACCGCTCGTGACTACGACCGATGCCGTGCCGTCGAACAGCGGAATCGTCCCCGACAGCACCACAATCGTCACCTGCAGCGTCTCGGCGGCCGCGATCAACGGCACGCGCAGCGCGATGTCGAGTGTCGTGGCGTCGGGCGGCAAGGCTACGGTGGTGTCAACGAGGGTAACTGCAGCAGCGTCGCGGGTAGCTGGAGCGGGCCGGAGCACGATGAAACGCACGCGGTCGATCGCCAGTCCGAACGACGCAAGCGCGGCGTCAGACGGCAGGACCGGCGCGACGGCAATAGCGGCAAGATGCACCCGAGGCTCCATGCCGTCCCGGCACGTCGCCAATGTCAGGATGAATCCCACCACCACGAGGGCACGAACGGCCCGAAACATCGACGCTGCGCCGGCAGAAGCCACGAGAGGCAAGCGAATTGACCCCCGGCCAAAGCGGCCGTCAAGGCGGTATCTTTTGCCGTCATGCGCCCCACCACGCGAACAGCGCGACGCACGCACGGCTTCACGGAATCGGTGATTCGGGGGATGACCCGCCTCGCAAACGAGCACGGCGCCATCAACCTTGCCCAGGGGTTCCCGAATTTCCCCTGCCCTGACGTCCTAAAAGACGCGGCGGCCCGCGCGATCCGCGATGACGTCAACCAGTACGCCATCACTTGGGGTGCTGCCCGACTGCGGAACGCGTTGGCCGCGAAGTACCAAGATTGGTACGGCCTGGCCGTAGATCCAATGACCCAGGTCACAGTGACCTGCGGAGCGACCGAAGCAATGGCGGCATCGCTACTTGGGATCGTGAATCCGGGCGACGAAGTCGTCGTGTTCGAGCCCTTCTACGAGAACTACGGGCCGGACGCGATCCTCTGCGACGCGAAGCCGGTCTTCGTCCCGATGCCGGCCGAGGGGCCAATCGATCTGGACCGCCTCGCCAAAGCCTTCAGCGCGAAGACGCGGGCCATCATCGTCTGTACGCCGAACAATCCGACCGGGCGCGTCCTGTCCCGCACCGAGTTGTCGGCCATCGCCGAGCTGTGCCAGCGCCACGACGCGTTTGCGGTCACCGACGAGATCTACGAGCACATCTATTACGAGGGCGAGCACATCCCGATCGCCACGTTGCCCGGGATGGCCGATCGCACGATCACGATCAGTGGTGCGTCCAAGACGTTCAGCATCACGGGCTGGCGCATCGGGACGATCGTGGCACCGCCCGACGTGACCGACGCGATCCGCAAGGTGCACGACTTTCTCACGGTGGGCGCACCCGCTCCGCTGCAGGAGGCCGTCGCGGTCGCGCTTGAAACGCTGGGCGACGACTACTACCAGGGACTGGCCCGCGATTACGGCCGGCGTCGCGACATCCTGTGCGCCGGGCTCCTGAAAGCGGGCTTCAAGTGCCGGCCCCCGCAGGGCGCGTACTACGTGATGGGCGACTTCTCCGCTATTTCCGACTTGCCTGACGACGAGTTCGCCAAGTGGCTGACCGCCGAGCACGGCATCGCGCCGGTGCCGGGCTCCAGCTTCTACTCGCGTCCGGAGCTGGGTCGAAAGTACGTGCGGTTTGCGTTTTGTAAGACGGACGAGATGCTGCAGCAGGCGGTCGAGCGGTTACAGCGCGTTCGCGACTAGAGCGCGTCTTCCACCTCGCGCAGCCCGTCCACGTGCGCGTCGATGTCGCGCGCCAGCTCGCGCGCCAGTCCCAGGTCGGTCGTCAAATTCCGCACGCTCCCCGTGCCCGCATGGAGCCGCAGCAGATTCAGCCGGATCGTCTCGAGCGCTGCGACGGCGTCCTTCAGCCGCTGCTGCACCAGGTCGCGCTCGGCGCTGAGATCCGCAACGATGCGGTCGTGCCGCGCCGCGATCGCCGGATCGGGATTGCCGCTGTGACCGACATCGGACAACGCTTCCTGCAGCTCCTCGAGCCGCGCGCGCATGCGCTGCGCGTCCTGCTCCAGGCGGTGCACGACGTCCGGTAGATCGCGCAGCTGCCGGCGCGTCTCTTTCGGCAGCGTTTCGAAGAGCTGTTCGGCCGCCATGCTCAGCGCGAGCTCCGTGGGACGGTGCGTGAGCGACGCGGGCAGTGCCTTCCCTCCGGTGAACACGCGAGCGACGCCGAACAGCCACCGGCCGAGGCGGCCTGTCCACAACCGCCCCCAGAATTCGGCGTCGACGTCGCGCCGGCGCTGCAACATCACGAGCGCGCCGATGCCCGACGCGATCCCGCCCGTGAAGGACCACATCAATGTGAACATGAGCGGGATGTTCGGCGGGTCCGAGGCGGCGTAACCAGCCACCGCGAACACGCCGATGCCGAGACCGACACCACTGATCCAACGCAGAATCCGCTCGAACACAGACGGGCCGCCGCCGTGACCCAGTCCAAACGAGCGCTCTTCGCGGCTGCGGTCGATCTCCGCCTTGAACGCCACGCCGATGTCACTGTGTCCAAACCCGGCGTTGAGAAGCCGGCGCGCGCGATTGATGAGAACGCCGACCGGGACGAGGGTATAGCCGGCAAGGAGCGTTACGAAACCGGCGCCCACCGATCCGGTCCAGAACCCGACGAGCGGTGTGGCGATGAGCATCGCGAACGGATACAGCAGCACGCCACTGCCATCGAGCCGTGCGTCGTGTTTGACGAAGGCGCGCAATGCAACGGGCAGCTCCCGGCGCTGCTCCAACGCGTGGCTGAGCTGGTCCGCCAGCGCGGCCGGTCCGTCCGGACGATCGGCCGGGTCCTTCGCGAGACAGCGGTCGATCGCCTGCGCGAGGCGTCGCGGCACCAGCGGTGCGACACTGGTGAGTGGCGCCGCGGGCTCCGTGACCTGCTTTGCGAGTACATCGGTCGCCTTGTCCGCTTCGAAGGGCAGCGCGCCCGAGCAGGCGAAGTAGCCGACGATGCCCAGCGAGTAGAGGTCGCTGCGTGCATCCACCGCTTCGCCGAGCGCCTGCTCCGGACTCATGAACTCGGGAGTACCGACCACCTCTCCCGTGGCCAGCGCCCCGGCGTCGGCGACGACGCTGGCAATGCCGAAATCTGCCACGAGCACGCGGCCGTTGTTCTCGATCAGGATGTTGTCCGGCTTCACGTCGCGATGAATGACGCCCTGCCCATGGGCGTAGGCGAGGGCCCACGCGACGTCGCGGAGAACACGCGACCCTTCGGAGGGCGCTAACGGACCGCGGCGCCGGACCCGCTCTGTGAGTGTCTCGCCTTCGATGTACGCCATCGCGAAGAACACGAATCCGCCAATTTCTTCGACGGCGTGAATCGGAATGATGTTGGGATGGGAAAGCTTGGCCGCGGTACGGGCCTCGCGCAGGAACCGCTCACGCAGCCGTGGATCGGACGTCTTCGATGGGGGCAACAGCTTGATCGCAACAGGACGATCGAGCCGCACCTCGCGCGCGAGATAGACGACGCCCATGCCGCCGCGTCCCAGCTCGCGCTCCAGCGAGTAGCGGCCGGCGACCGCCGCCTGGAAGTCGAGAAACAGCCGATCGGGAGCTTGGTGCGTCATGGCACCCCTAAACTAACGACCGGTCAAACTGGCGTTTCTAGCCCTGCTGGACACGTCCGCTGTCGTGAGGGCAGATTGTGCCGCCTATGACGAGCATCCCCGCGGGCCACCCAGCATCGTCTCCCGCCGCCTCGGGCGCCACGCACCAACCGTACATTTCGCCGACGCAGTCGCCCGCCGAGCTGACGCCCCGCGCCATCGTGCTCGGCGTGCTGCTCGGACTGATTTTCGGCGCCTCGAACGTGTACCTGGCGCTGAAGATCGGCCTCACGGTCAGCGCCTCGATCCCGATTGCCGTACTGTCGATTACGATCTTCCGCTGGCTCGGCCGCTCCACGATCCTCGAGAACAACATCGTCCAGACGACCGGCTCGGCGGCGGACTCGGTCTCGGCTGGGGTCGTGTTCACGATCCCGGCGATTCTGCTGATGGGCTACGACCTCGACATCGGCCGCGTCACCGTCCTGGCGATCGCCGGCGGGCTGATGGGCGTGCTGATGATGATTCCGCTACGCCGCGCCCTGATCGTCAAAGAGCACGGCAACCTGCCCTACCCCGAGGGGACCGCGTGCGCCGAGGTGCTGATCGCCGGCGAGCGCGGCGGTATCCACGCGAAGACGGTCTTTCAGGCGTTCGGAATCGCGTTCGTCTACAAGTTCCTGATGACGGCACTGAAGGTGTGGCAGGAATACCCCGGGAAGGTGTTCCGCGCCTACCAGGGGGCCGAAGTGCGGGTCGAGGCGAGCCCCGAGCTGATCGGCGTCGGATATATCATTGGGCCGCGGATCGCGGGCTACCTGTTCGCGGGCGGCTGCCTCGCCTACGTCGTGCTCATGCCGGCGATCAAGCTGTTCGGCAGCGCCATGACCGAGCCGATGTTCGGCACGACCAAGCTGATCCGCGATATGTCCGCGGGCGAGATCCGGGCGGCGTTCGTGTTCTACATCGGCGCCGGCGCGGTGGCGAGCGCCGGCATCATTGCGTTGGCGCGCTCGCTGCCCACCATCGTCGGGGCGTTCCGCGCCGGTTTTGCCGACATGCGCGCGAGCCGCCTCGGTCAGGCGGTCGCCGCGAAGCTGCGCACCGATGACGACCTGCCCATCAGTGTCACGGTCTTCGGCTCGATCATTCTCGCCGTGGCGATCTCGCTGATACCGCAGATCGGCGTGAACCTGCTCGGCGGCATCCTGATCATCATCTTTGGGTTCTTCTTCACCACCGTCTCGTCCCGCATCTGCGGCCAGGTGGGCAGCTCGGCAAACCCGATTTCCGGGATGACGATCGCCGCCCTGATTGCGATCTCCTTCATCTTTCTGCTGCTCGGCTGGAACCAGATCGATGATCGCGTGCGCGCCATCTCGATCGCCTGCGTCATCGCCGTCGCGGTCGCGAATGGCGGCAACACGTCGCAGGACCTGAAGACCGGCTTCCTGGTCGGTGCGACGCCCAGGCGCCAGCAGATCGCGATTCTCATCGGGGCGATCGGGTCCGCTCTGGCGGTGGGGTGGACCCTCACGTTCCTCAACGGCGCCTACAGCTACCAGGTCCCCGAAACGCGCGCCGGCTTCGTGGCGCCGGCGAGCGGCAAGAGCCCCGACGGCAACGTGGTCGTGCATTCCGAAACAATGGCGCACTTCGGGATCGGCGGGACGGACTCGATCGACAATGACAGCTACCAGGTGATTCGCGTTTACGTCGAAACGGTGGGCGTCCCCCCCGGGAAGTACCTCGTCGATCCGGCGTCGCACGAGATTCGCTACGTCGTAGACCCGGGCATCGGCGGCCGCATTCACGAATACCGCGGGCATGAGCTGAAGCGACTCGATTCTCCCAAAGCGACGCTGATGGCGCTGATCACCGACGGGATCCTGACGCACAAGCTGCCCTGGGGACTCGTGCTGATTGGCGTGTTCCTGACGATCGCCATCGAGCTGATGGGTGTGTCCTCGCTGCCGGTCGCCGTCGGCGTCTACCTGCCGATCACGACGTCGGCGGGGATGTTCGCGGGTGGCGTCGTCCGCTGGCTCGTCGAGCGGAATGTCCGCTCCGCGAACCGCTCGTTAGCCGAGATCGAATCCGGTCCGGGCGTCCTGTTCGCGAGCGGGTTGATCGCGGGCGGCGCGATCTGCGGGATCGCGGTGGCGGCCATCGCCGGGTGGGGAAGCGCGCGTGGTATGTCCGCGGAGTGGCTCGCGGAAAAGTTCGGGCTGTATCACACGCTGGGCGGGTTCGCGACGTCGGCCATCGTCGGCCTGATCATGTTCGCGATTCTGGGCGTGTTGCTCTATCGCACTGGGCTGCGCCGGCAGTAACATTATTACGACACTATAACGACACCATCAACGACAGCGTGACCATCAAGACCGTCGGATTTCTGAAGAAGCTCCTCGACACGGCGGGGCCCTCGGGATTTGAGCAGGCCCCGGGCCGCGTGTGGCGCGACGAAGTCGGCTCGTTCGCCGACAGCGTCCGCGTCGACGTGCACGGCAACTCCGTGGCCGTCTTGAATGCCAAGGGAAAGCCGCGCGTCATGTTCGCGGGGCACATCGATGAAATCGGGATCCAGATCACGCACATCGATGACGAAGGCTTTCTCTACTTCAGCGGCATCGGAGGGTGGGACTCGCAGGTTCTGGTTGGCCAGCGCGTGCTGATCTTGAGCCGCGAGGGGTCGGTCCACGGCGTCGTGGGGAAGAAGGCGATCCACCAGCTGAAAAAGGACGAGCTGGACCGCGTGACGAAGGTGATCGACCTGTGGATCGACATCGGCGCGGCCGGCCGGGACGAGGCGACGGCGCGCGTTCGCGTCGGTGACCCCGGAGTGTTGGACAGCCGGGTCGAAGAATACCCCAACGGCCGGATCGTTTCCCGCAGCCTCGACAATCGCATCGGCGCCTTCGTCGCGGCCGAGGCGATGCGGCGGCTCGCCGCCACCCGGCCGCCCCATGCCGCCGTTTTTTCTGTCGCGTCGACGCGCGAGGAGATCGCCTGGACCGGCAGCGGCGCTCGGACCAGCGCTGTGGGGATCGAGCCCGACGTGGCGATCGTGGTAGACGTCACGCACGCGACCGACTATCCCGGCGCCGACAAGAAACACGCGGGCGACCACAAGCTCGGTGGGGGCGTGGTCTTGAGCCGCGGGTCCTCGGTGAGCTCCGCCGTCTTCGACTTGCTGGCCGAGTGCGCCGAGCAGGCGAAGATCCCGTATACGATCCAGGCGGCGCCGCGCGACACCGGCACCGACGCCGACGCGATCTACAATGCCATGCGCGGCATCCCCACGGGTCTCGTGAGCGTCCCCAACCGCTACATGCACAGCCCGAATGAAATGGTGGCGCTCGAGGATCTCGATCGCGCCGCCGATCTCCTTGCCGCGTTCGCGCGCCGGCTCGAGCCGGGAACCGATTTCATTCCGCGCTAGCTGAAAAAACAGGGCCCCGGCGGACTGCCCGGGGCCCTGAATTGGTCAGGAGTTACGGCAACCTACTGCAGCATCTCTCCGAAGACACCAGGGAACATCTGCTGGAACACACCGTTGAACGTCCACGTGTAACCCGAGCCACCACATCCTGTGCCACCAACTGGGTGGGTCTGCGTATACCCCCCCTGCGGCTGGATACACAAGCTATACGTCGTGTTGCCGAGGTTCGGGAACGCGTACCTCCCATCCGCATCGGTGATCGCCGAGGCCAAAACCTGGCCATTCCACCACAGCTCGACGGTCCACCCTTCTAGTCCCATCTCACCCGCGAACGGATCGCGAAGACCGTCGCCGTCGAGATCCTCGAACACAATGCCGTTCGCAAAATTGATCCCAGTCGGCGGACTCTCAGGCGGCGGCGGCGGAGGAGGCACCGGAGCCGGAGGAGGCGGCGGAGGAGGAGGAACCGGAGCCGGGGGCGGCGGAGGCGGCGGCGGCACCGGAGCCGGAGGCGGCGGCGGCGGCGGCGGAACCGGCGCCGGAGGCGGGCACTTCTTCGCCTGGCCCGGAGGCACCTTACCGCTGTTGCCAGCGGTCTGGGGCGTCACCTTGCAGGCGACGGGGCTGTTGCCACGTCCCTGCGCGGCGACCGCGACGAGCGGCAACGCCGACAGAGCGACAACAGCAAACAGGACGCGAACGCTTTTCATGCTCTCTCCTGACCGAAGAGGTCGTGGATATGGAACGGCACACCCCCTCTGGGCAAGAACCGCACCCATTGCGGCAGAATACGGGTAACACATTCCAGATTAATGAGATACATGCAGCAGACAGCACGGGAATATGTGCGTGCTGTTGTCATAATTGTTGACGTTGCGTTACGCGGTTTTTCGTGCGATATGCAACTGACATTAAGGCAGATAAATCTGCCCTATTTCCGCTTGAGATCCGCGAGTGCGGATTGAGCAGCGTTGCGGACCTGCTTGTCACCGTCATCGGTCAGACCTTCGAGCGTCCCAACGGCCGCAGGCGTTGCCGCGAGACGGAGGGCCTCGACCGCAGTCGCGCGCAACGCGGCCGGTTTCCGACCGAACAATCGTCCACCGGGCTGCGCAAACTTGATGAGCGCCTGGACTGCTGCCGTGCTGCCGATCCGACCGAGCGCGAGAATCAGCTCCCGCTCCACCGCTTCGTCCTCTTCCTCTTCCATCGCCACGACCAGCGGCATCGCGAGCGCGTTCGACTTGCGGCCGCCGACGCCCAGGGCGGCCTGCATCCGAACCTCGGCCGACTTGTCGCGCAACGCACGACGCAGCGGCTCCGCCGCCGAGCTCGATCCGATCTTCGCCAACGCCAGGGCGACCGCCTTCCGGACTCGCTCGTCGTCATGCTCGAGCTGCTGGGCGAGCGCCGGGACGGCCACTTCCAGACCAAGCTCGCCCGCGAGCTCGGCGACGTTACGCACGACGAACCACTGACGATGTCCCAGCATGTGCACCAGCTGGTCAGTCCCTTCCTTCATGCCAGTCAGCGCCATGAAAATGCCGCGACGCTCATCGATGGTCGGGGCCGCGACAAGGAGATCCAACAGCACTTCGACACCGTCCTCGCCTGCCCGGCGCAATACCAGCAGCGCGTCCTCGCGATCCGCCGGATGATCGGCGACGGCGGCGATCGCCTCGAGCAACGCCTTGCTGTACATACGCTTCAGCGCGATTGAGTATTGCCGACGGCGGCTTGCGTCGCTCACCTGCTGCTCCGCCCGCACGATCCCCGCAACAATCATGAGCACCTGCGTGGTGCGCTTGGTCTTCATCGCCGCCTCGAGCTGCCGGCCCAGCACTGCAAGCACGTCTCCCACATGCGGCCCGTCGGGGTTGTCCTTCAACTGCGCGATCAAATCGCCCGTCGAACGTGTGGCCGCGGCTGCCGGGGAGAATCCGGAGCTCTGCGCGGTGGACTCGCGAACAATGTCCGGGATGTCGTCCGCGTCGCGAGCCACACTCGGCGCTGCTGCCGCATCGGGGCCCGGATTCGCCCGCGGCGTTGGCGGCGGCGGACTGGAGGGGGGGGGAGCGAGCGGCGTTCCGAAGACGAAAGTCTGCATTCTGACGGACACCCGAGTAGCCCCGCTCGCCCGCAATCGCGACGAGATGTCCTCCTCGCCAGGTTGAGCGGCGAGGGCTCGCAGCAGCTCGAACATCTCGCCGAGCGGCGGATCGGGTGGAATCGCGATCTCCTTCACGGAGTGAAACTCGAGCCGCTGCAGCAGCGTGTCGCCATCCACGGCCGTGTCGTTCACCAGCAGCTTGCCGTCGTGTGCCGCGATCGTCACGCCCTCCACCTTGAGCATGCCCGCCAACGTACGGAACTGCGTCTTCTGCTCCTCTTTCGCTCCTGGATCGCGAAACAGGTCGAGCGTGCGGGCAAACGACGCGGCGAAATGCTCCGGGGTGGCCATGCGGAGGCTCAATCTATAGAGTACCAACCATGCTCGCACTGCTCCTGATCACAACGGCCCTGATTGTCAGCCCGCAAGACACACTGTCCCCCGCCGCGCAGCGGGTCCGAACCGACGTTCGCTTCCTCGCCGCCGACAGTCAGGAAGGACGTGGTGTCGGGACGGCCGGGCTCGAACGCGCCGGTGCCTATATCCGTGACGGTTTCGCACGCGTGGGGCTGCGGGTGTCGTTCCAGGACTTCACGATCCCGCCGGATGCCCCCGCGGTGTTGCACACGACGCTCGGCGGCACCCCCACCCGTAACGTAATCGCCATCATTTCGGGATCATCGCGCGCGCTGCGCGGGGAAATTGTCGTGGTCGGCGCGCATTACGATCACCTGGGACTGGGCGGATTCGGCGCACTCGATCCCGATTCCACTGGGCGCGTACACAACGGCGCGGACGACAACGCGTCCGGGACCGCGGCGCTGCTGGAGATCGGCCGCTCGCTGGCCAAGCGCCACCCAGCCCGGACCATCGTGCTCGTCGCATTCAGCGGCGAGGAGCTCGGCACGCTCGGTTCGTCGTACTTCGTGCATCACGCCCTGCCTCAGCCGATCGATTCGCTGTACGCGATGCTCAACCTCGACATGGTCGGGCGTCTCCGGAATGGGCGCCTGTTGGCGCTCGGCGCCGGGACAGCGCGCGAATTCCCCGCGCTGCTCGATTCCCTCAATTCACCGACACGATTCGACTTGCAGGCTTCAGGAGACGGCTGGGGACCCAGCGATCACTCGGTGTTCTTCGCAACGCGTCACCCCGTGCTGCATTTCTTCACCGATTTGCATGGAGACTATCATCGCTCCACCGACGACTGGGACAAGCTCAACTTCGCCGGAATCGCGCGGGTCGCGCAGTTCGTCGCCGATCTCGCCTGGTCGTTGGCCAACCGGCCCGGCGCGCTGACCTTCGTGGACTCGCCCCGTCCTCAGGCCGCGGCCGGAGGGTCAGGGTACGGAGCCTATCTCGGCACCATACCCGACATGAGCGGCGGCGTACCGGACGGAGAGGGCGTGCGCATCACGGGCGTGCGCGCGGGCAGCCCCGCGGAGCAGGCAGGGCTGGTGGCGGGAGACGTCATCACGGCCATCGGGGACAAGCACATCGGCAACCTCTACGACATGACCGACGCGCTGCGCAGCCATCTGCCTGGCGATACGGTCGTCGTCGTGAGCCGGCGCGACGGCGTCGAGCGGCGCGCCACTACGGTGCTAGGAAAGCGCTCGTGACGAGCAGCGCCGCGTCGGAAGCCACCAAGGTCGTGCGCGCCTTGCGCGCGGCACATCTGCACGATGAGGGGCGTCAGGCGCTGCTCCAGATGGCCAGCGAGCGAATTCGGTCCTGGGGTCCGCCCTACACGTCCGTCTATGCGTACATGTTGCACGGCAACGAGCTGCAGCTGGAAGCGTACGCCGGTCGCGAGACCGAGCACACGCGCATCCCCGTCGGGAAGGGCGTATGCGGCACTGCCGTGTCGGAAAAGCGGGACCAGAACGTCGCCGATGTGAGCGCGATCGGGAATTACCTCGCCTGTAATCTGTTCACCAAGTCGGAGCTGGTCGTTCTGATCCGGCGTGGCGACCACATCCTGGGACAGATCGACATCGATTCCGATGTGCCGAACGGCTTCGGCGAGCGCGAGCATGCTGAGGTGAGGGAAGTCGCCGACGCGCTGGCTGTACTGCTGTAGTGCATCTGTTCACGCGGCAGGTGGGGTCCGGCCCTCTCGTCGTCGTTCTCCACGGCGGTCCAGGCGCGAGTCACGACTACCTTCTGCCACAATACGACCTGCTCGCACAGGGTCGCTCCCTCTTCTATTACGACCAGCGTGGCGGCGGGCAATCGCCTGTCCCGCGAGACACACCCGTCGGTTGGCGGGAGCATGTCGCAGACCTGGAGGGCATTCGCGCGCAGCTGGGCCTCGAGCGGCTCACGCTGTGCGGATACTCCTGGGGCGGCTTGCTCGCGGTGCTGTACTTCCTCGAACATCCCGACCGCGTCGAACGGCTGGGGCTCGTTGCTCCCGCCGCGGTGACTGTCGCGTACCGCCGCCAGTTCGAGGAAGAATTCGCCCGCCGCATGGCGGCTCCGGAGATCAAGCGGGAGCGCGACGCGCTGCGTGCCAGCGGCTTGCGCGAGCGCGACCCCGCTGCCTATCAGCGCCGTGCATTCGAGCTGTCGGTCGCTGGATATTTCCGTGACTTCCACGACGCGAAGAATCTCACGGCGTTCCGCGTGACGGCGCGCACTCAGGAAGCCGTTTGGAACAGCCTGGGAGACTATGATCTGCGACCCAGGCTCAAGGAGACGGCGTCCCGCTTCCCCCTTCCCCCGTCCGTCGTCGTACACGGCACCTTCGATCCGCTGCCGATCGCTGGATCGCGCGAGCTCGCCGCGTTACTCAAGGCTCGGCTCAAGGAGCTGCCGGCGGGTCACTGTCCGCACGTCGAGGCAACCGCCGAGTTCGTGCGTACCCTGGACGAGTTCCTTCCCAAAGCATGAGAACGACGCCCTTCACGCTCGCCTTCACCGAGATCGAGCCACGGTTTCCGGACATCGCGGAGGCACTCCAGCAGGACGGCGCCGCGGTCACTGACCGCGATCGCTTCGTTTTGCTCGAACCCGTTGGGAGGCTGCTCAAGGAGATCATACCGGAAGGCGCCGGCGCAGATGCGCTCGAGGTGCACGTGCTGCTGCTGCATCATGCATATCAGTTTTGGGCCGCCGAGCAACCGGTCTACCAGATCAGCGACGAGACATTGCGTCTGGCCGCCCTCGAAAAGCGCATCACGACCGAGCTGCCTCGTCCCGCGCAGTACCTGCAGCTGCCCGAGCTACGCGTGTGGGGCGCGCCGAACGAAGCCAGCCCGCCCGAACCGCTCGACGGCATGTTTGTGACCGAGGCCGCCGCCGGCGGCGGTGCGATCGACGTCCTGGCGATCTTCGGGATGCGTCCCGACAGACCGGGGTTCAGCGCGGTGGGACTCGAGGGCAGCGCGGACCCTGACGATCCGGAGGCCGGCGAAATCGAAATCGCGGCGGCACGCGACGATGGCAGCGCACCTTTCGCTCCGAAGCTGGCAGGGGGCACGGCGGCTGGATTGTATTCGGTAGCCAATACCGGGGAGCTGCTGCTGCTCACCTGCCGGCTTCTGGCGCTGCTAGATTCCGGCTGACCCATGAAGACGAAAGTCGCGGCGACTGAACGGAAAGCCCGGGCGCGGAAGATCATCGCGCGTTTGAAACGCGAGTATCCCGACGCGACGTGTGCGCTGCATCATCACAATGCTCTGGAGCTCGTCGTCGCGACGATTCTCTCCGCGCAATGCACCGACGCGCGCGTCAACATGGTCACGCCGCATCTGTTCGCCAAATACCGCACGGCGGCCGACTATGCGGTTGCCGACCCCAGAGTGCTGGAAAAAGAGATTCAGTCGACGGGCTTCTTTCGGAACAAGACCAAATCGATCATCGGAATGGGGCAGGCGCTCGTCGAGCGGCACGGCGGCGAAGTCCCGCAAACGATGGACGAGCTGACCGCCCTGCCCGGCGTGGGCCGCAAGACCGCCAACGTGATCCTCGGCACCTGGTTCAAGAAGAACGAAGGGGTGGTGGTGGACACCCACGTCCACCGGCTAAGCCGGTTGTTGGGGCTGACCCGTCAGGACGATCCGGTGAAGATCGAACAGGATCTGATGGCGATTGTCCCGCGCGCTGATTGGACCTGGTTCTCGCACACTCTCATCCACCACGGTCGCAGCGTTTGCATCGCCCGGCGCCCGCGGTGCGCTGACTGCGTCCTCAACCGTCTCTGCCCGAGCTCGCAGGTATGAAGAGTCTCGCGACGGTCGACCGGGCGTCCCTCATCGCGACGCGTCGCGACCTCCACCAACATCCCGAGCTCGGGTTCGAGGAGACGCGCACCGCAAACCTGATCGCCGAGCGCTTGCGCGGCCTGAACTACCAGGTCACGCCGGGCGTCGGAAGGACCGGGGTGGTTGGCCTCAAGAAGAATGCCGGGCGCTGCGTCCTGCTCAGGGCCGACATGGATGCGTTGCCCGTGGAAGAGGCGAACGCCGTCCCCTATCGGTCGACGCAACCGGGGAAAATGCATGCCTGCGGCCATGACGGGCACGTCGCGATCGGCCTCGAGGTGGCGCGCCGCCTCGCGCCCCTCGAGCTCGCCGGTAGCGTGAAGTTCGCGTTCCAGCCTGCCGAAGAGGTGTCGAATGGCGCGCAAGCGATGATCAATGACGGCGTCCTCGAGAAACCCAAGGTCGACGCCGCCTTCGGCATTCACCTCTGGAACGATCTGCCGGTGGGCACTATCGGGATCATGGCTGGACCGGTGATGGCATCGGTCGATCAGTTCGAGATCGAGATTCTGGGCCGCGGCGGTCATGCCGCAGCGCCGCACCAGACGATCGATCCGGTGCTCGTCGCAGCTCACCTCATCACCGCGCTGCAGAGCCTGGTCTCCCGGCGCCGGGATCCGCTGGCCGAAGCCGTGGTCTCCGTGACGGAGGTCCACGCGGGACGGGCGTTCAACGTCATTCCCGACCGCGCCGACCTGCGCGGCACGGTGCGCACGTTCGGCGGGCACTTCTTCGAGGACGCGCCGCGGCTGGTCGAGGAGACGGCGCAAGGCGTCGCGGCGGCGTTCGGGGCGCAGGCCATCGTGCATTACCGTCGTCTGAGCGCGCCACTCATTAATAATGAAGAGCTGAGCACGTTGATGGGCGACGTCGCCGCCGGCGTGGTTGGAGCCAACAACGTCCGCCGGGGTGTCCGCACGATGGGCGGCGAAGACATGGCCTACTTTCTGGCGAGTGTCCCCGGGTGCTTTGCCTTCGTCGGGTCGGCACCCAAGGGCGGCCGCGCGTCCCCGCACCACAGTCCCACGTTCGACATCGATGAGGAGTCGCTGGTGATCGGCGCGGAGCTGTTGACGCAGACCGCGATCCGGTACCTGGATTAGCGGGGGGGTCGTGTCGTCGAATCAGCTGGCCTCCGAACCCTCCGCGTATCTCAAGTCTGCAGCGCACCAGCCGGTCCATTGGTCTCCGTGGGGCGACGCGGCGTTCGCCCGCGCGCGGCAAGAAAAGAAGCCGATCCTGCTCGACATCGGCGCCGTGTGGTGTCATTGGTGCCACGTCATGGACGGCGAGTCGTACGAGGACCCCGCGGTCGCCGAGCTGTTGAATCGTGATTTCGTCTGCATCAAAGTCGACCGCGACGAACGGCCCGACGTGGACGCGCGCTATCAGCGCGCCGTGCAGGCGCTCAGCGGCCAGGGCGGCTGGCCACTCACCGCGTTCCTGACGCCCGAGGGTGAGGTCTTCTTCGGCGGCACCTATTTCCCGCCCGACAACAACGCCTACGGCCGGCCCGGATTCCGCCGCGTGTTGATGGAAACCGCGCGCGCGTTCCGTGAAGAGCAGGAGCGCGTCACCACGAACGCGCGCGCGATTCGCGAGCACGTCGTCCAGACGCTCGACGAGGCGAAGCCCGGCGTGGTGAGCGCCGACCTGGTCAGCGGCGCCGCCAACCAGATGGCCAAGTTGTTCGATGTGCGGTACGGCGGCTTCGGCGGGGCGCCCAAGTTCCCGCATCCCGCGGCGATTGAATTCATGCTCGCGCGTTGGCACGACGGGAAAGGCGGCCTCGCCTGGCAGCGCGAGATCGTCGAGAAGACGCTCACGGGCATGGCGCGCGGCGGCGTTCGCGATCACCTGGGTGGCGGCTTCCACCGCTACTCGGTGGATGAGCGCTGGATCGTCCCGCACTTCGAGAAGATGTCGTACGACAACTCCGAGCTGCTGCGAGCGTATCTCTCGGCATACCAGGCGTTCGGCACGCCGCTGTTCAAGGAAGTCGCGACCGGCATCGTGGATTGGGTGCTCGAGGTCATGGCCAAGGACGGTGCGTTCGCGACATCGCAGGATGCGGACCTGACCTTTGGGGATGACGGGGACTACTGGACCTGGACGGTGGACGAAGCCAAAAGCGATCTAACGGCGCGAGAATACGCGGTCGCGTCGAGTGTGTTCGACATCCAGGACACAGGCGAGATGCACCACAACCCCAAGAAGAATGTGCTGTGGTGGAAACAGGATCCGGGGAGCGATGACGACTGGCCCGTCCTGCGCACGGCGATGAAGAAGCTCAAGGCGGCCCGTCACCGTCGCCAGGCACCGTTCGTGGACCGCACCGCCTACGTCAACTGGAACGCCATGATGGCGGGCGCGTTTCTGCAGGCCGGTGCCGTGCTCGACAGACCGGATTGCAATGCGCTGGCATTGAAAGTTCTCGCACGGATCTCGTCAGAGGCGTGGGATGTGGAAGGTGGGATGTCCCACGTGCTGGGCAGAACGGAGCCGCGCGGCATGCTCGACGACAACGTGCAAGCCGCCGCCGCGTTCCTCGATGCGTACGAAGCGACCGGTGAAGCCGGCTGGCTCGACCGCGCCGCTCAGGTGATGACGTATTGTGGCAAGGCGCACGCGGACGACACGCCCGGTTACTTCGATATCGCCGGAACGAATGGCACGGCTTACCTCGCGACGCGTGCCAAGCCGGTGCAGGATGCGCCGACCCCATCGCCGAACGGCGTCGCCGCGCTGGTACTGGCACGCCTGAGCGCACTCACCGACAAGGCGGAGTGGCGCGAGCGACTCGATCGCCATCTCGCCGGGTTCGCCGGCAGCGCACGCGAGCTCTCGTTGTACGGGGCCACGTTGCTGCGCGCGGTGGACTGGGCGGTACACCCGATCACGCGGATCGAAGTGGCGGGCCCCAGCGGCGAAGGGCCCGCGTGCGCGATGCACTTGCTCGCGCTTCAGACGTACCGGCCGCGGAAAGTGGTCGTGCGCAGGATCGCCGACCGTCCAGCCGCCACGGTGTGCGTCGGGACGACGTGCTCGCTGCCCGTCTCCACGCCGGAGCAGCTGGCGAAGCTGCTGGAGTCCTGAGCTAGATTCCTACCCATCTTAACTCGAGGCTGCTGATGCCGAACAAGAAAGCCGTGATCGAAACGAAGAAGGGCACGATCGAGCTGGAGCTGTTCGCCGACGAAGTGCCCGGCACGGTTGCGAATTTCGAGAAGCTCGCCAATTCCAGCTTCTATGACGAGACCAAGTTCCATCGCGTGATCCCGAATTTCATGGTCCAGGGTGGGGATCCCTACTCCAAGACCGGCAAGGGGCCGGTCGGGACGGGCGGTCCGGGCTACACGATCAAATGTGAAACGCAGAAGAACACCCATAAGCATGTCGCCGGGACGCTCTCCATGGCGCACGCAGGCAAAGACACGGGCGGGAGCCAGTTCTTCATTTGTCATTCCCCACAACGCCATCTCGACGGCCTGCACACCGTGTTCGGGCAGGTCACCAAGGGCATGGATGTCGTCAACGCAATCAAGGGAAACGACGAAATCACGTCGATCCGCGTCTCGTAATTGGAGGTCTTGTGGTTGCTCTGCTTTTGGCAATGACGATGGTCGTGCAGGACTCGGGCGCGTTCGTGGTACGGCTCGGCAACGACACGGTCTCGCTCGAGCAGTACACCCGTACACCCACGCAGCTACGTGGCGAGTACGTGATCCGCACGCCGCGCAGCGTCCATCGTATCTATACCGCGGATCTAAACCCTGACGGTACGATTCGCCGCCTGGAGCTCGTGACGCACAACATCGGTGGTGATCCCGGGCCGATGGAGACGAGACAGTCGGTCGAATTCGTGGGCGACACCGCCGTGATGAAATCGCCGCGCGGCGACAGCGTCATAACGTCAAAACTCGCCGCCCCGCGGGGCACGTTCCCTTACCAATTCTACGTCATGGGTCTGATGGAGCAGATGGGCCGCTCCGCACGCACCGTCGGGAGGGACAGCGTGCGGTTCAGCGCAATCTTCTCCGCGACCCAGACCAGCGGCGGGTCCATCCGCAAACGTGGCGGCGACACGCTCGTCCTGATGTTCGATGAAGGACAGCTCGCGGGGGTCGGACCGTTCACATTCCGGCTCGATCGGCAGGGCCACCTGACCTGGCTGACCGGCAAAGGCAGCACACTCCAGATGGAAGCACAGCGCGTCGCGTCGGTTCCGATGGCGCAAGCGACGCAGTCGTTCGCGAAGCGGCCACTCGGGCAGCTCTCGCCGCGGGATACGGCGCGCACGAGCATCGGCGGCGCCGACCTGTGGGTGGATTACAGCCGACCGCAGAAACGCGGGCGGGTGATCTTTGGTGATGTCGTGCCGTGGAATAGCGTGTGGCGGACGGGCGCGAATGCAGCCACGCAATTCAATACCTCGGGCGATCTGGTGATCGGGGGCGCCACAGTCCCGGCCGGCAAGTACACGCTCTGGACACTGCCCACGCCGAGCGGCTGGAAACTGATCATCAACAAGCAAGTCGGGCAGTGGGGCACGGAGTATCACGCCGAGCAGGACCTCGTGCGCGTCGACGCGAAAGTGGAGACGCTGGCGAACCCGGTGGAGGAGCTTGTGATAGCGTTTGAACCAGGAGTGCTTACCGTAGCGTGGGACAAGACGAGAGTCTCCGTTCCCGTGGCGAAAAAATAAGTGCATCTCGATTTCGCAGTCGTCGCCGACTACGCGCTGGTCGACCAGTCGGGCAAGATGTCGGTGCTCGGTATCTTCCAGCACATCTGGGTGCCGCAGTTTCCGGTGATGCATCCGCGGCTGCACCTCGTGCTGCGATTGAAGGGCAGACGCACGGAAGTCGGCGAACATCAGGTGCAGATCAAGCTGCTCGATGAACAAGACACGGAGCTGTTGGGCGGCTCGGGCACGGTGAATTTTGCCGAGCCGCCCGCCGGCGTCACGGAGATCGAGGCGGCGGCCGTGCTCGTGTTCGACGTGCCGTTCCCACACGCCGGGCAGTATCGGTTCGAGATCACCGTGGACGGCGAGCGCAAAGCCAACGTCCCGATCACGGTGTCGCAGATGCCCATGGCGCCTGTGCAGCCTCCCCCCCCTTCGACACCCCAGGCTCCCGGTTCCTAACGCGCCCCCGCTCGGCGCGTACGTGCGGCTGCCGGTGCTTCTTCTTGCCGCCGCCCTGGCGCTGGGGTTCGACCTCGGCGGATATCCGCTGTTCGATCCCGACGAAGGGCGCAACGCCGAAGTGGCGCGCGAGATGGCGGCGACCAACGACTACGTCTTGCCGCATTTCGATGGACTGCCATACCTCGACAAGCCGATCGTTTACTTCGCGTCCGCCGCCGCCGCGATGGAGGTCCTCGGACCAACCGAGACGGCCGCTCGGCTGCCCGCGTATCTGTTTACGCTCGCCACGCTGATCGTTGTCGTGTGGTTCGTGAGGCGACGGTGGGGTACGGACGCGGGATGGCTGGCGGGGCTGGCGCTCGCGACGATGCCGCTGGTCCTGGCGTACGCGCGCACGACGATCATGGACAGCGCGCTCGCGTTCTGCACGACGCTCGCGATTCTCGCGTTCTGGGATGAGCGTCCGGTGCTGGCGTGGGCGGCGATCGGACTCGGAGCTATTACCAAGGGCCCGCTCGCGATTCTGCTGCCACTGATCACGCTGATCCCTTACTCGCTGATTACCGGCAGATCCGTCCGGCGGCTGTTTCCGCTCGCAGGCCTTGGCGCGTTCGCGCTCGTGGCCCTGCCGTGGTTTCTCGCGGTGTCACATCGCGTTCCCGAGTTCCCGCACTACGTCTTCGTGCGCGAGACGTTCGAGCGCGTCACCACGACGCGCTTCCACCGCGCCGCGCCGTTTTGGTACTATCTGCCGATCGTTCCGGTCGCCGCATTCCCCTGGATCGTCCCCGCGCTCGCAGGTCTGAAGCGCTGGCGCTGGGCATGGCTGGCCCGGCGCGTGAACCCGCAGGCCCACGAGGCGATTCTCCTGGCGTGCTGGGTGGTGGTACCATTGTTGTTCTTCTCGCTGAATCAGTCGAAGCTTCCGCAGTACGTCCTGCCGCTGATGCCTCCCTTCGCCCTCGCGGCAGCGAGGGGGCTCGGCGGTGGAATCGGCGTCGGACGGCGCGCGTATGCGGTGATCGCGGCGCTGCTTGGGATCGCGCTCGTGTCCCTGACCATTTGGCTGCCCGCGCCAATCAGCCTTACGCCGGCGGAACGAGCCGCGATCCCGCAGACCGCGCTGGCGCTGGGCATCGCGCTGCTGATTTCGGCGGCGCTGGTCTGGTACGCGGGCCGAGTCGCGCGACCACGTCCGGCACTCGTGGTGATGGGGTACGCACTGACCGTGATGGCGGTGCCCATCGTTTCCGGCCAGCTGCTCGCCGCGGTCGGCGAGGATCGCTCGTCGGCTGCTATCGCACGCGTCATTCAAAACGTACGGCCGGCGGTGGCGGGTATGGAGGATGTCGAGGTGGTGGGAGTCTCGGCATTCCCAACGTCCCTGCCCTTTTATCTGAGACATCAAGTACTGCTCGCGTCTGCCAGCGCGCGGGAGCTGACGAGCAACTTTGTCATCGATTACCAGGAACAGTTCCGGCAGGGCAGCGCTTCGCCGCTCAGGCCTGCCGAATACTGGCGTGACCGGGCGCGCGACTGCCCGACACCGGCCGTGTTCGTGGCACGCGCCAACGACGCACGCGTTCGCGCCCAGCTCGATTCCGTGCTCCCGTTGCTCGCCGTCGAAGGCAAGTACGCGGCCTATGGACCATGTGCGGCATCTTCGGCGCGATAGCGCGGCGTGAAGCGGCGCTGCGGCATCCCGAGGCGCTCACGCGGATGGCCGCGGCGCTGCGCCACCGCGGCCCCGACGGCGAATGCATCGTCGGTCACGAGCGCGCGCGCATCGGAGCACGCCGCCTCGCCATCATGGATCTCACGACCGGCGATCAACCGTTTCAGAGTCCCGACGGCAAGATCTGGATGGTCTGCAACGGCGAGATCTACAATGCTCCCGAGCTGCGGCGGGAAGCGTCCGCATGGGGTTATCCCTTCCGCTCGCACGGCGACATCGAGACGATCGTTCCGTACTACCAGCGGTTCGGCGCGGATGCCGTGGCCCGGCTCGAGGGGATGTTCGGCCTCGCGGTGTGGGATGAGACGCGGCGCCGGCTCGTGCTCGCGCGCGATCGCGCGGGCGAGAAACCGCTGTTCTGGACCGAAGTGGCCGGCGAACTGCGATTCGCATCGGAGATCCAGGCGCTGCTCGAGTTTCCCGACCAGCCGCGCCGGCTGAATCGCAAAGCGCTTCGGCTGTACCACGCGCTGGGATACGTCCCGGCGCCCTACACGATGTTCGACGGCATTCACAAACTCCCGCCTGCGTCACTGCTCATTGCGGACGACTATCGCATTGAGATCCGGTCCTTCTGGAGTGCCGCGGAGGTGGCCAGCCGCCCGGCGACACAACCCCTCGGCGACTCGACGGCGCTGCGTGAGACGCTGCTCCGCGCCGTGAAGCGCGAGCTGATGTCGGACGTGCCGCTCGGGATCTTCACAAGCGGGGGACTCGATTCGTCACTGCTCGTCGCCGCCGCGGCTCGCAGCATTCCGGGCGAGCGCATTCACACCTACGCCGTGCGATTCACGGAGAGCGGATACGACGAGAGCCCGTACGCTGAAGCCGTGACGCATGCCATCGCCAGCGTCCATCACGTCGTCACGGCGGACGATGAATCGCTCGGTCGCGCGCTCGACATCGTGTCGCGCTCGCTCGCGGAGCCGCTCGGCGACCCCGCGGTGCTGCCCACGTTTCTGTTGGCGGAGGCCGCCCGCGAGGACGTGAAGGTGATTCTGTCCGGCGAAGGCGCAGACGAGCTGTTCGGCGGGTACCCGACCTACCTGGGCCACAAATTTGCGCAGGGCTGGCAGAGGATGCCCGCTCCACTGCGGCGCGCGGCGCGGTGGGGGGTGGATCGCTGGCCGTCGTCGACCGGCAAGATGACGCTGGAGTACATGCTCAAGCAGTTCCTGGCGGCCGCCGAGCTGCCATGGCTTGAGCGGCACCTGACCTGGCTCGGCGCGATGGCGATCGAGGACGGCGTCATTGCCGAGCTCGCCGCCAGGCTGGACCGCTTCCCGAGTGATGATCCGCTCAATCGCGTGATGTGGTTCGACTTTCTGACGTATTTGCCCGACGATCTGCTTGTCAAAGTCGATCGCGCCACGATGCTCGCTTCGGTCGAGGCCCGGGCGCCATTCCTCGACCGCGAAGTGATGGAGCTGGTGCTTCCGGGCCCTTCGCATCTCAAGGTGCGAGGCCTCACCACCAAGGCGATATTAAAGGAAGCAGCGCGTGGCTTGGTGCCCGATGTGGCCATCGACCGCCGGAAACGGGGTCTCTCCGTACCCGTGGCGCGCTGGCTGAACACAGGACTCGCGCCGCTGGCTGACCGCTTGCTGGACTCGCCGCTCCTGGCGGAGCACCGGTCCGGTCGCCGGAATCACGCGCGTAGGCTGTGGCCGCAGCTCATGCTCGCGTTGTGGAGTGAACGGTGGGGGGTAGCGATCCAGTGAACCGAGCCGAAGCCCTGTCCCTCATGCACGAGCACACGCAATCGCCCTCGCTGCGCCAGCACATGCTCGCGGTCGAGGCCGCGATGCGGGCGTATGCCTCCAAATTCGGCGAGGATCCCGAGCCGTGGGGTCTCGTCGGCCTGCTGCACGACTTCGACTACGAGAAATTCCCCAACGCCGAGCACTCGGCCACCGATGGTCATCCCGCGTGGGGCGTCGATCTGCTGCGCTCCAAAGGCGTCGCCGAGCCGCTGTTGCGGGCGGTGTTGGGGCACGCGACCTACTCCGGCGTGCCGCGCGACACGTCCATGGCAAAGACGCTCTTTGCGGTCGACGAGTTGTGTGGATTCCTGGTCGCGTGCGCGCTGGTCCGTCCGTCCAAGAGCTTCGCGGATCTCGAGGTGTCGTCGGTCAAAAAGAAACTCAAGGACAAGGCGTTCGCCCGCGGCGTGAACCGCGATGAGGTCCGCCAGGGCGCCGAGGAGCTCGGCGTACCGCTCGACGATCACATCGCGTTCTGTATTCAGGCGCTGCGTCCGGTGGAACCCTCGCTGGGCCTCGGGGGGGGAGGGTGAATCCGTTTTCGCACGCGCTGGATCGGGCGACGGGCGCACGTCCCATTCCCGGCAACCTCGTCCGACACATCGCGGTCAGCAGCGACGCGCTCGACGCGATGCTCGAGATGATCGCCAACGCGAACCGCACGGTCCATTTCGAGAATTACCTCATTCGCGACGACGCAACCGGCCGCCGCTTTGCCACGGCGTGGGCGGAGCGGGCGCGCGCCGGCGTGCGGGTGCGCGTCCTGTACGATGCCTTCGGGAGCCTCGGCACGAGCCACGCGTACTGGCGCGAGCTGCGAAACTCCGGCGTCGACGTCCGCCCGTTTCGCCCGCTCTGGACGAGCGGTCCGGTCGCAGCGTTCAGCCGCGACCATCGCAAGCTGCTCGTCGTGGACGGCGAAAAGGCGATGACGGGCGGCCTCTGCATCGGCGACGAATGGGCCGGCGACCCAACTGCAGGTCAACCGTGCTGGCGCGACACGATGCTGGCCGTATGCGGGCCGGCGGTGGCCGCGTTGGAAGTGGCGTTCGGCCGGATGTGGGCACGCGCCGGCCGCCCGCTCCCTGAGGACGAGACCACCGCCGCCCCGGAGGAGTGCGGCCCCTCCGCCGTGCGCGTGGTGGAAGGCGTCCCGGGGCAGTCACGCATCTATCGCGCGGTGCAACTGCTCGCGGCGGCGGTGACGGAGCGGCTGTGGATTACCGACGCGTATCTCGTCGCACCGCCGCCACTGTTTGCGGCGTTGGTGGACGCAGCCCGCAGCGGCGTGGATGTGCGCTTGGTACTCCCTGGCATGTCCGACATCCCCATCGTTCGCATTTTCACCCGCGGCGGGTACCGCGAGCTGCTGCACGCGGGTGCGCGGATCTTCGAGTTTCGCGGCGCGATGGTTCACGCCAAAACTTTCGTGGGAGATCACGAGTGGGCGCGTGTGGGATCGAGCAATCTCAACGTCTCGAGCCTCATGGGCAATTACGAGCTCGACCTCATCGCCGAGCACGAGGCCCTGACCGCGACACTCGCGACGCAGTTTCTGCATGACATGTCGCAGAGCCGGGAGATCGTGCTGATGGCGCATCGCCGGCTCCCGTTGCCGCCGCGGCTGGTGGCGGCGGCAACGGTTCATCCGTCCCACGCGGTCGTGCCCTCGGCGCCTCCAGTTCCGCAGCACAAACGCTCCCTCCGTGAGCGCCGGGCGGTCGCTGTCGTCGCGTTGATCCAGGTGGCCGGCGGGGCGCGCCGCATGTTGGCGGGTGCCGCGGCTGCCGCCTTTCTGGTGGTCGGGGTACTGCTGATCGTCTTTCCCATTGTCGCCAGCGCTGTACTCGCAGTCGGGGCGCTGGCGACGTCGTTCGGGTTCGCCGGGTTTGCCGTCGCCCGGCGCCGGCACCGCCGGGAGACCGATGCCCACTGAGGCCCCCCCTCCCCCTCAACCTCCGACCGGCGCTGCGCGTATGGGAAGCAGCGAAGAGGACAAAAGCTTAGTTGCTAAGACTTTAGCGGGCGAGCGCGACGCATTCGGCGTACTCGTCGAGCGCTATGCGGCGCAGGCACGGCGGGTCGCGCGGGCGGTCTTGGGCGATCCCGATGATGCGGATGACGCCGCGCAGGACGGATTTCTTTCCGCCCTGGTGAAGCTCGCGCAGTACGATACACACCGCCCCTTCGGCCCATGGCTGATGCGTATCGTGGCCAACGCGGCCACGGACCGGCGGCGGCGCCGCAACGTGCGGCAGGCCGAGCCCCTCGACCCGGCATTGGTGGGTGGAGGTCCGCGGCCTGACGCAGCGGTAATCCGGAGCGAGCTGGGTGCGCGGTTGCGAACCGCGCTGAGCGAGCTGCCCGAGCGCCGCCGGATGGCAGTGGTGTTGTTCGATGTCGAAGGTTACTCGCACGCCGAAATCGCCGGGATTCTGAAAATCCCGGAAGGAACCGTGCGATCGGAAGTGTTTCACGCGCGTCGCCGTCTACGCACGCTGTTGGCTGACTGGAAGGAGCAGGCTCGATGAAAGATTCACAGGCGTTCGATCATCGCCCGGATCCGGAGCTGGGCGCGGCGCTGCGCGCCGCCCTGGATCCGAAGGACGATCAGCAAGCGTTCGCCGCTCGCGTCATGGCGCAGTATGAGAGGGCGCTGGACCGCGCCACGGTTCCCACGGTCGATGTGCTGGCGTCCTGGTTCCGGCCGGGCATCGCGGCCGCAGCCGCCGCGCTCATCGCCGGGTTTCTGTTCGGGCGCACCGTGCTGGCGCCCGCGCCGGCCTCGATCGATGCCGCGATGGCACTCGTTGATGGCCCTGGCCTCGCCGCTCTCGTGACGGCGTCGGATCCACCGGACGCGAGCATCGTGTTTTCGTCACTGGTTGATCAACGCTAAGAAGGAGAAAGAGGAATCATGCTGAATAGATCGAAACTCGCCGCGGTCGGCCTTTTGGCCGCCGTGTTCCTGGCGGGTGGACTTGCCGGATGGGGCGGGCGCGAGGCCGCGGAGCGCGACGGGCGGGGAGGTCCCCGGCGCGGACCCGATGCGATGGTCGCGTATTTGAGCCGGGAGCTGGGCCTCAGCCCCGCGCAGCGTGACTCCGTCCGCGCGGTCTTCGCCCGGCATCGCCCCGAGACCGATTCCCTGTGGGCGCGGGTGCGGCCGCGGTTCGATTCCATCAAGACGCGCATGCGTGCCGAGATCGACGCCCAACTCACGCCGGAGCAGCGGACTCGTCACCAGCAACTGATCGATCGGGCTGAGCATCAACGTAGGGAACGGGAAGACTCCACCAAAGGTAAGGCGGGGGGCCACTAATGCGTCGGAGTATTTTGGTAGGGACGTTGGCAATCCTGGCCGCGGCCCCCGCGGCAGCGCAGACGCCGGCAGCGCCACAGCAGGTCGAAGTCACACTGGACGAGGCGGTGCGGCGCGCGCTCGACGTCCAGCCGACGATGGTGCAGGCACGGGGCGATCAGCGCACCGCCGGCGCAGCCCGGCGCTCCGCCTACGGTGCGTTTCTGCCATCGCTCACCACCAACGGCTCAGCCAGCCGGAACAATCTGCCCTTCCGCATCGGCACCGACACGACGACGTACCCCCCGGTCTACACCTACTCCGGCGGACTGACGCTGAGTCTCAATCTGTTCGCGGGATTTTCGCGGCTGTGGGATCTGAAGAGCTCGTACGCCAACACCGCGGCCGCCGGCGCGGAAGTGGTCAATCAGCGCTTCCAGGTGACCCTGCAAACCAAGCAGGCATTCTATAACGCGATCGCGAACGATGAGCTTGTGCGTGTCGCGCAGTCGCAGCTGCAACGCGCGCGGCAACAGCTGCAGATCTCGATCGATAAGCTGCACGCGGGGTCGGCGACACGCTCCGATTCGCTGCGATCCACCGTGGACTATGGCAACGCCCGTATCGCCCTGCTGCAAGCCCAGGCCAATCTTGCCTCCGCGCAGGCGAACCTCGGCCGGCAGATCGGCATCGATCAGCGGGTCCGCGCCGTGCCCGACACCTTGCTGCCCGCGCTGCCCGACACGAGTGCGCTGCGGGGCACGCTGCTCACCCAGACCCCCCAGATCCAACAGGCTGAAGCGCAGGCGAGCGCGGCCCGCGCTCAGGTCTGGAGCGTGCGGTCACAATACTGGCCACGATTCAACGTCTCCTACGGCAACACGCGCAGTGGTATCACCGATCCGAGGCTGCCGTTTCTGACGAGCTACCCCGAACGGTTCAGCTGGACGTTCGGCTTTTCGTGGAACCTGTTCAACGGATTCGTGCGCGAACAAAACCAGGTGAATGCCAGTGTCGCCCGCGACAACGCGGAGGCCCGGGCCGCCGACACGCGCCGGTTCGTGTCGGCGCAGCTCACGCAACAACTGGCCGCGCTCGCGACGGCCTTCGAGCAGATCAGCATCGCCAGCGACAATCTCGCCGCGGCGACTGAGGACCTACGCGTGCAGAACGAGCGCTATCGCGTCGGCGCCGCCACGATCCTCGATCTGCTCACGTCGCAAGCCGCGCTCACCCAGGCGCAGGTCAACGTGGTGCAAACGCGCTTCAACTACCTCATCGCCCGCGCGCAGGTCGAAGCGGTGCTGGGACGGACGCTATGACGTCGACACAGGCGATGCTGTTCCACACCGGCGACACGCCGACGCCCGATACCGTCATCCTCACGCATCACCTGACGCGCGAGTACGTGATGGGCGCGGAGGTCGTGCACGCGCTGCGCGGCGTCGACATCAAGATCAAGAAGAACGAGTTCGTCGCGTGTATGGGACCGTCGGGATCGGGCAAGTCGACGCTCATGAACCTGATCGGCTGCCTCGATACACCGACCGCCGGAGAGTACTGGCTCAACGGCCAGAAGGTGAGCGACCTCAGCGATGACGAGCTGGCGCGGATTCGCAACAAGGAAATCGGCTTCGTGTTCCAGACGTTCAACCTCCTGCCCCGCGCGGATGCACTACACAACGTCGAGCTGCCGCTCATTTACGCCGGCATGGGATCCAAAGAGCGGCGCGAGCGCGCTGCTCGCTCCCTTCAACAGGTGGGACTGGGCGACCGGATGGATCACCGTCCCAACGAGCTCTCGGGCGGACAACGCCAGCGCGTCGCGATCGCGCGCGCGCTCGTGAACGCGCCGAGCATCCTGCTCGCCGATGAGCCGACCGGAAACCTCGACTCGGCGACGGGCAGCGAGATCATGGCGCTGTTTCACGAGCTCCACGACTCGGGCCAGACCATCGTGCTGGTAACGCACGAACACGACATCGCGGCGCATGCGCGCCGCCAGATTCATCTGCTCGACGGCAAAGTCGCGCGCGATGAGACGACGGAAGGTCAGACGTGAACACACAACTTTGGGGAAGCGCCGCGGCTGCGTTGCTGCTCGCCGGCCTGGCCGCCTGCAGCAAGACGCCGGCTATGCAATCGTACGAGGCCGTTCCGGTGGAACGCCGGAACCTGGTCGTGTCGGCGTCCGCCTCGGGCGCAATCGAGCCGGTGCTGACGGTCGACGTGAAGTCCAAAGCCTCTGGCGAGATCATCGGAATGAACGTCCAGACGGGCGACGACGTGAAGGAAGATCAGCTGCTCGCGTCGATCGACCCGCGCATTCCGCGCAATAACCTGGCGCAGTCGCAGGCGAACCTCGAGGTCGCACAGGCGCAGCTCAACAACGCCAAGGCGCAGCTGGCGCGGTCCGACACGCTGTTCAAGGCGCAGGCGATCACGCAGACGGAATACGACGGCGCGAGGCTGGACTACGCCAACGCCAACGCGTCGGTGATCCGCGCGCGGTCGGACCTCGAGAACTCGCGCGATCGCATGAACGACACGAAGCTCCGCGCGCCGCTGGCGGGCACCATCATCGCGAAGAACGTCGAGCTCGGCACCGTCATCTCTTCGCCTACGACCGACGTGGGCGGCGGGACGGTCCTGTTCCGGATGGCGAACCTCGACACGGTACAGATCCGTGCACTCGTGGATGAAACGGACATCGGCAAGGTGTCGCCCGGTCTGCTCACGACGATCACGGTCGACGCATATCCCAATCGGCCGTTCGAGGGGAACGTCTTGAAGGTCGAACCGCAAGCCACCGTCCAGCAGAACGTGACGATGTTCAACGTGCTCATTCGGCTTGCGAACCCGAACCACCTTCTCAAGCCGGGCATGAACACCGAGGTCGAGATTCACGTGGGGCGCCGGGACAATGTGCTCGCGGTGCCGAACGCAGCGCTGCGGACGCAGCGCGACGTCGCGTCGGCGGCGCAGGTGCTGGGCCTCGATCCGAACGACGTGCAGCAGCAGCTTGCGGCCGCGCGCCAGCAGCCGCAAACACCGGCCAACCGTGACAGCGCATCGCTGGGCGGCGGCACCGCTCGCCGTGACACGACAGCCGCGAAGCCCGACTCGGCAAAAGCGGTGAGTGGCGGCAACACCATGACGACCCCCGACGGCCGGACGATCCAGCTGCCACCCGGCGTCACGGAGGCGCAGATCCGGTCGGCTTTCCAGAAGCGCATGGCGGGCCAGGAGCTGACGCCCGCCGAGCAGAGCGCGTTGGCGGCGATGCGGCAGATGATGCAACGCGCGGGTGGCGGCGGTCAGGGTGGTGGAGCACTCCGCCGCAGCGCGGGCGAACCGTCGAGCTATATCGTCTTCACGCTCAAGAACGGCAAGACGACGCCCGTGCAGATCCGCACCGGCCTCACCGATCTCGACTACATCGAGGTCGTGAGCGGTTTGACCGAGCAGGACACCGTGCTGGTCCTGCCCAGCGCGTCATTGCTCAACGCGCAGCGCGACATGCAGCAGCGGATGCGCAACGTGACCGGCGGCGGCCTGCCCGGAGTACAGCAGCAGCAGCCGACCACACCGGCGCGGCCGCCGACGACGACGAGGCCGTAAGATGCTGCTCGGCGAAATCTTCCAGGTCGCGCTCCAGGCGATCCGCGCCAACAAGCTGCGGTCGTTTCTGACGATGCTGGGCATCATCATCGGCGTCGGCGCGGTCATCACGATGGTGGCGCTCGGGAGCGGGGCGCAGAAGGCCGTGCAGGCCCGGCTCCAGGCGCTCGGTCCGACGTTGTTGTCGATTTATCCGGGACAGTCGTTCCGCGGCGGCATCGCCATCATGTTCGACCAGCGCGTCAGCGTCACGGTGGACGACGCGGCCGCACTGGCGCGCGACGCCCGCTACGTCAAAGGCGTCGTGCCCGAGCTCACCCGCAACCTGCAGATCAAGCTGGGCGGGCAGAACGGCAACGTCAGTATCGTGGCGACGACGCCCAATTACGCGACCGTCAAGAACTACACGATGACAGCCGGCCGGATGTTCACAGCTGGGGAGGACGAGGGACGCCGCCGTTTCGCCGTACTCGGCTCGGCGATTCCCGACATGTTCAATAGGAATCCTGCCGCCATGATCGGCCAGGAAATCCAGATCCGTGGCATCCCGTTCGAGATCATCGGTGTCCTGTCCGCCAAGGGATCGGCGGGCGGTTTCGGCAACCCGGACGAACAGATCCTGATCCCCCTGCAGACCGGGCGCTACCGCATCATGGGGACGGACCGACTCCGATCCATCACGGTCGATGCAGCGAGCGTCCCGCAAATGACCCTCGCCATGATCGAGATTGAGCGCGTGATGCGGCGGGAGCACAAGGTCCGGCCCGGCGGTGAGAACGATTTTCAAATCCGCAATCAGTCGGACATTCTGGCGACGTTTCAGGACACGGCGAAAACCTTTACGTACTTGCTCGCCGGAATTGCCGCGGTGAGCCTGCTCGTGGGCGGCATCGGCATCATGAACATCATGCTCGTCTCCGTCACCGAGCGGACGCGGGAGATCGGCGTGCGCAAGGCGCTCGGCGCCACAAGCTTCAATATCCTGTTCCAGTTCCTCGTCGAGGCGCTCGTCTTGTGTCTCGCCGGAGGCATCATCGGGATTCTCTTCGGCACGCTCGGCGCGGTCGCCTTGTCCAAGCTGGCGCACTGGAACACGTCGATAAGCATCCTCGCCATCCTGATCGCCTTCATCTTCAGCGCGATCGTGGGGCTGTTCTTCGGCATCTGGCCGGCGCGGCGGGCTGCCGCACTGGATCCGATTGTGGCGCTGAGATACGAATAGAAGTCGGAACGCGGAACTTGGAACGCGGAACTGTGAGGGGAATTGACGATTCGTAATTGACACTTTTGACGTCGCTGTTCCGCGTTCCAAGTTCCGCGTTCCGCGTTTATCTTAGCTTCACATGCTCCCCGTTCTCCTCATCGTTCTGCAGTCCGCAGGCACACAGCAACCAGTCTTCGACGGCCACCTCCGTCAGCTCGACGTGCGCGTGCCGCGGATCGAGGCCGCGGTTCAAATCGACGGCGTGCTCGACGAGGACGTCTGGCGACAGGCGGCGCTGCTCACGGGATTCAGTCAGTACCGCCCCGTGGACGGCCGGCCGGCTGAGGACTCGACCCAGATCCTCGTCTTCTACGCACCCGATGCGATCTACTTCGGCATCCGCGCCTTCGAGAAGCACGGCAACGTGGTGCGGGCGACGCTCGCCGACCGCGACAACATCGGAGCCGACGACAACATTCAGATCCTGCTCGACACGTTCAACGATCGCCGCCGGGCGCTGCTCTTTGCCGTCAACCCGCTGGGCGCGCAACAGGACGGCGTTCGCAGTGAGGGGATTGCCGGCGCCGCCGGCGGGGGGAATGCGGGCGGGCGCTTCGACGGGGTCGTCGATCTGAACCCCGACTATGTCTACGAATCGCGGGGCCGAGTCACCCCGAGTGGCTTCGAGGTCGAGGTCCGCATTCCGTTCAAAAGCCTGCGCTACCAGAGCGCCGCGATTCAGGATTGGGGCATCCAGATCGTGCGGGTGACGCAGCATACCGCGTATGAGGACACGTGGACGCCGGTCGTGCGCGCCAATGCCAGCTTCCTGATTCAGTCCGGCTCGCTGAAGGGGTTGACCGGGATGCGGCGGGGACTGGTGATGGACCTGAGTCCGGAGTTCACATCGCGCGTGGACGGCGCGCCTGCGGCCTCCGCATACCGGTACGGTGTGGTCGACCCGCAGCTGGGTGCGAACCTGCGCTGGGGCGTCACGCAGAACCTCAGCATGACGGGCACGGTGAATCCCGATTTCTCGCAGGTCGAAGCCGACGTCGGTCAGGTGACCGTGAATGAGCGGTTCGCGGTGTTCTTTCCCGAAAAGCGCCCGTTCTTTCTCGAGGGACTCGAGCAGTTCGATACGCCTAACGCGCTGATCTATACCCGGCGGATCAGCTCTCCCGTCGGCGGAGCAAAGCTCACGGGGAAGGTCGGCGGAACCGGCGTCGCGTACATTGGTGCGGTCGACGACAACAACCTGTCCGCCACGGGCGATCATCCGATCGTCAACCTGCTCCGGCTGCGCCACGACCTCGGCACCAGCTCGACCGTGGGACTCGCGTACACGGACCGCATCGACGGCAACGCGTCCAATCGTGTGCTGGGCGTGGACGCCCGCATCATCTGGCTGAAGCGCTGGTTCACGTCGGTGCAGGTCGCCGGATCGTGGACCCACGATACCGTCGGCTCGGGACAGCGCACCGGCACGTTGTGGGACGCCACGATGTACGATTTCACCGGACGGTCCTACGGCAACCATGGAGAGTTCGTCGGGTTCAGCCGCGACTTTGTCGCCGCAAGCGGATTCGTCAACCGGGTGAACGTGGTGGAGGGACGCATCTTCAATCGCTTCACGCGCTACGGGAAGCCGGGGGCGCTGCTCGAGAACGCCACGACCTTCATCCTCTATCAACCCACGTGGCGCTACGATGACTTCCTGAAGCTGCGCAGCACGCTCGAAGGGAATCTCGGTCAACAACTGCAGCTGACGTTCAGGGGTGGGTGGTTCGGGACCTTGGTGTGGAACAATCTGCATCAGCGGTTCGACCCGCCGGAGTATGCCGGCTATCAAATCGATTCCGCGGGCACGCCCATGCCGTTTGCCGTTCCCCACGGCCTCTACAATCTGTGGGGTGGGGGCGCAGGGCTCAGCTCACCAAACCGTTCACTCAAGATGGATCTCAGCATCGGATACGTATCAAATCCCATCTTTGCCGAGGCGTCCGAAGGTCGTGCGCTCAACGTGTTCATGGCGCTGGCATGGAAGCCGACATCGTCCCTCCGCGTCGAGGGACAATGGCCACATCAGGTCATCACGCGCGCCGCAGGCGGCAGCTGGTTCTCGACGGCGAACATTCCCCGGCTCAAGGTCGAGTATCAGCTCACGCGAGCCATCTTCTTTCGATATGTCGGACAGTATTTCGCTCAGGTGCATGATACGCTGCGCGACTCTCGCACCGGCGATCAGCTGATCGTCAACGGCAGCCCGCAGGGGCGCAGCACGAACACGGAGTTCCGCAACGATTTTCTCTTTTCCTACAAGCCGACGCCCGGGACGGTACTCTTCTTTGGGTACGGCTCGTCACTGAGTGAGCCGGATCCGTTCAGCTTCCGCCGCCTCTCGCGGACCGGCGACGGGTTCTTCTTGAAAGCGAGCTACCTGTTCCGGATGTGATCAGCCTAGGAGCTCAGCTCGAGGAAGAGCGCTTCGCGAAGCAGCGCCAATACGTGCTCGCGAATACACGCGCGCGCTGGGGCTTCGTGGGCTTCGGCATCGCCCTCCTGGTCGGGGTCAAGCTCGCCGGCATCGTCACGATCTCGCCATGGTTCATTCTCGCGTTCGCGGCGAGCTTCGCGGCGGCAAACGCCGCGGTGCGCCGGCTGGTGGAGCGTAGTGCCTTTCAACCGTGGTACGCGCAGCTCAACCTCGTCGTCGGGTGCCTGCTGATCTCCGCGGTGCTCTTTGCGATGGGACCGAACGGCCACGTGCTCTATGGCGCCTACGTCATCGCGCCGCTGCAGGCGGCGCTATACCTCGAGCGACGGGAGGCGTGGGGCGCGCTGATCGTCAATCTCGCCGCCTTCACGCTGGTCACTGCGCTCGCGCAGGTGGCCGGGCACGGGTGGGAATGGCCGCTCTATATCCAGGAAGCCCTGGTCCTGGTGTTCGCCTGCGTCGCGCTCGTGCCCATGCTCGTGCAGATCGTCGATCGCCTGCGGACGGCGCGCGGCGTGCTGGGCGAGATCGAGCGGGGTGATCTGACACGACAGATGGAGAGCGGCGCGGAGGATGCCGCCACCGACGAGCTCGGGTTTCTCGGCGTGAGTGTGAACCGCACCACCGCCGCGATCGCCGACATCATTCGCGAGATCGGTCGCCAGGGCGGCGCGCTCTCGGCGATGGCCGGCGGGCTCGCCACGGCAGCGCGCGAGCTGCAGACGTCTTCTCAATCGATCTCGACCACGACGCTGCAACTCTCCGAGGGGACCGAGCGGCAGCGCCAGCTCATCGGGTATGGGCGCCAGGATTCCGAGGCTGCCTCAGGCCTGGCGACGACGCTGCACGCCCGCGCCCAAGAGGCCGAGCGGCAGATCACCGAGATCGCCCTGCAGGCGCACAAGCGCGGCGAGGAAGTCGCGCGCGCCAGCACGTTGCTGATGAACCTGATGGTGCATATGGATCACGCTTCTGAGGTGGCGGGCGTGCTCGACCGCGAATCGCGCGAGATCGGCAAACTGGTGGACGGCATCACGCGCATCGCGAGCCAGACCGACCTGCTGGCGCTCAACGCGGCGATCGAGGCCGCGCGCGCCGGACAGCATGGCCTCGGCTTCCGCGTCGTCGCCGGCGAGGTGCGCAAGCTGGCCGAGCAGAGCAGCCGCTCGGCGGAGGAAGTGCGGACCAAGGTGCGCACCACGCAGGATCAGATCAATCGCGTGGTGGACGCCATGCAGAAGGGGCGGGAAGCGGCGAAGGGCGTCGGCACCGTGGCGAGCACCGTACAGGGCGCGCTCGATGCCATCTTCGCCGACCTCAATTCGACGGTCCAGTTTGCGACGACGTTCGCGGCAGAGACCGAGAATCAGACGAAACGAATGCGCGAGGTGTTGCGGCGCATGGAAGAAGTCGCCGCGATCGCGGATGGCGCTGCTACCGGCGCTCGTCAAACGTCCGCGGCGACCGCCCGGCAAATCGCGTCCCTTAGCGAGCTCACGACGACGTCGCAGCATCTCTCGGATGCCGCGGCGACGCTCTCAGAGACGATCCAGCGCTTTCGCGCGTAACGCCCTGGCCTGGGCGTTCGCCTTGCGCCGAATCTCGGCCGTATCCGCCGTCTTCAGCACACCGTCGCGCACGACGATCCGCCCGTCCACGATGACGTGACGCACGTCCGCGGCGCGGGCGCTGTAGACGATGCGCGAGATGAGGTCGGCGTCTTCGGGCTGGGCGTGCGGACCGTCCAAGTCTAGAACGACGAGGTCGGCGCACTTCCCTGCCTCGATCGATCCGATTTCGGATTCGAGCCCCAGCGCACGCGCGCCGCCCACCGTCGCCAGCTCGAGCGCCTGGACCGCCGGCAGCGCGTCCGGTCCGAGCCGCGGCTTCTGGATCAGTGCCGCGAGCCGCATCTCGGCGAAGGCGTCGAGCCGGTTGTTGCACGGGGCGCCGTCCGCGCCGATCCCGACTCGGCAACCGGCGGCCAACATCTCGGGAATCGGGGCGATGCCGCTACCCAGCTTCAGGTTTGAGCTCGGGCAATGGACCACGTTCGTCCGCTGCCGCGCGAGCACGGCGATGTCGTCCTTGTCCACCCAGACGCAGTGCGCCAGGGCGGCACGTGGCCCCGAAATCCCGACTGAATCGAGGTACGCGATCTCATCGTGGCCGGTCTCGCGCTTCACCGTCTCCAGCTCGAGGGGCGTTTCCGCCGCGTGCGTATGAATCGTGGCTCCGGTTCGCTCCGCCAGATCGCTCACCGCCCTGAGCAGCGCCCCGGTGCAGCTCGGCGCAAAGCGGGGCGCGAAGCAATAGCGCAGCCGTCCGCCGGCGGCGCCATGCCACTTGGCGCACAGGTCGGCACTCTCGGAAAGCGCCGTGTCGGTGGGCTCGCGCAACGCCGCCGGATTCGAGGGCGCATCCATCAGGCACTTCCCTGCCGTCGCGCGGATCCCGATCGATTCGAGCGCCTCGAACGCGGCGCTCGTGTGCCGCACGGTCTCCATGTCGAGAATCGCCGTCGTGCCGCCGAGCAGCAGCTCTGCGGCGCCCAGCATCGCGGAGGCGTGAACGGAGGCTTCGGTGTGCGCGGCTTCAAGCGGCCAGATGCGCTGTGCGAGCCACGCCTCGAGCGACAGATCGTCGGCAAGTCCGCGGAAGAGGGTTTGACAGAGATGGATGTGGGCTTGCACGAGACCGGGAAGCACGACGAGACCCTTGCAGTCGATGACGGTGGGTTTCGACCGCCCGTCGGCCCGTCTTCCCGTCCGCCCAACGTTTACAATGCGTCCGTTCTCAACGAGCACATCGGCATCGACGATGCGCCGGGAGCCGTCCATCGTCACCACCCGTCCGCCCCGCAGCAGGAGGCTTTTGCTCAACGGAGCTTCAGCAAATCGGCGGGATTAAACGAGACGCTGCCATACTGTGCTCCCCAATGCAGATGCGGACCCGTCACGCGGCCTGTCGCGCCGACGCGGCCGATGACCTGGCCGCGCTCGACGGTGTCGCCGACTGCCACGAGCGCGCGGCTCAAGTGGTGGTAGACGGTCATGACGCCATCGCCATGGTGTACGAACACGGAGATGCCTCCGTAGAAGAACTCGCCGACGAGCGCGACGATGCCGCGATTCGACACGCGTACCGGCGCGCCTTTCGGGCCGGCGAGGTCGAGCCCCGCATGGCGGCTCCGCCACACTCCGTTCACTTGTCGCCCTGAGCCAAACATGCTCGTGATGCGTGACGTTCGGGGACGCATGAACGGCGCTTTCCAGAGTCGCGGCAGGTCGTGTGCGCGTCGCGCTGCTTCGCGCATCAGCTCACGCTCGCGATCGATCCGCACCAGTAATGCGCTGTCGGGCGGCGGCGTGAATCGCTCAGCGGCGCGGACCTGCTCGTTCACGGGCGCTTTGCGTGGCGTCACCCGCACGTACGCTGCCTTTCCCACGACCGCGCCATCCCACCGGATCGACAATGTCACGATTCTGGTGCTGTCCGTCGCGCCCAGCGGCACGGCAGCCAGCGCCTTGCCGCCCCTGAAGTGCAGCGGCTCACCTGCTACATCGCCGGTGATCGCGCCGGCCGCGGATACGACAATCAGCGAGCCCTGGGGCGGCGTGGCCGGCTGCCAGCTGATGTCCTGCGTGAACAGCGCCGCGGCAAACAGGAGAAGCGACGTCACGTCGAGATCCGCGGCCCCTTCGCGGTGCTGTCCGAGGACGGCGGCAAGTCGAAGTAGGCCTCGACTTCGTCGAGCAGCTCGTCGTCGTCATAGACGCCGGCGAGAATCCGCTCCGCCGTGCCCGGCTGCACGAGCACGTACCCGAACGGATAGTCCACCCCGCTCAACAGAATCATGCGGCGCTGCCGGTTCGGGAGCGTCACGTAGATCGTGTCGGAATTGGTAGGCACGAGCTTGATGTTGTGCCGCGACAGCGTCGGTGCGATGCCTTCGGTCGTGTAGTTCAGCTCGTCGAGCGCCTCGGCCTGGTCATCGGCCGACAGCGTGTCCGCGCCGGCCAGCCAGAAGACGACCATGGTCGGCTCGGAGATGACGCGCGGCTCGTTGAGTGCCGTGTTCGCCGAATCGCGCGGCGTCATGTCCGCGAAGCTCAGCGAGTCGGAGGTGCGGGTTGTAACGGCCGCATTCTGCGGCCGACAGGAGGTGAGCAGTGTCAGTGCGATCAGTGTTGCCGCGCGCATGGCAGATAATATACTTAGCCCATGGCGGCTCCTCCTCCGTCCGTCCCGCCGGTCAAGCGCCATCACTGGATCGTTCGCCTCACGCATTGGCTGACGTTCCTGCTACTGATCGGGATGATCACGAGCGGGTTGCAGATCTACGGGGCCTACGCGCGCTTCGGTGAGCGCGGCGGGCCTTACTACGCGCCCAATCCGTTTCAGGACCACGCATTTCCTGGGTGGAGCCAGCTCGGCGGCTGGCTGGCGGGTGGACTGAACTGGCATTTCACTCTGATGTGGCCGTTCACGTTGGGAGGGCTCCTGTATCTTTCGTACCTCGCGGCGAGCGGCGAATGGCGATCGCTGTTGTTCCGGCCCCGCGACCTCCGCGGCGCGATCGAGATGCAGAAGTATTATCTGCGGCTCCGCAAGGATCATCCGCCCCAGGGAAAACACAACCCGCTGCAGAAACTCGCGTACTCGTTCATCATTTTCATGGGCGTGCTGTCGGTCATCACCGGATTTGCGATCTACAAACCCACGCAGCTCTCGTGGCTGACCGCCCTGTTCGGCGGATTTCAGGCGGCGCGGTACTGGCACTTCTGGGCGGTCTGGATCTTCACGGGATTTCTCGTCGTCCACGTACTGCTGGTCTTCGTCGTGGATCCCGCGTCACTGCGCGCCATGATCTCCGGCTGGTATCGCGGCCGATTCCCCAGCCATGATTGATCGCCGCGCGCTGCTCCGACTCGCCGCGGGCGCCGGTACTGCCTCGCTCGTCGCAGCGTGCGGATGGGACGGCGGCAATGCGGTTCGACCGTTGCTGCTCGATGTCAGTCGATTCAACGACTGGGTGGGTGAGAAGATCCTTTTCTCGAAGAGCCGGCTCGCTCCCCAATACGACATTGGCCAACGGACTGCCACCGTGCCGAGCTACTTCATCTCTCCGGCGATGCCGGTGCTGCCGAATCCCAGCGCGTGGCGTTTGCAGGTCGGTGGGTTGGTGCGCGAGCCGCAGTCGTTGTCGATCCAGCAGTTGCAAGCGCTGCCGCGCACAACGTACACGGTGAAGCATCATTGCGTCGAAGGGTGGAGCGCGATCGTCACGTGGCACGGCGTGCCCGTGTCCGCGGTCGCCGAGCGCTGTGGCATGCTGCCGCAGGCGCGCTACGTGCGCTTCGACTCGTTCGACTCCGGCTATTCCAACGGCTGGGATCTCGCGAGCGCGATGCATCCGCAGACGATTCTCGCGTATGGGATGAACGACAATCCGCTCCCACCCACGCATGGCGCGCCGCTGCGGCTCTATTCGCCCACCAAGCTCGGGTACAAGATGACGAAGTATCTCGTGTCGCTGACGTTCACGGCCGAACGGCCGGGCGGGTATTGGGAGGATCAGGGGTATCCGTGGTTTGCGGGGGTGTGATATTTCGCAGCCTAACGCGCACGTCGGCGTGTTATGCTGCCGCCGAGTCAGCCTAACACGCCTCGGGGTGTTGAAAAACCGCTGTTATTGAGACAAGGTTCGCCTATGGGAGAGTCTCCAATGACTCAGGTTAATTACTAGTTAGGCCGCCGCTAACCAACCCGGGGGAGACATGAAAGCACATTCAATCGCCCACGCCATTGTGGCGGCCCTCCTGCTACTTCCAGCCTCTCTTCCGGGGCAGGTGCGTGAGTCCACCGCGCCACTCTCGCTCAGTGCCGAACCGCGCACCTTGATCCCCATGCTCGCGGGCACCTGGCACTTCAACATCTATTCGTCAGGCAATACTGATCCCGTCTCGTCCGGCCAGCGCGTCATGCGGCTGCTGAGCGACTCGATGAAGCTCGCCTGGACTGAGACCTTCGTCGGCCGGGCGGACACCGGGACCGGCGTCTTCGGCTACAACTCCGCTACGGGTGCGTACTATGTGTTCGGTGCCTATACAGACGAGACCGATCCGTTCGTGCTGACTGGGCGCGCGGACGGGTCTGGGGACACCATTCTCTTTGATCCGCTCGAAGGTCTCGGTCGCGGTGGAAACCTGGTTGCTTCGTCGTTCCGCCTCATCGACCCCCAACACTTCGAGTGGATTGCATCAAGCGGTCGTTGGCGCGCGGTCTTCACTCGCGTTGGTAACTCCTAAGGGGACGCGGCGGCCTAACAAGCGCTTGAAGCTGGCGGCGCGCGTAGGGTATTGAATGACTACTTTTTCTTCAGCGCGCCGCAGCTTAAGCGCGATCCGTTAGGCGGGGCGCCCATCTAGATGAAAAGACCCTATGCCTTCTGCAGTGCGCTTGGGCTCCTCAGCGTCTTGCCGGGCTCAGCTGCAAAAGCTCAGCGGTCGGAGCCCCTATATAGCGCCGACAGTGTCGTGCTTGAACGCACACTTTGTTTCGGCACCTGTCCTGCCTATAGGCTCAGGGTCTCTCGGTCCGGCGCCGTTCATTTCGACTCTCGGAATCCCGAGGACGACCGGAGCGCAAAAGACTCGATCCCTCCTAACGAGTTCGAAACCATTCTGGTGCAGGCGCACCACATAGACTTTCTGTCTCTCCCAGACCGCATCGCAGACGATAAGCGGTTCTGCCCGCACGACGTGACCGACAATCCAACAGCCATCATCACGGTTTTCATGTCAGACCGACACAAGCGTGTCGAGGACTATTACGGCTGTTTCTGGGCGCCGGCTGGGTTGCGCGATCTTGAGAGGTATATCGATGAGGTCACCAAAGCGAAGCGATGGATTCGTCCGGCGCGACGTCGCTAGACGCGGGCGCCCGCCTAACAAGCGCTTGAAGCTGGCGGCGCGCGTACATTAGGGAATGAATCTTTCTTCAGCGCGCCGCAGCTTAAGCGCGATCCGTTAGGCAGCGGCGGTCTCGACCCAATGACAGAGCCTCCCTCAACCCACTCGTCGTCCGACAGCCCTCAGGTCCTGATCCTGCCACCCCTGCTTTACGGTGTGGCGCTCGCGGCCGGCTTTCTGATGCAGTGGCTTGCCCCACTCCCGATCGTGTTCTCGAATGCTCGCTATTGGGCTGGGGGTATCATCCTGGCCTCTGGTGTCTTGCTCGTGATCTGGGGTCGCCGCGTCATGGAGCAGGCGGGAACGAATGTCAATCCGACATTGCCTACCACCTGGACTATGCACGAGTCCCGCTCGACATCTCCGGGCGTGTGTACGAGTCCGTTCGCAATGCGATCATCTACTACGCCGGCGAGCACTATGAGCGAAGTGGCCACCTGGAGTTCGTGCACAGCGTAGACGGCGTGCGCACCTTGCGGGACGAATTCGATAAGGTCGCCGCGCACAACGAACATCACCTGAGTCAAGTCAGATTGGCGCTGGGGCGTCCCGCCGCCTAACATGCGCCTGAAGGAAAGAAAGGCCACATGGAACCAGGTGTGTTTCTCGCCGCGCTTCTCATCCTCATTGGGATTCCGGCGCTCACGGTCCTCAGGATCGCTCGCCTCCGCGCCGCTCGTTCTCAGTCACCGTCGGCCGACGTCACGGAGCGCCTCGAGGCCGTTGAACATCGTGTCGAAGACCTCCAACAAGAGCTAGCCGAAACACAGGAGCGTCTCGACTTCGCCGAGCGCTTGCTCAGCAAGGCCCGGGAAGAGCGGCGGATCGGCAACTGAGGTTGGTGCGTAATCCGAGCATCGACACAGGCAGCGGCAGCCGAATGCGAACCTTCCTTCGGCTCGTTGTGAGCCTGCTTCCACTCGCGCTCACCCCGCTGCTCGGCTACCTCCTCGCGCAGGGCTCCATCAATCTGGGCGGCGGCGAGAAGGACATCCTCGTGCTGCTCCCATGGATGGCGTGGTCCCTCTTTTTTGCAGTCAGCTCCTGGGTCTTCTGGCGTCGCGGATATTCCATTCGGGGCGCCTCCGGGCGTGCCGCGTTAGTGGCACTCGCGGGTCTCGCCATTCTCGGCGTGACGTTGACTATTCTCGGCCAACTCGGGATCGGAGGGCTGTTCTAGCCAGTTGTAACAAACCTGCCTCACAAAATCGGTCGAGGACGTCAACGAGGAGCGCTCCGTCAGCATGAGACGGCGGCATATCCATTGCCGCCGCTGTGAGGGATGCCTCGTTCGCCCCTTCATGCTGCCACAGTTCCACTCGGCATAGCCGCTGCCACCGCTGGTCTGGTCTTCGGTGCCTGCAAGGGCGACGGACCATTGGCTGTGCTACTCCCGCACCCGACCCAACTGGAGATCAGGATCCAGCCAAACGGGGCCAGAATTGGGTCACCACTTGGCGTGCAACCTATCGTCGAAGCGCACGACGCTTATGGACGGGTGGTGAAAGACAGGGTTCCGGTAACCGTCGCCTTAGCATCTGGCGATGGTCACCTGCTGGGCACAGTCGTGGTAAACGCGGTGGACGGCGTCGCGCGCTTCACAGACCTTCGATTGATGGGCGGCTACGGAGCCAAGGCTCTGACTTTTACGTCGCCAGGACTGCGCTCCGCGACCGCAGATTCCGTGGATCTATCACCCGCGGTCAGGTCATCGATCGATCGACCGGACGACATCGCCGGACCTCAGGTTCATGTCGTGTACGTACTGCCTCGTGGTGCCAAGGACCGAGAACTCGATACCAAAGTGGACATTGCGAATTCCGTGGCCGCCTTCCAGGGCTGGCTAGGTCGCGCCACGAGAATGCAGATCCGCTTCGATCTCTACCAGGGAGACCTCGATGTAACGTTTTTTGAGCTCAGCCGCCCCGATTCTGAAATGCGGCTGTTCGGCTCATTCGTCGTATCCGAGATCGAGCGCGAACTCGCGGGAGCCGGCGTCATTCAGCCAGACAAGCGGTACCTGATCTATTATGACGGGACCACCGCGGCCTTCGTGTGTGGAGGTGCTGCCTGGCCGCCCATGGTAGGGGGCCAAGTAGCCGCGACCTATCTTCGCAACTGCCCAGGCGAACTAGCTCGCCAACGCAATGACTCCCCGGGGTATTGGGAGTTTGCCGCGCTGCACGACCTTCTCCATACGCTCGGGATCGTGTCCTCTACGGCACCTCACCACACCGCCAACAGCTGGGCGCATGTGCCTGAACCGGAAGACCTCATGTATGGTGGCGGTACGAGTCCATGGGAGCCCACCACCGTCGATGTGAATGGCGATGACTATTTTGCTTCCAATCTGCCCGATGGTCTTTCCAACCTCGCAACCAATGTCTTCATGGAACCGGTTGCAGCGACCGTTGCCGCTGCTTCCGCTCCAACAGGCGTACACCCGCTCATCTCATCGATGCTTCCGGCGCATTCACCATTCATTAAGCCCTAAGCAGTCGCTCAGGCGTAGGCTACCCCAGCCGCGCCAATGCGTCGTGCATGTCCGTCGCCGTGGCGAAGCGATCCGCGGGGTTCTTGGACATCGCCTTCAAGATCACCGCAGCGAGGAGGGGCGGCACTTCGGCGTTGAATCTGCGCGGGTCTGGCGTCTCTTCCTCCAAATGCTTCGCGACTAACGCCCACGTCGTCTCCGCCTGGAACGGCAAGCGACCCGTCAGGCACTCGAACAACACCACGCCCGCGGCATAGAGGTCACTACGGGGATCGAGCTCGGCACCAGAGAGCTGCTCCGGCGACATGTAGTCCGGCGTCCCGATCGATGTGCCCGCCTCGGTGAGGCCTTTGCCCTGCGGCGGATTGGCGAGTCGTGCGATCCCGAAATCCATCACCTTCAAGAACCCGCTCGGCTCCACGACGATGTTCTGCGGCTTGATGTCGCGGTGGATCACGCCCTCCGCGTGCGCGACTTCCAGGGCCCGGCACAGCTGCTTACCGACAGTCAGCGTCACGGCGACGGGCAGCCTGCCGCGCGAAACGATCAATTGCTTGAGTGACGTGCCCTCGACGTACTCCATCGTCAGGTAGTACATCCCGTTCTGCTCGCCGAGGTCGTAGGTGCGCACGACGTTGCGATGCGCGATGCGCCGCGCCAGACGGATTTCCTGCTTGAACCGGTCGAGTGCGGCGGACCCTCCAGCCATCGCCTCCGGCTTGAGCGTCTTGATGGCGATCGGCTCCTGCAGCTCGCGGTCGAATGCCCGGTACACGACACCCGTGCCGCCGGCGCCGATGATCTCCTTGACGTCGTAGCGCCCTGCGAAAGTGGCGCCCGGCCGCAGCTGCTCGCCGCCGACGGCGCGGACCGCGGTCGGCATGGTGTCGATACGCTGCGTCGACGCGCCCCCTGACGCCTGCATCATGTAGTCGACGAGCGCGGCCTTGGCCTTGAGGTCTTCGACCAACCCCTTGAACGCCTGCGACAGAATGCCGATCTCGTCGCGCGACTTCACGGCGATGTCCACGCTGTAATCGCCGTCCTGCACTTTGCGCGTGGCGACGGCGAGCCGGCGGACCGGCCCCGTGATCTGATGCGCCTGGACGAAGGCGAAGATCAACGCCAGCACCACGCCGAGCGCGACGGCCCACAGCATCGTCCGTTGCAGCGCGTTGAACGACGCGAGCTCTGACTCGCGCGAGCGCAGCGCGACGAAACCGCCGCGCACGTCGCCCGAGGGCGAGCGAATCGCGCCCGCCAGGCCGATCAGATGCTGATTGCCCATGGCCGCGGCGAGCGACAGACCCTCACCGCCCGTGTCCGCCGCCAGCGCCTCGGTCTTCACCGTGCTCTGCAGTACCGGCGCGATGTCCTGCGACGGCACCGTGCTGCCGACGACGACCGGCCTGTCAAGCGTATCGAGCGCGAAGAACACGACGTCGGAGCTCGTGGCCTGCTTGATGGCGGTGGCGAGGGAGTCGTCGATCTGGTAGGTGGCGACGAGCGCACCGAGTGGCGCTGACGTGGGTCGATCGCGCAGCGGCGTGCCGACGGCGATGAACATCGCGCCCCGCACGTCGTCCAGCCACGCGCCGCTGGTCTGCTCCCCGCTCAACGCATTCGCAACCAGTGGCGCGACGGACAGGTCGCGGTCGTACTGCTCGCGATAGTCGGTGCGGGCAATCAGGATGCCGTCGCTGTTCGTGACCAGCACCCACGCCGCGTCGATGAGCCCGCGGATGTCGTCGGCCTGATCCAGGGCTTCGGCCCGCGCGCGCTGATCGAGCAGGCGCTGCCGGTACTGCGGGACATCCGTCGCGACCGTGCTCGCCCGCCCCAGCGTGCGCGTGCGAGCGGCGAGATAGTCGTCCACCGCCCGGCGCGTCGAGAGCAACGCGCGGTGAATCGACGCATCGGCGGTCCGGT
>Ga0193725_1000036_pt1 | contig 45804 bp, 31 predicted proteins | sample H2a2metaG_FD_143058 | JGI IMG/M metagenome (GOLD analysis project Ga0193725, IMG submission 143058) | Soil microbial communities from a riparian zone of the East river system, Colorado, United States - H2a2 | ecosystem: Environmental > Terrestrial > Soil > Riparian zone | place: USA: East River... | reverse complement strand
CCCCTCGGGAATGGCCCCGCAGTTGACGGAGACGAACGGCCGCACCCCGCGCGGACTCTCCTGGTGGATCGCCTGCGCGACCAGTTCCTTGCCCGTGCCCGTCTCGCCCGTGATCATGACGTTCGACGGACTGTCTGCGATCTTCCGGATGGTCTCGAAGATTTCGAGCATCCGGCGGCTGCGCCCCACGAAATTCGGCAACCCGTGCTCTCGCTGGAGCTGGCGCCGGAGCGCCTGGTTTTCCTCGCGCAGCCGTTGGCGTTCGAGCGCGCTGGCGATCGTGAGCCGGAGCTCATCGAGCTTGAACGGCTTGGTCACGTAGTCGTAGGCGCCGAGCTTCATCGCCTCGACCGCGGTGTCCGTCGAAGCAAACGCGGTCAACATCAGGACGGCCGTTCCCGGCGCGCGCTCCTTGACGGCCCGGAGCACGGCAAGCCCGTCGACGCCGCGCATCCGGAGATCGGTGACGACGAGATCGAAGGCGGCCGCGTCGAGGGCCCGGAGCGCCGCTTCGCCGCCGTCGGCCAGGGTGACGTCGTAGCCCTCCTGCCGGAGCGTGATCTCGAGCACCTCGCGCATGCTCAGCTCGTCGTCGACGACGAGAATCCGGCCCTCAGGCATGGCGCTCCGGGAAGCGGAGGGTGAACTCGGCGCCCAATCCGCCTTCGCTGCGAGCCGTGATCTCGCCGCCGTGCTCCTGAACGATGCGATACACGAGGGCGAGGCCGAGGCCGGCGACCTCGTGGCGGGCCGCGAAGAACGGCTCGAACGCGTGAGGAAGGTCTTCGGGGGCGATCCCATCGCCGGTGTCCGCGACCGTGATCTCGATCATGCCGGCCTGGCTCTGGGCCTCGACGCGTAATTCGCCGCCGGAGGGCATGGCGCCCAGCGCATGCATGCACAGAGTCCACACGACCTGACGGAATCGCCCACGATCCGCCTCCAGCGGAAGTGACGCCGGAAACACGCGAACGATCTTCACGCCGCCGGAGCAGGCGCGCGGAGACAACGCGGAGACCACGTCGTCGACGACGAGCACGGCGTCGATGGGCTCCATCACGAGCGGCGCCGGATGCGCGTATTCGAGAAAGTGTTCGATGGTCTCGCTGAGGCGGCTGGACTCGCGCACCACGATCGCGGAGAGTCGCCCTCGCGCGTCTCCCGCCACGTCGGAGCCGGTGAGCGCCTCGACGGCCCCGCTGAGCGAAGCCAGGGGATTGCGCACCTCGTGCGCGATGTTCGCCGCCATTCGGCCCAGTGTGGCCAGACGATCGGCCTGGCGTACCCTGGCCTCCATGGCCCGGATCGACGACAAGTCCTCGCACGCGGCCACGCAGCCGAAGGGACCGCCGCCGCTGCCCTCGAGCGGCGAGGCGGTGACGCGAACGGGCAGAGTCGTGCCATCAGCCCGGCGCAGCTCGATCTCCCGCCGAACGGGAACGGCGGACTGCGCTTGGACGTCTTCGAGCGGAGGCCTCACGCCAAACACGTCGGTCCAACTGGCGCCGACGGCCAGCGAGGCCGGGAGCCCGGTCATCGCTTCCGCGGCCCGGTTGAACGCCGTAATGCGATGCGTGCCGTCCAGCGCGACGAGGCCCGTGCCCACGGACTGGAAGATGATGTCACTGAAGGCTTGCAGATCGCCGAGGTTCCGACGCTCCCGCTCCAGCTCGCGCTGGCTCAGCAGGCAGCGCTCGGCGAGGCTGCCTCCGACGAGCGACACGAGGATGATGGTCCCTGACGTCATGAGGATCGCCAGCATGTCGAGGGCGGCCATCCGGTCGACCGGCTCGGCAAACGCCACCGCGGGGACGACACTCCGCGCCGACAGGAGCACGGCATAGAGGCCGCTCGAGATCAGAGCGATCGCGAGCGCACCCCAGCGGGACAGCAGCAGGCAGGCGCCGACGCCCAGGAGAACGTAGAGTGAGACGAGAGTTGATCGTGCGCCCCCGGTGGCCGCGACGACGGCGGTGATCAAGGCCGCGTCGAGCACGCAGAGCAGCCAGACGACCACGCGGGGCCTCGGCGGCCGGCCTAGGAAGAGTAGGAGCCCGGACGACACGACCACGAGCGCGACCAGGGCCACGAGCAAGGCGGCGCTCGCGGTGGGCACGAAGACGGCAGGGGTCCACGGACCGACGGCCACGAGGAACCCGACGACGGCCAGCCGGCCCCAACAGTGAGCGCGAAGCAGCGCGTCAGGATCGAGGGCCAGCGGGTTCACTATTTGATGAGGGTGACGATCTTGAAGATCGGCAGGTAGAGCGCCACCACGAGCCCGCCGATGATCACGCCGAGGATGACGATCATGACCGGCTCGAGCAACGACATCAACGCGCTGACGGCGCTGTCGACTTCGTCGTCGTAGAAATCGGCGATCTTCGAGAGCATCTGATCGAGCGATCCGGTGCTCTCCCCCACGCTGATCATATGCGTCACCATGGGCGGAAAGACCGGCGCGGTGCGGAGCGGCTCCGACAATGGCCGCCCGGCGGTGACGGCCTCGCGGGCTTGCATCACGGAAGCTTCGACCACCCGGTTGCCGGCTGACCGCGCGGTGATGCGCAGCCCTTCGAGAATGGGGACGCCCGCGGCCACCAGCGTGCCGAGGGTGCGGGTGAAGCGTGCCACCGCGACCTTTTGCACGAGGGTTCCCACGACGGGGATCTTCAGCATCAGGCGATCGATGATCTGGCTGCCCCGGTCCGTTCGGTAGAAGGCGCGGACGCCGAAGACGAAGCCGGTGAGGGCGGCCACGATGAGCAAGATGTAGCGCCGGGTGAACTCGGACATGGCCAGCACGATCGCCGTCGGTAGCGGCAAGTCGGCGCCGAGTTGCGCGAACATCGTGGCGAAGGTCGGGATCACGAACGTCATCATGAAGATGATGACCAGAACCGCCACCGAGATGATGGTGGAGGGATATACCATCGCGCTCTTCACCTTGCGCTTGAGCGAGGCGGCTTTCTCGATGTACGTGGCCAGCCGCTGAAGCACGATGTCGAGGATACCCGCGGCTTCGCCCGCCTGGAGCATGTTGACGTACAGGTCTTGAAAGGTCCGGGGATGCTTCCGATACGCGTCGGCCAGTGTGCTGCCGCCCTCGACGTCACGCGCGATCCCGTTGGTGACGGTGCGGAGCACCTTCGATTCGCTCTGCTCGCTCAGGATCGTCAGACACTGGACGATGGGCAGGCCCGCGTCGATCATCGTCGAGAATTGACGCGTGTAGATTGCGAGATGCTTGTCCTTCGCCTTCCGGCGACGCGTTCGCCATGACCCCAACGCCCCGAAGCGCGGCGCCCGCTCCCTGACCGCGGTGGCGACTACACCCTTCGCCCGAAGCTGGGCCACGACCGTCATGCGGTCGTCCGCCTCCACCTCACCGGTGATGATGCCGCTGGCCGTTCGTCCTCGGTAGGCGAAGACACTCATGACGCGGGGCTAACGCCGTCCGGCGGTCGCGAACGGGCTCGCCGCGCCGTCGTGCTGGAGAAGCTGGACGAGCTCGTCGGGGACGCTCGAACGGTTGAGGGCATGATCTCGGGTGATCAGGCGCCGCCGGACGAGGTCGGCCAGCGACTGATTCATGGTCTGCATTCCGTACTTCGAACCGGCCTGGAGCAGGGAGTAGATCTGGTGAACCTTCTCCTCCCGGATGAGGTTGCGGACGGCCGGGGTCGCCACCATGACTTCCATCGCCATCACTCGGCCGCCGCCGATCTTCGGGATCAGCGTCTGCGACAAGACGCCCTCGAGCACGAGCGACAGCTGGGCCCGGACCTGAGCCTGCTGGGCGGTGGGAAACACGTCGATGATCCGGTTGATCGTCTGCGCGCAGGAGTTGGTGTGCAGCGTGGCGAACGTCAGGTGTCCGGTCTCGGCGATCGTGATGGCGGCCGCGATGGTTTCGAGGTCGCGCATTTCGCCGATCAGGACGACGTCCGGATCCTGACGGAGGATCGCTCGCAGGGCGTCCTTGAACGAGTGCGTGTCGGAGGAGACCTCCCGCTGGTTGACCACGCATTGCTTGTGCGAGTGAAGGAATTCGAGCGGATCCTCGATGGTCATGATGTGTTCGTGGCGTTCACGATTGATCTTGTCGATCATCGCGGCCAGCGTCGTCGACTTACCCGAACCGGTGGGGCCGGTCACGAGGACGAGACCCTTGGGACGATCCGCGAGTTCCCGGGCGACCTTGGGGAGCCCCAGCTCGTCGAAGGAACGAATGCCGAACGGGATCACGCGAATGGCCGCGCCGACCGTACCGCGCTGACGGAACACGTTGCACCGGAAGCGCGCGAGGTCGGGGATGCCGAACGACAGGTCCAGCTCGCTCCGCTCCTCGAAGTGCTGCTTCTGCGTTTCGTTCAGGACGCTGTAGGCGAGGCGTTGCGTGTCCTCGGGCGTGAGCACCTCGAATTCCGTCAGGGGTTCGAGGCGCCCGGCCACCCGGATCTGCGGAAAGGTGCCGGCCGTGACGTGCAGGTCCGACGCGCCGCGATCCACCAGAATCTGCAGGAGTTCACTGATATTGGCCGCCAAGTCTCCCTCACGCTCGGGAGGATGTTCTTCCTCCCGCGGTGGGTGGGCGCGTGCGCTCAGGCTAAAGTGACCCTCAGCACTTCGTCCACCGTGGTCGTTCCCTCGAGTACCTTGATGAGGCCGGCCTGACGAAGGGTCTTCATCCCGACCTTCGCCGCCGCGGTACCTAACTCTGCGGCCGGTGCGGCGTGCAAGATCAGGTCCCGAATCTCGTCGTTCACCGGCATGATTTCGTAGATCGCGACCCGACCCTTCATTCCGGTGAAGTTGCACTGCTGACATCCCTTGCCCTTGTACAGCATCGTCCTGCCAATTCCCGTCGGAACGTGTCCGTACGGCACCAGGGCTGTCTCCTCGGCATCGTAGGGTTCCTTGCAATGCGGGCAGACCCGGCGGGCCAGGCGCTGGGCGACGATGAGGAGCAGCGACGACGAGACCAAGAACGGCGGAATCCCCATGTCGGTCAGGCGCGCGGGCGTGGATTGGCAGTCGTTGGTGTGCAGCGTGGAGAAGACGAGATGCCCGGTGAGTGCGGCGCGAATCGAGATCTGGGCGGTCTCCAGGTCACGCGTCTCACCGACGAGGATGATGTCGGGATCCTGTCGCAGGAAGGACCGGAGGGAAGCGGCGAACGTACGGCCGATGCCCTCGTTCACCTGGACCTGGTTGACGCCTTTGAGGTTGTACTCGACGGGATCCTCGGCGGTGACGATGTTGACGTCGGGCGCGTTGAGGGTGTGGATGGCCGAATAGAGCGTGGTCGTCTTTCCGGAGCCCGTCGGTCCCGTGATGAGGACCATCCCGTACGGCTGGCGGATCGCGGCCTGGAACTGGGTGAGGCTCCACTCGTCGAAGCCGAGATCCGTGAGGTCGAGCTTCAATGATTCCTTGTCGAGGATGCGGAGCACCGCCTTCTCCCCGAAGATCGTGGGCAGGACCGATACCCGGAAGTCGATCTCCCGCCGGTTGTAACGAAGCTTGATCCGACCGTCCTGGGGCAGCCGTCGCTCGGCGATGTCGAGGTTCGCCATGATCTTGAGCCGCGAGACGATGGCCGCCTCCAGGCGTTTGGGCGGCGTCAGCATCTCGTGGAGCACCCCGTCGATGCGGAAGCGGATGCGGAAGACCTTCTCGTAGGGCTCCCAGTGGATGTCCGAGGATCCCTTCTGGATGGCGTCGACCAGGACCATGTTGACCAGCCGCACCAGGGGGGCCTCGTCCACGGCCTCTTTCAACTCGATGACGTCGACCGCGCGCTCCTCTTCGCCGACGAGCTGCACGGTCGTGAGTTCCTGGTCCAGCTCCTCCAGGACGTTGGTGATCGCGGTGGCCTGGGAGTCGTAGGTGCGGTCGATGGCTTTGCGAATGGCCGCCTGGGAGGCCACCACGGGCAGCACCTGAAGATTGGTCAGGAAAGCGACGTCGTCGAGCGCGAACACGTTCGTCGGATCGGACATGGCGAGGGTGAGCGCGTTGCCCGTGCGCTTGATCGGGATGATCTCGTATCGCTTGGCGAGCTGGGAGGGGACCAGCCGCAGAACCTCGGGGTCGATGTCCAGCTGGGAGAGCGTGATGGAGGGAATTCCGTACTGCCGTGACAGGAAGCCGATGAGCTGCTCTTCGGCGAGGAGATTCAGCCTGACGAGAATCGAGCCGAGTTTTTCGCTGGAACCCTTCTGCTCGTGCAGGGCGCGCCGGAGTTCCTCGGGGGAGATCAGGCCCTCGGTCACCAGCAGGTCGCCCAACCGGCGATTGACCGGCTGCCCGAGCGTGACGTTGCTCATGAGGTTCTTCTACTTCACACCACCGAGGCGTTTCAACGTATCAGAAAAGGCACGGTAAGCTTCGTCCAGGTAGAGGACGAAGACCACCCGGCGGAGGCTCGACCCTCCACGCTTGAGGTGGCTCACCACTTCGTTCAGCATCGCGTCGGCCGAGACCGGCGGCGGCACGTGACCAACCCCGGTCCCGAGCGCCGGCAACGCGATGGACGTCAGTCGATGCTTGTCGGCCAGGGCCAGCACCGCGCGCGTCGTCTTGCCGATGGCTTCACCGTCCGTCTTGAGATCGATGCCCATGACGGCGCCGTGGATCACGTGGGTCGCGGCCAGATTGCCGCCGGTGGTCAGGACGGCCTCACCGACCTCGACGGGCCCCTGTCGGAGCGCCTCTTCCTCGATGATCACGCCCCCCTTGCGCTTGATCGCCCCGGCCACGCCCGTTCCCATCGCCAGGGAAGTGTTGGCGGCGTTGATGATGGCGTCGACTTCCCAGTCCGTGATGTCGCCGCGCTCGATCGAGACGCTGGCGGGGCCGAGACGGAGTCTCATGGCCGGTCGCCGCTCGAGGCGCGCTCCCGCGCCTTGGCCGCCTCCCACGATCGATCCATATCTTCCTGTCCCACTCGCCCAAGCGATTTACCCTGCGCGATCAGATCGGCCTCCATGTCGGTGAACCGGCGCCGGAACTTTTCGATGGCGCCCGCCAACGCCTCCTCGGCGTCGAGTCCCGACAGCCGCGCCACGTTCACGACGGAAAACAACACGTCCCCCAACTCCTCCTGGATCAGCCGCTGGTCGCCGTCTCGCAAGGCGCGCGAGGCCTCGGCCACCTCTTCGTTCACCTTCGTCCACGCCGCCGCCGCGTCGGGCCAGTCGAATCGCACCCGCGCGGCCTTCGACTGCATGCGTTGCGCGCGCAACAGCGACGGCAGCGCCCGCGGGACACCGTCGATCACCGACCGGCGTTGCCCGGCGGCTTCCGCTTGCTGTTGCTTGATGGCTTCCCACTGGGTGAGCGCTTCGCCCGCGGTGCTCACCGAGGTCTGGCCGAACACGTGAGGATGACGGGACACCATCTTGTCGCAGAGACGAACGAGGAGATCCGCCATCGTGAACTCGCCCTGCTCTTGCGCGACCTGCGCGTGGAACACGACCTGGAACAGCAGATCGCCGAGCTCCTCCTCGACGGCCCGCAGATCGCCGCTCTCGATGGCCTCCAGCACTTCGTAGGTTTCCTCGACGAGGAACGGCTTGAGCGACGTTCGTGTCTGTTCCCGGTCCCACGGACAACCGTCGGGGCCACGAAGGCGCGCCATGATCTCCAGGAGTCGTTCGAAGAGTGCACCAGGGGGTTGGGTCATGTGCGTACCCGAGGTCAGCGAATTATACAGCACGCGATTCCGTCCCTGCCAGACGCGGCCAGGCTCATGGTCGGCTCGTCACCGTCAATCGCCCCGGCTCTACGACCACCGAGTCGATCGTGCCCGACACCGACCACCGCGTCGCCCGAAGGATGGGGCCCTCGGGAAGCACGGTCAGCACGACGGCGGGAACGCGGCGGATTCCGACCCAGACCGACTCCACTTCGAGCCGAAGCCGCCTGGGGCCGTCGCGTGCGGTGCCCGCTTCCAATCGAAGCGGTCCTCGCAGGCGTATCCAGACGGGCTGCCCCGCCCATCGCCGCGGAAGGATCCCGACCGCCGAGCCGACCGAATCCCCGAGAACCGCGCGAAGCGGGAGGCGCCCCCCGACCTCTACGACGCCATTGCCCACGAGACGAACGGCGCCGTCGACGAGGGGTAAGTCTTCGGAAACGTGGCGAGTGAGGAACGCGTTGATCTCGCGCTCGAACAGGGTCACGGCCAAGCGTCTTTGATCCCCCCGGCGAGATGGGGCCCTTCCGGACAGTTCGAAGAGCTTCTGCTGCGCACGCCGACCGTCAACGGGGTTGCCGACTTCGTACGAGGCGGCCGGTCGCTCGAATATCCCGCGGCCGTACCAGACGCCGCCAAGCACCAGCACCCCCCCCAAGACGACGGTGAGACAACCGCAGCCACATCCCGGCCTCACCCTAGGCACCGTATCACCCACGCTTTGCGATGCCTAAAAACCAAATCGCTGGAGTCTCTGCAGTATTTGACATGTCAACACTCATCTGATATACATTGCGCGTACTCATATCATTCCAGCTGAGCGTGCTGGGGAAGACCAGGAGAGGGAAGCCTATGGCGACGATTGATCGGTGGCGTCCGTATGGAACGGCAGTGGAGCGGTGGGAGCCGTTCCGAAACGCGAACGAGATCCAGGGTGAAATGAATCGACTGCTCGATCGCTTCTTCGGGCGGCCGGCGAGCCTGGTGGCGGGCGAGCGCATGTGGGCGCCGCTGGCCGACATGTACGAGACGAAGGACGACCTGCTCGTGACCTGCGAGTTGCCCGGAGTTCGAGAGAAGGAAGTGAGCGTCTCGATCACCGGCGACGTGCTGACCGTGAAGGGGGAGCGCCGGTTCGAGCGCGACGTGGAGGTCGAGGGGTTCCACCGGCTCGAGCGCGTGTACGGCAAGTTCGAGCGTTCGATGCCGCTGCCCATCCCGGTGCAGGCGGACAAGGTGAAGGCAACCTATCGCGACGGCGTGCTGGAGATTCGGCTGCCGAAGGTCGAAGAGGTCAAGCCGAAGGAAATCAAGATCGAAGTGGCGTAGCGGCCTCCGAGGGGGCCGTCCAGGCCCCCTCCGACTTCAAAAGATTGGAGAACGGGGAACATGGCAAAGGTCATCGGGATCGACTTGGGGACGACGAACTCGGTCGTGGCGGTCGTCGAGGGCGGCAACCCGACCGTGATCGCGAATCAAGAGGGCAGCCGCCTCACGCCCTCGGTGGTCGGCTTCACCAAAGAAGGTGAGATCCTCGGCGGCCAAGTCGCCAAGCGCCAGGCCATTACGAACCCGGAGAACACCGTGTTCTCGATCAAGCGGTTCATGGGCCGTCGCTACGACGAGATCCTGCAGGAGATCAAGCTCGTCCCCTACAAGGCCGTCAAGGCCGCGAACGGCGACGCTCGCGTCGAAGTGCGGGGCAAGCAGTATGCCCCTCCCGAAATCTCCGCCATGATTCTCCGGAAGCTGAAGGAAGCCGCCGAAGCCTATCTCGGAGAGAAGGTCACCCAGGCGGTGATCACGGTGCCGGCCTACTTCAATGACAGCCAGCGACAGGCCACCAAGGACGCCGGCAAGATCGCCGGCCTCGAAGTCCTGCGCATCATCAACGAGCCCACGGCCGCGGCGCTCGCCTACGGGCTGGACAAGAAGAAGGACGAGACGATCGCGGTCTACGACCTCGGCGGCGGTACGTTCGACGTCTCGATCCTCGAGATCGGCGAGGGCGTCTTCGAGGTCAAGGCCACCAACGGCGACACGCACCTGGGTGGCGACGACTTCGACCAGAAGGTCATGGACTGGATCGCCGACGAGTTCAAGAAGGAACACGGCATCGACCTCCGAAAGGACCGGATGGCCCTCCAGCGGTTGAAGGAGGCGGCCGAGAAGGCCAAGTGCGAGCTGTCGACGACCGTGCAGACGGAGATCAACCTGCCGTTCATCACGGCTGACGCGTCGGGACCCAAGCACCTGGTGCTGACGCTGACGCGCGCCAAGCTCGAGTCGCTGGTGGCCGACCTGGTCGAGCGCACGCTCGGACCCTGCCGGCAGGCCATGCAGGACGCCGGCGTAACCGCCAAGGACATCAACGAGGTCGTGCTGGTCGGCGGGCAAACGCGGATGCCGAAGGTGCAGGAGGCCGTGAAGGCCCTCTTCGGTCGAGAGCCGCACAAGGGCGTGAATCCCGACGAGGTGGTGGCGGTCGGCGCGGCCGTGCAGGGCGCCGTGCTCACCGGTGAGGTCGAGAACGTCGTTCTGGTCGACGTCACTCCGCTGTCCCTCGGCATCGAGACCCTGGGGGGCGTGATGACCCCGCTCATCCAGCGGAACTCGCGCATCCCGACCAAGGAGAGCCAGATCTTCACGACCGCGGCGGACAGTCAGACGTCGGTCGAGGTGCACGTGATGCAGGGTGAGCGGCCGATGGCGCGCGACAACCGGACGCTGGGCAAGTTTCACCTGGTGGGCATCCCTCCGGCGCCACGCGGCGTGCCCCAGGTCGAGGTGGCGTTCGACATCGACGCCAACGGCATCCTGAACGTCTCGGCCACCGACAAGGCGACGAGCAAGCAGCAGAACATCACCATCACCGCCTCGTCCGGGCTGACCAAGGACGAGATCGAGCGCATGGTGAAGGACGCCCAGACCAACGCGGCCGAGGACACCAAGCGCAAGGAAGAGATCGAGGTGCGGAACCAGACCGACTCGCTGGTGTACTCGACCGAGCGCACGCTCGGTGAGCACGGGAGCAAGCTCGGCGAGGGTGACCGCAAGGCGATCGACGACGCGCTGGCCGAGGCCCGTGAAGCCCTCAAGGGTGAGGACGTGGAGCGGATGAAGCGTGCCCAGGAGACGCTGACGCGCGCGGCCCACAAGCTGGCCGAGGTCATGTACCAGTCCCAGGCCCAGCCGGGGGCGCCCGATGCCGGCCCGACCGGTGACGGGCGCGCCAGCGGCCCCAAGGAAGGCGAGGTCGTCGACGCCGAGTTCGAGGACCTCGGTGACCGGAAGGCCGACAAGAAGTAGGGACTCATGCGTCGCGATTACTACGCCGTGCTCGGCATCGCGGCGACGGCGGCTCCGCGCGAGATCCGTCAGGCGTATCGACAGCTCGCGCGGCAGTACTCGCCGGACGTCAACCTCTGGGACGAGGAGGCCCGCTCGCTCTTCGACGAGATCGCCGAGGCGTATCGAGTGCTCAACGATCCCGCCGCGCGGGGCATGTACGACCGCTTCGGCCACCAGGTGGTCGCCGGGGTCATCGACCAGAGCCGGCGGGGCGACGACGTCCACGTCGGCGTGGACCTGTCGTTCGCTGACGCCGCGCGCGGCGTGCGGCTGACTCTCGACGTCCAGCGCTTCTCGCCCTGCGGCAGCTGCGATGCGCGCGGTCACGACGGCCGCGGGTCGGGCTGCCAGCGGTGCGCGGGGCGCGGGGTGCACCGCCGGGTGGACGCGGTGGCGGTGACGATCCCCGCTGGCGTGGAATCCGGCGGCCAGGTCTGTCTCCCCGGCGAGGGAAGCGCGGCGCCTCTGGGGGGGCCGCGAGGCGATCTCGTCGTCAGCACGCGCGTGCGCGAGCACCCATTTTTCAAGCGTAAGGGCGACGCCGTGCATTGCGAGGTGGCCATCAGCGTGTGGGAAGCGATCCGCGGCGCACGCGTGCGTGTGCCCACGCCGGGCGGCGAAGCGTTTCTCGTGGTGCCGCCGGGCACCACCGGTGGCCAGACGTTTCGTCTTCGGGGCCAGGGGCTGCCGCGACTGATGGCCGACGGCACCGGTGATCTCTTCGTGACGATCCAGGTCGTGATGCCGAGGGGCCTCGACGAACGGACCGATGAACTGGTGCGGCAGCTCGAGCGGCTGATGCCGATGGCTCCGCGCGAGAGTCTCGAACGGTACGCCGGAGGCGCCGGATGACCGATCGGGGCAAACCGCTCTACATGATCGGGGTCGTGGCCCAGATGGTCGGCGTGCACCCTCAGACGCTGCGCTTCTACGAGAAGAAGGGACTGCTGCGGCCCAGTCGCACCGAAGGGCGCACCCGGATGTATTCCGCGGAGGACGTGGAAGAGCTGGCCCGCTTGCTCCGGCTCACCCGCGACCTCGGGGTGAATCTGGCCGGCGTCGAGATCATCACAAGGATGCGACGTCGAATGGTCGACATGCAGAGACAGATCGAGGATCTGCTCGCGTATCTCCGCGAGAGCGGGGTGGCGATGCAGGATCTCGAGGGCCGAGCGCCGGGGGAGGCTTTGGTGAAGGCCGCCGCCGGTCAGCTCCAGCCCGTCGATCTGTACTGAGAAAGCAGGTGGCGCGAGTCCATGGCTGAACAACGCGATCCGCGCGTACTCCCCGATATCCTCGGCATTCTCCCACTGCGATCCGCGGTGGTCTTTCCGCACGCCGTCGTTCCGCTCGCCGCGGGGCGCACCTCGTCGGTGCGCCTGATCGAAGACGCGACGCAGGGCGGCCGCCTGGTCGGCGCCGTCATGCAGAAGGACCCGTCGGAAGACGCGCCCGATGCCGACGGCCTGCACGGGATCGGCACCCTCAGCCTGATCCACAAAGTCCTCAAGCAGCCGGACGGCACGCTCCGTCTGGTCGTGCAGGGACTCGGCCGGTTCCGGATCGTCGAGGTGATCGAGACGACTCCGTACCTGCGCGCGCGTGTGGAAAGCCTGGTCGAGGAGGAGGACCAGGACGTCGAGGCCCAGGCCCTCACCCGCAGCGCGGCGTCGCTCTTCCAGCAAATCGTGGCGCTGTCGCCGACGCTTCCGGGCGAGCTGGCGAGCGTGGTGTCGGGGACCGAAGCGCCGGGGCAGGTCGCCGATCTGATCGCGGCCTCGTTGCCGACGCTGCCGCTCCCGCTCAAGCAGGAACTGCTGCAAACGGTGGCCGTCAAGCCGCGACTCGGGAAGCTGATCGAAGCCCTCGGCAAGGAGGCCAAGGTTCTCGAGCTCGGCTCGAAGATCCAGTCCGAGGTCCAGTCCGAGATGTCCAAGACCCAGCGCGAGTACTACTTGCGCGAACAGCTCAAGGCCATTCAGAAGGAGCTGGGGGAGGCCGACGAGCGCACCCAGGAGATCGACGCGCTCCGGGAGAAGATCGAGGCCGCGGGCATGACCGAGGAGGCGCAGAAGGAGGCGCGGCGCGAGCTCGATCGGCTCGCCAAGATGCCGCCGGCCGCCGCCGAGTACACGGTGGCCCGGACCTACATCGACTGGCTCGTCTCCATGCCGTGGACGCAGGAGACCACCGACAACACCGACATCGAGGCGGCGGCCAAGATCCTCGACGAGGATCACGAGGGCCTGGACAAGATCAAGGAGCGGATCCTGGAGTACCTGGCCGTGAAGAAGATGCGGCCGGCGGGCAAGGACCCGATCCTGTGCTTCGTCGGTCCGCCCGGCGTCGGCAAGACGTCGCTCGGCCGGTCGGTGGCGCGCGCCCTCGGGCGGAAGTTCCACCGGTTGTCCCTCGGAGGCATGCGCGACGAGGCCGAAGTCCGCGGTCACCGTCGGACGTACATCGGCGCGCTGCCCGGACAGGTCCTCCAGGGCCTGCGGCGGGCCGGCACCAAGAATCCGGTGTTCATGCTCGACGAGATCGACAAGCTGGGCATGGACTTCCGCGGCGACCCCGCCTCGGCCCTGCTCGAAGTCCTCGACCCCGAGCAGAACGGGACGTTTCGCGATCACTATCTCGACGTGGCCTTCGATCTCTCGCGGGTGCTGTTCATCACCACGGCCAACGTGATCGACACCGTGCCGGCTCCGCTACGCGACCGGATGGAAGTGATCCCGCTCGCCGGATACACCGAGGAAGAGAAGGTCAAGATCGCGCAGACGCACCTCATCCCGAAGCAGGCGCGCGAGCACGGGCTCGATCCCGCCGCGGACGTGAGCTTCGTTCCGGAGTCCCTCCGGTTGCTCGCGCGCGGGTACACGCGCGAGGCCGGAGTCCGCAACCTCGAGCGCGAGATCGCCAGCGTGTGCCGGAAGATCACGCGCCGGCGGGCCGAGGGCCGCACGCAGCCGGTGGTCGTCACCCCCGACATCGTCACCGCGTTTCTCGGGGTGCCGCGTTTCGAGTACGAGGAGCTGGAAGAGCGGACGCGCGTGGCCGGGGTGGCGATCGGGTTGGCGTGGACCCCGGCCGGCGGCGACATCCTGCTGATCGAGGTGGCGCGCATGAAGGGCGCGCGGACCCTCACGCTCACCGGTCAGCTCGGCGACGTCATGAAGGAATCCGCCCAGGCGGCGCTGTCGTGGGTGCGGTCGCATGCCCCCGAGCTCGGCATCTCCGCGAGCTTCTGGGAGACCGCCGACCTCCACGTCCACATTCCGGCGGGCGCGATCCCCAAGGATGGGCCTTCGGCGGGCATCACGCTGACCACGGCGCTGGTGTCGCTCTTGACCGGCCGCCGCGTGCGCGCGGGGCTCGCCATGACCGGTGAGGTCAGCCTTTCGGGCCGGGTGCTGCCGGTCGGCGGCATCAAGGAGAAGGTCCTGGCCGCCCACCGGGCCGGGGTGCGGACCGTCGTCCTGCCGCGGCGTAACGAACGGAATTTGCTGGAGGACGTGCCGCGGGAGGTCCGCGACGCGATGACCTTCCATCTCGTCGAATCGGCGTTCGAGGCGGTGAATCTGGCTCTGGAGGAGTCGGCCAGCGTTCGAGCCCTGGCTTGACAGGGGGCCGGCGGGATTCGGTAAGATAGCCGGGTGACGCGCGCTCATTCCGTCCTGGTCACCGTGGCCGTCCTCGTGCTGCTCGCCGTCCCCGCCGGCGCCGAGACCTTCCGTTTCGTCGAGACCGACGGGACCGTCCACTTCACGAATACCCCCACGGATCCCCAGTATCAGCGGATGGGCTTCACCTCGGGCACCGAGCGCGGGTGGCTCCAGCTGCCCCTGCCTGACCTGGCCCCCTACGCTCGGGAGATCCGGGAAGCCGCCGAGCGTTACGGCGTGGAGGAGGCCTTGATCAAGGCCGTCATCCGCGTCGAGTCCGGATTCAACTCGCGCGCGGTGTCTCCGAAGGGCGCCAGGGGATTGATGCAGCTCATGCCGGGCACGGCCTCGATGCTCGGCGTCCGCAACTCGTTCGATCCGCGAGAGAACATCGACGGCGGCGTGCGCCACCTGCGCGGCCTGATCGATCGCTTCGGCAGCGATCTGAAGCTCGCGCTCGCCGCCTACAACGCTGGCGAGCAGGCGGTGGCGAACCACGGGGGCATCCCGCCGTTCCGGGAGACCCGCGACTACGTCACGCGGATCCTGGGTCTCTTCGCCCCCGCGCCGGCCGTCGCCGCCTCGCCAGCCCCCGAGCCGCCACAGTACACGTATCGCGTCGAGTCGCCGGACGGCACCGTCACGTACACCAACATTCCTCCGAAGGGAAAGCTCTAGGCCCGCCAGCGACGGTCGAGGCCACGATACTGGAGGGCCTCGGCGCAGTGCTCGGTGTTGATCCCGTCAGCGCCTTCCAGGTCCGCGATCGTGCGCGCGACTTTGAGGACGCGATCGTGGCCGCGCGCGGAAAGCCCGAGCCGGGTCATGGCGGCGGCGAGCAGCCGCTCGGCCTCGATGGGGACCGAGCAGAAGCGCCGGATCTGGCGGGCGTTCAGCTCGGCGTTCACGCGAATCTTCAGACCGCGTAAGCGCGCTCGCTGACGCTCGCGGGCCGCGTGCACGCGCCCTCGGACGGCCGCGGACGATTCCCCCGACGACGCGCCGAGTTCGGCGTGAGACAGCGCCGGCAGCTCCACGTGCAGATCGATCCGGTCGAGCAGTGGACGCGAGAGCCGCCCGAGATAACGGCTGCGCTCGGCCGCCGTGCACACGCAGAGGTCCAGCGAAGCGCAGCCCCGCCGGCACGGGTTGGCGGCGCCCACGAGCTGGAACCGCGCGGGAAAGTCCCCGACGCCGCTCGCGCGGGCGATCGTCACCCGCCCGTCCTCCAGCGGCTGGCGCAGCGATTCGAGCACGTGCTGCGGGAATTCCGGCAGCTCGTCGAGGAAGAGCACGCCCAGGTGGGCGAACGTCACCTCGCCCGGATGCGGAGGCCCGCCCCCGCCCACGAGACCCGGCGCGGAGATCGTGTGATGAGGCGCCCGAAACGGCCGGTGGCGGACGAGGGCAGCGCCGCCCGGCAGCAGTCCCGCCACGCTCCAGATCGTCGACACCTCGATCGCCTCGTCCGCGGTGAGCGCGGGCAGGATCGTGGTGAGCCGGCGCGCCAGCATGGTCTTGCCGCTGCCGGGCGGACCCACCAAAAGTAGGTTGTGGGCGCCGGCCGCCGCGATCTCCAGCGCACGCTTGGCGTGGAGCTGACCGCGCACGTCGAGGAAGTCGATCTCGTCGACTGCTGGCTCGGGGGCGGGGGGGGCCTCCGGCGGCGCCTCGTGGAGATCGCCGTTGAGCAGGCCGACGGCTTCGCCGAGCGTGAAGGCCCCGATCGCGCGCACCCCCTCGACGGCCGCCGCCTCGGCGCGATTGGCGGCCGGGACGAGCAGCGTGCGGATTCCGCGCTTGCGGCAGGCCAGGGTGACCGCGAGCGTCCCCCGCACGGGCTGGATCTGACCGTCGAGCGCCAGCTCGCCGACCACCGCGAACGGCTCGTCGTAAGGCTTGAGCGATCCGGTCGCGGCCAGGATGCCCAGGGCGATCGGCAGATCGAATGACGCGCCCTCCTTGCGCAGATCCGCGGGCGACAGGTTGACGGTGATTCGATCCGACGGGAAGCCGAACCCCGCGTTGCGGATGGCCGTCCGCACGCGCTCGCGGCTCTCGCGAACGGCGGAATCGGGCAGTCCGACCGTGGTGAACGCGGGCAGGCCGCTGGCGACGTCGACCTCCACGCGCACGAGGACGGCCTCGACACCGAGCAACGCGGCGGACAGCACCCGGGCCAGCACACGTCGATCTTCGGTGGCGGCGAGGCGGCGCGTCAATGTCACGGATCCGATACGGTGCGGCCCGGCCACCCGACGACGAGCCGCCCCGGCGGGTGGGTTGCGCGTGGCCGCGCCCGAACGGTAGAGTCCTGCCATCATGTCGCGCGATTTGCGGGCCGGTGACGGGACGGGGCCGCTGGCCCCCCTGCGCCCGGTGATCCTGATCGTCGACGACGATCCCGGCATCCGGGAGTCGTTCCGGCTGATCCTCGAGGAACGATACGAGCTGGTCGAGGCCGGCGACGGCCGCCAGGCGATCGAGATCGTGCGCACGAGCGAGGTCGACCTGGTCCTGCTCGACATCCGCCTGCCCGAGATGGACGGGATCGAGGTGCTCGAGCGGATCAAGGCGCTCGATGAGCAGGTGGAAGTCATCCTGGTCACCGCGGTCAAGACCGTGCGCACGGCGGTGGCCGCCATGAAGCTCGGCGCCTTCGACTACGTCACCAAGCCCTTCGAGGAAGACGACCTCCTGTCCGTGGTGCGCCGGGCCCTGGAGCGGCGCTCGCTCGAGCGCGAGGTGGTGTTCCTCCGGTCCGAGCTGGCCCGGCGCCACGACTTCGGCGAGATCGTGGGCAACCACCCGGAGATGCAGAAGCTCTTCCGCCTGATCGCGCAGGTGGCCCGCAACGCGACCACCGTGCTCATCACCGGCGAGAGCGGAACCGGCAAGGAGCTGGTGGCGCGGGCCATCCACCGGCAGAGCCCGCGCCGCGACAAGCCGTTCGTGCCCGTGAACCCCGCCGCGCTCTCGGAAACGCTGCTGGAGTCGGAGCTGTTCGGGCACGAGAAGGGCTCGTTCACGGGGGCGTTCCAGCGCAAGCTCGGCAAGCTCGAGATGGCCCAGGGCGGGACACTCTTCCTCGACGAGATCGGCACCCTCAAGGCCGAGCTGCAGAGCAAGCTCCTGCGCGTGCTCCAGGAGCGGGAGATCGAGCGGGTGGGGGGGACGCGGACGATCCGCATCGACGTGCGCATCATCGCCGCCACCAACGCCGACCTCAAGCACGCGGTGGCCACCCACGCCTTTCGGGAGGACCTCTACTACCGGCTCAACGTGATGCCGATCTCCGTGCCCCCCTTGCGCGACCGGCGCGACGACGTCCCCCTGCTCGTCGAGCACTTCATCCGCCGCTACAACGCCGAGATGAACAAGCACGTCGACGGGCTGTCGCCGGAAGCGATGACCGTGCTCCGCGAATACCCCTGGCCCGGCAACGTGCGGGAGCTGCAGAACATCATCGAGCGTCTGGTGGGCCTGGCGGAGGCGCCGGTGATCGGTGTCAACGACCTGCCCCTCGACGTGCTCCTCCCCGACAGCGCGGTGCGCCTGCGCCAGGCCGAGACCCTGCCGCTCCGACAGGCCACCGAGGAGTTCGAGAAGCAGATCGTCATGCGGGTGCTCGAGCGCGTCCGCTGGAATCGCAGCGAGGCCGCCCGCATCCTCGGCATCCATCGAAACTCGCTCAAGACCATGCTCACCCGCTGGGACCTCGGCAACCGCGCCGACGACTGAGACGCGCGGGCGCCCGCCGGCGCTTGCGGACGCCGTCGAACCCGTCTAAGCTCGCCCGCGCGCCGAGGGCGCGGCCTTCGCAGAAGGCCGGGGAGTGTGGCCAGGTGGTGCGGGAAGACACACATTGAACCAAAGTGGTGCAAGAACCCGAAACGAACGTGGTCACGGAAGGTTGGCCGCCCGTGACGTCTCGCCCGCCCCGACGCTGCACAGGTTCCGGTCGTCGCCGCGCTCCTGGTGGGCCGCCGCCCTCGTGAAAATCGTCCGAATTTGTACGTGTCTGTGCACGGCGCGATGTGGCCGCGCAGTTGCTCTGTTCTCGTCTCCGAACGTCAGTCAGGCCTGGCCTGAGGCGGGTCTGAACTATAGAGGGGAGACGAGTCATGGCACGGATCGCCGCCGCAGTCCTCATCGTGGTTTCATTCCTGATGCTGGCGCCCATCATCGAATCCGGGACGTCGGAGTCCACGCAGTTCTTCCAGGCCGTCGGAAACGCGGACGGCGGGGCCAGCTAGACCCCGCGCTCGCTTCGCCGAATCAGCGTCGGCCGGCCGGACAGGGGAGCGTGCGCTTCCCTGTCGGCCCGGCCGTCGCGTCCTGCGTTCTCGTCGTCGCCTGCGTCACCCCCGCCTTCTCCCAGTCCCCGGGCGGCACGTACCGCCGGCCCATCGGACACGAGCCTCAAGGACTCGACCCCGCCCGCATCGGCGACGTCTACGGGCGCTCGGTGACCCAGCAGCTGTTCGACGGTCTGGTGCACTTCGACTCCACGCTGATGATCGCGCCCGCGCTCGCGGAATTCTGGAAATCCTCCCGCGACGGCCTGACGTGGACGTTCACCCTGCGCAAGGGCGTCCGCTTCCACCACGGACGCGAGGTGACCGCCGACGATGTCGTCTATTCGCTCACTCGGCTCCTGGATCCTGCCGTCAAGTCGGGCGCGGCGGACCTCTTCCTGAACGTCCAGGGCGCCCGCGAGTTCCGGGAAGGGCGGGCGGCGACCGTCTCGGGATTGAAAGCGCTCGACCGGTTCACCGTGCAGGTCAGCCTGACCGAAGCCACCGTTCCCTTCGTGTCGGTGGTGGCCATCGGCCACGCGAAGGTGGTGCCGAAGGACGTCGTGAGCAAGGATCCGGAGGCCTTCGCGCGCAATCCGGTGGGGACCGGTCCCTTCAAGTTCGTGAAGTGGGAGCGGAACCGCGACATCGTCCTCGACGCCAACCCGACCTATTTCGGGGGCCGGCCCCGCCTGGCGCGGCTGGTCTTTCGCATCTTCCCCGGCGACCGCTGGGACAACTCCTACGACGAGTTCCAGAAGGGCCAGCTCGAGGACACCGTGCCGCCGAGTCAGGGATATGTGGACGTCATCCAGGATCGGCGCTGGAACTACGTCAAGCGCCCGATGAGCAGCCTCCGCTTCTACGGATTCAACACGCGCAGCAAGCCCCTGGACGACCGCCGCGTCCGGCTCGCCCTCTTGCACGCGATCGACCGCGAGGGCCTCGTCCACGACGTGCATCTCGGCCGGTACACCGCGGCGCGGGGCATCCTGCCGCCCGGCATTCTCGCCTTCAATCCGAAGCTGAACGCGCCGGACTATCGACCCGCCCGCGCCCGTGAGCTCCTGGCGCAAGCGGGCTATCCGGGCGGACGGGGGCTCCCGACGATTCAAATCACGTCGGGCGCCAGTGCGGACGCCGTCGTGCGCGAGCTGGATTACATCCGCCGGGCGCTGGCCGCCATCGGCGTCAAGGTCGAGGTGGCCTACGTCACCGACTGGCCCCTGTTTTCCAAGATGCTCGCGGAGCGGCGGCTCCAGATCTTCCTGTACGCGTGGTACGCCGACGTCCCGGATCCCGATAACTTCCTGGCCAAGCTCTTTCAGTCGAAGAGCGCGCGCAACCTGTTCGCCTACGAGAATCCCCGGGTCGACGCGCTGCTGGCCTCGGCCCAGAGCGAGACGGATCCCCAGCGTCGGGTGGAGGCGTATCGGCGGGCCGAAGAGCTGATCCTCGACGACGCGCCGCTGATTCCGCTCCTGCACCACACCTACGAACGGCTCTTTCAGCCCTACGTGCGCGGCATCGAGGTCAACGGGCTCGGCGACCCCTATCTCGATCTGCGAAAGATCTGGCTCGATCCTCCGCGATGACCTTCCCGTTCCGATCGCTGCGCACCCGGCTGCTGGTGGGGACGGTCTTCGTCATCGTGCTGGTCATGACGGCGGTGGTGGCCATGGTCGAGCACCGCCAGCGGGCCGCGATCATCGGAGAAGTCGAGCGGCGAGGCGAGAGCCTCGCCCAGAGCCTGGCCACCATGTCGTACGGCCCCTTGCTGCTCTACAACTTCACCGCGCTCGAGCAGAACGCCACCCGCGTCGCCGCCGGCGCCGACGTCGTCTACGCGGTCATTCTCGACGCCGAGGGTCGGGTGGCCGCGCACAGCCGGCATCCCGAGCTCGTGAGCCAGCCGCTCGAGTCGGCGGTCGACCGCAGGGCGGCCGCGGCCGCCGCGCCGCTCACTCAGGCCACGGTGTTCGGCGAGCACCGCGAGGCGATCTACGACTTCGCGGTGCCCGTGCAGATCGACCGCCAGAAGTGGGGCACCGTGCGCGTCGGGTTGTCGAAGCGGCGGATGGAAGCGGAGATCTGGCAGACCCGGAGAGAGCTGAGCGCGTTGACCGTGCTCATCCTGGCCGTCGGTGGCCTGGTCGCGGCGGTGGTCGCCGGACGCATCGTGCGGCCGGTGCGGCAGCTGGCCGAAGGAGCCGACGCGGTGTCGCGCGGAGAGCTGGAGCAGCGCATCGAGCCCTCGACCATCGACGAGATCGGCCGGCTCGCCGAGGCGTTCAACCACATGACCGCGCAGCTCCTCCACCAGCGCACGGCCCTGGAGGACGCCAACACCGAGCTGTCGCGGCGATTCCGCGAGCTGGCGGACCTCAAGAGCTACACGGACAGCATCCTCAGCTCGCTGACTACCGCCGTCGTCACCATCGATCTCGAGGGCCGGGTGGTGATGCTGAATCCGGCCGCCGAGCTGCTGACCGGATTCTTCGCGGGCGAAGCGGTCACCCGCTATTGCACCGAGGTTTTCGCCAGCACCGGGGAGATCGCCGACGTGTTGATGGAGACCCTCACCAGCCACAGCCCCATCGCCGGCATCGCGCTGACCCTGACCCGACGCAACGGCGTGACCATCCCCATCGAGCTGAGCACGGCCCCCCTCAAGGGCAGCGACGGCAAGGACCTCGGCGTGGTCGGGGTCTTCCGCGACCTCAGCGCGGTGCGCGCCCTGGAGGACCGGCTCCAGCGCTCCGACCGCCTGGCCGCGCTCGGCACCCTGGCCGCCGCGCTCGGCCACGAGATCAAGAACCCGCTGACCTCGATCCTGACCTTCAGCCGGCACCTGTCGCGCCGGTACGCCGACGAGGGCTTTCGCGAGAAGTTCCAGAAGGTCGTCCCCCGCGAGCTGGAGCGGATCAACGAGATCGTCGAGCGACTGATGGAGCTGGCACGTCCCCCGCGGCTGCATGTTGCGACGGTTCAGCTCCCGGCCCTGCTCGACGGCGTCCTCGATCTGTACGGGAACGAGATCGAGGCCAAGCGGACGAGCGTCACCCGCGAATACGCGCGCGACATCCCTCCGATCCAGGGGGACGAGAATGCGCTCTATCGCGTGATCGTCAACCTGGTGGCCAACGCGCTGGAGGCCATGGCGCCGGGAGGACGTCTGATCCTGCGGCTCGCCTGGGCGGAAGGCCCGCGGCGCTTGGGCCACCACCGTCGCGTCCAGATCGAGATCGAGGACACCGGGCCTGGTATCGCGGCCCGCGAACGAGATCAGATCTTCAATCCCTTCTACACGACCAAAGAGGGCGGGACCGGTCTTGGGTTGGCCATCGCCCACAAGATCGTCGAAGAGCACGGCGGCACCGTCGACGTCGCCAGCACGCCGGGCGTGGGGACGACGTTCTGCATCGTGCTGCCGGTGATTCCCGACGACGCCCCACCGGAGAACCGACTACCGGGTTAGCTGGTGACCGCTTCGCGGACGGCGGCGTCGAGCTCGTCGGGGAGGACGGGCTTGTACAGGCAGCGGCTGACCCCGAGGTCGTACATGCGCGACATCTCGTCCTCGCGAAGACCCCAACCCGTCACGAACATGATCGTGACGCTCGGATCCGCGGCGCGCAGACGCTCGGCCGCCTCCCAGCCGTTCATGCCGGCCATGCCGAGGTTGCAGATGACGACGTCGAAGCGGTCCGGCCGGAATTCCGCGAGCGCGGCCCGCCCGCCGGGAACCGGCGTGACCGTGTGCCCCATGCGCGTGAGCAGCTCGGCCAGGGCCTCGCGGACCTTGACCTCGTCGTCCACGAGGAGGACGCGGGCGACGGGGCGGGCGTCGGACCGCTCGGGAGTCGGCACCTTGGGGGCCACCGGGGCGGCGCCGGCGAAGGAGAGCGTGAACGTCGCTCCCTCGCCGGGCCGGCTCTCCACCGTGATCTCGCCGCCGTGCCGCTTGACGATCGAGTAGACCATTGCGAGACCGAGGCCCGATCCGCTCTCGCCCTTGGTCGAGAAGAACGGCTCGAAGATCCGGCGCTGCGCGGCCTCCGACATGCCGATGCCGGTGTCGCGGACGCGGATGATCGCGCCGTCGTCGGCCCCGCGCTCGGTCGTGATGGTGAGGGTGCCGCCTTCCGTCATCGCGTCCATGGCGTTGAGGATGAGGTTGGTCATCACCTCGGTGAGCGCGGCCGGCCGCCCGCTGATGGTGGGCACGTCGCCGAGGTCGAGCGAGAGGTGCAGGGGATGGCGGCCCCGCGCGTGATTCTCGTCCCAGCGCGGTCGTGTGATGGCGACCGCATCGTTCACGATCCGGTTGGCGTCGACCGGCACGAACTGCTCCTCCGGCCGCAGCCGCGCGAACTGCTGGATGCGCCGCACCGTCTCGGCGCCGTCGATCGCGGCGGCCTCCACCACGCCCAGGGAGCGCGTCACGTATTCCACGTTTCCCGGACTCTGCTTCATCAGCTGGGTGTAGCCGAGGATCGCCTGGAGGAGGTTGTTGAAGTCGTGCGCGATCCCGCCCGCGAGCTGACCGAGCGCGGCGAGCTTCTCCGACTGGTGGAGCTGCTGCTCGTGGCGGCGCTGGGCGGTGATGTCGCGGAGGATGGCGATGAGGCGGCCGCCGCTGGTGGACAGCGTGACCGCGAGGGTCGCCCCCGCGCTCGGCCCTGACACCGCCGTCGTCTCGAACGCCCACAGCGAGCCGCCGGAATCGAGCCGCCGCTTGGCGTCCTCGTAGCTGCCCGCCTCCAGCACCTCGCCGATGGAGCGCCCGGACGCCTCGGCACCGCTGAGCCCGAAGATGCGCTCGGCCGCCGGGTTCCAGCCCTCGATGCGATCGGTGGCGGCGTCGACCGAGACGATGGCGTCGCCCGCGGAGGCGATGAGCTGCTCGAGCGAGCGCTTGGTGTCCGCGATCTGCCCGTAGAGACGGGCGTTGCGGAACGCGATGGCGAGGTACTCGGACAGCATCTCGAGCAGCTCGCTCTCCCGGGGGTCGATGACGCGCCCGGAGGCGCGGGTGTCGACGACCAGGGTGCCGAGGCTGCCCTCCGCGTCGCGAATTTCGAACATCACGACCCGGTCCGGCAGCGGAGCCGACGGAGGAGCGTCGGCGCTGATGCTCACGTGGTCGTAGCCGAGCGCGGTGCGCAGCTGCTCGGTGACGGCGGCGGCGAGGGTGGCCGCGTCCAGCTGCCCGACGAACGCGCGCGACATCTCCCGCAGGATCGAAAGCTGCGTCACCCGCAACGACTGCTCGGCGGCCTCGCGCCGGGCGGCCTCTTCGAGCTGGACGGTCTTGGCGCTCAGCGCGCGCATCTCGGCGACCAGCCGGGACACCGCGCTGCGCGCGCCGACCTCGTGCTGGCGCCGCTGGAGCGCGCGGCGGACGACGTCCTCGAGGTCCTGGCGGGAGAAGGGCTTGATGAGGTACTCGAACGCGCCGTGGGTCAGCGCCTGCTTGACGGTCTCCAGGGACGCGTAGGCGGTGATCATCACGACCTCCACCGAGGCGTCGCTCTCCTTCAGCCGGCGCAGGACGTCGAGCCCGTTCATCCCCGGCATCTTGATGTCGAGGATGACCAGATCGGGGCGGTAGCGCGGTAGCTCGGCGAGGGCGGCCGGACCGCTGGCCGCGGTGCGGATGTCGTAGGCCGACTTCAGCAGCATCCGAAGGGATTCGCGAGGGCCGAGGTCGTCGTCGACGACGAGGATGCGGGAGCGGGTGGCGCGCGGGTCGTCGGTCATAGGGCGGGGGGCAGCCGCAGCACGAACGACACGTCGTGCTGGCCGTGCCGCACCTCCAGGCGGCCGCCGAGGGCCTCCACGATGCGCTGGCTGACCGCGGGACCGATGTCGATGAGGCTTTCCTGGACCATCCGGACGGGATCGAAGAGGCAATCGACCTGGGAGACGGGCACCGCGGCGGTGCGCGACCCGATGACGATCCGCACGTCGTCGGCCCCGTCGGCCGTCTGTCGCTTCACCGACAGCGAGACGGCCGGACGCTCGGGCGAATGGTGGACCAGGTACCACACGAGATAGGCGAGGGCCTTGCGCAACTGGCCGGGGTCCACCTTGACGCGAACCGGAGCGGGATCGCCGCTGACGTTGACCTCGACGGCCGGGCGGGAGGCGTCCTCGCCCGCTTGTACGCCCACCACCACTTCCTCCACGACGCTGTGCAGGTCGACGGTGCTGAAGTTCAGCTCGGCCTGGGTCACCAGCCCCGTCAGTTTCTCGAAGGCCTGCACCAGCCGCCGCACGTCCCGTCCCACCACCGCCGAGAAGTGGCGCCGGAACTCGGGATCGTCGAACCGTTCGCCGATCAATTCCATGAACGTGTTGATCGACACCAGCGGGTTCTTCACCTCGTCGGCCACGCGCGCGATCACGCGGGTGAGCAGCTCGAACTGCTCGGCCTCCCGCTTCTGGGCCGCCAGCTCCTTCTGCGCGGTGCGGTCCTCGAAGACGAGCACGGCGCCCGCCGCGTCGTCACCGCGCACCGGATAGGTGGAGACCTCCAGCCAGAGACCGCGCCGGGCCAGGCGGATCTCGGCGTGGGGCCGAGCCTGCCCGGACGTGAGCGTCTCGTAGAGCATGTCGCCCAGCGGAGACGGCAGGACACGCAGGTCCTGGCCGACGACGGCGCTGGCATCCAGCTCGAGGATCTCGGCCCCGCGGCGATTGAGCGTGATCACGCGCTCGTCGGCGCCGATCGTCACCACGCCGCTCGACATGGACTCGAGGATGCGCTCCTTGAACTCGCTGGCCCGCTGCAGCCGGTGATGGAGGCTGATGGCGTGCAGCGTCGGCGCCAGGTGCGTCGCGAGGTCGAACAGCGTTTCCACTTCATGGTTGGCGTAGACGCTGCGCACGACGGGCGGGCCGACCACCAGCACCGCCACCAGCTCGCCGGCGGCCATCAGCGGCACCGCCATGGCCCCTTGCAGGAGGGCGACTTCGCGCGCGACCTGGGGATCGTCGAGGTCGCTCACGCGGGCCGGCCGCCCTTCCATGGTCAGCCAATGGCAGAGACCGCCATCGGCCGGGAGCCGGATCGACGAGGCGATCTGCGGGGTCAGGCCTCGATGCACCCGCACCCGAAACGCCCGCCCCTCGGCGTCCGGCAGCAGAAGCGCCAGGCGCGCCGGACGCAGCAGCTCGACCACCGCATCGGTGAAGGTCTCGAGGGTCCGGGGCAGATCGAGGGCGGCCGTGAACACGCGCGTGAACTCGCGCACCAGTTTCATCGAATCCCTCGGCTCCTCGGGCCTCGCGAGTTCGGACTCGGAGTCGCGCGAGCGGAGACGAACCCGGTCCAGTTCGCGGGCGAGGTTGCGCCGTTCGAAGAGGTGTCGAAGGGTGGCCTTGAGCTCGCGGTCGTGGACGTCGTGGCGGATGACGAAGTCCGCGTCCTCGGCCTCGTCCTGATCGACCACCACGGCGACCAGGAGCGTGCGCGGCGACGCGCTGCGGGCCCTCTCGGCAAATCCCGAAAACGCCGTCGCCCGTCCGTTGACCGGACGCACGGCGATGTCGATGTCCACCATCCGCAGCTGCCGGATGGCCTCGACGTCGGTGGAGGCGACGAAGAGCGAGACGTCCTCCAGCGTCGCTTCGAATCGGCGCTGCAAGGCATCGTCGGGGGTGACGAGGAGCACGGTCATCATTCGGTCACCGCAACGCTATGACCCGCTGTGGGTGGTCCACCAGTCAGCTCGTCTCATCATGTGATGGGCGATCCTCACGGTCGGAACCAGTTGAACCTTCGAGAAACTCGGTGCCGGTATTCTACCTGGAAGGGCCTGAAAGAAGAGGAAAAAGCCGCGTTCTCGGCGGGGCAAGCGTTGCCTCGAGCCCCCGCTCGCGACCGACGGCCCGAGTTCGCGGACGTCCCCGCGCGGGCGGCCGGACCCTCGTCAACGCCCCAACCTCCCGTGAATACGGGCGTTTCCCAGGGTCGCGGGCGCGGGACGGAGGCCGATTTCGCTGAGCACTATCGGCGACAACAGTTGGGCTTTGCGTGGGTCCGGTGCTACGGTATCGAGATCAGTTCTACGGAAGTTGGAGGACCGCTTGGGACGTCGTCGTCGGGTCGTCATCACCGGCCTCGGAGTGGTCGCGCCGAACGGCATCGGGAAGAAGACCTTCTGGGAAAACCTGATGGCCGGCAAGTCGGCCGTGAACCACATCACCGCCTTCGATCCGGCGCCCTATCCGTGCAAGATCGCGGCGGAGGTCCGCGACTTCAAGCCGACCGATTTCATCGCCGCCAAGAAAGCCCGGCAGATGGGTCGCTTCTCTCAGTTCGCGGTGGCCGCGACGCGGCTGTCGCTGGACGACGCCCACCTGACCATCACGCCCGCGCTGTCGCCCAAGGTCGCGGTGTGCTACGGGAGCTCCGGGGGCGGTGACGTGTTCGAGTCCGCCGCCATGCGCCTGCTCGAGGACGGTCCCACGGGAGTGGCGCCGTGGTCCGCGCTCGAGTATCCGCCCCACACCCCGTCGAGTTACGTGTCGATCGAATTCAACATCACCGGACGGTCGCTGTCGATGACCTCCAATTGCTGCACGGGCCTCGACGTCCTCTACCTCGGCTATTCCCAGATCGTGTCGGGCGATGCCCGCGTCGCGGTGGCGGGGGCCTGTGAGGCGCCCCTGTCACCGGTGGCCTTCGCCACGTTCTGCGCGCTCGGCTCGCTCAGCACGCGTGAGTGTCCCCCGAAGGAAGCGTCACGGCCGTACGACTTGTTGAGAGACGGTCTGGTGATCGGGGAGGGGGCCGCGACGCTCGTCCTCGAGGAGCTCGAGTTCGCCCTCTCCCGAGGGGCCCACATCTACGCCGAGGTGTGCGGGTACGGGTCGGCCAGCGAAGCCGTCGGGATGCGCAAGGGCGATCTCACCGGTACCGTCATGGCGCACGCGCTGTCGCAGGCGATCAGCAGCGCCGAGCTGACGCCGTCGGACGTCGACCACGTGAACGCGCACGGCAGCTCCCTTCGCGATTTCGACATCTGCGACTCCAATGCCTTCAAGCTGGCCCTGGGACCGCGAGCCTACTCGGTCCCGATCTCGTCGATCAAATCGATGATCGGTCAGCCGTTTTCGGCCGCGGGCGCCCTGCAAACCGCGGCGGCCTGCCTGTCGATCGAGCACGACCGGATTCCTCCCACCATCAATCAGGACGTCCCCGATCCGAGCTGCGATCTCGACTACGTGCCCAACGTGTCGCGCGCCGCCCGCGTCCGCAACGTTTTGATCAACGGGCACAGCTTCGGCGGCAGTGTCGCGGCCCTGCTGATTCGTCGCTACGCAGGGGATCGCCGCTGATGGTCGTGGGCTGGCAACAGTTCGGGCTGCTGGTCCTGTGTCTCGCCAACATCAGTCTCGGGCTCCTCGTGATCAGCCGCGACCCGAAGGCGGCCACCAATCGCCTGTTCCTGTGCGTGGTGCTGGCCGTCGCGGGCTGGCTCAGCTTCATCTCCGTGGCCCTCTCGGCGACCGACCTTCAGACGACCGTTTCCTTCGGCCGGCTGGGCTTTGCCTTCGTCACCCCCATCCCCTTCACCCTGATCTGTCTCTTTCAGACCTTCCGGGGCCCCTCGGGACCCCGGCGCCGGACGCTCGTGCTCGAGGCGATCGTGTGCGGCGTCTTCGTGGTGCTGTCCATGTCTCCCTGGGTGGTGGCCGGCGCCACCTTTCGCGAGGGGAAGCCGAACTTCCTCTACGGCCCCGTTCACCTCGTGCTGGGGGGCTATCTCGTCGCGTGCCTGCTGCTCGCCATCGGCGCCCTGTGGAGCGTGCTGAGGACCGCCGCCGGCGTCCGCCGGGTTCAGCTCCAGCACCTGGGTCTGGGCATCTTCCTGGGGGGATTCGGGATCGTGATGACGAATCTCCTCATTCCGGTCCTGTGGGGCACCTCGCGCTACAGCGTCTTCGGCCCCTATTTCACCCTCATCTTCGTCTCCTTCGCCGCCCACGCCATCATCCGGCATCGGCTGATGGAGGTGCGGTTCGTCGTCCGCAAGAGCGTGGTCTACGTGTCCGCGCTGGCCGTGTCCTCCCTCGTGTTCCTCACCGCGGCCGCCTTCACCCGATGGGTGACCGGCGCCGGGGCTTCGATGTCGTTGACCGCCGACGTCGCCATCGCCCTGATGGTCTCGATCCTCTTCCAGCCGCTGAAGCAGTTCATCAACGATTCCTTCAACCGCTACCTCTACCGGGAGCCCTACAACTATCAGCGCACCATGCGCGAGGCCACGCGCCGGCTCAGCACGATTCTCGATCTGCGATCGCTGCTGGACTTCCTGGTCGAGGTCGTCGACAAGACGCTGCGGGCGGAGACGGTCGCCGTCTACGTGCCGGGGGACAACCGCAAGGACTTCGTGCTCAGCCCCATCACCAAATCGCACGCCCCCAGCGTTCCCGAGGGCGCCCCGCTCGCGGCGGGCTCCGCGCTGCTGACCTTTCTCCGGACCGAGCGCCGGCTCTTCGTGCTGGAAGAGCCACCGCGGAACTATCCTCGCGAGGCCGCCCGCGCGGTGGCCGCCGAGCTCGACCGGATCGGTGGCCAGGTGGCGTTTCCCCTCGTCGACGGGGACGCGCTCTCGGGCATCCTGGTGGTCGGTCGCAAATTGTCGGGCGACCCCTACCACCTGGACGACGTCGACTTGATCTCGACCATCGTGGGACAGGCCGCGGTCGCCATGCGCAACGCCAACCTGTACCGCGAGATCGTGCTCGCCAACGAGCGGATCGAAAACATTCTGGAGACGATGGAGAGCGGCGTCATCGCGGTCACCGCCGACGAGATCGTCACCATGTTCAACTCGGCGGCCCAGCGGATCACCGGGCTGGAGGCCAGTGACGTCAAGGGGCGGCCCCTCGACGCCCTGCCCCCGAGCGTGGCCGAACCGATCCGCGAGACGCTCCGCGACCTCTGCCCCCGGCTCCAGATCGAGACGGCGGTGAAGAACGGCGCCCGCGGCCTCATCCCGCTCCTCTACTCCACGTCGACCATGAAGGATCGGTCGGGGTTCGTGTTCGGGGTGGTCGGGGTGTTCAGCGATGTGTCACGGCTGCGCGAGCTGGAGGAGGGCAAGCGCCGGAGCGAGCGGCTGGCCTCGATCGGCGCCCTCGCGGCCGGCATGGCGCACGAGATCAAGAACCCGCTGGTGGCCATCCGGACCTTCGCCGAGCTGCTGCCGGAACGGTTCAGCGACGACGACTTCCGTAACGAGTTCTCGCAGATCGTCGTGCAGGAGGTCGAGCGCATCGGCGAGCTGTTGGGCCGTCTCCGCGGCCTCACGAGCCCGCAGCCGCAACAGGTCGTCTCCATCTATCTCCGCGAGCTGGTGGAGGAGACGCTGGGCCTCCTGCGGGGACAGCTCGAGCAGACGAACATTGGGGTGCAGGTGGCCTACGACGAAGACTCGACGGTGGTCGACGGCGATCGCGGCCAGCTCAAGCAGCTGCTGCTCAACGTCTTCCTCAACGCCATCGAAGCCATGCCGGACGGCGGACGTCTGGCCGTCACCCTCCGTCCCGCGGAGGGTGACGGTGAGCAGTGGATGGTGCTGAGGGTCGACGACACGGGCGCGGGAATTCCCGATGCGTTCCTGGAGAAGATCTTCGATCCCTTCGTGACCACCAAGGAGCAGGGCTCGGGCCTCGGGCTCTCGATCTGCCGTGGCATCATCGAAGCCCATCGAGGATTGATCACGGCCGTGAACAATCCCGACGGGCGCGGCGCCACCGTCACCATCCACTTGCCGGTGGCCTCCGCCGAGCCCCCGGCGGTGTGGACCGCGGCCTGACAACCCGCTAGCGGTTGAGCGCTCTCCGCCAGACGCCCAGCAAGCCCTGAGGCATGAAGATGACCATCAGCGTGAAGATCACGCCGACCGGGATCAGGTAGTACTCGTAGAACACCCGCGAGAAGACTTCCTTCATCAGCAGGAAGACGGCGGCGCCGGCCACCGGCCCGACCAGCGTGCCCATGCCGCCCATCACGTTGAAGATGACGGTCTCGCCCGAGATCAGGAACAGCACGAAGTCCGGCGCGGCGAACTTGTTCTGGACCGCGTAGAGCACGCCGGCCAGTCCCGCGAAGATCCCCGACAGCATCACCGAGACGATCTTGTAGCGCTCGACGTGGTACCCGATGGCCCGCGTGCGCGGCTCGTTCTCACGGATCGACTGCAGCACCATGCCGAAGGGCGACTGGGTGATGCGCCGGAGGAACAGATACGACCCGGCCACCACGGCCAGCACGAACCAGTGCAGGCCGTTTTGCGAGAACCGCAGGGACAGGAGGCCGGGGATCTCGAACGGCGGCTGGCGGAAGGTCAGCCCGTTCTCGCCGCCGGTGACGTCGGTCCAGGTGAAGATGATCACGTAGAAGATCTGCGAGAACACCAGCGTGGTGATCGAGAAGTAGATGTCGCGCAGGCGCGTGGAGAAGTACGCCACGAACACCGCGACGATGGCCGCCGCCACCAGGCCGGCCGCCATGGCCGCCCACAGCTTGGGGGTGACGGCCCACAGGGAAGCCAGCGCGCCGCCCCGCGGCGCCCACAGCAGGGCGGCGGCGGTGCCGTACATGCCGAGCCCGAAGAACGCGGAGTGGCCGAACGAGACCATGCCCGTGTAGCCGATCAGGAGATCGGAGGACATGGCGAGCAGACCCCAGATCAGGATCTCGGTGGCGAAGCGCTGCCAGAACTCGGGCAGGACCATCGGCGCCGCGGCGAGCGCGCCCACGACGAGCGCGAAGCCGATCCAGTACGCCGGGCTCGGCCCGTCGGCCGCTCGGCGGCTGACGAGGTCGCCGACGCGTCCGGCCGGTGACGGGGCGAGCGTGCTCATTTCGGGGTGGGCACGAACAGGCCGGTGGGACGGAACAGCAGGGTCAGGATCAGGGCCACGAAGGACACGATGATGGCCTGGGCCGGACTGACCCAGATGGACGCCAGCGACTCCAGCAGGCTCACGAAGATGGACGCCAGGATCGAGCCGGCCAGGTTGCCCATGCCGCCGACCACCACCACCACGAAGGCCTTGAGCGTGAAGTCGAAGCCCATCGCGTGGTTGATGCCGACCGTGGGACCGAAGAGGACGCCGCTGGCCGCGGCCATGGCCGCCCCGATCGCGAACACGACCGTGTGAACCCACGGGACGGGGATGCCCATGGCTTCCGCCATCACCCGGTCCTGCGTGGTGGCCCGGATCCAGATGCCGTGCTTGCCGTACTTCAAGAACAGGTAGAGCGCGCCGATGATCGCCGCCGAGAGCAGGGCGATCAGGATGCGGTACCAGGGGTACTCCACGTAGAACAACTTGAAGTGGCCGGTGATGGGCTCGGTGAGCTTGCGGGGGACGGGTCCGTACTGCCAGAGCGCGTAGTTCTGGATGACCAGCGACAGGCCAAAGGTGGCCAGGATCGTGGTCAGCGGATCCCGCCCGACCAGCGGGCGCAGGGCGGTGACCTGGAGGATGGCGCCGAGGCCCGCCATCCCCAGCACCGCGCCGGCGAGGGCGAGCCAGAAGTTGCCGGTGGTGAGGTACGCCGTGGTGCCCATGTAGGCGCCCAGCATGAAAAGGTCGCCATGGGCGAAGTTGACGATGTCCATGATCCCGAAGATCAGGGTCAACCCCGACGCCACCAGCGCCAGGATCATGCCGTTGACGAGCCCGTTGACGATCTGGACGAGGATCTGGTCGAAAGGCATGCTCACACTCCCAGGTACTGGTGGATGACCGCCTGGTCCGCGCGCAGCTCGGCGGCGGACGCGTGGTGGCGCACCACGCCCTTCTCCATGATGTAGACGCGGTCGGAGACGCCGAGGGTGAGCGGCACGTTCTGCTCGACGAGCAGGATGGCCACGCCCTCTCCGTGCAGCACCTCGACGATCTCGCGGATCTGCCCGACCATGCGGGGCATCAGGCCCTCGGTCGGCTCGTCGAGCAGGATGATCCGGGGCTCCAGCATCATGGCGCGCGCGATGGCGAGCATCTGCTGCTCGCCGCCCGAGAGCGTGCCGCCCGCCTGGTTGCGCCGCTCGCGCAGGATCGGAAAGCTCGCGTACACCTTGTCGAGCAACGCCTGGCGTCGCTCGGATGAGACCTCGGGGCGGTCGAGCCCGGTGCGCAGGTTTTCCGTCACCGACAGCAGGCGGAAGATGCGGCGGTCCTCGGGCACGTAGGCCAGGCCCATGCGGGCGAGCCGGTACGGCGCCAGCCGCGCGACGTCGCGGCCCTCGAAGACGATGCGCCCTTCCGAGGGATGGACGAGCCCCATGATGGTCTTGAGCGTCGTCGACTTGCCCACACCGTTGCGTCCGAGCAGGCCGACCACCTCGCCCGGGCGGACTTCCAGCGACACGCCGTGCAGGATGTGCGACTTGCCGTAGAAGGTGTGGACGTTGTCGAGGGTCAGCATCAGGTCTTGAGGTAGACCTCCTGCACCCGCGGGTTGGCCTGGATCGCCGCCGGCGCCCCCTCGGCGAGCACCTCGCCGTAGTGCAGCACGGTGATGGTGTGGGCCAGGCCCATCACCACCTCCATGTCGTGCTCGACGATCAGGATGGTGAGGTCGGCGGCGATGCGCCGGATCAGCTCCACGGTGGCGTGGGTCTCGGTGACGCTCATGCCCGCCGTCGGCTCGTCGAGGCAGAGGAGCTTGGGCTCGGTGGCGAGCGCGATGCCGATCTCGAGGTTGCGCTGCTCGCCGTGCGAGAGGTTGGCCGCCAGCTCCGCGTCCTTGTCGGCCAGGCCCACGCTGTCCAGCACCGCGCGCGCACGCTCGATGACGTCACGGTAGACGCGGTGGTGACGGAAGAGGGCCCAGGAGTGATGGCGCGACTGCACGGCGATGCGCACGTTCTCGAGCACGGTGGCCCCGGGCAGGATGTTGGTGATCTGGTACGAGCGCGCGATCGACTTCTGCGAGATCAGGTGCGGCGGCAGGCCCGTGATGTCCTCACCGTCGAAGACGATGCGTCCGCTCGTCGGGCTGAGCACGCCGGTCAGGCAGTTGAAGAACGTCGATTTACCGGCACCGTTGGGACCGATCACCGCCCGGATCTCGCCGCGGGACACGGTGACGGAGACGTTGTTGAGCGCGGCCAGCCCTCCGAACCGCATCGAGAGACCCTCGGTGCGCAGGATCGCCGCGGTGCCGGCCGACGGGCCCCGGCCGTTTCCGGCCGGGGCCGTCGAAGGTGACGCGGCTGTCACGCCGCGGGGAACGAGCAGGCGGGCGGGACGACCGTCTTTTCTCGGGCGACGACTTCGAGGAGGCGATGCTTGCCGTCCTTGATGTCGAAGATGAACTGCCGCAGGAAGGCCTGGTGATCCTCCCGGCGCAGCACCTTGTCGCCCTGGGGGAAGTCGTCGCCTTCCTTGACCTCCATCCCTTCGAGCGCCTCGACGAGCTTGAGCGATTCCTTCCGCCAGTCCTCCAGGCTCTGCTTGTCGGTGCGGCCGCGGAAGCCGGACTTCTGGATGGCGAGCTTCATGAAGTTCATCGCCTCGAAGTTCGACTGCACGTAGCGGTCGGGGTCCGGCCCGTCCGGGTCCATCTTCTTGAGCAGGACCTTCGATTCTTCGAAGAACTTCTTGTGGGCCGGGGTGTCCATCGGCTTGGTGAGCACGGGAATGTAGCGGTTGATGCCGGTGAACCCCTCGACCTTCTGGCCGAGCGCCTTGAGATGCGTCGACTCGGCCACCGCGCCGTCGCCCGCGTACTTCGCCTTCTTGAGCAGGCCGAGGTCGTACGCCTGGGTCGTGAACGTGACCGCGTTGGCGCCGAACATGATGGCGAAGAGCCCGTCGAAGCTCCCGGTGATCTTCGAGATGAACGCGGTCATGTCGGCGGTGCCGAGCGGGATGCCCGTGCCGCCGACGATCTCACCGCCGGCCTTCTTGATCTGCTCGACGTAGGCGTCGCGCGTCGACTGGCCCCAGGCGTAGTCGAGGTACACGATGTGCCACTTCTTCGCCATCTTCACCAGATGGGGCGCGAAGGCCACGGCCTGCGACGGCGCGTAGTCGAAGGTGCGGAACACGTACTTGCTGCACTTCGAGGTGGTGATCGTGGTGTCCAGGCACACGCCGATCATCCAGACCGTCTTGTGATCCTCGAACACCGGCATGCAGGCGAGGCAGACGTTCGAGAGATACCCGCCCTCGCCGACGTCCACCTTGTCCTCGACCACGAGCTTCTCGGCCTTGCGGCGCCCGACGTCGGGCTTCGACTCGTAGTCGGCCACGACCAGCTCGACGGGCCGGCCGTTGATGCCGCCGGCCTTGTTCATGCGGTCCGCCGCGAGCTGCGTGCCGACCAGCGCCGTCTTCCCTCCCGCGGCGCCCACGCCCGTCAGCGGCTGGAGCACGCCGATCTTGTAGGGCCTGGCCTGACCGAAGGCCTCGCGCCACGGCGCCGGCACCAGGATCGTGGCGCCGAGCGCGCCCGCGGCCGTCGCCGACAGCCCGAGGAACCGGCGCCGCGTCGTCTTGCCGCTCCACCACATGTCTTTCGCCCACGGCTCGTCGTGCCATCGCTCGATCATCGGAGAACCTCCTCGTTTGCTCGCTGGGAACACCTCTCGGGAAAAACTGCTCCTATCTACACGAAAAACCGGTATTGCGCAACGGCGGGTCCTTCCGGATTTGTTTTGTTGACTGGGGGCCCGCCGACGCGCCAGTGTAGCGGCGCGTGCCGAATCGAGGACCCGCGCTGCTCCTGCTGATCCTCGCCATTGCCTCCGGCGTCGCCTCTCTCGTCTATCAGATCGTCTGGATGCGCCGGCTCGTGCTCGTTTTCGGGAGCGCCACGCTGGCGACCAGCACGGTCCTCGCGGTATTCCTGGGCGGGCTGGCCGTCGGGGCCTGGCTGTGGGGCCGCGTCGCCGACCGTCATGCCGGACGGGCGCTGACGATCTACGGACTCGTCGAAACGGCGATCGGTCTGTACGCGCTGGCGAGTCCATGGGCGTTTCGGGGAATGGAGCGGGTCTATCTCGCTCTCTATCCCGGACTCGAGAGCCGGCCCGGGTGGTACGCGGGCGTTCAGTTCATGCTGAGCGCGCTCGTCATCCTGCCGCCCGCGGCGTTGATGGGTGGCACCCTGCCCCTGCTCGCGCGACGGGTGACGGTCGGGGTGGACCACGTGCAGGGCGTCGCCGCCCTCTACGGTTGGAACACGATGGGCGCCGCCGCCGGAGCCGCGCTCGCGACGTACGCGTTGCTGCCGTGGCTGGGGCTCACCGCCGCGATCACCACCGCGGCCACGCTCAACGGCCTCTGCGCCGTCGCCGCGCTCGCACTCGGCGCCGCCGGGCGCACCTCGGAGCGTCGCGCTCCCGAAGACCTGCCGTTTCCCCCCGAGGTCGGTGTCCCGCGTGGCCAATCGGTTCTGCTGCTCGTCGGATTCGGGCTGTCCGGCGTGGCCGCCATGGCGTACGAGCTGGTGTGGGCGCGGTTACTCGGGCTCGTCATGGGCTCGTCGGTGTACGCGTTCGGCACCCTCGTGGTCGTGCTCCTCGCGGGGCTGGGGCTGGGCAGCGCGATCTACGCGCGACTCCGTCTGGAGCCGGCCGGTCACCGGCTGGCCTTCGGCGTCCTCCAATCGATGACCGGACTGGGCGGCGTGGCGTCGCTGCTCATCGCGCCGCACCTGCCGTTCGTGCTCATGAGCGTGTTTCCTCTCGTGCGCGGTGCGTTCGGCTGGCAGATCGCCGCGCAGTTCCTGGTCGCCGCGCTGGTCGCGTTCCTTCCCTCGCTCCTGATGGGCGCGGCGTTCCCGGCCGCGGTGGGCAGTCTCGGGCGCTCCGCGACGTCCGTGGGTCGCTCGATCGGCACCGCTTACGTTGCCAACACGGTGGGCACGGTCGTCGGCGCCTTCGTCGCCGGGTTCATCCTCATCCCGGGCCTGGGGCTGCGCAGCACGCTCGTTCTCGGCGTGGCCGCCAACCTGATCGGCGGCATGGGCGTGCTGGTCACCGCGTGGAGTCGTCGTCGGTGGCCGCTGCTGGCTCCCGCGCTTGTGGCCCTCGGCGTGATCCTGGTGCTGCCGTCCTGGCCGCGAGAGGTCTTCGCCATCGGCGCGGGATTCTTCGCGCCGATGTTCGCCAACCGCGAAGGTCTGGCCCGGGGCGTCGCGTCGCTGCGATTGCTCTACTACCGCGACGGCCTGAATACCACGATCTCCGTCGACGAGGCCGACGGGTATCTCGTGTATCGGTCGAACGGCAAGACCGACGCGTCGACCTATCCGCGCGACATGGCCAATCAGGTCCTGCTCGGGCACGTGCCCATGTTCCTCCATCCCGACCCGCGTGAGGTGTTCGTGCTCGGCCTGGGGACCGGCGTGACCGCCGCGGCGATCGCCCGTCATCCGGTCGCCCGCATCGACATCGCCGAGCTGGAGCCGGCGGCGATCGCGGCGGCTCGCCTGTTCGAGCGGGCCAACCGACGGGTGCTCGACGATCCGCGGGTTCGCGTGCTCGTGGGCGACGGACGCAACCGTTTGCTGGGATCGCCGAACCGCTACGACGTGATGGTCTCGGACGCGTCGGACATCTGGATCGCCGGCGTGGGCGCGCTGTTCACGCGCGAGTTCTATCAGACGGTCGCCGACCGGCTGAAGCCGGGCGGGCTGATGGTGCAGTGGCTGCACACCAACTGCCTGGCCCCGCCCGAATTCCGGCTGCTCGTGGCCACGTTCCGCGCCGTCTTCCCGCGCGTGGCGATCTGGAGCTCCGGGGTCGGCGACGTCTTCCTGGTCGGATCGCGCGAGCCGGTCCCGTGGGTCTACGACAGGCTGGTCAACCGCATCGAGGCGACGGCGGGCGTCCGGCACGACCTTCAGTCGATCGGGATCTGGCACCCGGCCGCGATGTTCGCGGCGTTCGTGATCGACGACGCCAGCGTCGCGCATCTGGTCGGCCCGAGGCCGCGCGTGCATACCGACGACGTGCCGACGCTCGAGTTCGTCACCCCGCGCTCGCTCTACGTGGACACCAACGCTGAGCTCGAGGAGATCTTCCGGCGTATCCGCGGCGCACCCTTTCCGCGCATCGAGGGCTTCGACGCGGAGCGAGACCTCGATGCGGTCGCGACCTATCTGCTGGGGTTCGCCTACGCGTCCCAGGGCCGCTCGCCGCAGGGCGTGACCTACATGGAACGCAGCGTTCAGATGGCGCCGGGCCGCGCGCCGCTGTGGGTCGGACTGGGCCACCGCTACCGCGAGCTGGGGCGGCGGAGTGACGCGGAGACCGCGTTCGTGCGCGCGGTCGCCGTGGATCCGTCCGACGTCCAGGCGCGCCTCGCGCTCGCTGCGTTCCTCCTGGACGAGGGCCAGGCGGCGCGCGCGCTGGACATCGCCCAGGCCGCGCTCCGCCACGAGCCCGACAACGCCGGCGTCAAGGATCTGGTGGCGCGGGCGCGCGCCGCCGCACGTCGCTGACGGCTCCGTTAGCGAGCGCTTCCGTTCAGGAGTCCTGACGCGATCAGCGCAGACCGGATGGCATCTCTCTCCGGCACCGAGACTGGAGTGAGCGGCGGCCGCACGTGGGCGGCCGGGATGCGGCCCAGCAGCACCAGCGCCTCTTTCATCCGGTTGTGCATGTCGACGAACGGCGGCGCGTAGAAGACGGAGACGAGCGGGGCCAGCCGATCGTTGATCCGTCGGGCGCCGTCGAGATCGCCCTTGCCGCAGGCCTCGAACAGCTCGGCCTGGAGATCGGCGGTGACGCTGCCCATGCCGGAGATCGCGCCGTCGGCGCCGAGCAGGAAGCTCGCCATCAGCGACATCGTGAAGGCCGAGAGCAGCGCCACCGGCCGGCCCGTCGCGCGCAGCGCGCGCAGGTTGGCCTCCAGGGCCACGATCTCGTTGGACCAGTCCTTCACCGCCGAAACTTGTGGTATCTCGGCGAGCCGCGCCAGCGTCTCGGGCGAATAGCCGATGCCCGACGCCGGCGGGTACTCGAACACCACGATCGGCAGGTCGGCGCGCTCGGCGATCTCGGAGAAGTGGCGGATGACCATGTCCGGCTTGACCTGCGCCCCCCACATGAACAGCGTCGGCGGGAACACGAGCACGCCCGCGGCCCCTTCGCGCTTGGCGTCCCGGGCCAGCTCCACCGCTTCGAGGGTGCCGTCGCCATACACGCCCGCGATCACCGGGCAGGCGCCGGCGACCTCGTCGAGCGCGATGGCCAGCGCGCGCCTGCGCTCCTCGCGCGTGAGCGACGAAACCTCCGCGGCGTGACCGTTGGCCACGATCCCCGTCACTCCACGCGTGTCGCACAGCCACCGGATGTGTCGCCGGTAGGCCGGCTCGTCGATCGCCAGATCGGCGGTGAAGGGGAGGATGTTCGCCGGCATCACTCCGGAGAAGCGCAGCGGCTGATTCATGGTCGTCTCCTCTGTCCCATCATCTCAAACGCGGAATGATCTCACGGGCGATGATGTCCACCTGCTCGGGCTCGTAGCGGTAGGGGATCAGGATGATGCGGTGGACGCCGGTGGCGACGTGGGCGCGGAGCTGGGCCACGCACTCCTCGACGCTGCCGCGGATCGCGTGCTCGATCGTCGACTCGCTCCAAGCCGCGACGTCCCACTCGGTCTGGAGCCACTCCCGCATGGGCGCCTCGGTCTCGGCGCGCGAGCGCCCGACGTAGATGGCGAGCTGGTTGGTCCCGGTCAGCGTGGCGGGATCGCGCCCGGCCTCGCGCGCGAAGGCGAGGATCTTCTCCCACGACTTCGTGTAGCTCTCCGGCGTGTAGAAGTACGTCAGCCAGCCGTCGCCCTTGGTGGCCGCGCGCTTGAGCACGGCGTCGACGTAGCCGCCGATGAGGATCGGCGGCCGCGGACGCTGGACGGTCTTCGGCCGCATGACGGCCTCGCGCAGGTTGAACTCGTCGGCCTGGAGGGTCACCCGGTCTTCGGTCCAGAGCCGCGTGAGGATCTCGAGGTTGCGCTCGAACAAACGCCCGCGCTGCTTGAACGGCACTCCGACCGCGTCGAACTCGCGCGCGTACCACCCGGCGGCCACGCCAAGGATCAGGCGTCCCTTCGAGATCACGTCGAGCGTCCCCAGCGCCTTGGCGGCGACGGTCGGGTTTCGCAGCGGCAGCACCATCACGCCGGTGCCGAGCTTGATCCGCCGTGTGCGGGCGGCGATCGCGGTCAGCGTCCCCACCGCGTCGAGGATCGGGAAGGCCGGCTCCACGCCGAGGATCACGTGGTCCCACGCCCACAGCGATTCGAAGCCCAGCGCCTCGGCGCGCTCGGCGTAGGCGATCAGCGCGTCGACGTCGGGCGTCTCGGTGGGGCCGACGAAGTTCTTGATCGCGAGCCCGAAGTCCACGATGCGCTACCCGAGGAAACGCCGATCGGGATCGAGCGCGCGCAGCATCGCCAGCTCGTCGGCCGTCGGCGCCGGCGTCGCCGAGATCTCCGGCGCGTCGAGCAGGTCGAAGCCAGTGTTCTCGCGGATCTTGTCGATCGTGGCGCCGGGATGCACGGCTTCGATCCGCATGCGCCGCGAGACGGGATCGAAGCCGAGGGTGCCGAGCGTGGTGACCACGCGCGAGACGCCGCCGAAGAGCAGGCCGGCGCGCCCTCGCGAGCCATCGCCGGCGAGCCAGCCCGGGCTGGTGATGAAATCCACCTTCGGCACGAACCGGCGCTTCTCGTGAGCGGTCACGATGATGATCTCGCGGCACAGCGAGGCGATGTCGTTGGCGCCGCCGGTGCCGGGCAGGCGGACCTTCGGCTTCCAGTAGTCGCCGCCCAGCACGGACGTGTTGATGTTGCCGAACTGGTCGATCTGAGCCCCACCCATGAATCCCACGTCGACGAAGCCGCGCTGGGCGAACAGGAACGCGTCGGTGATGGCGGGCAGCATGGTCGCCCGGAAGGCCGCGCGCATCTCGTTGGTCGAGATGGGCAGGCGTCCCGGCGCGATCTCGGGACCGATGATGCCGCCCTCGATCACCATGGTCAGCCGCGGCGCCTGCCGCTGCTTGGCCAGCGCGGCGGCGAGCAGCGGCACGCCGACGCCCGCGAACACGGTGGTATCGTCGCGCAGCTCGCGCGCCGCCACCACCGCCAGGAGCTCCTGCGCGTTGTATTCGCTCACGTGAGCTCGCGTGCTTTCTTGCCCTGGCGGGCCAGCCGCTCGCCGCCGAAGAGGTCGAGGTAGTCGGTGAAGGTCGCGGGCGCGTACACGTAGCGCTCGAGGTAGTCGCTCACCGCGTCGGCCCCGCGCGCGTCGATGCCCTTGGCGTACTCGTCGAAGTGCTCCACGTCCGCCTCGTAGAGCCCGTAGCACTCGTGGGGATACGAGCCGAATGGCACGTGCACGAGCGCGTCCACCGCGAAGCCGGGGATGACCGTGCGGTCCGGATGCTTGCGCGTTTCTTCCTCGGGGACGATCTCTTCGGTCGTGACCAGCACGGTGGTCGCGGCGCGCGCGATGTCGGCGTCCATGTGCGGATAGCCGTCGATCTGGCAGTTGCCGAAGCGGTCGGCGCGGTGCACGTGCAGCAGCGCCACGTCGGGGAAGAGCGCGGGCACCGCGGCCAGCGTGGCGCCGGTGTAGGGATCCTCGAGCGTCTTCATCCCGCCCACGGCCATGAGGTCGGAGCCGAGCATGGTGAGGCTCGGCAGGAACGGCAGGCCCATGGCGGCGGCGCGGAAGCGCAGCCCGAGGGCGAGATGGCTCCATTCCTCGAACGCGACGTTCCCGGATTCGACGTGGTGGCGCATGATCTTCGACACGCCCCACGGCAGCCCGATCCCCATCCACGCGGTGACGATTCGCTCGATGCCACCCGCCACCATGAACAGCTCGGCCTCGTAGCACGAGAGGTTGCGGATGAGCGTGAGCCCGCGCCGCCGCGCGCGCAGGACTTCGCGGATCAGCGCCATCGGCGTGCGCGAGAACAGGATGCCGCCGATCGCCACGTGCGCGCCGTCGCTCACGCGCGAGACCGCGTCCTCCAGATCGGTGAGCTTCTCGCCCGCCGACTTGGGCTTGGCCTCCAGGCGGCGCCGCGCGGCGACGAAGTCGTACTCGGCGGATTTCAGGTGAGGATCTCCCAGGCCGCCTGGTGCCGGTCGAGGAGCTGGCGAGTGCGCTCGTCCATCGGATGCTCGCGCTCCGGGATGTCGACGTGCTTCTCGGCGCCGCACAGCGGCGTCGTGAAGTAACGCTGGCCGGTGTCGTTGGCCATGGTGACGATGGCGGCCAGGTCGGGATGCCGCCGGGCCAGCTTGAGGGCCGCCGCCACGTTGCAGCCGGTCGACACGCCGCAGAAGATGCCTTCCTCGGCGGCCAGACGTCGCGCGATCACGAGGCTTTCCTCGGTCGTGGTCGTGATCACGCCGGCGAGATGGGTGACGTCGAGGTTCTCGGGGATGAAGCCGTCGCCGATGCCCTCGATGCCGTGCGGCCCCCACTGCCGGCGGGCCAGCAGCGCGCACTCCTCGGGCTCGACCGCGTAGAGCCGCACGCGCGGATCGTGCTCGCGGAGAAAACGTCCCACGCCGGTCAGCGTGCCCCCGCTGCCCTGCGAGGCCACGAATGCGCCCACGGTGTCGCCGCACTGCTCCCAGATCTCCGGTCCCGTCGTCAGGTAGTGGGCTTCGACGTTGTCGGCGTTGGAGAACTGTCCGGGCACCCAGTAGCGGGCCGGATCGGAGGTGCGGATCTCCTCCAGCCGCGCGAGCGAGAGGTCGACGTCGCTCTCCCCGCCCGGCGTGAACACCAGCCGCGCCCCGTAGGCGCGCATGATCTTCTTGCGCTCGTCGCTCATCCCCTCCGGCATCACGATCGTGCACGGATAGCCCGAAACGGCGGCCACGAACGCGCAGGCGATCCCCGCGTTGCCGGTCGAGCACTCGAGCACCTGCATCCCGCGCGTCAGCTCGCCGCGGGCCTCCGCCCGCTCGAACATGTGCAGGTAGATCCGGTCCTTCAGGCTCCCGCTCGGCCCGAACCACTCGAGCTTGAGATAGATCGGCGGCCGGGCGTCGGTGGCCACCCGGTTGAGCCGCACGAGCGGCGTCCGCCCCACCGCGTGGGCGATCGACGGCAACGCACTCCGGTACGCGTCCCAGGTCGTCGGCATGGTCCCGGATTCTACCGAGTGCTCGTCGAGGCCGCAAACGCGCGTCAGTGGGGGCGGCCACGAGCCCCAGAGGGGCGGCGTGCGCCGGGTCGTCGCTCTCGAGTTGACGGCGATACTCTCTGGGCCCAGCGCGTCGTCGAGCATCGCGAGAATCAAAGCGATTGTCGTCGACCACTAGCACCAGGCACGTCGCCGCTGGCCCATGCCCAAACCCAAGATTAAAGGTTCGGGGCACGATTTTTTATGACGCAGTAGTACTAGCGGGCGAGATTCGCATTGACCCCGTCCGATAGGCATGGTACGTACCTTCCAGAATCTGGCACCTTTCAATGGTTCCAGTCGATTCTTCTTGGTTCCGCAAGGGGTGAATGCCGTTGGCTTCAGACAAGGATCAAGCCGGTCTGGTTCCGAGTCGTCTAAACCGGCGACTTTTGCGGCGCGTTGCGTTACGACTAATCCTCTTTTCCGGAATATTCCTACTCACCTGGAGTCTCACCATCGTTTCTGCGGGCGCAGCCGGCCCCGATCTGATCCCGCTAAGTATCACTGTTTCGCCCAGCCCGGTTGCTCCGGGGGGCAATCTCAGTGTGAACTGGACGCTCAAGAACCAAGGGACCGCTGGGGCGGGTGCGTCGACCACGGGTGTTCGCATCCTGTCGTCCAATAGTTCGCCGACGTGCAGTGGGGCCAGCACGATTGCGAGCGCGAACGCGGGCAGCCTGGCAGCGGGTGCGAGCGTGGCGCAATCGGCGACAGTGACTGCCCCGACGACGGCGGGCACCTACTACGTCTGCGTCATCGCTGACAACGCAAGCGGTTCGCCAGCTCAGGGCAATGTCAACACCGCCAACGACTATCAGTACTCGGGGGCGTTCACGGTGGCCGTCCCGGGCCAACCCGATCTGATCCCGCTGAGTATCACTGTTTCGCCCAGCCCGGTTGCTCCGGGGGGCAATCTCAGTGTGAACTGGACGCTCAAGAACCAAGGGACCGCTGGGGCGGGTGCGTCGACCACGGGTCTGCGCATCCTGTCGTCCAATAGTTCGCCGACGTGCAGTGGGGCCAGCACGATTGTGAGCGCGAACGCGGGCAGCCTGGCAGCGGGTGCGAGCGTGGCGCAATCGGCGACAGTGACTGCCCCGACGACGGCAGGCACCTACTACGTCTGCGTCATCGCTGACAACGCAAGCGGTTCGCCAGCTCAGGGCAATGTCAACACCGCCAACGACTATCAGTACTCGGGGGCGTTCACCGTCGCCACCACGGGTCAAAGCGTTCTCTTAGGGGTCGATGTTTCGCAAAATAATACCGTTACGAATTGGGGGGCTGTCCAAGCTGCTGGGAAAAGCTTCGCCTTTATCAAGGCGACCAGCGGGATGCTCACGAGCCTCGGCCCGATGCTTGAGAACCACATTCATAACATTCAGGCTGTCGCTCCGAACTTACTAGTGGGTGCGTATCACTTTGCATATCCTAACTTTAGCAATGCGAATAGCGGCGTAGCTGAAGCGCAACACTTTCTAAGTATTGCCGGAAATTATGTAGGGTCGGGCTATCTCCCCCCAGTCCTTGACATAGAGGACGGCGCCTTTGACGGGACTCCCATTGTGCGATGCATTCCACCTCTGGTGCCCGAGCGGTTGTGGATTATCGAATGCCATCTCACCCCCGACGAATTGGTGAACTGGATCAAAGCGTGGATTGGTGAAGTGCAAAGACAAAAAGGCTCAACAGTTATGCCCATCATCTATACAACAAGACATTACATTCGTTATATCAACAGCGCGACGCACGGCAGTGATCTGGCGATATATCCACTATGGGTCGCAACCTACCCGGCCTTTCCCAATTCTGACCCGGCAGCTGGATCAAGCAGTGGAATCTCTCCATGGACGAGATGGACATTTCAACAGTATCGATCGGATCCGGAAACCCAAGGGACTCTGCCTGATGCCACAGACGAGCCAAATGTGGCTGGGAGATGCCCAGGGATCGGCGACACCCTTCATCCGTACGCTGACCTCGACTCTTTCAACGGGGACGCTAACGCCCTCGGTATCCTTGCGAGCGGGGGACCTACACCTCCAACTGATATCAGTCGGCCCGCGATCATCACGTTCGGTGTAGGCCCGCTTACAGGCAGTGCTGGGACGAGTTTCATCGCCACGTACTCGATCTCCGACAGCGGCGGGTCGGGTTTGAAACAGATAGAGCTCTGGCGTTCCAATGTCGATGGGACGATTAATGATTCAAGCTGGCAGCGAATCGGGAATGTGGTTCCTTTGTCTGGGAACGGCCCCTATAGCAATAGCTTCGTCGACGCGCCGACGACAGCGGGCAACTACTGGTACGGCATTCACGTGTTGGATAACGCGAATAACTACACCGACGAACGCATTGCGGGCCTTGGGCCGGTTCACGTGTCCGTGACGTCTGTCCCGACCCCGCCGGCGGTGACGTCTTTCGTAGCCACCCCCGCGCTGCCGCAGCCCGCCGGCACTGCGATCACCTGGACCGCGACGGCGACGGGCGGCGTTGCGCCGCTCCAGTACGCCTTCTACCTCTACACCGGAGCCACCAACTCATGGTCGCTCCCCCAGCCCTATTCCACCGCCAACACCTGGGCCTGG